>Ga0207118_1010_pt1 | contig 55653 bp, 47 predicted proteins | sample Alteio_BWMinHeat_42_FD_153507 | JGI IMG/M metagenome (GOLD analysis project Ga0207118, IMG submission 153507) | Enriched cells from forest soil in Barre Woods Harvard Forest LTER site, Petersham, Massachusetts, United States -... | ecosystem: Environmental > Terrestrial > Soil > Temperate forest >...
CATACTCAGTTAACAACGAGGCAGTCGCCTGGCTAATCACGCACCCAGAACCCTGAAATGCAAGCACCGTCACTATCACCCTATCTTCCACACCATCACCTGTGCCATCCCCCCCCACACATCCCTGAATCGACACCGAGTCACCACAGGATGGATTACACGCCTGAGATGCAAAATCGGGAGCAGGCAAAAGACCCCGATTACGGGGCGCACGATAATGATCAAGTAACTGCGCTTTATATATATCCATATTTTTGACTCAAATAACCAGACTCTATACAATCGACTATTTTATTTATTATAACTGAATTAACCAATAATTAAACGAGCATTACATCACAAAACCAACAAAACAGGAGAAAATCATGTATCTATTACCAATCACTCGATTAACAGCACTCTCATGTTTATTTTTATTACTCCAAACACCTGCAATCATCTGCTCTGATCCAGCTCCAGCAGAACCTGATCCGCAAGAAGCAGAAGTTCGCTGGGCGCTTATCTCTCTCATGCCTGAAATGTATCACGGCCTTGGCGATACGGCGATTATGGTCAGACAGACACTCAGCAATTTCATGCTCAGCATTGGCGCTGCCTTTGAACAGCTATGGGAAAAAATTAAACATATACGAGCCAACCAAGAAGCGCCTGCAATAAACCCCAGTCAGTCAGCACAAAACCAAGATCAAGATGAGCAAAAGCATGAGCATGAACAAATGCATGATATGAGACACGAGCCCGACTTTAATCCTAATTTAGCGCCAGACCTTGCCAATTTACATCAACACATAGCAGAGCTCCATGCATATAGCACTGAAGCATATGATAAGCTACACGAACACCTTGACTCAGATACCGCAAAAATATCATACATATTAAAAAATTACAGCACGAGCGCCCTCATTGCAGATGCAGCATTCGGTGCTACTGGCGCCTCTATCTTATATTTCATCTATCGTTATGAGCTCCCCAAATCTCTCACTCGCCCCCACACCAGATTTATTACTGGGTTAGAACTACCGATCATCACAGCCTTAGTGTCACTCGTGAAACCAATGGGAGTGTTCGCTATCGCCGGACTCATCTTCTGGAGAACAAAACAACATTTTCAATTTCCATTACTCGAAAAGCATAAAAAAGAGATAGAAAAATTTCACCTTGCGCTTAATGAACATGAACAAAAAACGCATCAAACACTTGAGCGCCATTTTGAATCCTATACCCATGCTTTAAAAGTTATTGAAGAAGAGTTCAAGCGAGATCTGACACATGAACGTGAAAAAAACAAGACTCTTGTTACTACCTGCACCCAGCATGTAGAAAAACAGGCTGCAATTATTGCACATGACCAACAAGAACAAGCAGCTGAACTAAAACAACGACTTCTGACCGTTACGAAAGAGTTCGAAAAGCATTTGGACGCAGTGCAACAGAGCGTTGGAGAAGTACGAGAGATAAGCCATTTCTCAAAAGAACAGTTGGCTTTGGCAATGCCACAGATAAAAGATTCGGTAGATCTTGTAGGAAAATTAGCGCGCAATTCTGAACAACAACTTGCTTTTATACGCCAACAAGCACAAACACGAACCCGACAACAACCATCGATTCCCGCAGCCGGTCCGCACATTAAACCAAAACCGGGACTTTTATCCTGCATGCAAGCAACACCAGATTAAACGAAAAGAGACGGTCATAAAAACCGTCTCTTTTCTCTATCTATTAATACTAAATAATATTCTTAGTTGTTGTAGTTGCTAGAAGAAAAATCTTCGTCAGTTTCAGCATTCCAAGCTTGATATTTGCTGTAACCAAGTTTAACAATCACTGCTGCAACAAACGTCTGCGAACCACGAGTATACCAATCTTTCATCACAGCTTTCCATGTGTTTTGACTAGCAAATGGATTCCATGCTCCGTCAGCAACCACGAGATATTTACCAGCTGCCAATACACTAGCTCCTGCGGTTAAAACGCCCTCTTTACCAGTTGCCCATGCTTTAGAAAAGAAACCTGGAGTTGCTGAAGGAGCTTGCTTACTCGCATCTGAGCTACTATCATCTGCAAAAACTGGACTAGCAATTAATGCAAACATTGCAATTAACATAGCTTTTGAGAAATTATTTTTCACGTTCATAAAAAAGACCTCATAATTTGTGAGTAATGTTTATATAATACAATTCAACTTCAATATTTTATACATTATATTTTTCATCATGGAAAGAAAAATATTTTTACAATTCATTATGCATGCATGGGAATAAATTATAATAAAGTTGCATGATTAGTCAATAATGAAAAATATTTATTATCTTATTCCATAAAATTGTTCACCGTCTCCTTATCTGTTATTTTTTGCCACTCATTTTACCCAAATAATACCGCACAATTTCAATTTATTTGCAACTTATTTTCAGTATTATATACCAAAATAATCTCACTGCATATCAATTGCTCATTTTATTAAAAGCAGTTAGTTTAAAGACTTAAGCTACTTTTAATAGACATACAGCAACAAAATAAATAATAAGTCTGATAGAAAATAAACCGAGGGGCTTAGTCATGATCTTTCAACTTTTCAAACAAGTGCGTTCGTTTCTATTTGTTATTTTAATACTCCTCTCATCCATCACCTACAACCTCAATATCATTTTTGACCTTGGCAACGTTCTTATCAAAACTGATAGGTACACTGCTTTTTCTTTGACCGGTCACTCAACATTTCTCTGGTATGCCGTGTACAATCCACACAGACTTACTCATTTATCACACTATATACGCCATCGCTTGTATAGTTTTATACACCTGATAAAACCATATGATACTCATGACAAAAATCAGCTTATCTCAAAAGATGAGCATGGCAATACATTGCCGCAAATTATGATCGACTGGCTTAAAAATGACATGACGAATCAAGAAATACGCAGCACGCTTTTGCAAGCAGCTAACCAACATCCAGAGTTTTTTACTTCTGACGCAGAGCAGAAATTGATACGCGCATTAATCACCTTTATGTTCAGCCCAGAAAAATTTACTCAAGCGCTCATGCTTGACCCGCATGCGCCAAATTTTGTCAAACAATATAAACAAGCAGGTCACAAATTATATATTCTTTCAAATTTTGATACAGAATCATATCTCTTATTACAAAAAAAATATGCACAATTTTTTGCTCTTTTTGACGGCATCGTAATCAGTGGCGATATACATCAAGCAAAACCAAAGCCCGATATATACAGGTACTTACTAGAAACCTACCAACTAAATCCAGCTGAGTGCATATTTATCGATGATCGGATAGAGAACAGAATAATGGGTGAACAATTGGGTATCAGTTGCTTCTTCAAGCAACGACGATCATGCTGGGCGCCCTGGCAACAGGAGCTCGACTTCGATGCACTCTCACACTTCATGATGCAAGCGAATTTTGCGCATGATCATTGAGACAAATGCCATAGTTATTAACAGGACAAATGCGGCGATAACCGGTCCCGAAAAGATATCTCCGGCTGCATGAATCTCACTCAATTGCATTCCCGCGCTGGCAAATATGCAGTAAACCGGAAATGAACCGATCAAACAGGTAAAGATAAATGCTTTCAAAGAAACATGGGTTAATGCAGCGATCATGTTAATAACAAAAAAAGGTACTACTGAGGTGTAATGCAACACAAGCAAATAGCCAATGCCATATTTTTCCATCTGTTTTTCAAAATAAACAAGTCGTTTTTTGTATCGCTCCTGTAAAAATTCTTTGATCCAATAACGAAACAAGAAAAATGAGATCACTGAACCGATCGTTGCGCCGAGTGTTGCATAGAGAGCGCCAAAAAAAGTGCCAAATAAGTAACCACTCAAGAGCACCATCGGAATTGTCGATGGAAAACCAGCCACTAAAAAAAGTACAAAAAAGAAAACATACACAAGCACAGAAAAAAGATAATTGTTCTGCACCATTAAACGCAAACACTCACTTTCTTGTTTAATATTTTCAAGCGTTATATGATCAGCAACTTTAAAATAATAGAGCAAGCCAGCAAGACCGGCGAGCAAGCAGATTAAAATACAAATTTTTATGCGACGTTTATTTATTATTATCATATCTTAGTTCTCATATCCTAATTTTTGGTTTACAATGCCTTTCAAGTGTTATCTATTTTTCAACAAAAAAGCAAGAGTTATGAGGTAAATCATGTGTTTTTCTGCCAATGCAAGCTTCACGGCAAGCGTTCTGTTAGCATTTATAGCAATTCTGGCCATCAAAAAAAGTCGTCATAATCAAGCGCTTACTTTATTCGCCGCCACTCCACTTATATTTTCTGCGCAACAAGCATGCGAGGGGATCATCTGGCTCAGCGCGGCAGCAAATCCAGCGGGACTCGCTCATACCCTTGCAACCTACAGTTTTCTCTTTTGCGCCTATCTTTTGTGGCCAGTCTGGATTCCTGTTATTACCTGGTTAATCGAACGAACCAAAACAGGCAACAGCTGGCGCACACAAATTTGCCTGGCGAGCGTCGGCGCCGGTCTCATATTCGATCTTTACACCGCTACCCAAATAATAAAATTTGGCGTCTGGTCAAAAATTGTTGATCAGCACATCGTGTACCCTTCCTATGGCACCGGAGACAACTGGAGCCTCACTGCTATGCTCTACTTATGCGCATTACTTACCCCATTGCTCGTGTCGAGCATGCGATACACCACAATTTTAGCAGCAAGTATCGCAGGATCGCTTGCACTTACTACATTCTGGTACCCAGCACATATTGTATCAATTTGGTGCTTTTGCGCTGCTATTATCAGCTCACTTATTTTGTATATTGTCGATAACGAAAAATCAAAAAAACTGTTAACTCTCCTGTTGCTCTTATCAATAACCAATACCAGTTATAGTGCTCAAGCGCTCAAACCTGATCTCCGACAAGTAGTCAAGCTACACTTTCTCGCTCCGACCACCCTCGAGTCACATACCCGCTGGATACCTTCGCTCATCTTAGATTTTGACTCCGGCACCTATACAAAACAGCAAATAGAAGAGAAGATTTTTAAACAAACAAGAGATATCTTTAACCCTAAGTTAGTATTGTTTCATACAAAGAACATTATAGATGCTCACGTAAGTAAGGGTGGTCAAGTAATAGAAGCTTCCGCAAGACCCTCATAAGATAATCAACTTCTTCTGGCGTGTTATACGCATAAAAACTAACGCGAATAGACGATTCAATGCCAAGCTTCTTTGCCAGCGGCTGCGCACAATGGTGCCCCGCACGAACAGCAATGCCATGCTGATCAAAATATGCAGCGACGTCATGGGCATGAATACCATCAATACTAAAACTCACCAAATGCCCACTACGTTTGAGCTGGTCGATATTACCCAGAATATGTATACGATTACCTGTCTCGTTAATGGACGTCAAGCCATTAATTAACTGTGCGCACAACTGAGCTTCGTGTTTTTGCAAATCAGCAAAGTTAATATTTTGCTTGATATAATTAATCGCTGCTGCCAGACCAACTGCCTGCGCAATCGGCGGCGTGCCCGCTTCAAGCAAATGGGGTACCGGCAGATACGTTGTCCGGTCAAAATCGGCTTCATAGACCATGCCCCCGCCCAACTGGTAGGCAGGAAAATTTTTATGTAATTTTTTATTGATATACAAAACGCCAATCCCCGTTGGCCCCAGCATCTTATGCCCCGAGAAAGCCAAAAAATCTGCACCAAGTTTTTGTACATCAATTGCTTGATGTGCGATTGACTGCGCTGCGTCAACAAGCACTGTTGCACCAACTGCATGTGCTTGTTTTACAATCTCATCGACTGGATTATGCGTACCCAACGCATTAGAAACATGGGTCACTGCAACTAGTTTTGTCTTATCAGTCAATACCTGGGCAAAAGAGCGCATATCAAGCGTACCATCGTGCAATACCGGTATAAATCGCAGGCTCGCACCCGTTTGAGACGCCAAACGTTGCCAGGGCAACAAATTTGAGTGATGCTCAAGTTCACTCACCAGAATCTCATCGCCTGCATTTAGATTCGCATGGGCCCATGTCGCCGCGACTAAGTTAATACTTGCAGTAGCACCAGTCGTAAAAACAATTTCTGAACTATCATGGGCATTAATAAAATGCGCGACTGTTTCTCGTGCTTTTTCATACGCACTTGTCGCTGATTCACCAAGCGTATGAATTGAGCGCCCCGTATTCCCATTTTCTTGCGTATAAAAATTAATTAACGCGTCTATAACCTGTTGCGGCTTCTGGGTCGTCGCTGCATTATCAAAATACATTAATTGATTATCACCAATTTTCTTACTTAAAATCGGGAAATCGTTACGAATATCTCTCATACTATTTTATCTACTATTTTATCCACAATTCCAGAAAGCAACTCATCACAATTAATATCAGGCATATCATCTAAAATATCAGCAATAAACCCTTTTACCAACAGCCCTTTTGCCCCACGCAGGTCAAGACCCCGTGCCTGCAAATAAAATAACTGTGCCGGGTCTAACTGCCCGACTGCACTGCCATGGGTACAAATTACATCGTTAGTGAGTACTTCAAATGAGGGGATCGAGCGAGCATATGCGCGTGAGCTTAATAATATATTTTTATTCTGCTGATTTGCGCGCGATCGCCGCGCTCCTGGCGCAATATAGACCATCCCTTCATAGGTTACTTGCGATTGCCCCGCAAGCACTCCTTTCAACACAAGATCGCTCTGCGTATCAGGCGCTTGATGCTCTTGCCGCGATCTGATCATCAGCTTTTTTTGATTACACATCAGATACAAGCCACGAATACGAGCACGTGCCCGTGCCCCCTGCAACACAACTTTTATATCATGAGTATACGAAGATTGCAGGACTCCCTCCCCCGTTCGCCCCGAGTTTATCGAGGGGTCAGAGGCGATAATCATGCAATAGGTCAGATCTGAATTTTGCGCGCAATAAAACGTAATTTTTGATCCATAGCCCGTAATCGTACAGCGCGTATTTTCGCCAATATGATACTCAAATTCGCCCGCATCACTATCTTGGGGCACCTGCTGCACAACGAGCGCTTGACCTGCCGGTATCGATATAATAATTTTTTTATCAAGCTTATCCAATCGAGCCTTCCATTTCCATCGCAATCAAGCGATTAATCTCAACCGCATATTCCATCGGCAACTCTTTCACAAACGCATCAATAAAGCCATTAACAATCATTGCCCGAGCTGCCGACTGGGACAAACCGCGACTCATCAAATAAAAAACCTGCTCATCACTTATTTTACTCACCGACGCTTCATGGCCAATATCAGACTGCTGCTCCTGCACATCAACGGTAGGGTACGTATCAGTTCGAGAAATATCATCAAGTAACAGCGCATCGCAATTAACCCGAGAAACTGCGCCATGAGCACCTTTAATAACTTTAAGCAAACCTCGATATGACGATCTACCCCCCGCTTTACTGATCGATTTTGCGAGCACATTTGATGTTGTGTCTGGCGCCAAGTGAATTACTTTGCCCCCTGCATCTTGATGCTGCCCTGCACCTGCTACTGCAACTGAAATAATATGCCCCTTTGCGCCCGGTTCTTTTAAAATAATCGCCGGGTATTTCATAGTCACTTTACTCCCAAAATTACCATCAACCCACTCAACTTTTGCATTTTTATACGCAATAGCTCGTTTGGTCACCAAGTTATAGACATTATTGGACCAATTTTGGATCGTCGTATACCGAATATGGGCATCGCGCAATGCAAACAACTCAACAACCGCGCTGTGCAAAGAATTTTTCGTGTATGCAGGCGCACTGCACCCTTCAACATAATGGACCGAGCTGCCCGGTTCAGCAATAATTAATGTGCGTTCAAATTGCCCCATACTCATACTATTTATTCTAAAATAGGCTTGCAATGGCATATCGATATGCACCCCTGCTGGGACATAGACAAACGATCCGCCCGACCAGACCGCAGAATTGAGTGCCGCAAATTTATTATCATGCGCCGGAATCAGTGTTGCAAAATATTTTTTAAACAATTCTGGGTAATCCCGCAGGCCAGTCGACATATCGGTAAACAACACCCCGCAATCTGCCCATTTTTTTTGCAAACTTTTATAAATTAATTCTGACTCAAATTGTGCCCCAACACCAGCTAAAAATTTTTGCTCTGCCTGCGGGATCCCCAACTTTTCAAACGTATTTTTTATATTAGTCGGCACATCGTCCCAACTATGCTCTGTCTTTTCAAAGGGCTTTAAATAATACAAAATATCATACGGGTCCAACTGACTCAGATCAGCGCCCCAAATCGGCATCGCCATTTTTTGAAAAATAGCCAATGCTTGTAACCGAAAATCGGTCATCCAGCCCGGTTCATTTTTCTTCTCAGAGATTTCGGTCACTATCTGCTCATTCAACCCTTTTTTCATACCAAGCCCGCATACCCAGATTTTTCGACCTGCGCAACCAGCCCAGCATCGCCGGTATATGCAATAACCCCATCACGCATAATATGCACCTGATCAGGCACCAGATATTCTAAAATACGTTGATAATGCGTAATGCAAATCACCCCGAGCATCGGGTTCTCTTTTTTAAGCCGTGCAATACTCAGGCCAACCATTTTTAATCCATCAACATCAAGACCGGAATCGATTTCGTCTAAAATAATTAATTTCGGCTTTAAAACTAACATCTGAACCATCTCAAGTCGCTTTCTCTCCCCACCCGAAAACCCGTCATTTACTGCACGCTCAGCATATGCACTCGCAAGACCAACGGACACCAACGCATCTGCTAACAGCTCCCGAAAAATCTTCACGTCAGTTACCTGACCAGTCACCGCCTGATGTGCGCACTTTAAAAACTCAAATACCGTAACGCCTGGGATTGCGTATGGATTTTGGAATGCCAAAAAAAGTCCTAATTGCGCTCGTTTGTCGGGAGAAAGCTCAAGTAGATCTTGATCATCTCGCTTCGCTGATCCCTGCATCACGCGATAATGGGGATGCCCCATCAACGTATAGGCAAGCGTACTTTTGCCCGATCCATTGGGACCCATGATTGCATGCACCTGCCCATCGCCAATCGTAAGATTGACCCCTTTTAAAATCGCTTGATCATTAATTGAGACCCAAAGATTAAAAATAGATAGCATCGCGCTCCATTTGTTATTTAAAAATATATTTTTGAGTATAACACAGGCCCGCCAGAGCGCAAAAAATCCCCATCTCAGGCCAGTCTTTTACTATTATTTTTTTCTGATACAATCCTATAATAGTAATTAACAAAAATTTAAATTAAGGTTCGTTCTTATGAATACGCATATAAACACCAACACTCTCTTTACCCTATCTTTATCTATCTCTTTAATCAGTATCAACTGTAATATTAACGCAGCAGACAGTAACAAATCGCCATTAGCAGGTTTCTCAAAACGAGATGCCAAGCTCATCACTGCTATTTTTAATCATTATTTGGATCCCCTGAATCAAAGACTGGACAACCTTGCACAAAGCATCACCACTCTGAATGAACGAGTTACTGGTCTCAGTAGAAATGTCACTTACCTCAACCAACACTTACATCGTTCAATCACACCAGAAGAATCTGCAGAAAACAGCGAGGCAGAAACGCAAGAATCAGATGAATCAAGTGACTCCGAAGAATCAAGCACAACAAAACGCAGACCCGTTTCTTTTTTACCAAGAGAGGCAGTCGCTGCCCCATTACTCAGTTCAGTAACAAGCCCGGCCCCAAGAACAGTGTCGACTTTGCAATATCCATCACGCGCTGCTCAGAATACAGGATTCACGCCTCTGAATTTAAGCTCTAGCTCGCAGGATTCAAGCTCTAGCTCTTCATCATCATCAGATTCTAATCACTACAGAGACTATCCGAACAACCGATTGAGACGAAATTTTTACCATCTAAAAGATTCTCGAGCTAATCCTGGCAAATCTCGATTATAAGCGATCACATCATCGAGAGATTTCTATTTGACATAATTATAATTACAAAAGATCTGTTACCAGCTGACTTAACTCGCTTCGCTCACTCTTTTCCAAATACACAGATCCAAATAAACGCTGTCCCTTAAATTTTTCATTGATAATAACTAAACCATTACTGCTAAAATCAAGATAGGGCGCATCGATTTGATACGGATCACCCGCAAGAATAATCTTACTCCCTTCACCAACACGACTTACTAATGTTTTCACTTCGTGCGGCGTCAAATTTTGCACCTCATCGATTAAAATATACTGATACGGTATCGACCGCCCCCGCATGTAGGTAATCGCTTCAAGACTTATTTTCCCCTGCTCAATTAAATCATCCAACGGCCGCAAGCCAACCTTCTGACGCTCATGCCCTCTGTTATTCCGATATCCCTTTTTTCTCCCGCGATGATACTCTCGATTATGATAACCAGCGTCATCATCATCAAATCCCTGCGATTTCAAACCCGCATTATGCATGATTAATGCCATATTGTCGTAAATCGGCAACATCCAGCTATATAACTTTTCCTCCAACGTACCGGGCAAATAACCAACATCTTTGCCGAGTGGCACAACAGGACGGGCAACCAAAAGTTTTTCAAAATTACGATTCACCAATATTTCGTGGAGCGCAGCAAGCAGCACCAAAAATGTTTTTCCTGTTCCAGCAGGACCGAACAACGTAATTAATTGTATTGCAGGATCCAAGAGCAAATCGAGCGCCATCAACTGCTGCGCATTACGCGCTTGCACTGCCCATTGAAATTTAGGCTGGTCAATCGCAATAACCTGCGAACCGCCAATATACCGAAACACCCGATAATTGTGTGGATTATGCTGACTTTCCGCCACAACAAACTCATTATGGATCAATTTTTTTTCGACGATAAGCTCATGCAGCTCGTCGGGAATCTCCTGTTTCAGCTGCACCGCAGGAACCGCGATTGAACGCCATCCTTTATAAAAAACATCTTGCGTCACATATTCATTTAAATAATCCTGCGTCGCAATGCCCAGCGCATCTGCTTTGACCCGTGCATTTAAATCTTTTGAAATAAACTGAACATCATACCCTTCTTGCTTGAGCGCAAGCGCCATTAACAGAATCTCATTATCTTCGATGCGCATTTTAAATGGCATAGCGGGCACGGCACCACTTTTTAAAAAGATAATTCGTAACACTCCCCCATTATCAAGAGAAACCCCGTCTCCCAGAGACCCTTTTTCCCGCAATGCATCAAGCATACGAATCACCTCCCGTGCATTACGGCCACGATCAGTTGCCTCACGCTTAAACGAGTCAAGCTGCTCCAGCACAATCGCCGGAATGCCGATTAAAGCATTTTCAAAAGCAAAAATAGATTTTGGACTGTGAAGCAATACGTTGGTATCAAGAAGATATAATCGCTGCATCATTTTTTTACTCCGATCCTCTTTTGATTATTACATCTGTTCTGTCATTACACATTCACCCTCTTTGTGCTGGCAGATTACCATGACAGATTTGATCAAGCAACCATTACCACCTATAATTTTCTCCAACTACTGCTATACTAAACACCAATCAAATCTAAAATCTTTTTTGTAAGGGTAGACCATGCAGTCAGATAACGATCTAAAAATCTTACGTCATTCAGCCGCTCATTTGCTTGCACATGCAGTTACCGAGCTATTTCCCGGCACCTTATTAACGATCGGGCCTGCGACACAAGACGGTTTTTTTTATGATTTTTTACCTGAAACCAACTTCAAAGAGCATGATTTACCAATAATTAGCGCCCGCATGAGCGAACTCGCCCAACAAAATTTAAAAATTACCCATAAAGAGATCTCAAAAGAAGAAGCTCGCGCGCTCTACAAAAATAACCCCTTTAAGTTAGAACTTATTGATAACCTTGAAGGCGACACCGTTGGATTATCGGTCCAAGGGGATTTTTATGATTTATGTCGTGGCGGCCATGTAGCATCTACCAAAGAGCTGGCGCATTTTAAATTAGAATCGATTTCCGGATCGTATTGGCGCGCTGACCGTAATGGCCAAGCGTTACAACGCATTACTGGCACTGCATTTTACACTGCACAAGATTTACAAGATTTTGAAGATAAACGTGAAGAACTGCTCAAATATGATCATCGCCGCCTTGGCAAACAACTTGACCTGTTTTCTTTTCATAACGAAGGTCTTGGTTTTCCCTTTTTCCATCCAAAGGGCATGATCATTTTAAATACCATGAAAAATTACCTGCGTAAAAAGCTCGTCAAAGCACAGTATCTGGAAATTGCTACGCCAACCATGCTCTCTGACGAACTCTGGAAACAATCGGGCCATTACGAACATTATAAAAATAATATGTATTTTTGCGCAATCGATGAAAGCACCTATGCAGTCAAACCAATGAACTGCCCCGGCTCAATTTTAGTCTACAAAGAACGACCACATTCTTATCGCGAACTGCCAATGCGGCTTGCCGAATTTGGTTTGGTACATCGCTATGAAATCTCAGGTGCACTTCATGGTCTCTTTCGAGTCCGTGCGTTCACCCAAGATGACGCCCATATCTATTGCACTCCAGCGCAAATTGAAACTGAAGTTTGCACTATTATCGATATGACCCTCGAAATTTTCAAAGCATTTGGCTTTAACGATATACAAGTTGGTCTCTCTACCCGCCCTGAAAACTCAATGGGCAGCGATGAATATTGGGACCAAGCGACCAACGCACTCAAAAACGCTCTTACCAAAAAAGGTGTCGACTATATCATCAACGAAGGCGACGGCGCTTTTTATGGACCAAAAATAGATTTTAGCATTGGCGACTCGTTGGGCCGCCGCTGGCAATGTGGCACCGTACAGGTCGACCCGTTCCAGCCGCAAAATTTCGACCTCCATTACATGGATTCAGACGGAACCAAGAAGCAGCCTATCATCATTCATCGCGCTATCTATGGCTCTTTTGAACGCTTTTTTGGCATCGTTCTTGAACATTACAAAGGCAAGCTGCCTTTCTGGCTCGCCCCCGTTCAAATCAAACTGCTAACCATCACTGATGACCAAAAAGAATATGCCCACTCCATTGCTCAGCAATTGTCAGCGCATAATCTGCGTATCGAAATCGATTCTTCATCCGACCCCCTTGCCGGACAAATCAAATCAGCGCAGTTACAATACATCCCCTGGATGCTCGTGCTTGGCAAAAAAGAGGTCGAAAATAATACCATCACCATCCGATACTTAGACGGCAAACAGGAGTTTGGCCTTACGCTGGCACAAGTTTTAGATAAAACGACGACACTTAACAATATTTAAAGATCAGCGTGATTTTGTCACTCCAATCCGTGGGCACAGATTGACAATCGCACACTCAGAACATTTTGGTGAAATCGGGACACAGATATTTTGCCCCCACATGACCAGCAACCGGTTAAACTCGATCCATTGTTCTTTGGGCAACAACTTTTTCAACGCTATTTCAGTTTCCGCTGGCGTTTTGGTTGCAACCAGCCCCAAACGATTGGAAATACGATGGACATGAGTATCAACGCAAATGGCGGGGATATCAAAACCCTCGCCTAAAACCAAACTTGCCGTCTTGCGACCCACACCAGAAATCGTGAGTAGTTCGTCTTCAGAACCCGGCACAAGCCCCGCAAATCGCTCGATCAACTCTTTGCACACCACCTGTATATTTTGCGCCCGCTTGCGGTAAAATGCGACTGGATAAATAATTTTTTCAAGCTCTTTTGTGCTTATACCCACCATCTCCTGCGGCGTTTGCGCTACGGCAAATAACCGTTGTGATGCAGGTAATGAGACAGAATCTTTGGTTCGCAATGATAAAAGACAACTAATTAAAATGAGAAACGGATTTTTGCCATATTGCTCGATAATCCGACTGGATGCGGGCTGGATCATATCGCGCGTGGCATTCTTTAAGATGGAAATTATAATGGCAGCTCGGGCAATATGATCTTCCCCTTGAATCTTCAACCTCGCTCCCCTAATTTTTTTTCCCTGGAAACATCAACTTGAATTTGTTGATTCAGCAATTTTATGATACGGTTAAAATATTAACATCCAGGCGGAGTATCTATTATTAAAATATAACTTAACAAAGAAATTAATTGACATAAATAAATTGAATATTTAACCATATGAATAACCCTTATATGTAATATAATGATACTGCCAATCTGAAACCATCTACAGTATAATTAGTCACCTTATACAAAGCAAGATCTTATGCAATTTTTCTTAACATATCTCAACAATATCTTTGGAAATCAGCATCTTTTGCTCGCCGTTACATCTGTTTTTTTAATATTTAAATGCTATATACTTTTCAAACTAATTTCACAAAGCAATAAAAAAATTCATTTATATAGTTCATGGTTATTTTTAATTCTTGTTCTTATTGGGTCGAGTATTAGTGATTTAACCTGGATTTTTTGCATTATCCGTTCATTATGGCTTCCAACTATTGATTATAGAATCTATCTATTTACCATACGTATCGCCTGGGGTCTTACCGCTATTCAATTTCAATCGCTAGCTCTTTTCTTAGAAAAGCTAGTGGATCAATCAACCAAATTTAATATACGACAAAAAATATTTATCATAATTAGTGGTGGCTTTTTTTGCTTGCCCATAATTTTTGCATTTATAAATTTTAATTGTCGCCAAACAGCAGATAGGCCAATAATAGAATTATTAATAAGAAATGCAGAAATATACTATCTTTTTTTTATCTTAATGCCCCTAACAATAATTCTTGTAGTCTGGAAAACATATGCCCAACAGTTACCCAGAATACTCAAAAAACAAGTTAAAATCCTGTTGCCAATTGCAATTTTACCGATATGGATATCCGAATTACTGCAAAATTTCCCGCAAGTTTTAAGCCATTATTGGGAAACAAATAGCTACTCTGCTGTATGTCTTTCTACAATATTCCTTACCTTTGCAATGTATTTTTGTACTCGGCGGGTGATAGCGCTGAGATTTCTGAATCTCCGGAGTCACGTAGAAGCGAAAGCAAGTTTTTCATTTATCCATGATTTTAAAGATGTGCTTGAAAAATTAAGTCATGCGACGACCAATAATGAGTTGGAGCATATCACGCAGACCTTGTTTAAAGAGTCGTTCAATATCCCGTTGAATAAAACGCATTTGTATTTCAGACAAGAAAAGGGTAATAGCGATCAAAAAATAAAATCGCTCGTAGAAAGTTTCTTCAGCCTGCATGGGCAAGACGAACAATCAGCAAAGATCTTGATTTATGATGAGATCACGTTTAATAATTTTTATGAAAAAAATGAGTATAACAAGTTACTGATTACATTTCTTGAAACAATAGATGCTGATATTTTCATGCCAATTTATGAAAAAAATAACATGACCGCGTATATTATTGTAGAACGTCATGCACGCTTAAAATCATTTTATGGCAATACCGAGCGAGATGAGATGGTGGTGTATGCAAGTTACTTGGGAAATATTATCCATCTGTTTCAGACGCATGATATAAATGCACTCGCAAAGCAGGAAAAAGAGCTGAAAGATGAACTGTATCATAAACATCAAGAAATAAATCAGTACAAAGAAAGTATTCGGTCTTTCTTACGCACGACAAAAGAGAAAGAGATCGGCATTATTTTCTATCAAAATCGCCGCTTTATTTTTGGCAATAAAGCAGCACGTGAGATGATTCAAATTAATATTAACTTGCAAGAAGGGCATCATCTGACCAAAGCGCTGAAGAATATTGCGCGGCAGGTAGAAGAATATAAAGCGCCTGTTACCCATTTCGCCCTTGATTGCAACGGAAATAAGTTAGTGCTTTCTGGGGTGTCTAATTTAGATAAAAATAATGTGATTATCACTGTCTATTATCCAGAGATTACCGATATCATTAAAAAACAGACTGAGTTGTTGAATGACCCGACAAAATGGGACTATTTATTGTATCTTGAAACGACTGAATCAGGTAAGTTGGTTAACAAATTGATCCCCGGATCAGGTGAAATGTTACTTAATTTTAAGATTAATCTGCTACAAACAACGTTAAGTAAAAAAGGGATTTTGCTCGAAATGCCCTCTGATGACGTCATGGCAACCGTAGAAATTATTCATCATATTAGTTTGCGCGAAAAATTATATCATCTCAAATTACAAGGGCCATCTCACTCCAATGAGACGATAATAAAATTATTTGGAGTAAATCCCCTGTTTGGTGCAGCGGTCACCGAAAAACCTATTCTTGAAGAGCTTTCTGAAGCGGGAACTCTCTTTATTGAAAATGTACATCTTCTCGATGTAGAGAGCCAAGAATACCTTGCTGAATTTTTAAGATATGGTGCCTATAGACGGTATAAAAGCAATCAAAAAATACCAAGTACTGCACGGGTAATATGCTCCACCAATCAAAATTTACAAACATTGGTGCATGAAGGGACTTTTTCGAAAGAGTTGTTACAAGAGTTCAAAAAAACAACTATCTACTTACCATCGCTGCTTACTTTATCAGAAGACGAACTGTATGCGTTGGCCGAAGGGTTTACTGAACAGGTAATACAAAGTCAGCCATTAAAAAACCTTTTGGAACTGACCGATGCTGATAAAGTGCGGATTGCCGACACGCGACCGGTCAGCTTGCATGAACTTAAAAATAAAGTGCAACAACTACTTGCACTCAAGTCCAAAAAAAATCTTGTGTACGACGAAACCCAATTCGATCCGGCATTTCAACTCTCTGATCCACAACTTATGCAGGCCGCTCGTTTGGGCAAACATGCGTTAAAAGATTCAAAGATTATGGCAATGTTATGGAATAAGTTCAAAAGTCAGGCAAAAATTGCTACCTTTTTAGGAGTTAATCGATCTTCAGTGAACCGTCGCTGTAAAGATTATCATCTTAATTCCTGAGAATGTAGGAGAGAGTATTGAACTTAGCACTGTTTACTCAAAAAAAAGAAGAATTTATAGTCCATCTTGAAGTCGAACGCAACTTATCACCACACACATTGCATGCCTACAATAACGATCTAAATCTTTTTATCGCATTCTGGGCCCGACTTGACCAAGAGAGTAAAGATAATCTGTCAGTGCGACAAATTATTGAGCGTTACTTAGTCACGCTGTTTTATCAAAAGATGGATAAAAGTTCGATTGCCCGAAAATTTTCCTGCTTCACTTCATTTGAAAAATATGTACGAAAACAAGGGATACGCCTCAATTTAAAATTAGTACGTCCAAAAGTTGAAAAAAAGCTTCCCGTTTATTTTAGCGTTGATGAAATTTTTTACTTACTCGATACAATTCAAGATTCAGAGATCCCGTCAAAAAAACCGATTCGTGAAAAAGCGCTGTTTGAATTGCTGTACGCAACCGGCATACGCTGTTCTGAACTGGTTAATATAAATTATAATGATATAGATTTTGAACATAAAACGATACGCATTGCCGGCAAAGGGAAAAAAGAACGGATCGTGTTGTTTGGTGAAAAGGCACAGAAAAAAATACAAGATTATTTAAAACATGAGCGGCCACGGATTCATAATCCCAGTGATCCACTATTTGTCAATCAACGCAATACGCGTATTTGCGTCAGAACAGTACAACGTATTTTTGGCATATTTCGGGAATTTTTATCAGTAAAACGCCATTTAACGCCCCATAAAATTCGCCACTCATTTGCAACCCATTTACTCAATTGTGGCACCGATTTACGTATTATCCAAGAACTGCTGGGCCATTCATCACTGGCGACCACTGAAAAATATACTCATGTTTCACTCGATCGACTTGCCACTATTTGTGACACTGCACATCCTCTCAACAGCATTATGAAGCGCAAAAAAGATTTATGAGACGTACGACAGCAGCACCTATACAGATCAAAATCGCCCGCCTGTTATATATATTAATACTGATCACGGTCATTATCGCCATTCGTTTGGCATATTTACAAATCCATTTATCGCATGAATATTTGACCCAAAGTAGAAAAAATTTTTTACGCCACAAAACGATCACGCCGCCTCGTGGCAATATTGTTGACATTAACAAGCAGTTACTGGTCACTAATCGTCCCGTTATCAATCTCTATTGGCAAGGCACAATAAAAAAAATAGCGACAGAAGAGATACACGCTATTTTAGATACACTTAACAAGATTCTTGATCCAATAGCCCCTGATATTTTGTTGCAAGAGATACAAAAAGCAAACAAGTTGGCACAACGCCATCCAATAGCTCACGATCTCTCTTTTGAACAACTGAGCAAAATAAAAGAGCAATTTCCCAATCATGAAAATCTGGTCATTGAGACAGGTTTTGAACGCTTTTATCCCCATCATGCCTACGCAAGTCATATTCTTGGTTATCTGGGACGGATCGATATCGACTCATCTGCCAAAACAATAGGCAAAATGGGGCTTGAAGAGTTGCTCGAAGAAAGCCTCAAAGGACATCCGGGTGCGATAATGACCACTATTAACTCCCTTGGCACCCAACTATCACATGTTGAACTACAGCGCGCTTTATCGGGAAATGATATTCATACAACCATCGATCTGTCGTTACAAGAAATCGCTGAAACAATATTCCCCGCCGACTGTGAAGGATCTATCATTTTGATGAACCCGATTACTGGTGCATTACAAGCAGTTGTATCACGCCCGAATTTCGATCCTAATATTTTTGTACGCCCCATGACGAGCGCACTGTGGCAAGAACTGCAAACTAATCAGCCATTTTTAAATCGCGCATTTAAAGCATGCTACCCGCCAGGGTCTATCTTTAAATTGATCACCGCAAGCGCCGCTCTTGAATTGGGCCTGATCACGCAGTCTGACACCATCAATTGTCGCGGTTATTATACCTTTGCCCAGCGACAATATTGGTGCCATCAAAAACATGGTCATGGCGTACTTGATGTTGCTCAAGCGGTTGCACAATCATGTAATATTCTTTTTTTTGAGATCGGCAAACGGATCGACATAAATATTCTTGCCCAATATGCGCACAAATTTGGCCTCGGGGAAAAAACAAATATACTCTTTTCTGAAAAAACCGGTGTTGTACCTTCTCGTGCCTGGAAAAAAGCAGAAAAAGGGGAGCCTTGGTGGCCCGGCGAAACACTATCAGTATCGATCGGCCAAAGCTTTTTACTCGTCACCCCAATTCAAATAGCCCGCATGATATCTGCTATTTTTACCGGCTATTTAGTCAATCCACGCATTTTAGTCAGCGAGCCGATCATTACCCAGCCAATCAATATCTCGCCAAGCACCTTGTCATTTTTACGAGAAACCATGCGAGCTGTCGTGACCGAAGGAACCGGGCGACGAGTAAGTCATATCAAAAATATCGAAATTTATGCAAAAACGAGTACCGCACAAGTAAGTGATCTGTCAAAACGGGAGCAGAGCAAAGAGCACCGAGAGCATGGCTGGTTCGTGAGCTATATACAATATAAAAACAATCCACCACTGACTATGATAATCTTATTGGAACACGTCAGCTCATCAAAAGTAGCAACCAACGTCGCCAAACAGTTTCTCTTACAATACAAAAAATTAATTGACGAACAAAAACATGATATACTATGACATATCTTAAACCATTCTTACTGCAGGAGATTTATCTCATGTTATTATCAAATCAATCAAGCTATAAAAAATTTATATCAACCGTCATATTCACCGGACTTCTTGTTAGCGCAACACAGCCAACAATGGCACAACTCAGCAATCCAGAACTTGCATGCATTGTTATGATAACCAGCATCACCGGCTGGACAGCAAAAAAAATTACAGAAACTGTTGCTGCTCATCGCAAAGAAAGCTCAATTCGAGAACAGAATCATCAAAAAGCAGTAAATCTTCAAGACATAGAAAAACAGAAATTAAAAAAAGAGTGTCTAGAAATAGAGGCAAAACAACTCCAAGAACAAAAAAAACAACAAAATTTAAAAATAGATACCCAAAAACGCTATTTACTAGATGCAGGTTTTAACCATGCAGATGCATCAATGCTTGCCCAAACATATTCAGAAGACAGAGATATTTGTTTATTAGCTGAAGCAAAAAAAAATAACACCCTATCAATAGCAATATCAATACTGGCAGAACAAAATCTTATTCGCGCAACGGTACAAGACGCAAAAACAATAGCGCAAGAAGCACGTACTATCATGCAGCAAACTCAGAAACTATCGCAGGATACATTGCGAGACATGACATCTGCTGCCCACGCAGCAAATCTTGCAACATCAGAAGCCAATACCGCCGCAACACGGGCATCAGACGCCGCACGGGCAGCTCGTTTTGAGGCGCAATTCGCAAAAAATGCACTCGAACAAGTAAATAATCGAATCTCAGAGACGCTCGATAGAACACAAGGTTATGCAAAACAAGTAAACGTTGCTGCAGGCGAAGCAATAACAAGTGCACAAAAAGCGGAAGCTGCTGCACAACAAGCTCAGAAAGCATTGGAGGCTATTAAACAAGCGAAAAATCAAAATAGCCAGAAAGTCGTCGAGCCAAGCGCGCCACCTGCTTACGAAGCGCCACCAGCATATAACCCAAATAGATAGACTTTTATGGCAAGCGCCATTACTCAATATCCATACGTCTTTTCAAATAGCACTTTACAATGCTATAAAATAGTATAGTCTATGTATTAATAGAATTTATATGCGTATAAAGGCGCTATTTATGAAAAATGTGAGGTTATTATGAAAAAGTTATATCTATTCCTATCCGCCAGCCTGTTATTCTCAACGCAACTCAGTCATGCAATTATCTTCCAAATAACCCGCTGGTACCATCCAGAACTGCAACAAGAAGTAAATTTATTAAAAGATATGCATCTTGACACTGCAGACTGCGAGGCGACTATTCAACAACAAAAAGATATTAAGGCACGTGAGCATATCTCTTTTAGAATAGTTGAAGATATATGCGAACATCCACACCCTGCAGCAAGGAAATTTATGGCAACCAGAGGATTAGTTGGATGTCCAGTAGCAATGCCATACCTCATCATAACACCAAGCAATAAAGCTTCTCTCAATCATAATGATTATCAACTAGATCAATATAAACAAGCAGTAGAAATCTCAACTATGCACTTATTATACTTACTTACCAATACATATAATGCCGAATGTCGTTATGACTCAGATACGATTAACAAAACTATAGATGAAATTGCTACCTATAATGATGGACTAATACTCAATGCATATTATGCGCACACCCTTGAAAATAGAAACAATGTCACCCTTGTTAACGCACGAACAGTTCATGCTCTTTATAATAATCCTGATAAAAAAATTATTGATATTATAATGGGAGCAATACATTGTAATGAAATCGAGTCAATAATAACACAATTAGGGTATATCAAAAAGGAAACCATTGGATATGATAACCGGCTAACGCAATGGCATAATGATCTTCGAAAATTTCTAAATATCATTCCTGTTGTCAACATTCAACAAGCTCTTAAAATACCTTTTAATGTAATAGAAATGGAAGCGGCAAAAAAAAGAGAAGAGATGCAAGCGCTTAATCGCGAACAGATAGATGATTTCTTCGACAAAGAAGATAGATATCCACCGCTATAATTTTATTTATTGTTATATTATGTTTTTAAAAATGTAAGGTTATCATGAAAAAGTTATATCTATTCCTATCCGCCAGCCTATTATTCTCAACACAACTCAGCCATGCGATTATTCACGAAATTACTCGCTGGTACCATTCAAAACTGCAACAAGAAGTTAATATCCTAAAAGATGTTCATTTGGATGCCGAAGACACTCAAGAAACTCATACTCAAAGATTAGATATCATCGCCCGAGAAGATCTTGCTTTTAGAATCGTTGAAGATTCAAGTGCAATAGCAAAAAACCCAGAAGAAATAAGACAATTCATCATCTCAAAATTTAAAAAATTTGGAAATAAACATATAATAACAGCAAAGAACATGGCTTCTTGCAATCCCGATGACTATCAGCCAAATCAATATAAAAAATCAGTAGCAGCCTCACCGATGTCCACGCTACATTTGCTGAACGACACCTATAATGCCGAGTGTCGCTATAATGCAGAAGCAATTCGTAACGCACTAGACGAAATCAGCACCTATGACGATGCACCAATGCTTAATACATATTATAAAAAAATATTGTCACAAAAAGAATTTTCACAAAAACAGCACCTTGATTCTAATGCGCATTATCAACTTGTTAATGCCCGCATACTCCACACTCTTTACAATAACCCTGATAAAAAAATTATTGACATTGTAGTGGGAAAATCTCATGGAAATGCTATCGAACCACTTATAACACAATTGGGTTACATCAAACAAGAGACCATTGGATTCGATTATATAAATGACTTTGATCGCATACAAAACATTTTCCCACTGTTATGGAAAGTAATTCAAGTAAAACTATTAGGCATCCCTATGAAATTTATCATCCCTGTTGTCGACATCAAACAAGCTCTGGCAACTCCACTTGCGCCAATACGCGCAAAATTATAAAAATCAGAACAATTGAATCGGGAGCAGAGCTTATTGATTTAACTCTGCTCCCTCTTTCTTGCGCAAGAATCACGCCAAAATTATATTGTTCGTAGCAAAAAGCCTGAAGGGAACGTACTTTGTGCTTTCTTGGTCATGAACAATAATGCCCACTCCCGTTCGCCCTGAGATTATCGAAGGGTGCATAAATTCAAAAACATGCAAGTACAATTTTTATGAGTGAGCAAATAAAATAATAAGCTTGAGTAAGCAATTTATATGCGCACCCTTCGATAATCTCCCGACTTCGCTCAAGAGCTACGACGGGCACGGCAGGGCGTACGGAGTGGTGATTGCAAGATTAGAATTAACAAGAGATACAAGAAATGAATTGCTTTGGGAAAGCTCATTAAAACAAGCTTTTTGATGCATTAGCCCTGTCAAAATTATATTGTTCGTAGCAAAAATCTAAAAATCTTTATAAAATCAACACAGTCACGGATCAGATTAAATTATGATAATAGTGAATCAGAGCGTAAAACGTGAAAAAAATAGATCATAAATATGAAAAATTTATTAAGTCATTAGCAGCGTTAGCAAGAAGCATTAAACTATTTTCAAGTCCGACTGCACCGGAAAAATTCAGAACTGTATTAGTAACATCGCTCATCAAACACTATGAACTGTGCTTTGCAACATCACGTCAATTTTTGCAAATATATTTAAAGCAAAATTATGCAATGGATGTATCAACAAACAGGTCAAAAACCATTTTCAAAATCTGTTATGATAATAACATTATCGATAAAAACACTGCTCAAGAATTATTAGCTATTTTTAAAGCAAGAAAAGCCACTATATATGATTATGATGAAGAAAAGGCTTACGAAACTTGCAAGCGTGTAAGCGAATATTGCGAAACATTTAAAAAACTCAAAAATTTTATTGAGAAATCTGGTTATTCTTTACCAATATCTATTCAGGAGAACATGCTATGAAAAATAACTTATTATTAATTGCGTTCGCAACTGCTTTTACTAGCGGTGAAATCAAAACAGCAGCTGAATCTGATGCACAAGCGCTAGCCGCAAATTGGGTTGACGAAGCACTGCTAAACTGGCCGGTAACCGTTGATCAACTACGAGCTCATCCCACATATCAAGAAGAATCAGAACGCGAACATCTATCATCCAAAAAATCTTTCACGAGAGCAAATGAACGACTTCTCCATCTCCTCCAGCACGACAAATTAGCACGCGCTCAGGCAAATTGCGATTTTATCAGTCAAGCCCCATACCCAATAGCGCCTTCTCGAGCAGAAACACACCAAAAATCAATTGATTGCAAGCTTCAAATGCATATAGAATATCGAGCAAAAATCGCTCGTCGCACTAAGCTCACTCCTCAGTTTACTGATATTCGCAAGAGCAAAGAATATGAAGACACTCTCACCAGAACACAAGATAGAACAAACAGAGCAAAAACCAGTGGTACCCTTATACCAACGCTCCACTCTACTACCATATGGGAACAGGCAAATCTATACATACGGGAAAATCAATGCGAGCAAGCGCAAGCGCTCATCGATTTTCTATTCACCTTTAAATATCCATGCACCCCTCGAGGTAAGAATATGTATCTCAAGACCCTAAACGAAGCGCAGCAAAAAAATAATAAAGCTCTCAAGATAAGACCCCCCGTCGCAGAATAAGGAGAATCTGTCATGAACAAACACTTATTATTAATTGCGTTCGCAATTGCTTTTACAAGCGACAAAATCGAATCAGCAGCTAAATCTGACGCACAAGTACAACTGGCCAGCCGCATTCAAGTGCATCCCGAATTTGTTTATGAAAACCGCATAGAACTTGATCCCGCGTTTACTGATATTCGCTATAGCGCAGGATATTGGAACAAATACCACGAAATGCGAAGCAAAAAACAAACAACAGACGATTATGTCAACTTTATTCGATACTCACTCAGTGGTCAATTCGGTCCAGCACAAGCACTCCTCGATGCAGATTTTCCGGATAACCGCCTGGAACTTGACGAGCTGAACAAAAAACAAGAAGTGATGAATATACTTCTCAATCTTGAAGAAAAAAAACGAGAAAAACAAAAAGCTCAACAAAAAAATTTAGCAGAACTTAAAGCACAATGGGACTTACTATTCTAATAATAAAACCAGCACCATTTTTAATTCACGCAAAAAGTTTAATTTAAAACCATGTTTTCAAAAGGAGATACTATGAAAAAGAACTTATTATTAATCGCGTTAGTAATTGCTTTTACAAGCGACAAAATCGAATCAGCAGCAGCCTTAGCTGACAATGATTTAGTGAGCTTGCAAGCGCTGGCAAACTGGCCAGTAACCGTTGAGCAGCTGAAAGCTCATCACGCATATCGAGAAGAATCAGAACGCAAATACCTACCAAATGAAGACACTTTTGTTATAGTTGATCGACGACTTCAAAAACACCTCCAACTGCGCAAATTAGCATCTGCGCAGGCAAATTGCGATCTCCTCAGAAAATGCCAATACCCAAGCGCTTCTTCTTTAGCAGACGAACACCAAAAAACAATTGATCTCATGCTTCAAACGCGTGCAGACCGCAAAGCACAACTCGCCGGGCGTCTCCTACTTGCCCACCAGTGTACCCATATTCGCCAGAGCCCGGAATATGCGACAAAACTCGCCCAGATACAAGAAAAAACAAAAAAAGCAAAAAATAATGACGACTTTAATCCTCTGCATTATTACTCCGGCATCCATGAACACTCAGAGGGCTACTTAGACAATACTAAATTCAGTGAAGCGCAGGCGCTCGTCGATTTTCTAGCAACGCTCAAATATGACTATCCAACAGTCGACGAGCTAAACGACAGACAAAGAAGTATAAATATACGTGTGCTACTCCAAAAAAGTCCTGCTGACTTTGACTCCATAGACAAAGAGCTTGAAGAGATAGGCCTATAGCACTGTTTTTGAGATTAAAATTATCACAAATCAAAGTTTAATTTAAAACCATATTTTCAGGAGAATATGTCATGAACAAACACTTATTATTAATTGCGTTCACAACTGCCTTTGCTAGCAGTGAAATCAAAGCAGCAGCTGAATCTGACCCGCATGTGCTGCCATACGTCGCAGATTGGGTTGACGAAGCTCTGGCAAAATGGCCGGTAACCGTTGATCAGCTACGAGCTCATCCCGCGTATAAAAACGAATACGAAGAACATCTGGCACCCGAACAACATATCAACAGAGCAGATATACGACTCGTTCATTTCCTCCGTGGGCGCAAATTAGCACGCGCGCAGGCAAATTGCGATTTTATCAGACAATCCCCACACGAAAACGCACCTAACCTGTCGGCACTGCGCCAAAACGAAATTGATTACACGCTTCGAGATCGTATACAATATCGAGAAGAAAAAATCGCTCGTCGCACTAAGCTCAATCCCCGGTTTGCTGATATTCGCACAAGTAAAGAATATAAAGACACTCTCATCGCAACACAAGATGAAACGATCAAAGCAAAAACCCGTGGTCGATTTATGCCAGACCGCCACTATGGTGACTTATGTGATCAAGCAGAGCAATACATACAAGAAAAGCAATGTGAGCCAGCGCAAGCACTCATCGATTTTCTATTCTCCTCTACATATCTAAGCGTCTGTAAAGCTCAAGATGATTATCTCAAGGTCCTAAACGAAGCGCAGCAAGAAAATAATAAAGCTCTTGAGATGAGAGCTCACGCCGCCGCAGAATAAGGAGAATCTGTCATGAAAAAACAGTTATTATTACTTGCGTTCACAATTACTTTTGCCAACAAAGAAATAGAAGCAGCTGAACTTAACCTGCAAGCACTTAAAAAATGGGCTGTAACTCATAATCAACTGCGCGCTCATCCCAAATATCATGCTGAATTGGCGATGATACAACAACCAGCTAGCCAAGGCGAAAATGATGACCTCTCGATATATAAACGATGTTCAAGAAAATGTGAAGAGTATCGTAACAAAAATGAACTGGCAAGGGCACAAGCAAATCTTGATGTAATCGCAAAAATCCCAGAACTCACACAAAATCAACAAGTAAAAGATGCTTTTATAGGCACAAGACAAAATCTAATTGATGAAGCTCTTCAAGAACGTACAAGACGTCAACAAGAACTTGCTCGCCGCACCATACTCAATCCGCAATTTGCTGATATTTGCACGAGCCAAGCATATCAAGAGACATTCGCCGAGGTACAAACAAGAACACGCAAAGCAAAAGAAGAGGACGATTTTAGGCCGATGATGCACTATAACGGCATAGAATCGCAAACAGAACAACACGTGTATCACGGTCAATTCGACGAAGCACAGGCACTCGTCAATTTTCTAACAACCTCTAAATATAACTATCCAAAAGTTACAGGGCTAAACGCAATACAAGATGAAATAAATACGGGGCTCGCACATAAAAAACGAGAGGCAGAACAAGAAGCTAATCAAGGGATTCTGGCAAAAATGGGAAAATGTTTAGTGAAATATTTGTTTAGAGAAGATGCAAAATGAACAAACAGATAAAGCAGCAATATATGCTTGCGATGGCAGCATTGCTTTTCGTTAGCAATAGATTGGTTGGCGCGGCAGCGCCAGATGACGATCACTATAGTTTGCTTAGCGCGCAAGCGCTGGCAAGATGGGCGGTAACCGTTGATCAACTACGAGATCATCCCAAATATCATGCAGAATTAGTAGTAGCAAGCCAAATGATTGATCAAAGCTTAACTGTATTATATTCAAGATTCCTTGAACACTGTGATAGAGACACATTGGCTAATGCACAAGCAGATCTTGATACAATAGCAACACTCCCAAAAATGGCAGAAAATCCAAAACGAAAAGCTCGTTTCATAAATATAAGACAAACATGGATTGAGAGAGATCTGCAAGAACGTGCAGCGCGTAAAAAGGAAATTGAGACTTCCCGCGTTATGCTCAATCCTCAATTTGCTGCTATTCGCGCGAGCCAGGAATATACAGAAACACTCGCCGATATACAAGCAAGAACGCGCGAGGCAAAAAATAATGACAAATTTAAGCCATCAGACCACTATCATGAGATATGGATGCAAACAATTCAATATACGCGCGACAAACAATACGAAAAAATACAGGCTATTCTTGATTTGCTCTATGCCTCTAAATATACCTATCCAGCAGTTGACGAACTCAATAGCACACAACGATCAAATAACATGTATCTCGAATGGAAACAGCGAGACGCAGAACGAGAAGCAAATCGAGGAATTTTGGTAAAAATAGGGGAATTTATAATAGCAGGGATAGCGATGTTGCTCCCAGCGCCAAAATAACGCTGTTTTGAGATAAACATTCTCACGAATCAAATTTAGGTTAAAAATATATTTTCAGAAGGAGATGCGTAATGAACAAACAGATAAATCAACAAATTATGCTTGCTATGACAGCATTGCTTTTTATTAGCAATAATTTGGTTGGCGCGGCAGCGCCAGATGACCCCATTGCTACACTACGCGCTCATCCCGCGTATCAAGAAGAGTCAACGCTCATAAGACAAAGGTTGATCAACTAAATGAAAAAGATCCAAAACTTGAAGTATTTAAACGACTTGAAAAACACTGCAGAATACACAGGCTGGCAAGAGCGCAGGCAGATCTGGACGTACTAGAAAACCTAACACAAGCTTCACTACACGGGTATCTTAACGACGCCCTTCAAAAACGTGCAGCACGTCAGGCGCAACTCGCTAATCGTCTTCAACTTCCCGCCAGATTTGCTTATATTCGAGAGAGCCAGGAATATAAAGCGACACTCGCTGAGATACGAGCAAGAACACGTGAGGCAAAAGAGAATGCTAGCAAAACCGACGCTTATTTTGATTCAGTAGGACATTATCACAAGATATATTGTCAAACAGGGCACTGTTTTAAAGATAATCGATTCAGCCAAGCACAAGCTGGCCTCGATTTTCTCGCAACATCTAAATTTGACTATCCGGAAGTTGAAAGTCTAAACGAAAGACAAGAAGCTCTCAATTTTCTTATCGAGCATAAACACAAAAAAAAGCACGGTGCCCCAGGGATTTTGGAAAGGGCTTAGTGGGCTGTTCTTGTAACTCACTTTGCTCAGCCTCATATTTTACAGTGTCTTATACTAATCTTGCGATAACTGGACCTTTCGCCCAGCCTGTCCGACGAAGCTTTAGCGAAGTAGGAGGGGTCGGGTCGAAAAGTAAATTTAATCCACATTGATCAGCCTGTACTAATGTTATTTTGATATAACAGCCCAAAAAAGCTATATTGCCCCGTTCGCCCCGAGTGTTTTTCAGCTTCTGAAAAATGTATCGACATGTCCGTCGAAGCCTAGCGAAGTCGGAGGGGTCGGGGCAAAAATAACATACATCAATCAATTTAATATTTTATTTAATTTTTCATGAAGCTTTGTACCATTCTACCCCTCGATACATTTTTTGATCAAGGATCAAAAAACACTCGGGGCGAACGGGTGTAAGACGAATACTTGCTCGGGGCGAACGGGGTGATATACAGAAACTAATAATGCGATGAACGAGGTAATAGAATGCCGTTATTTCTTAAATTCTCCATTTCTGCCAACAGATTTTAAATGAGCATGTTGCTTACGCTTTTCTTCATGCAATTCATAATACATAACATCGATCACGCGATCGAGCGCTTCATAAAAATTGGTCCCATTATGCTCATAATCACTTATTTTTTCATAATGCGGCGTTTTTACCCGTAATTCAATACGATGATGCTCTCTTGTTTTTGATGGTTCAAACGTTAAATCAATAAAGATCGGCGTTCGCTCATTGCTCAAAAATTCTTCAACTTTAGCCAACTGCTCGTTGGCATAGTTTTCCATAAAATCTGATTTTTCCATGTTTCTAAAGACAATTCGCTTGTTCATAGCTTACTCCCCTATTTTTGTATAATTTTCATAAATACTTACGAAAATTATAAACAAAAAGAAAGATCAAAAGAAAGCTATCCCGTTTTTCGCACGAAAAAGCTGATGGGAACGCCAACCAAATCAAACTTAGTTCGTAAGATGTTATCAAAAAAACCAAGCTGTGTTTTACCAAACCATTTTGGTTCGTTCACGATCAATAATAACGTAATTGGTCCATGTTTGACTTGCTTTACCGCACGAACAATTAATAAATGGCCATTAACGTACAATGGCTTGTGTACCAACGCTTCTTTGAAGAACATAGTTAACTCTTCGTTACTAAATTGTTGGATATAGCGATTCCAGAGAGTGCTGACCAATGGCAAAATTTTACCAATATTTTTTCCCGTTTTGCATGAAATAGTCAGTTTTGGCACCTTTTTCATAAAAAATTTGTAAATATCAAGGCTGTACTCAAGATCATCTTTGCCTACTTCTTCCACTAAATCATCTTTATTAAACAAAATAGCTAACGCTTTTTGATTTTCAAATGCGTAAAAAGCAAGCTTTAACTCCTGATCTGCAATGGCATGCTCAGAGCCGTCGACCATTAATAATACAATATCTGCATCATCTATCGCACTAAATGCACGTTTGACCATCAATGTTTCTAATGGTTCGTCGACCATTCGTTTTCGTCGAATCCCCGGGGTATCAGTAAATTGAATATCTTCTTTATAAAAAGAGATCTTCTCACTGATCGGCTCACGCGTCGTACCTGGATAATCTGCTACCAAGACCCGTTCTTTTTGCAACAAAAGATTTAACAATGATGATTTACCTACATTGGGTTTACCAATAATGGCAACTTTGGGAACTCGTTCTTCTTCTGCTGTCGCAGTAGTTGACGGTAAAACCGCAACAATCTCTTCCAACAGATCAGCAATGCCGGTGCCATGCTGCGCAGAGACCGGTACTATTTTTTTAAAACCAAAACGCTCAAACTCATGGAGATATTCAGCGCTCTCGTTGCTGTCCATTTTGTTGATCACGACGATAACTTTTTTGCCCAATTTATGCAGATGATTCGCAATTTCACGATCCTCTGGCAAAAGTCCCGTTTTGCCATCGCACATAAACAGAATTAAGTCTGCATCTTGCATCAACGCAATTCCACGCTTTTGCAGCTCTTTGGCAAACGGGTCATCTGTTTTTCTAAGTGTTAGACCGGCTGTGTCGATCAAAGAAAACAACACGTTACTCCAAGAAACTGTATCTGTTATGAAATCTCGGGTTACCCCCGGCTGATCGAATGCTATCGCTTTCACACGCGTCGAAAGACGATTAAATAATGTTGATTTTCCCACATTCGTGCGACCAACAATCACTACTTTTGGATTTTTACTCATCATGAACCCCCTCTATTTGTATGCTGTTCTTTTATTTCGGTTACTGTTCCCGGAAAGTAACGCAATATCATATTTGTTTTTTGCCATACAGTACTATCTGATATATCAAGTGCCAATCCTGCTGATTTTTCATGCGATTTTTCGTACGATTTTCGTACAAGTTCGACCGGCCGACTTTCTCTTTTATCTATTTTTGCAGCACCTTCACTTATCTCTTTTTTTTTTTCAAGCGTAAATAATGGCTCAAAACTGATCTCACCTGAAAATGCTTTATTCAATAATGGGTGCCACATGCCAACCGTTTTATCGAGCCAATCTTTGAAAAAGAGAAGATCTTTGGTAAATGCAACCTGCAGCTGCCCGTTTGTTCGATCAAGTGAGATAAAATAGCCCTGCGAAAAGACAGAGAGCAGCAATGGATCTTGCAGAATTTCTATCTGCGAGACAAATGCTTGCCAACATGCCTGATCGTTTTGCTCACCACCTTCTACACCCGATATATTCTCAGCTTTTTTTATCTTATCTTCTGACTCAGTTTGTTCTACAACAACTGATAATTCTTCTCCCAGAGCTACTTCCGACCTCACTACCCGTGCATCCTGCCTGCCCATCGACACGTCCGGATCGTCTTTTTGCGCCAGCTGCAACAAAATCATCTCAAACAACGAGTATTTTGCCATCGCCTTATTAAACACCAACTCATTCGCATACAGCAACTCAAGCATACTATTCAACTGCACAACCGAAACCGAAGAAATAACAAGACCAATCTCTGCAAGATGATTTTTAAAAATATCAGGCGCAACACCATGCTTAAGCCACAACGCCGCGCGAATTACATCAGAAAATCGTTTATATAAAAATTCGATTGAGCAAGACTCAATGCGATTATCTTGCAAAAAAACAAGCAAATCAGCGATTGGCTTGCGCAACACCAGATCAAGTAACGCAATAATTTTTTCATCACTCATATGCCCGAGCACCTGCAATACTGCATCTTTACTCACGATGCTACTTGAAAAACGAACTTGTTCAAGCATATTAATCGCATCACGCGCCGAACCCTGAGTTTCGTCGACAATAAGCGATAAACCTGCAAGATCAAAAACTATGCTCTCCTGTTCACAAATATCCTGCAAATGGCGAACAAGCAGCGAAGCTTCAATCGATTTAAAAAAAAGTTGGAAGCAACGCGATCGCACCGTATCGATAATTTTTTGATGATCAGTGGTGGCTAAAATAAACAAAACTGATTGCGGCGGCTCCTCCAACACTTTAAGTAATGCATTAAACGATGCTTTGCTGAGCATGTGGGCTTCATCAATAAGATAGACTTTTTTGCTCCCCATCAATGGTAATAGATTTGATGCATCGATAATCTGCCGAATCATATCGACACCCGTATGAGATGCAGCATCGATTTCTACAAAATCGGGATGTGACCCGTTACTCATCGCATGACACGATTGGCAGGACAGGCACGGCACTGTATGTATCGTCGGTTTTTTTTGAAAGTCTGATAACGCACTGCAATTAACCGCCGCTGCAAAAATACGTGCCAAACTTGTTTTTCCCGATCCGCGTTGACCAGAAAAAAGATAAACGGGAAAATAATTGCCCAAATACAAACTGTTTTTGAGCATTTTAACTGATAGTTCTTGTCCGACTATCTGATCGAAATTTTTTGATCGCCATTTACGGGCAAGATTAAGATTCATATTATTTTCCAAAAAAAAGGGGAAGTAAATACAAGAAATTATTACTCCTGCTGCTTTCTTTCGAACCTGACAGATTAAGCAACTATTCTTTATCCACTTCCCCAAACTTATTTGCTGCTCAGGCTGTCCATTCTTCGCTAACCAACCCGCCGTCGCCCTACAAGCTATGCCAGGTTGTTAGGACTGGCCTGCCAGGCATTTCTGAAAGAAATGACTGGAGGAGAGAAAGGGATTCGAACCCTCGATGCCCCTTTCGAGACATACACGATTTCCAATCGTGCTCTTTCGACCACTCAGACATCTCTCCATTACTCGCTTATCGACTCTTCTTCATCGACAACCGGCGCAACTTTTGGCTCTTCTTTTGCAATTACTTTTTTAGGTGCCGGTGCCGCCGCTGCATCTTTTTTACTCTTCGCAGCTATTAAACGTTCTTCTTTTTCTTTAGCCGCTGATTCCTGAGCAATAACAACACCTTTACGCGCTGCGTCAGCAAGTATTTCAACGATAGTAGCAATGGCATTTGGAGAATCATCATTACCGGGGATCACAAAATCAACCAACGATGGATCACTATTAGTATCAACGAGTGCAATAACGGGGATGCCCATCGCTGCGGCTTCTTTCAAAGCAGAGCGCTCTTTGTTAACATCGATCAAAACGATTGCCCCTAATGGCCAAGTAAGATTTTTGATACCGCCAACATTTTTATTGAGCCGCTCAACATCTTTTTGAATTTTATTAAACTCTTTTTTGATATATAATGGGAACTTTTCAGCATTTGCCAAAACATCTTCTTTATGCAGAAGATTAGTAACCGATTTTTTTACCTGAGAATTGTTACTTAATGTACCGCCAATCCATCGATGGCATACGAATGGCATTTTTAAATCAACTGCCGCTTTTGAGATGATATCGCGCGCTGCTTTTTTAGTACCAACCCACAAAACACATTGCCCTTCAGCAACAACACCTTGTAAAAATTGTGCTGCTTTTTCCAGTTGGAATGCTGTTTTTGAGACATCAATCAAATGGACATTATTTTGACTACCCCAAATATATGGCGCCATTTTCGGGCACCAGCGGGTCTTTTGATGACCAAAATGAACACCATTTTTTATCAGACGCTTAAAATCGATCATGTTTTTGAATCCTTTGCGGGGTTATGCCAATTGCCTTTTCGGTCTGCTCGATAGTCAAGAACCACCCCGTATGAAAAGGCAAGAAATCAATATTAATACAACAAAAGTTTAACTAATCCTTTATCCTTCGTCAATTTTACTCTTCATCGATACCAATTACTTCATTACGCTCAACCGCCCGATCAAAGCGCTTGCCTAACAAATAGGCAGTAATCGACCATAAAAAGATCACGCTGCCAAAAAAACAAGATAGTGAAATAAGAAAGAAATTTGAACCAAGCCAGACCACCAACAGATTAACTGCTGATCCGGTTGATTTAGCAAATTTACCCCCAAATGCATCGATCCAGGCCTTTGATTTAAATTTAATCTCTTTTACCGCGGGAATATACAACGACTCACGCAATGGCCCACTAAATGCATAATTAATTGAATGCAACACAATAGAAGTTATTGCTAACGCTTCTGGATAATCGAGATTGAGCATAAAGTACAAAAACGCAAATCCAGCAGTCATCGGAACCAACAACAAACAGCGGCGGGTCCCAAGTCTGTTAAACAACCAACTGGTACCGAAAATAGAGATGAAAAAACCAACCGTATGGGTATAAAAAATGATCACCAACAGATACCGTAACGCCTCTGTTGCATTCGCTGCATGTGCCTGCGCGGCCCCTATGCGCAAAAAGCTCAACACCGTACCGCATACTTCATAAAAAAAGAGCATACCAAAAATACCCATCACATACGGATATTTGATCAACATCTCAAGACCAACAAAAATACCGGTTTGCTCTTTTCCTTGCTTTCTTTTATCTTTTTCTAATTTATAAACCGCCTCATAACCATGCAAATAGCGCCCCGGAATTGTTTTTATCATTAACAGCATAATGATCGGAACAAACAGTAAAAAAAGTGATGATGTAGCTAACAAGCATTGATAATTGAACACATCCGAATAACGCTGCCCTCCCATCTCATTGCGCATGCCCAACAGTAACCATGCCAGCCCAGCCGAGGTCAGACCTCCCAATTTAGATCCTGACACCATCCAGCCATAATTTTTCTTGGCTCCTTCGGGGCTATTGATCGAATTGGCAAAAGCCCAAAAAACACTCACAACAAACGGGGAAAAACCTTCAATAAAAAAATAGAACAACCAGCCAAATAATCTATATTGATTTGAATCGGTATTGGCCAATCCAATTTCCGGGTGACCAATAAAATAGGTAAATATGAAACCGGTGATAGAGAAAAAAATACTAAACCCGCACACCAACCAATAGCGGCGCACTGAGTCAACCAATTTTGAATATAAAAAAATAGGAGGAATTAATACGAACATCGAAAAGGCGCGGGCCAAGGGAATATATTCTTTGCCAACAATATAGGCAAAGATACCATTTTTCAGCTCTTTAACGACGGTGTATGAGGCGATGACACAAAAAAAAGCCGCCCATAAAAATATAATTTTTAACCAATCGTATTTTTTGGCTTCTTGTAAATGATCTGATGCTGACATATCACGAACCACCTGTTCCATAAAAGAACCCCCTCTGACTAACCGTTATCATGAACAGAACCGACACAATTTTTAATATCAGAATTCTAACAAAACTCTTTTCATTTGTAAAAAAACAATATAAAAATTGTGAAATACCAATTATTCAATCTGAAACTATTGATATCGAAAGGCTTTCTATCGTTATCTAGTTGGATGAATAAAAAAATAATGGTATACTTCCTATCATATGATTATAAAAATGATTATAAAAAAGTGATGATACTATTATGGAAATCAACAAAGAAAAAAAATCGAGAATAAAACGTATTACTAAAAAAACAGTAGCACCGCAGGATATGGCCCATGAGCTACCTTCCGAAGAAACTACGTTTGAGGAGACTGGGTTTAATGGCACCTTTTTGGCGCTCCTGCCACTTAAGAATGTAGTTATTCTCCCTAAAAGCATCATTCCCATAATAGTGGGCCGAAAACGATCGATTAAAGCGGTAGAATTTGCTTTAAAGAACGACAAAGGCATCTTCATCACCTCTCAAAATGATTCTCAAATCGAATTTCCTGAAAAAAACGATCTGTTCCAATTTGGCACCCGATCTACCATTTTACAAGTAATGCGTATGCCCAATGGCGCTCTTAAGATACTGGCCGAAGGTATTTGTCGCGCCAAGATGACTCATTTCAGCGAAGAAAGCGGATTTATGAGTGGTATTTGTCATGATATCCCTACCACTGATAATTCCCCCGGAACCGAGCTTGAGGCAACCTGGAGACAACTGAAAGAGCTATATACGACCTACATAGAGTTTAATGAAAAAACCCCCAATGACATTTCATTGGCCGCCAGAAACCCAAAAGAGATCGATTACATCACCGATATGATTGCCGTTCACATCACCAATTTATCATTTGAAGACCGGCAAATAATTTTAGAGACGACCGATTTAAAAGAGCGCATGCTCGCATTATGCACTATACTCAGCAGCGAAATAGAAATTTTACAAACAGAGCAGCGCATTCGCGGTCGGATGCAATCACAGATCGACAAAAATCAGCGTGAATACTACTTAAATGAGCAAATAAAGGCTATTCATAAAGAGTTGGGGCGCGAAGATCAATCAGAAGAACTGCTCCAATTACAAGCGAAAGCAAAAAAATTAGGCTTATCAAAAGAGGTAATGATAAAAGTAGAAAAAGAGATAAAACGGCTCGAACAAATGCCGCCACTTTCTTCAGAAGCTGTCGTCAGTCGCCACTACATAGATTGGATCCTCGCATTGCCATGGCAAAAAACCCGCACCGATACAATCAGCCTTGCCCATGCAGAAAAGATTCTGAACAGCAATCATGCCGGCCTGTCGAAAGCAAAAGAGCGTATTGTAGAATTTTTAGCAGCCAAGAAATTTTCTAAAAATTTGGAACGATCTCCGATCATCTGTCTTGTTGGTCCTCCCGGCGTAGGAAAAACCTCTCTGGCTCAGTCTATTGCCGATAGTTTGGGCAGAGACTTTATGCGTATCTCGTTGGGTGGCGTCAAAGATGAAGCAGAAATCAGAGGCCATCGCCGTACCTATATCGGGTCATTACCGGGTAAAATTATTCAGGCCATGAAGAAGACCAACTATCTCAACCCAGTAATTTTGCTCGATGAGATCGATAAAATATCCCGCGATTCGCACAGCGACCCTGCATCAGCATTGCTCGAAGTACTCGATCCAGAACAAAACAAAACATTTGTAGATCACTTTTTAGAAGTTGAATATGATCTTTCAAAAGTCATGTTTATCGCAACAGCAAATATGATCGAGGGCATTCCCTATCCACTCTATGACCGTATGGAAATTATCAATCTTTCTGGCTACACCAATGAAGAAAAAACAACGATTGCAACACAATTTTTAATACCAAAATGCCTCAAAGAGCATGGTTTGACCACGCGTCAATGTCAAATATCCAGTGAAGCACTGCAACTCATCATCAATGAGTACACACGGGAATCGGGCGTACGACAACTTGAACGAGTGATTGCAAAATTGATGCGTAAAACCATTCAAGATATTTTGCATGAAACGATAAAAAGTATCAAAATCAATCCTGATCAAGTGCGGAAATGGCTTGGCAATGCAACCTTCAAAAAGACAAGCCTGACTGAATCCCAGGACATTACCGGACTCGCTACTGGCCTTGCCTGGACAGAATTGGGTGGTGACGTACTGGAAGTTGAAACCAGTATCATCGCCGGCAAAGGGAACTTGACCCTGACGGGGCAACTTGGTGAGGTGATGCAGGAATCGGCACAAGCAGCGCTCAGTTATATCAGAGCTCGTGCAGCCACCTTAGGATTAAAGCCGTCGTTTCATACCGCCAAAGATATCCATATTCATTTTCCCGAAGGAGCTACACCAAAAGATGGTCCTTCTGCCGGCATTACCATTTGCACCGCGCTTATTTCGGCACTGACCAAAGAACCAACCCGCACAAAGCTTGCAATGACCGGCGAAATAACCTTGCGCGGCCGTGTGCTATCGGTTGGTGGATTGCGTGAAAAACTTCTTGCTGCCAAGCAACTTGGTTTTAAACGAGTAATCGTCCCCCGCGATAATTTTGACGATATCCAAGAAATCCTGAAAGAGACCGATCTATCCGATCTTGAAATCATCTATGTGAAAACAATGGACGAAGTACTTGAACATGCATTTGATAAAATGCCACGCGCACAGCCGACCAAAACAACAAAACCGACTAAGAAAAAAACAGTAAAAGAAAAAAAATAATAGTTATAACACCTTTTTACCTAACGGAGTTTTATTATGGATCTGCCATTGCTACTTTCTTTGACTCTTTCTGTATTAATTGTTGTTTTGCCCGCTTGCTGTTGTAAAAACAAAAAAGGGGATATGCCGGAATCAGTAAAAACTGAACAAACCGCACAATCACCTGACAAAGATAGAACCATCAATAAATTTTAATTATCTTTAATAATTATCTTAAAAAAGAGGCTCATGGCATTCATGAGCCTCTTTTTTTTAACAATTTTTTAAAAATTATTGCAATCTCTGATTCTCTGTTTTATCATGCAACTTAGGTGATGTATAATTTTATTTTTACAAAAGGAGATCTTCGATGATGAAAAAATTAATGCTCAGCGTAGCATGCCTTTCACTACTTGCAGCAACGCCAGGTTGCTACAAACGACGAGATGATCGAGACAGAGATCGCGAAAGACGCCATGAAAGACGCAACGAAAGACGCGACAACAAAGGACATGACAGAAAAAATCGCAACAAACGCGACAAGAACATGCGCAAATCAAAAGACAGTAACCGTCGCATGCGCGATGGCGACCGCATGGACTAAGATTAGATTAATCTATAATAATCTATTGGGGAAAGATAAAACTTTCCCCTTTTTTACGCCCAAAAAACCAACAAATTTCAATAATCACAACTAAAAATCACGATCATTTATGACTTATCTTCATAATACGCAAACCGGCGACGCATCCTCTGAGCTTTTTTGCGCGCAACATTTGATGTATCAAGAGCAGCGCGATCAGCACGCGCATCGCAAAGCTTCACATAACGCTTGAGAAGCGCTGGATCTCGCCGAGAAGCAAAAGAAAAAAATGTATAAGAACCTCTAATTTTCACACAAATAATATTGCCACCGCACATGTCCTTCGTCCTTCAACCCGTTCGTCCTGAGATTATCGAAGGATGGGCAGAACAGAGAACTTTCATTTTCTCTTTTATTTGCCCTGGTCTCATCGAATATATTCAAGGAAAATTTATCGGAAAGATGAAATGAATAAATGTTAGGGTGAATATCTCCTGTTCTGCCCATCCTTCGATAATCTCAGGACGAACGGTCTAGTAATCGTAAGATTATGGTATAGTAATTGCAAAATTAATGTTTAAACTTTATAGAAGATGTGAATGATATACCCAGAGAAATCAAGATCAGCATATTACAGTGCATGATGGAAGTAATAAAATGAGTAAAAGACCAACTTTTAAAAAATTTAAAGAAGAAGCTCTTAAAAATGATGCATTTAAAGCTGAATACGAAGCACTGCGGCCAGAATTTGAAATCATAGCAAAATTTATTAAAGCAAGAAAAAAAAATGAAAAAACCCACTGAGCAATCGCCCAATGGGTTATATTTTTCTTCGATCAGCTCAGAATGAGGATAGGTAAAAACCTATTTGCCTTCTTTTGCAATTCGTTTTGCCAATCGACTAATTTTGCGAGCGGCAGTATTTTTATGAAGCACCCCTTTGCCTGCTGCACGAGCAATCTTTGCCTGCGCATCATTAAACAATGGAGTAATTTCAGCTGCCTGAACGCCAGCTTCCAAAGACGTTAATACTTTTTTGACTGCAGTTTTAATCGTAGAGCGACGAGCATTATTTCGTACTCGTTTTACTTCTGACTGTCTCGCCCGTTTTTCTGCAGATTTCTTATTTGCCATATTTGCAACCCTTAATACCTAATAATTAGAGGACTTTATGAACTTTTTTTGCCTTAACGCATTTCGCACAAACGGTGCTATTAACCACTTTTTTCACTGGACTATCTGCAACGACAAAACGCATTTTATGAACATTTGGATAGACCCAACGTTTTACCTTGTTATTTGCGTGACTCACTAAGTTAGCGACCTGAGGGCCCTTATTACACACAAAACATATTCGTGCCATCTTTTAAAATCCTTTCAATACGAATTATCGCTGCTTTTTATCAATAAATATCTATTTTACTACAAAGAGCAGCATTTTCAAACTATATTTTTATTTACGAAAACTTATGCTCTTCACGCGGCTCAATATCAAGAAGCTCATAAATCTCGCCCGCATACAACGTCTCTTTATCGAGAAGCGTCTTTGCCAGCAAATCAAGCTTCTCCCGATGCGCTCGCAACAACTCCATTGCCCGCGCATATTGCGTATTTAAAATAGCCGCAACCTCTTGATCTATCAGATCAGCAGTTTTTTGCGAATAATCAAATGACCCTTGATGCTGCGAATAGACAACCGCTCCCAGTTTATCCGACATGCCATAATAGCAAACCATTTTACGGGCAATCTCAGTCGCCGCATTAAAATCGCTGTAAGCGCCGGTAGTATAGGTATTAAACACCAACTCTTCTGCCGCTCTACCACCCATTGCTGAGGCAACAGAGGCCAAAAGCTCTTCTTTCGTTTGCGTATACTTCTCTTTCTCTGGCAATGAATGGGTAACGCCCAACGCTCTGCCACGAGGAATAATCGTCACTTTATATAACGGATCCGAATGAGCAGGCAACAATAAACGCACCAGCGTATGCCCTGCTTCATGATAGGCAGTCAGTTCAAGCTCTTCGGGCGTCTGCATAATCGATTTTATCTCTTTGCCCAATAAAATTTTATCCCGTGCTTCTTCAAAATCGCTAATTTTAATCGTCGTTTGATCGGTCTTTGATGCATTAATTGCCGCTTCGTTAACAATGTTTGCCAAATCAGCACCAGAAAAGCCGGGTGTACCGCGCGCAATTTTACCCAAATCGACCTCAGGATCGATCTTTACTTCTCGCGCATGGAGCGTCAAAATCTCTTCTCTACTTTTCAAATCAGGATAGGGCACCTCTACGCGTCGATCAAAACGTCCCGGACGCAATAATGCTTTATCGAGCACATCAGGACGATTGGTTGCTGCTAACACAATAACCGAGCCACCGGTTGTCTGGAATCCATCCATTTCAGTCAACAACTGATTCAGAGTCTGCTCACGCTCATCATGACCGCCACCCAATCCGCTGCCTCGATGACGGCCAACAGCATCGATTTCATCAATAAAAATAATGCTTGGCGCATGCGCTCGTGCTTGGGCAAAGAGATCTCGTACTCGCGAAGCCCCAACACCAACAAACACTTCAATAAAATCTGAACCACTGATACTAAAGAACGGGCAGTTCGCTTCGCCCGCAACTGCTCGCGCAAGCAAGGTTTTTCCATTTCCCGGCTCACCAACCAACAATATACCGCGGGTCATTTTTGCACCAAGTCGCTTATATTTTTCCGGATTTCTTAAGAAATCTACGATATCGCGTAGCTCCTCTTTTGCCTCGCCAGCACCAGCCACCGAATTAAAGGTCTCTTTAATCGTCGAGGGCATGAACATTTTCGCCTTACTTTTACCCATCGAGAAGATATTACCGGCACCATTGCCGCCCGATCCGCCACGCGCCTGTCTAAAAAAATACCAGACAAGTAACAGCGTTATGATAAGCGATAAAAAGGGAAACAAATACCAAAAACTGACCTGGTTTGCAGGATTTTCTACCACCACCTCAACATCATGCTGCTTATAAATATCCCAATTTCCTGGAGTATCAGCAATAACCGTCTCAAATGTTGACCCATCACGAAACTCACCCGCAACGTCGGAGCCCGAAACCACAATTTTCTTTACTTTGCCCGCTTCAACATCTTTCAAAAATGTAGAATAATTTATTGGCTGGATTTTTTGTGATCGCACGGTTAAATCGTACAAGATATAACCCAGAGCAATGATCACCAACATGCCAATAAAGAGCCCCTGTGGGGCGCCGCTCATGAAACTATTTTTATTACTTTTTTTCTTTTTCATACATTACCTAAATTTAAGCACTATTATATTATTCAAAATAGTATAACAAACAATATATAAAAATCATAAAATATTGTCGATTAATCGACCAAAAAAGAGTAGGTTGGATAACTACATTGGACCCCTGGAGGGGTAATAAAGCGCTCCTGTCGCGTCAACAAATTAAAGCAGGCAATACGCGATTGATCCTGGCGTTCAGTACCATACAGCAGATAATTACCACAGGGCGACCAGGCGCATTCATCTTTATCACCCGCATTAAAAGTAAGCTGTGTATGTGTTTTGAGTGTTTCATCATACACAAATATCTGCATAATCTTTTTCGCTTTTTTGCAATATGCCAACTGCCTCCTCTTTGCACAGTATGCAGGACAATAAGCCGCCCCCGGCCCCTTGGTCAGCGCAACGCTACTACCCGACGACAGAGTATAACAGTATAATTGAGGCACACCCCCATTTCTATCCGAGCAATAAAAGATCTGAGTACCGTCGTCATTAAAAACGGGTGAAATATTGTTACTCCCATCATGAGTCAGCTGTTTGACGCTCCCCTTTTGATAATAATAAATATCACAATTGCCTGCCCCTTTTGATGCGCAATAGGCTACTTTGGTCCCGTCTGCGCAAAACGACGGTAACATATTCACCCCATCGAAATTAGATGCAACCCCTCTCTTTCTGCTCTTCATATCAATATGCATCAATCGGATATTCCTATTGGTGCTTTCTGAATAAAACAACAGTTGATTATGGGGATCACGATTAAAACGCGGCGCCAGATTAACCGTAGGGGTATCGACAATAGTCTGTTCATTTGCACCATCATAATCGGCTACACAAATATGCTGCACCTTTTTTTTCCCCGGTAATTTTACCTCTTTGCAATAGGCAATGCGTGATGAAAAAAACCCATCTTGACCAGTCAGCACTGGCCATATTAAATCTGCGAGATGATGTCCCCACCAACGCCGTGATGCACCCCGTTTACTATATACCCTTTTTTCAATCATCGTTTTTGATGCTGTATCATATAAACGCCACTCAATTTCAAGATCAGATTTATATACAAGATATAATGCTAATATATAGCCCCGCTCGCACAACACGCTAAGCATTCTTTCTTCATTAACATCATTTATTGCCGGTACGGCAACAGTTGAAACCTCAAACTGCCCGCTAAACATGCAATCATTTTTTATAATATGAGCTACCTCTTTCAGTTCCTGTTGTGCATCTGATGCAACACATACTGCCAACCGAACTTTGGCGTTATGCACTGCCTTTACCTGAATATCTTGCGACACATCTTGACCAACAATCACCGCTGGTACACACACCCCCAAAAAAACCACTACTTTTTTTACTATTTTTTTTATACGCATATGATCACTCCTCCATTATTAATTATTTATTTATTATTGCTTAAAATGCATACACAGCTGCTTACCACATGCCAATTTAGGAAAATTCATAGCCAAAACAGTCGCGCGCGCTTGAATATCGTAGACCAAGACCCCGGAAGCTTTTTCTATTTCAACCCGCTCTGCTTTACCGTTCCAACCCACCACCACTTTAATATCACAGACAAGCTCTTTTGATAACCCTACTGGCGGCCGCCACCGCTCTTCTATCTCTTGCTGTATTAACTCTTGCATCAGTATGGCATCCCGCTCTGCTTGCCCGATATACAGAATCTCGGGATCGTCTTGCACTGACTCTTTTTCTGGCTCGTTTTTTACCACTTCTTTTTCTGGCACAACTTCTTGCTTTATCTCTTGCGCACTAGCACGTTCTTCTATTCCCCCTTCGATAAACTCAGGGCGAACGGGAGATGGTTGCAAGAGAGGCTTGGGCTTTTCTGCAGGCTTGACTGCTTGCTTAATCACCGCCGCCTTCTTCCCCACCCCGTTCGCCCCGAGTTTGTCGACCTGTCCGGCGTAGCCTTGGCGAAGAGGGAGGGGTAATTTTGCGGGAGACTTGCTAGTTTTCTTAACAACTGGCTTGCTCACTTTTTTCTGTATCACCTGCTTTTTCTGTTTTTTCTGAGCCTGCTTCTTTTGCACGCCAGACTTACCCACCTGCTTACGCTGCTTTATCGATTTAGCAAGCGGCACAAAGCGAATCTGCACCTGAGAATCGGGAGATGGTTTACTAACGATCACATGCACGTCAACCTGCGAGCCGTGATAAACAACAAACAGTAAAACACACAGTATGCCGTGCAACCAACAAGAACAAAACAGAAGACGGGTCCATAATTTACGCTGGCGTGGTTGCCAAAGCCACATACGCGACTCCCCCAATAACCTTCATTGCATCAACCAGTTCAATTACCTGACCATAGCGTACCGATTGATCAGCTTTTACAAATACCGTACGCTCAGTATCGCCACCTGTCTCACTCCGCACTTTATCAATTAACGTTTTTTGATCTTTGATTTCGACACCGTTAAAAAAAAGTTTTTCAGATTTATCCATATACACAATCAAATCTTGCTGCGCATTATCATCCTCTTTTGCCTGCCCTTTCGGCAACTCAACTTTGATCGCATTGTTCAACATAGGTGCAGTCACCATAAAAATAATTAATAGCGTTAATGCCATATCAATCAGTGGCGTCAAAGAAATTTCCTGCATCAATACTGATGCACGCCTCTTGCGTCGATTATACCGAGTCATCGCATCTCCATTAACGTACAAATAATTTTTGCACGAGATTACTATAACGATCTGCCAACACCATCAAGCGATTTTCCAAATGACGATTTTGTATGCCTATATAGTTAAACATAACGATCGCGGGAATAGCAACCATCAAGCCAATCAGCGTCGTAATCAACGCTTCTGCAATACCGGGAGCAACGGTTAAAATATCGGCACTTTTCAACTCGCTAATACGAACAAACGAATGAATTAAACCCCAAATAGTACCAAACAAACCAAGCAACGTTGCAACACCGCCACTCGTTGAGATAATCGCCAGATACGACTCTTCTTTGTAGAGCATATCATCAATAGTTTGATGCATATGTTCTTGCACCATTTCTCCCTGCTGACTATTTAAACGCGTACGATTTTCTGCGCCACTCTCTTGCAGCAACTCTTTCAAAAAGCCAACATTACGTGATAAAAAATAACCGGGCATGGTGCCCGCAAAATTGGTGATTGCATGCGTCAGCTGCTCAAAGCTCGTAATTTTTTTTATATGCGCAAGCGCTTTGTCCAACTCTTTCTTTTTTGTATGCAACAATAACAGTTTATAAAAAAAGACCGCCCAACACACAATCGACATACCTAACAAGATCAACAACACCAATTTACTTACTGCATCAGATTGCTTGATAAGTTGCCATAACGCATTTCCCATAATCATACTGAAACACTCACTCTCTTAAATAGGTTAATAAATATTTTTTTAAAATTTTTTTCACTCTCGCAAGTGTAACAGAACCACCATTTTTTTGTATCATCACAAAGTGATCAACTCTAAGTAATAAAATAATAATTTATCAAAAGTATGATTATTGTAAGTCTTATAATCCGTTCGTCCTGAGTGTTTTTTGATCCTTGATCAAAAAATGTATCGAAGGATAGAACGATAGATTACTTACTCCATACCCTTTTCGCCCCGACCCTTCGATACATTTTTCAGCCCTTCGACAAGCTCAGGATGAAAAACACTCAGGGCGAACGGGGTCATAAAGTTTTTTTGATTTATCAAAAAACTGTTGATGTAGGTTGATCAATGTGAGTATCATCACAAACCAAATCAAAAAAGAGAATGGTTACCTGCGCAAATACAGATAACCATTCTCTTTTACCAATCTATCTATCTAGTTTTACGTGTAAATATAATTATCGAGTAAGCAATAGATCAAGTTTACTGTTTAACAGTACAACCTCATCAAGCGCGCTGTTACTGCAATCAACATTGTACATACCGCGTGCATTCGCCGGTGATGTTACTGGCGCAGAAACAACACCTTTGTAATTACCTGTACTATTATCGCATGCATAATTTGCATAAAATTGAGAGCCACCTGCAGACAAATCATTAAATCCATACCCACTATTACCATTTGCGCTGTTTGCATAAAATTGAGTTGATGATGAGTCATTCTGGAACCCATCACCATCTATAGCGCTAATAGCAATACATTCTTTTATAACAATGTTCGTACTACCTGAATCTATAGAAAATCCACTAAAAGCATTACCCTCTGCTATGCAATTTGATAAAACTACCGCAGTCACATTCTGTAAACCGATGGCTCCTGCTAGCGTATTGGAACCTTTTCCATTCTTAATTGAAGAGCAATAGGAAATAATATAATCAGAATCACCATTTAACGAGATAGCCGAAGCTGTGCCATTATTATACATTTTGCATCTCTGAACTGTGACACGCTGAGAGCAACTAGAATGAAAAGCATCATAGGTAGAACCTTGACAATTAACAAAAAAACTGTCACTCACTATAACATCAACACAGCTACTATTGAGATACAGACCATGTTGAAAGAAAGTATCGCAAACAACATTACTAATAATTGCGCCATGAACATTATCAAGCTCAATAGCATTACCAAAACAATTATAGCAGGTAATATTTTCGATGCGCAAATCAGTAACACCTGATGCAGTAATACCGTTAGCAACCAAATATGTGATAGGCTGGAGTCCGGATGCTGTTACAGTACCATTTTTAATAGTTACAAAATTTGCATTTACATTGATCCCGTCGCCGCCATAACCAAGAGATGTATTAATTATGAGCCCATTCAAGTCAAGAATTACATTATTCGCTGAGATAGTAATTGTACCGCTAATATCTTCCGCCAAACAATATCTGCCAGGATTTGTCAGAGATTGGCCATACGGATTATCATATACCAGCGTGACCGGACACATTGCTACAGAATCAACCATGGAGCTGATATTTTCAACCAGAGAAAGAATGGTGTCAACTTCATCAACTGTGCTATTACTGCAGTCGACATTATGCACGCCGCGAGCGTTTGCCGGAGAAGTAACCGGCGCAGAGAGCACCGAGCCACCGTAATTTGTACCGTTACCGCATGCATAATTTGAATAATACTGATTCGCTGGATTATCTTCATTAAAACCATCATCTTTATTATTTATCGCCGAACATTCACGCACAATAACATCAGTACTTCCTGTTACCAAAAAACCATTCGCCTGCATAGAATCATTATATTGTGATTGCGCCAGACAATTAACCAAAGAAATAGCCTTACTGGCCACTATAATAAACCCATTTTGCTGATTTTCAGCAGCAGAACAATCTTGAAATAAAAAATCAGATGCAGAAACAAGAACAAATCCTCCAATACCATTATTATTTGCCACACAATTTATCACTTTAGAACTGTACCCACTTAATTCAGGAGGCTTAGAAGCCACCGCAAAGCCAACCGTAACGTTGTTATTAAAGATGCTATTTTGCATAAATAAACTTACTTGATTAGTGCCCAACAAACCCACGTTACATGACTCACATGTCACCCGATCAATCTCGGCGTTAATCGCATGATTCAATAAAATACCGGCATCAAGCGCAACACACGTTATATCCTCTAGGCGAAGATCGTGAACAATATTATCCCCCGATCCCACTGATATACCCACATTATTGGTAAAAATGGTAAAAGTAATGGAACCATCCATAGGAGCAACATATACCGGCGGGTCAATATTGATAATCAGCCCATTTTTAATACGTATATCAGCAAATGTTGTCGTCAGCAATGGATCAGTCGCGATCGCAATTCCAATCTCGCCACTACTACCGGTCAGAATAATAGAGTGACCGTTCAAATCAAGCGTGATACCATTACCCTCAATGATAATTCCCGTACCAGTCACGGTGATATCTTCTGCCAAACAATATCTTCCTGATTCAGTCAACGTTTGGCCGCCGGGTACATTGTACACCAGTGTCACCGGACAAGTTTCTAAATCAAGCGCTTCAACAATAGATAAAATCTCTTCAGCCAAACTTTCTGCCTGGTCAACATCATGTCGAATTCCGGTCGCCGGCGGCACAGTCATGAGTTGCGCACATGCACTGCTCAAAATAATTAAGCTCATTATTTTAGATAGATTATTCATACACGTTCCCTTATCAATTAATCATATATACTATTACGGTGCAATCAGATAGCTAATTATAAAATCAAGCTTGCTGTTAAGAACTTCGCAAGTACTTTCCAGTAACGCGACTTCATCAACGGCGCTATTACTGCAATCAACGTTATAGACACCACGAGCATTTGCTGGCGATGTAACCGGTGCAGAGACCACCGAACTACTGTAATTTGTACCGTTACCGCATGCATAATTTGAATAATATTGATTCGCTGGATTATTATCATTAAAACCAACACTTTTATTATTTATTGCAGAACATTCACGAAAAACAATATCAGTACTCACGGTGACCAAAAAACCATTCGCCTCCAAATCAGTACTATTATCTTGTGATTGCGCCAGACAATTAACTAAAGAAATAGCATTACTCAGCACTATAATGAAACCACTTTGCTGATTTTCAGCAGCAAAACAATCTTGAAATAAAAAATCAGCTGCTGAAACAACAACAAATCCTACAATGCCATTATTACTTGCCCCACAATGTATCACTTTAGAACTATTTCCACTCGATCCAGAAAACTTAACTACTGCAAAGCCAGCGGTAACATTATTATTGAATAAACTATTTTGCACCAATAAACTTACTTGATTGGTGCCAAACAAACCTACGTTACCTAAATCACACTTCACACGATCAACTACTGCATCAATCGTATGATTCAAGCTAATTCCCGCATCAAGCGCAACACAAGTCACATCCTCTATACATAGATCATAAACAACATTATCACCTGACCCGGCAGATATTCCTATATTCGAAAAAACCGGAATCGTCATAGGAGGCGGCGAAACATATACCGGCGGGTTACTATTTATGACCGTCCCATTTTTAATTCGTATATCGGCAAATGTTGTCGTCAACAGAGGGTCAGTAGCGATGGCAATTCCAATCTCGCCACTACTGCCGGTCAGAATAATAGAGTGACCGTTCAAATCAAGCGTTATGCCACTCCCATCAATAATAATTCCCACCGTACCAGTCACCAGTATATCTTCTGCCAAACAGTATCTGCCTGACTTAGTCAACGTTTGGCCACCAGGTACGTTGTAGAGTAAAGTAACCGGACAAGTTCCCATACTATCAAGAGCAGAACTGATATTTTCAACCGCAAAACTTATACTATCCAACTGACTTGCCAGATCACTCTCATCTGAACGGCTACAACAATCATCTTGTATTGAGATATTAATATTTTGAGTGCCTAATGAGTTTATGACAAGAAGCAACGACAGCAATAAACTTTTTAAACTTTTTTTCATCACTCATCTCCTAAAAACAATTTTTATGGTAAAACAAACATATAAAAAATAAATTATTACTCATTTTTACATACACGCTCCTTTCTTATACTCTCCCGCTTATAATGAGAATGGCTACCTGTACACATACAGATAACCATTCTCTTTTGTATATTTTTATACTAAATCTATCGAGCGAGCAATACATCAATTTTGCTATTAATCGCCGCCAGCTCATCAACATCACTATTACCGCAGTCAACATTATACACACCGCGAGCATTTTCTGATGATGTTACCGGCGCAGAAACAACCCCATTATAATTAACACTGTTATTGGATGATATTCCCGCATTACCACCATTATCGCATGCATAGTTTGCATAATATTGAGAACCTCCTGCAGAAAAATCATCAAAGCCATAGTTATTATTATCACATGCTTTATTTGCGTAAAACAACGTTGTTGTAGAAGAGTTATTAAATCCACAGCCAGTACAATCACTACCATTACCATTATTCAGAGATACGCATTCTTTTATTAGAATATTACTACTCTTTACATCTATAGTAAAACCATCACCGCATGCATTATCCTCTGACACGCAATTAACCAAAGCTGCTGTCTGTACATTCGTCAAAGAAAAGCCAATGCCAGAATTGTGAGCTGCAACGCAATCAACAATTACATCATTCATATCACTATCCAAAGACAAACCAATACTATTATTACTCATGATGCATCTTTGAATTATGATATTACTAGATGGTTCAGAATAGGGGTCAGTAACCCCAGTGGAAAAACCAGGGTTATTAGTTTGACCAACAAACGAACTATCACGCACCGTTACATTGCTCGAACTATTTAAGAATATGCCGCTTCCTTGATTATTGCTGCAGATAACATTATTAATAATAGCTCCATCACATCGAATAAGTTCAATTCCATTACCATTGTTTTGGCAGCCATCACACGTTACATTTTCAATTCGCAAATCACTAACACCAGTTGCAGTAATACTGTTACCACCATTAGCGGTAATTGTACCGTTTTTAATGCATACAAAACTTGCATTTTCAAAATATGGGGTGCCATAATTTTCGCCTATCAAAATACCACTACCCGTAGAATTAATAATATGCCCATTCAAATCAAGCGTAATATTATTTCCTGCAATGATAATTTTCCGAGTTATATCTTGAGCCAAACAATATCTTCCCGGTTCTGTCAACGTTTGTCCAAAAGGATGATTATCATATACTAGCGTAACTGGACAAACAGATTCAACAACGGAGCTGATATTTTCAACCAGAGAAAGAATGGTATCAACTTCATCAACCGCACTATTACTGCAATCAACATTATGCACACCGCGTGCATTAGCAGGAGAAGTTACTGGCGCAGAGAGCACCGAGCCACTGTAATTTGTACCGTTACCGCATGCATAATTTGAATAATATTGATTATGTAGTTGATCATCGACAAAGCCAATCGCTGAATTATTTACCGCCTCACATTCACGCATGATTCCCTCGCTGCCAGACATCACAAAACCAAAAACCTGTGATTTTGCGCTACAGTTAACAAAAGAGATTCCAGAATTATTTTGCGCAAAAAAACCAACTTGATTATTTTCAAATGCAAAACAGTCTTCCACTATAAAATCCAACATACTCCCAAAATAAAATCCAAGAGTACCATTATTACTTGCACCACAATTAATAAATTTAGAACTATGCCCACTCAATCCAGAAAAATTCACGATACCAACACCACCGGTAACATTATTATTAAAAAGACTGTTTTGGGCAAACAAATTTATTTGATTAGTACCAAATAAACCAGCATTACATGACTCACAAATCACCTGATTAATGTTCATATTGAGCGCATGATTCAGTAAGATTCCCGCATCAAGTCCAACACAGGTCACTTCTTCTATGCGTGCATCATAAACCATATTATTATCTACGCCCACCGAAATTCCTGTATTACTAAAAACAGGAGTAGGGCTGTTTATAAAAGAATAGAGCGGGGGATCAATGTTTATGACTGTCCCATTTTTAATGCGTATATCTCTATTGCCAGCACCACCATACAGTTCGATGCCAACAGCGCCAGTTCCGGTCAGAACAATGGAATGATTATTCAGATCAAGGGTAATACTACTGCCATCAATAATAATTCCCGTTGTCGTTACCAGTATATCTTCTGCTAAACAATATCTGCCTGATTCGGTCAATGTTTGACCACCAGGTACGTTATATACTAATGTCACCGGACAAGTTTCTAGATCTAGTGCTTCAACAATAGATAAAATCTCTTCAGCCAAATTTTCTACTTGATCAACATCATGTCGTATTCCGGTCGCCGGCGGCAAAGCCAATAAATTTGTCATGGCGAAAATCAACATAATCACGCTAAATTTCTTATATAAAATATTCACACGCTCTCCCGTTTATCATAAAAATCATTGAGAAGGTTCTTCTATCATAAAAATCATTGAGAAGGTTCTTCGGTGCATCAGAGAACCATTCTTTTTTCATATATTCGCCCGTAATTATGGAGCGAGCAATATATCAAGCTTGCTGTTTGCAACTACAATTTCATCAAGTGCGCTATTGCTGCAATCAACATTAGCAACGCCACGGGCATTTGCCGGTGACGTCACCGACGCAACAACAACACCGCTGTAATTTGTACCATTGTTGCATGCATAGTTTGAATAAAATTGAGGAGCATCAAGCGCCGATGCGGAATTATAAAATCCATAGCCACCGCCATAGCCATTATTACCGATTGCGCTGTTTCCATAAAATTGCGCTGAGTCTGAACCATTACTAAAGCCAGCAAGTTGATTTTTAATCGCACTACACTCTTTTACCACAATATTGCTACTAGCTGCATCGACAGAAAATCCGTTATCTATGCCGGTTGACTCTGCGATACAGTTTGAAACCACTGCAGTTTTTACTCCTGCTAACGCAAAACTTCCCATACCGCCACCGTCATTTTTCAGTGCCGAACAATCAGAAATTATGCAATCAGTATCATTATTTAATGATATCCCCGCACCGGCGTTATTATTCATACTGCATCTTTGCACCGTTATATAACTAGAACAGGTAGAATAAAGACCTGCATTAAAAGCACCTTGACCATTAATGAGCAGACTATCACTTACCAGAACATTCTCAGAACCGTTTAAATATATCCCGCCACCATTTGTAAGATGTGTGTTTGTCATACAAAAATCACATATAACATTCTGTATTATAGCCTCATTACAACCATCAAGTTCAATACCGTTATTAAAGCAGTTGTAGCACGTTATACCTTCAATACACAAATCAGTCACGCCACCTGATACAGTAATGCCATTTCCTCCTGATGCTGTTATTGTACCATTTTTGATGGTGACAAAATTTGCCAGTACATCATTTGCCAGTACATCAATGCCATCGCCAGAAGATGTTGAAATTATATATCCATTCAAATCGAGCGTTATATTATTACCAGCAATAGTAACCGTGCTCACCAAATCTTCAGCCAGACAATATCTACCAGGAGCGATCAGTGGTTGCGGAGTACTATTATAGACAAGAGTGACAGGACAGGTTGCTAATGCATCAACGACGAAATCGATATTTTCGACAATAGACAATATACTATCAACTTCATCTAAAGCACTATTACTGCAGTCGACATTATGCACACCGCGAGCGTTTGCAGGAGACGTAACTGGCGCAGAAAAAATTCCCGCAAAATTTGTGCCATTATTACACGCATAATTTGAATAATATTGATTTTGATTCGCTGGACCATCTTCATTAAAACCAAAATCTTTATTATTTATCGCAGAACATTCGCGAACAATTACATCAATACTCCCTCCTGTTACCGAAAAACCATTCGCCTGAAAAGTATAAGGATCAGTAATATTATTATATTGTGATTGCGCCAGACAATTAACCAAAGAAATAGCCCTGCTGGCCACTATAATAAACCCATTTTCCTGATTTTCAGCAGCAAAACAATCTTGAAATAAAAAATCAGATGCTAAAACAAGAACAAATCCCACAAGACCATTATTACTTGCCCCACAATTTATCACTTTAGAACTGTATCCGCTGCTCAATACCGGAGGAACAAAATCAACTACGGCAAAGCCGGCCGAAACGTTGTTATTAAAGATACTATCGCGAGCAAACAAACTTACTTGATTGGTGCCAAATAAACCAACATTACACGACTCACAGGTCACCCGATCAATCTCGGTGTTAATCGCATGATTCAATAAAATACCGGCATCAAGCGCAACACAGGTTATATCTTCTAGGCGAAGATCGTGAACAATATTGGTTCCCGATCCCACTGATATACCCACATTATTGGTAAAAGTAGGGGAACTATCCATAGGAAGTGGAGCAACATATACCGGCGGGTCAATATTGATAATCATCCCATTTTTAATGCGTATATCAGAGTATGTTGTCGTAATCATTGGATCAGTCGCGATCGCAATTCCAATCTCGCCACTGCTGCCGGTCAAAATAATAGAATGACCGTTCAAATCAAGCGTTATACCGTTACCCTCAATAATAATCCCCGTACCAGTCACAGTGATATCTTCTGCCAAACAATATCTGCCCGATTCGGTCAATATTTGACCACCAGGCACGTTATACACGAGTGTTGCTGGACACGTTTCTAGATCAAGCGCCTCAAGAACCGACAAAATTTCTTCTTCTATAATTTCTACTTCAGAAACATCATGTCGTACCCCCGTGGCCGGCGGCAAAGCCGATAGATGTGTTACGGCAAAAATCAACAGAATTACACTACTTATTTTAGATATCTGCTTCATACTCTCTCTCCTCACATCAGATCATATAAATATTATTACATCGTCAAATAATTAATGAGATAATCAATTTTGCTATTTAAAACGTCAATTTCATCAAGCGTACTGTTACTGCAATCAACGTTGTCGACACCACGAGCATTCGCTGCCGATGTTACCGGCGCAGTAGTCACGTCATTGTAGTTACCTAAAGTATTATCGCATGCGTAATTTGCATAGTATTGGCCGGATCCTGGATTTGTATTAAATCCATAACCCAAATTACCATAGGCATTATTGCCATAAAATTGCGCTGATAGCTGACCATTATTAAATCCGTTACCATTATTACTAAAAGCAATACAATTTTTTACTATGCCAATATACTTACTTGTTGTACTAATATTAAAGCCATGACCGACATTATCATGGGCAGTACATTCTTCAAAAACAAGAGAAGAACTATCTCCATTGATATTGTTAAGATAAACACCAAACCCAGATCCTATCCACGGAGTAAGCATAGCAACAGGACCCATATTAGAGGCTGCACTAGAATTTTTTATAACACCAGTCACATTATTAAGCAAAAGACCGGTCTGATTACCATTCATTGAACAACTCAACACATTAAAATTATTTGAGTTCGAAATTATAAGTCCAGTGCCAGAATTTGCGCTCATCTCACATCGCTCTACAACAAAATTGTTCGCCGAGGCAAAAGATGCTCCAGCAGGCCCATTATGCGTAAAGATGCTATCCGCAACTACAATATTAACACCACCACAATTCAATCCAACACCAGTACCGGTTCCATCACAAATGACATTACTGATTACAATGCCATCCGCTCCGGTAAAAGTAGCTATGCCGTCAGTACAATGAGAACAAGTGATATCTTCTATTCTCACATCAGATGCAGCTAATATATTAATACCAGGCGTCACATCCGTAATTAAGCCATTTTTAATACGAATATCATTCGATCCATTCTCAACAACAATACCACCAGCAAAACCACCCAAACCACCAATAATCCTATGCCCATTAAGATCAAGCGTAATGCTACTACCAGCAATACTAATCGCCGCCATACCGATCGACACAATATCTTCCGCCAAACAATATCTGCCTGGTTTAGTCAATGGTTGTGGAGTGGTATTGTAAACAAGTGTCACTGGGCATGATGGTGGCAACGAGTTAATGACACAAGGACACACCGCATCAATCTTGCTAGAAAGTAGATCCTGCGTTTCCATCTCATTCACCATGATATCTATTGTTAAATCATCAAAAACATCGGTGATCAGTTGTTCTATATCCGAAGCGGCACTACTTACACAATCGCACACACAATCACAAAGACCCTCAACAACTGAAGCGATATTATCTAATTGATTTATAATCGCCGATCCACAACCAGAGCTTGTACTCACACAATCACAAATACCGTCTACAACAGAAAGAATAGTATC
>Ga0207118_1011_pt1 | contig 53992 bp, 46 predicted proteins | sample Alteio_BWMinHeat_42_FD_153507 | JGI IMG/M metagenome (GOLD analysis project Ga0207118, IMG submission 153507) | Enriched cells from forest soil in Barre Woods Harvard Forest LTER site, Petersham, Massachusetts, United States -... | ecosystem: Environmental > Terrestrial > Soil > Temperate forest >...
AAGTAGTGACGTGTGTAATAAAATGCGAGCATGCATGCCAGGCACAGGGGGCCGGTCCAGAGCCAGAAGCCAATTTTGTACAAAAAAAATGAGCTTAATGAGATTGGTAATGAGCTAATAAAACGCTCGAATAAGATAAATAAAATATAAAAGAGGGTTAGGATGCAGAGTAATTGGGTAAGATAGGATTTTGCAAATAAGAAAAAACGAGCGGTGTAAAATTGAAATTTATAGTATGAACATAAGACCCATAGAAATAGTATTGTTTGTGTGGTGCCGGCGATGGTTGTTGCAAATGCCAGACCAGGTGCTGCAAATCGATCAATAAAAAGCATATTCAGGCCGACATTGATTAATGTAGCAAATGCAGAGATTGCTGCTGGAACCCAGGTGACATGAATAGCATAATAGATATTGAGTAAGATTTTGTTGATGGAAAAGAAGAATAAGCCAAGGGAGAAGGCGATTAAAATATGGCTTGCTTGCACAACTTGATCGATAGTAAATTTATTTGAAAGAAAAAGGGTATGAAATATTTTTTCAGCGAAAAAGCAAAGCATGCACATCATGGGGATAGTAACCCAAAAGATGAGTTTGGTGCTTTCGAGCAAATAAAAGTTGAGCCGTTTGGGTGCATAGGCACCAATACGAGCAAAATGGGGTAATAAAATGGTAGAAAATGCAACGGCAAAGATACCTAACGGGATTCCAACGAATCTGTTTGCGTAATAAATTAAAGAGATGGAGCCGTTGGGTAAATAAGAAGCAAAACTGGTGTCGATAAATAAACTGATCTCGATGATACTCATGCTGATCGAGCAGAGAAAAAATTTTGCAAAAATAGATCCAAATGCCTGTACGCTGGTACGATTAATTGGGCCAAATGAAAATTGTAGTTGCCAGTAAGTGAGGATGTGGACGATCAGTTGCAAGAACCCACCAAATAAAATAAAAAAACATAAATAGAGTACCGGTAAAGAAAAAAATGTACAAATGAGTAAGCCGGTAATAAATACGATATTTAATAAGACGGGTGAAAATGCGGGTACAAAAAAATGGCCAACCGATTGCAGCGCTCCAGCGAGCAGCGCACTGCTTGAAAGAAAAAAAATGAAGGGCATAAGTACACGTAAAAATGGCACTGCTTGAGTAACTTGCTCAGATGAAAAGCCGGGAGCAATAAGCTGAATGATCTGTTCTGTTTTCCAGAGCACTAAAACACATAAAATAAGTACGATAGATTCAAAAAAGAGAAATGCGATACTCATCAAACTGTTTGCTTCAGACATCTTTTTTTCCCGTACTACTTTCACGAGCGTTGGAATAAAAGCAGCAGACAGCGCCCCTTCGGCAAATATTTTGCGTAATGAGTTGGGAATTTTATAGGCGGTTAAAAATGCATCGGAAACAGCACCAGCGCCTAAATAGGATACAGTGAGAATTTCGCGTATGATACCTAAAAAGCGACTTAACAGGGTTGAGCCACTGATTTCTAATGTTTTTTTAATAATAGAGCTGCTGCTTATCATATTAAAATCCTTTGCTGGTTAAATGGCCATCATGTAATTGTAAGGTGTGTTGCATAGTACGCGCAACGTAGGTGTCATGGGAGCTGATAATGAGTCCCATGCCCCATTGTTTTTGGCAATCGTGAATAAAATCGATAATCGATGCCCCTGTTTTTTCATCCAAATTACCGGTAGGTTCATCTGCCAATAAAAATGCGGGTTTATTAAAAAGCGCGCGCGCAATTGCAATTCGTTGTTGTTGGCCGCCTGAGAGTGTTGCAGGAGATGCTGTTGCTTTTTGTTCTAAGCCTATTGCTTTCAGGAGATTGTGGGCTTGTTCTAGAGATTCATTATACGATTTGCCGTCGATCAAGCCTTTGAGTCCAATATTTTCTATAACTGATAGTTCTTGAATTAAATAAGGGAGCTGGAACACTAAGCCAACAGAATGGGTTAAAAAGTCGGTTCGTTGCTCGTCTGATACACTGGTTATATCCTGTCCATTGAATAATACAGCCCCGGTTGTTGGATGATCAATACCTGCCAGAAGATGAAGTAATGTTGATTTTCCTGATCCTGAGGCTCCGGTGATTGCATAGGTACTGTTTTGTGCAAAAGCAGTCGATATCCCTTTGAGTACTTCAATTGACGTTGTCCCTTGGGTAAATTGTTTGGTAATATTTTGGGCAATAAGTTGAGCTGTGGGCATCATGACCTCTTTTTCTGTTATCTATAACAATATCAAGATACCAATATATCTGTATACGCTATTTTTTCATCATTTTTATAAGAATCATTGTGTTATAAAAGATTATTTTTTTACCATTGGTTTTAAGGGAAAGAAAAAAAAGGTGAAATATTAATTGTAGGGGGGAGCAGAATGAACGCGTTGCTGAACAAAAACATACCAAATGCTATTCCAGAATTCTTGCCAGTTATTCCAACAATGGATATCGTCGTATTTCCTCATATGTTGGTACCATTATTGGTTTTGGATGAAAAGATTATTCAGGGTATCAATGGAGCATTAGAACAGTCTAAGTTGGTACTTCTGTTGGCTGCAAATGGAGAGACCGATGGGCATGGCGCAGTGGGGACAAAGGATCTTTATCGGGTGGGAACGGTTGCATCTATTATGCGGCTTATTCGGTTACCCGAAGGTGGTGTTAAGGTTTTAGTGCAAGGGCTGTATAAAGCGCGTGTTATTAATCTGATTGCTGAAAATGAAAGTCTGACTGCATCGATAGAACAAATAGGTCTGTTTCCAATAGAAAATCAGGGTGAGATTACGGCACAATTAAGAAATATTAAAGATTTGACTGAAAAGATAAGTAGCTCTGGACAATCATTTAGTCCTGATTTTCATATGATTATTGCAAAAATGCAGGATCCTGAAAAAATAGCCGATTTTATTTTATCCCATCTGAATATTGGGGTACAAGATTCGCAGAAATTGTTAGAAGCATCTACATTAAAAGAATTTTTATCGGGTCTTTACTTGCAATTAAGTAAAGAGATCGAAGTAGGTGAGATGCAGGAAAAAATAAAGAGTGATGCCCGAGATTCGATGAACAAAGCACAAAAAGAGTTTTATTTGCGAGAGCAGTTGCGAGCAATTAAAAAAGAGTTAGGGGAAAATGAGGAAGAAGAGATCGAAGAGTTCAGAGCAAAATTAGAAAAGCTTCAAGTTTCTGATGAAGTTAAAAAAGAGATTCATCGGCATTTGAATCGGTTAGAAAGAACGGCGCCCGATTCTATGGAGGCTGCCGTTACCCGTAATCATTTGGAATGGGTATTTGCATTGCCATGGGGACAAGAAACGGTTGATAATCTTGATATCGAGCATGCTAAAAAAGTACTTGATGAGGACCATTTTGGCTTAGGTTTAGTAAAAGAACGGATTCTCGATTTTATATCGGTGAGAAATCTCAAGCAGGATGGCCATGCACCAATTTTATGTTTTATCGGGCCCCCAGGAACTGGTAAAACGTCGCTCGGTAAATCGATTGCAAAAAGTTTGGGCCGGCAATACGCTCGTATATCGTTAGGTGGCGTTAAAGATGAAGCGGAGATTCGGGGTCATCGCAGAACCTATGTCGGTGCTATGCCAGGCAGATTTATTCAAGCAATTAGAAAAGCGGGATCACTAAACCCAGTCATTATTATTGATGAGCTTGATAAAATTGGTTCAGATTTTCGTGGCGATCCGGCAGCAGCGATGCTTGAAGTGTTAGATCCACAGCAAAATGGCTCTTTTTATGATAACTATTTGGGTATCCCGTTTGATTTATCAAAAGTGATGTTTGTTGCAACGGCAAATAGTATGGATACTATCTCTGGACCATTGCGTGATCGTATGGAAGTTATAGACTTGTCGGGATATACGTTAGAAGAAAAGGTGGATATTGCACGACGACATTTGGTGAGCAATGCAATAACAGAAGCAGGGTTAGGGGGACATTCAATTAAGTTTACTGATGCAGTATTGGCACATCTGATTGCTAGTTACACCAAAGAATCAGGAGTTCGGCAATGTGAGCGCATAATCAAAAAATTATGCTCAAAGCTCGCACGCAGTTTTGTAGAATCGAAAAAGATCCCTCTGATCACGATAAAAAATATTGAGCAATATTTGGGACCGCGAAAATATTCGTCGGGAGTTTCTGTGCAGAAAGATCAAGTTGGTATCACCAATGGTCTTGCCTGGACATCATATGGCGGCGAGATGTTAAAAATAGAAGCAGTATTGATGCCGGGATCAGGGAAATTGATCTTAACGGGACAGTTGGGTGATGTGATGAAAGAGTCAGCACAGGCAGCATTAAGTTATGCGCGGGCTCATGCAGCAGAGTTTAATATTGCCAACAGTGCATTTACACAACACGATCTGCATATTCACGTACCCGCTGGTGCTATTCCAAAAGATGGCCCATCAGCTGGTATTACCATGCTTACTTCAATTTTATCTGCATTGACCAATCGTCCAATTAATGGACGCTATGCCATGACTGGCGAGTTGAATTTGCGGGGAGAAGTGATGCCTATTGGTGGCGTGAAGGAGAAAATTCTTGCTGCAAAACGTAATCAAATGAGTCATATTATTTTGCCACTCCAAAATAAGAATGATCTAATTGGTATCGAAGATATTGCGAAAGATATTAACGTGATTTGGGTTGATCATGCAAATGAGGTAATTGAGCGCGTGCTTGCGACAGTTGTTGGTGCATCATCAACAAACGTATCAGCATCTGATGTGCAAATTGCGAGTGTGGTGCCTATGAGTGTGTCGCAAAAAAGACAGCGGAGTTAATAGGAGATGTATAATGCGGGTATTAACTATCGGTGGTGCAACGTATGATATTTTTATAGACTATGCAGCACGCACTTGTGTTATCGATGAACAACCATCTATTTTCTTACCTGCAGGACAGAAAATCGATCTTGATGCAGTAAGTTATTATTCAGGCGGCGGAGCAACCAACTCCGCCGCCTCATTTGCTCGTTTAGGATTTTGTGCATCCAGTTTTTTTAAAATTGGTAATGATTGCGCAGGATTATTTATCGTAGATCAGCTACAAAAAGAGTCGATTATCACCCATCAGGTGATCAGTGAAACAGAAAAAACAAGCTGCTCGTTTATTCTCCCTTGCCCATCGGGCGACAAAACTATTTTGGTCTATCGCGGCGCAAACAATACGATTACTAAAGACGAGATTCCCGTTGATTTAATTGTGCAGCACGATTTAATCTATATTAGCTCGTTGGGTGGCTCTACTGCGCAACTTTTACCCGACATAGTTCGTATTGCGCATGAGAATAAGATTTTGGTTGCGGTGAATCCTGGCGGGAGTCAGCTTAAATTTGCTCGTAGTTTGTATGATGCGCTCTCGTTTATTGATATTCTTATTTTAAATAGTTATGAAGCGCAGCTGTTTATGGGTTATCCCGTTCGCCCTGCGAAGCCCGCCGTAACTCGTAAGAGTGAAGGCTGGGAGTTTATCGAAGGGTGGTTAACGACGTTTTTCGAAACCGTTTTTGCGCGTGGGACAAAAATAGCAGTCGTTACTGACGGTGCAAATGGTGTCTACGTTGCATCGCCGGCACATGCGCCTAATAAAATTTTGTTTCACCCAAGTGCGCCGGTGCAACCAGTCAGTACGGTAGGCGCAGGCGATGCATTTGGTTCTTGTTTTGTGGCGCAATTAGCACAGGGTAAAAGTATCGGAGATGCAATGCGTGCTGGTATTGCAAATAGTGGATCGGTTATTATGCATGTTGGAGCAAAAACAGGCTTATTGCATCAGGCAGATCTGGATAAAAAAATAGGGGAAATGGATCAAAATTTGTTGCAGGAGCTATCATGTACGGGAGGGAGTTATGATAAAAAATAGAACCACGATTGCTGCTTTTGTCGGAACTCATTTACTCTTTATTTTTTTGCATATTCATAAATCTAATCTTTTTGTAAAAGAGTCATATCGCAAACAAAATAATGCGGCGTTGGCCAAACAGTTGGAACATTCTAAGCAGGAGCTGCTGTGTAAACTGAATGCAGAGCAAAATCGTGTTGCAATAAAAACATTTGCACAAAACACTCTTGGCATGAAAGCAATTAATCTTAATCAGATACATAAAATATCTTTATAACTATGATAGATACCTATGATACAAAAAATAAATAATCGTTATTCGTTTCGCCTGAGTTTTGTGTTTTTTTTCTTCTTGTGCGCTTATGGCTTTGTGCTGTTTCGCTTATATTGCGTTCAGATTAAAAATAGTGCTTTTTATTCTCAGCTGGGCAAAAATCAGTATCGAACTATCGTAAAAATTAATCCGCCACGGGGAGCGATCACCGATCGTGCAGGAAAATTTTTGGCGATGAATAAAGACAGTATCGCTGCTTTTTGTTTACCCAATCAGATTAAAGATGTTGCGCTGATTCTCGATTTTTTTAAAAAACATTTTCCCGACAAGCCGGAGCTTGCTGAACAATTATTGACCCATCGGGACAAATTGTTCATGTATATCGAGCGTCGCTTAAGTGATGCGAAAATCGAGCTGATAAAAAATAGTAATTTAGAAGATATACATCTGTTGTGTGAACCAAGCCGTTATTATCCCATTGCAAGCGCAGGGCATATTATTGGTACGACCAACGTAGATAATGCCGGAACGTTTGGCATAGAGCTGCTGTTTAATGAGCAGCTGTCTGGTACGCAATCGCAATATTTGCTCCAAAAAGATGCCCGCTCGGGGTATTACCATTTTATGCAACAGTTACAATACGCTGGCTGCGATGGCAAACCATTGCAATTAACTATTGATAGTGATTTGCAATTTTTATTACATGAGCAGGTACAAGAAACTCTTGATGCTTTTCAGGCAAAAGAAGGAGCGGCGATTGTTATGGATCCGCAAACGGGACACATTATTGCCATGGTGAGTATCCCTACGTTTGATCCCAATAACACCAAAAATCTCATGATGGAGCACACAAAAAATAAAACTATCACTGAAAATTATGAATTTGGCTCGGTGATTAAAATATTTGGTGCCCTTGCTGCACTCGACGAAGGCGCCGTCACCCTTGATGAGCTGATTGATTGTGAAAACGTCGCTACTACCTATATTGATGGCAGAAAGATTAATACCGTACGATCATCAATCGCTGGCGTGATTCCGTTTGAACAGGTAATCGAAAAATCGAACAACATTGGCATTGCCAAAGTGGTCAATCGCATCGGGCCAAAATTATATGACCATTATGTTCGCATGGGCTTTGGGAAAAAAACGGGTATCGAGTTTCCTGGCGAACGCGCTGGCTTTGTCAATCCCCCATCACGCTGGTCTCGGCAATCTATCTTTTCGCTTTCGTATGGCTATGAAATTACTGCTACATTATTACAACTTGCTCGCGCTTTTGCGATCATCGCCCGCGACGGTGTTGATGTGCAACCAACGCTAATTATGCCGGACAAGCCGGCATGTTTTTCCAAACCGTTCGCCCCGAGTTTATCGAGGGGTTTTTCTCTTTACTCCCCCCTTGTCATGCAACAAATAAAACAGATTTTAGAAAACACCGTACTCCGTGGCACCGCAAAACGCGCCCAAATAAAAGGGTATAAAGTTATGAGTAAAACAGGAACAGCGAATTTATTAGAAAATGGCGTGTATACTGACAAAAAAGGGCTTTATACTTGTGCCGGAATTGTCGAACGCGATAACTATCAACGGGTAATTGTCACGTTTATTAAAGAATCACCATTGCCAAATTTATATGCGTCGACTGTCGCAGCGCCATTATTTGAGCGCATTGCAGAAAAAATTTTAATTCATGATAAGATTTTATAAAATTATTAATTTAAAATTCTATTATTGACTTTGTATTATAGCATTGGCACATTAATTTAAATTAGTTACATCAAAATAAATAAGAGTAAGTTGTGAGTCCAACCGTATTCAGATACAAAAATTATAAATTCTTTTTTTTCTCAAATGAAGAAGCTAGAATGCATGTACATATTTTGTCACCTGACGGAGAAGCAAAATTTTGGATTGAACCAATAGTTGCTTTAGCAGATTACAAAAAATTTTCAGATCGACAGATTAAAGAATTAGAAAAGGTAGTTAAAACACATGTTAAAGAAATCGAAAAAAGTTGGAAACAGCATTTCAGCAAAAGCTGAGATACAAAATATTTCTAGTCATGGCATTTGGATTCTCGTAAATGGAGAAGAATTTTTTATGCCATTTACTGAATTTCCTTGGTTTTTAAAGGCCACTATTGAACAAATCTATACTTTAGAATTTCTTCATGATCATCATTTACATTGGCCTATGTTAGACATTGATATTGACATTAATGCGCTTAAACATCCCGAATTATACCCCCTTAAATATTCATGATTTTCATAATTCATAACAAGATTGTATAAAAATGATCTAAAAATAGGGATTTCTTGTGGAACAATGCAATTCAAAAATTTTAAAATTATAACGATTATAATTGGATGTTTGGTGTCGGTGATGAGTCAAAATGCAGCGCAAGAAGCGGTGCCTTGGCACGCGCGATGTGCTATTGTTTTCGGCTGTATGACGCTAGAAAAACATCAAGATAAAGTGACGAAAAAAAGAGAGGAAAAACGAAAAAAAATTTTAGCAGAAAGACAAGCGCAGGTAAATGCTGAAATGCATGATGCTTTGGGTCTTCGCCATAGATATGACTGGGGCAATACTGTGCTGTTCAGTAGTGACTTGCGAAATGCTTTGGCCAGAGGTGCTAATCCCAATGCAATTTATTCAGACCGTCGCGCGTTACCTTTGCTATGGGCAAGTCATCACAAGAGTCTTGCATCTGTACATATGCTGATCAAGGCAGGTGCTACTGTCAATTCAGAGTTATGTTCTCTACATAATGCGATACCCTGGCGACCTCATAAATCAGAATGGGCCTATCACAGAGAATATGATTGTCAATGTTATAAATGCACGTTGGAAACAGAGTTAAAGATTTTTGGGGCATTTGTTGAAGCTGGTGCTGATCTTAATTTTCAAGACACAAAAAGAGATAGTGTTCGGGGCGCCATAAGTGGCGATACTGTTTTAATATCTGTGATAAAAGGATGTAGACCGGAATTGCGACCGCAGATAGTACGATATTTAATTGCCGATGGTGCAGATGAAAAAATTTTTAATTATGAAGGTAAAAATGCATTAATGGTAGTGCAGGAAGAAGCAGATGTTGTTTATGAGCCAGCCGATGATCGTGATATTTTGGGTCCATATTATCCTCGTTTGGGGTGGCCTAATGCTCAGACGTGTCGAGAAGAGATGGAAGCGGCACAACGTACTCTGCAAGTATTTTACGAAGCTTTAAAAATCAGAGAAGAACCAAAATTGCCGGAAAAAACGGCAAAGTTTTTGGAGAATGGGCCATTGGCACTGTTGCCACTTATTTCTATAGTGGCGCAATACTTTGATGTTGATCCTGTTGGGTCGGTGCAGCAAAGGGCATGGGACCGGAGAGTTGCGGGTACACGATTGCAAGAGGAACGATTGAGAGCGACATTGGCGAATCTGAGATGAAATAAAAAAGGATAGAGAATGGAAAATAAGAAAATAATGATCCCGGCGGATGTGCCGGAAAGCATGAAGCAAGAGTATAGTAAAAATTATAGGGCGATCACCAACGATGCGGGTCGCCTATTTTTATTTGCGGTCGATCATAAAATTGAGCATCTTGATCCGCATGACCCCAACCATTTTTTTGAAATCGCCAGTCAGGGGCAAATTGGCGCGTTCGCAACGCAACTTGGTCTAATTGCGCGCTATGCACATGAATACAAAAATATTAATTATATCGTTAAATTAAATAGCAAGACGAATCTAGTCCCCACGGAGCAGCATGATCCCATGAGCAGCATGCTGTGGAGCGTCAGTGACGTGCTCGAGTTCAAGAAAAATTCTGGCGCATCTATCGGCACGCATATTCGTGGCGTTGGCTATACTATTTATCTTGGCAGTATATATGAGTCGCAAATGCTTGCGCAAGCAGCGCAAATAGTATATCAAGCGCATCAGCATGGATTAGTTGCTATTTTGTGGATTTATCCCCGCGGTGTAGCAATCAAACAAGATGGTGCTGATGCAGCGCAATTGTGTGCCGGCGCAGCAGGAGTAGGTGTTGCGTTAGGTGCTGATTTTGTGAAAATAAAAGCGCCAAGTGATATAAATAATATAAGTAATATGAATGCTTTGCGTCGTGCAGTAGTTTCTGCGGGAAATACAAAAGTTATTTGTGCCGGCGGGATAGTGCGAGATTCGGAGCAATTTTTGCGTGATTTGCGTGAGCAGGTGTACACTGGTAACAGTTCTGGCTGTGCGGTGGGCAGAAATATATTTGAAAAATCGGTGCCTGATGCGATTGCGTTTACGAAAGCAATATCAGCAGTTCTTGAGTAATGCGGAAAATTAGCTTTATTACTTGGGGTTGATTAATGTGGTTTTTTATCTCGCTTGCAGATCAGTTGTTAAAAATTCTTGTAAAAAGGTGATGCGTTCGACTCCTTTGTTGTTTTTGATAGCCATGCCGATTGCTTTAGATTGGCCGATAAAAATGCATAATTTTTTTGCACGGGTAATACCGGTATAAATTAAGTTGCGTTGTAGGAGCATGAAATGTTGCATGAAGATGGGAATTATGACGGCGGCGTATTCTGAGCCTTGGCTTTTATGAATGGTGACTGCATACGCAAGCACAAGCTCGTCGAGCTCAGTAAAATCATAATCGATTATTTGTTGATCGAACGCGACAAATAAGACACGATCTTCCAGATCGATATCATGCACGGTGCCGATGTCGCCGTTAAATACTTTTTTATCATAATTGTTACGGATTTGCATGACGCGATCGTTTATTTTGAACGTTTGGCCGTGATAGGCGTATTGTTTGGGTGTTTCGATGGGGTTGAGAATCTGTTGCATGTCATAGTTTAATTTTTGGGTGCCGGCAACGCCACGATTCATGGGTGTGAGTACGATTGCTTGGTCAGTGGGGATATGATATTTTGCGAGTCCGGTCGTAAAGATACGGGTTAAGTGGGTTGGCAGATTCTCTGGATTTTCTTCTTTGATAAAGAAAAAATCCCGTTTCGCGTCGGGCAAAAACGTGGTGGGAAATTCGCCATTATTAATTTTGTGCGCGTTCACGACGATTAAGCTGTCTTGTGCTTGGCGAAAAATCTGTTTAAGCCGTACGCAGGTAACGGTGTTGCTTGCGATAATATCGTTTAGGAAATTACCGGCACCGACTGATGGTAGTTGGTCAACGTCGCCGATTAAAATCAGATGTGCATTAAGTGGCAGTGCACGGAGAATCGAGTGACCAAGAAAAATATCGATCATCGATGCTTCGTCGATAATTAAGAAGTTAAGCGTGAGCGCGTTTTGTTCGTTATGTTTGAACGTATACGTTGCAAAGTCAAAATCTAATAATCGATGCAGGGTGCTTGCGTGTCGCCCGGTCCCTTCGGTGATTCGTTTTGCAGCGCGGCCTGTTGGTGCGGCAAGACTATAGAGCATGTTGTTCTGATCAAGTACGTACAGTAATTTTTTTATTAATGTTGTTTTTCCCGTTCCCGGGCCGCCGGTGATGATCGTAATTTTATTTTGCATGCACGCGAGTACTCCTGCTTGTTGTTCTTCGTTGAGTGCAATATCATGTGCATGTTGGGGGAGTTTGATGCTTTGATATATTTTATCAAGATCAAATGTATGGCGGGTTGGGTAATCAAGTAATGTTTTTATTCTTGTAGCGACCCCTTTTTCTGAAAAGTAAAATTTCGATAGGGTGACAAAATGGGTGTTATTGTGGGTAATTAACTTAATTTTGTCGCTGTTATAGAGATCATGCAGGGCATGTTTGAGTTTTAACTCAGCAGTTTCAGGTGCAAGTTCGAGTAGCTCGCTCGTCCCATCTTTTAGCTCTTGAAGCTTGCTGTACAAGTGTCCATTGTTGGTGTGTTGCGCAAGATAAAATAAAATACCCGCTTTGATTCGTATGATTGAATCTTTTGCTATGCCCAAATTATGTGCAATTTTGTCAGCAATTTTAAAACCAATCCCGAAAATATCATCAGCCAATCGATAGGGATTTTCTTTGACAATGGCGATCGAATCTTGCCCATATTTTTTATAAATTTTTACTGCATAGGCGGTCGAGATATCACGTTCTTGCAAAAAGAGCATAATCGCTGATATCCCTTTTTGATCCGACCAGGCATGGATGATTTTTTCCATGCGACTGCGCCCGATGCCGGGAACACTCTGAAGACGATCAGGTGATTTATCGATAATTTCTAAAACATCGGTGCCAAAAGCGTCGACCAACTTTTCTGCATACGCAGGGCCAATCCCTTTGATGAGTCCTGATCCGAGATATTTTTTTAAGCCAATGATTGTGGTTGGTTGTAGCGCAGTGCAGCGGGTTGCTTGAAATTGTTTGCCAAATTTTGGATGCATATTCCAAGAGCCGGTGAGATCTACCTGTTGCCCCGGTTGTATGCCAGGCACGCAGCCAGTGACGGTAACCATCTCTTTGTTGTTGAGTTGCACAATGAAAACAGAGAATCCATTATCGCTGCTTTGAAACATAAAGCGATCAACGATGCCGATTAATTCGTCCTGTTTATTCATGTTTTTGATTGGCAATTTGCTCTTTGAGTTGCGCACAGGCTTTTGGACAACTATATATAATGTCTTCCAAAAAATTGATTAAATCAAAAACAAATTGTTCAAATTTTTTAAATGAGGTGATGCCCTTGTTAAATATTTCTTCCTCTTTTCCTTCAGGACATTTGCCCCAGGTTAATAAATAGCTGTCTAGGCGCTGACGTTTTTCGCATGATTCTTTAATGATTTCGAGCATAATGGGGCGTACGCCGCCCAGATCATCTTTAAATGGTGCAACGGTAACATTAAAATATTTTTTTGATTGAGTAAGTATGTTATCTAGATCGGTGTTATGCGTTTGATTTTTTTGCTCGATGGCACAGAGCGCTTGGATCGACAGAGAGTTTCCTTCATATAGAAAGAGTCCTACTCGTTCTCCTCTGCTATTTTTTTTCCCATAGAGTATGTCTGTAAGTGCTTTATGCAATTGTCGACTGTTGAGTAATTTGGACACATTAAATCCGTACGATTTGCCATCGCTTAATGCAAGCGCGGGAGATTCTAACTTAATAGGTTTTTTTTGAGTAATAGCCTGCGTGATCGTGGTAAGTAATGTTAGGGTCAGAAGATATTTTTTCATAAAAGCTCTCTTATGATTAAAATTTGATTATTAAAAATTAAGTTCAACATTAAATGATAAAGTAAAATTACTGCCTATTCCAGAACCAAAAGATGAGCCGTCTGCATTTAAAGAAAGTAACCATTCATGATTGTGACGTTTTACTTTCCAAAATGCACCGCCAAAGATTTTACTTTCATAGGCTAGCTTTTTTCGTGCTTTTTCTACATTTATATTTGGTGGACGATCAGGACCAGCTGGTATAACTTTTATATTATTGAGTTTTTCAGAGCTGGCGAGCCAAAAATCAGAGCCAATAAAAAATCCCCAGCTGGGAACTTCATACATCAGTTTGCTGGTTGAGCGCAAAATAATCCCTGGGTGTACAAACGCTTTAAAGGTAAAGGGGTATAATATATCGACTATTTGATCTTGAATAAAATTCAATACTGCTTGTGCATAAACAGGATCATTTTCGATATCGGTGCTGATTGCCTCGGTGCTTCTATTAAGATTAAGATTGTCATACAATATTTGATCATTGCATTCAACAAACCAACGCTTTTCTGTTTTTGGTAACAGATATTCAAGAGAGGCGCGACTACGAATAGTAAAATTACGTGCCCATGGTAATTTGATAAATTTTTGTAACGCCATTTTTGACTCATAATAACCACCGATGCCGATATGTTTATTGTTGCCAAGCTCAGATTCTAATAAGTTTGCTGCAAGATTATCTAACACACCAAGGGCAAACGTTTTTATCGTATCTTGTGCTTGATCTTTCTGTGCTTGATTGCCTTTTGCTTGATAATATAATGTTTCAATATCAAGTATGGGACGTTTTTCTACTTTTTTAAACGTTGAGCCCAAGAATGCTCTTCCGATGGTAAATGCGGTGGGAAGCGTTGTCAGAGCGCCAAGTCTTACTTGTGCGTGCTCAGATTCATACACAATGCCATCAACATTAAGACGTGTGTCGCCGACTCCAATTTTGTCGCAAATAAGATGATTTTTGGCAAACAGTTCAACTTCATCTTCACTCGCTTTGCCAAGCGCTTTTTCGATTGCGAGCTGTTCAGGCTCAGTCAAAAAGAAATTGCGCTCGAAATAATAGACAGGGGTCATCGATCGAAAGCGCATTCTATCCGATTGATGTTGCATATGAAACATAAATCCGGTGCGACGTTCATTAATGGTCCCATTTTTAAATAGAGATGCTAAATTGCTGGGTGTTAAGGTGAGTTCATTGGGTAATAGTGTTGTTGCAATAGAATCTAATTTTGTGAGCAGTGTTGGTGATTGTATGGCAAGATAGGAGCAAATAGCGGTGCTATTATCATCAAATACTGCTCTGGTTGTTTGATTGTAAAAAAGATGAGCACCAAATGTCCAGGGACGTTCATAAAGGCGTTGCGGTAAGAAGATGGGATAATCAAGTAAGCTCCGGGTAACTAATGGATTGGTATGTAAAAAAAGCTCTTCTTGCAATATGGAAAGTATGCCAAGGTCGACGAGTGCTGCCGCTGGTTCTGCCGGGTTATTTGCCTTTGTGGCGTTAAAATTTGTATGCTCTGCAAAATAGTCTATCTCTTCATCGTTAAAAAAAGCATCTAAATCATCGGCGCAATAGAGTGATAGTGGGGTAAATGCTGAGCCTGCAAAGCAGAAAATGGTAATAGATACATATTTTTTAATACTTTTTATCATATAAAATTATCTTTCTTAATTATGAGCTTAGTTATTGTAATGAGACAATCTGAGAATGGTATTAATGAGATTAATAATTTGTCTCAAGCTTAAAAATAATAAATGTATGCAGTAAATGTACGATTTATATTATTTAAATTCTTACTCTATAGTATTTTGCTCATTAATACAAAGTCTGCGCTTGATTTGATTCGGTTTGCAATAAAATCGCAAGCTTCTGGTTTTCTAAATCTCTAATTTTAAATTATAGGTGGTTTGTAAAATTTTTTATGGCGAAAAATCGATGGACTCGAATGAGAACCGTAATTATGTTGCAAAATTAAGAATAATTGCGCTACAATAGAAATTGTTAAGAAATTATCAAAAATATACTAATTTTTGAAAGGTATCCTATGGATATAGAATTGGGTGTGTTTTATGCCAAAGCGGCGGCATTTGTTGGAGCTGCATTTGCAATGGGATTTGGCAGCTTAGGACCCGCGCTGGGGCAAGGTTTAGTGGGTATGAAGGCGGTGGAGAACATTGGCAAATATCCAGAATCTTCAGGAAAAATTAGAACAACCATGATGATCGCGATGGGTCTTGTCGAAACATCGGCCATTTATTGTCTTATGGTTGCCGGAGCATTAATTCTTTTTAACCGATAATAGTTATAATAAATAAGAGTTGAATGGATATTAATTGTACTTTATTTGTGCAAGCATTTCATTTTCTTGTCGCTTATTTGCTCCTACGCTGGCTTTTGTTTAAGCCAGCTTTTTTGATTATTGAAGATGAAAATAATCAAAAAAAAGTTCTTCATGATACGATTCAAGAGCTGGAATTGGACGTTGATCTGGTCCTCAAAAAGCAACAATTGCGGTGGCAAAATTTTCATCATAGCATTGCAACGACGGTACCTGCACCAGATCAAAAAGAAAGCCGCTACTTTTCAGGAATTAGTGCAGAGGTTGCGCAACAGCAGCTATCTGATGCTGAGCATGATAGTTTGATAGATGCATGCGTCACCGCGGTGGTGAAAGAGGTTAATCATGTTCGAGTCTGATAACACACGGAGTAATCTACTAAAAATAACGGTTGGTTATACGTTATTTATCGCTGTCTCTTATCTCATTCATACGCTGGTGAGTCACTCGAGCTTTGTCATGCTCTTTCAGGCATTAAATTTGATTATTTTGATGGGCGTTGGTTTGTATTTTTTTAAAAAAAATGGTGCGCCTGCCATTGATCAAAGTATAAAAAATCGTAATGATCTTATGCAAAAATTGCGTAATCAAGCAGATACCTGGAATAGCAAGAGACATCTTGCTGAGCAGGATACCACTGCTCAAAATGAATTAATGGTGGTGTTGACTGATAAAGTAGCCCGATGGCACGATGCATCGGTGCGACAAGCAGAAGAAAGAAAAGCAGAAGAAGAGCGATTGCGAACTGCTTTGCAGGAAAAAAGAAAAGTACAAGCTTATTATGCGACCCTTGCGCGCGCGCGACAAGAGATTGTGGTACATTCAGTTGAGCGTGCACGGGAGCAATTACATAAACAGTTCGTAGATGACGTGCACGGGGATCAGTTTTTACGCACTATTCTTGAATATATGAAAAAAAATACACAGGGAGATAGGCATGAGTGATGCGCGAACTACACTTGCACGTAAATATGCGAATGCTTTTTTGAACTGCTTTATAGAAGATATTAACTTGGATGAGTTTTATGCGCTGTGTGCGCTTGAACTGTTTTTAAAATCTAATCAAAAAATTTTATATTTTCTTTCTTTGTCTCATATCGATTCAGATATAAAAAAAGATTTTTTACATACTCTATTTGAGCAATTTAAAGTGATTGCTGCTTGTAATGCGCTTGCTCGTATTTTAATCGATAACAAGCGTGGGCAACTGTTATGCGGGGTTTTAAAGCAGGTGATTATGATCTATAGACAAAGAAAGAAAATAGTATCTTTTGTGATAGCAACATCGCATCATGTGCCTGCAGATCAGATTGCGGTGATTCAGCAATTTCTTGCACACCAGATTGGTTGCGATATTATATATGAGTGCGTGGTGGATAAAAAGCTTATCGCCGGCATACGAGTACAAAGTGATACATTGTTGTGGGAATATTCAATTGGCAAGCAGCTTGGTCTTATGAGCCATAAATTTACTCAGTAAGGGTATTGAGGAGCTCGGGTGAAAATCAAAAGTACCGATTTAGTATCATTGTTTGAACAATCGCTCAAAAGTCTTCCGGCTGAGCATTTAGAAGAGATTGGTATTGTTGTGCAGGTGGGCGATGGGATTTGTAAAGTTCATGGACTCACTAATGCAATTTATGGAGAGTTGATTACCTTTGAGGGAGGTAACAAAGGTATAATTTTTGATTTAGATACCGATTCGGTCGCCATTTTTCTGTTGTACACAACGGTGCAGGTTGCAGAGTTAGAAGTTGCTAAACGCACCGGTAATGTATTTAAGGCGCCAGTAGGAACAGAATTAATTGGACGCGTCATTAACGCAGTTGGCATGCCTATGGACGCATTGGGAGATCTTAAAGTAGATAAATGGCATCCAGTTGAAGCTCCTATCCCTCAAATTATTGATCGCAGTCCGGTTAACGAATCGTTAGAAACGGGCACCATTGCAATCGATGCACTTATCCCTATTGGAAAAGGGCAACGAGAGCTGATTATTGGTAACCGAAGTACCGGAAAAACGGCAATTGCCATTGATGCGATTTTGCATCAAAAAGGTAAAAATGTTTTTTGCATTTATGTCTCAATTGGCAAACGACAAGCTAATCTTGCTCGTATTGTAAAATTATTAGAAGAAAATGGCGCTTTGGAATATACGGTTGTCGTGAGTGCCGATGCAAGTGAAGCGGTATTAAATCAGTATTTAGCCCCCTATGTCGGCTGCACCATTGGCGAATATTTTAGAGATAATGGTCACGATGCATTAATCGTGTACGACGATTTGAGTAACCATGCTATTGCTTTTCGTGAAATGTCACTCCTGTTGCGACGAGCACCCGGCAGAGAAGCCTATCCGGGCGACGTATTCTATCTTCATTCACGATTACTTGAGCGAGCTGGGAAGCTCGCTACTGGCGGTTCTTTAACCGCGTTACCCATTGTTGAAGTACAAAGTGATGACATTACTGCCTACATTCCAACCAATCTGATTTCTATCACCGACGGTCAGATTTTCTTAGACACAAAGTTATTTAATCGTGGCAATCGACCAGCAATTAATGTTGAGTTATCTGTTTCTCGAGTTGGCGGTTCAGCGCAAACGCAAGCTATTAAAAAAATGACTAAGGCATTGCGATTGGAGCTTGCGCAGTATCATGAGCTGCTCGATTTCGCACAGTTTGGCACAGAACTCGATGAGCTTTCTCGCAAAAGACTAGCACGCGGTGCATTGGTGGTTGAAATTCTTAAGCAGCCACAACATGTTACCTATTCATTTGTTGATCAAGCACTTATGTTGTTTTTGCTACAAAAGAATTTTTTAGATACAATTGATGTAAAGTTAGTGCAAATTTTTATTACACAGTTTGTCAGTTATGTGAAATCGGTATATTCTGATGATTATGCAGCAATTGCGCATACAAAAGATATTTCTGATGACATGCTTGAAAAATTGAAAGCACATGCAACTGAGTTTAGCCAACTGTTTGTAGCTCCAATTTGAAATATTTGTGCTCATACTTCGCTAAAGCTTCGTATGACAGGCTCGTAGCTTCCATGCTTCGCTAAAGCTACGCAGGACAGGCACCTGGATAGAGCAATGGATTTCGTAATCCGTCGCCAGTCCGCCATAGCTCGAAGAGCGACGGCGGAAGGTCATAGGTTCGCAATTTTGAAATATTTGTGCCCGTAGCTCAGCTGGATAGAGCAACGGATTTCTAATCCGTAGGTCATAGGTTCGAATCCTATCGGGCACAAAAATAGTTGAAAAAACTGTGCAGAGCAGATACCTGGATAGAGCAATGGATTTCGTAATCCGTCTTTAGTCCGACATAGCTCGAAGAGCGACGGCGGAAGGTCATAGGTTCGAATCCTATCGGGCACAAAAATAGTTGAAAAAACTGTGCAGAGCAGATACCTGGATAGAGCAATGGATTTCGTAATCCGTCGTCAGTCCGACATAGCTCGAAGAGCGACGGCGGAAGGTCATAGGTTCGAATCCTATCGGGCACAAAAACTATAGCCGTCTTCACCAAGCTACGCGCAAAAATATTAATTTTAACACCACGCATTTATACTCCGTTCGCCCTGCCTGCCCGTCGAAGCCTTGGCGAAGTCGGGAGATTATCGAAGGGTGGGCAGAAAAATAATTATTGCTATGCATAAGATCTTCAAATTATGCACCCTTCCACTGTTGTTTTAAGATTTAGTCATATTCATTTAAACAATTTATGTGCGACCATTTTGCTCAATTTGGAGTACAATTTTATTGGCTTCCTCACGCCATTTATGGGCAATATCCTTAGGAATTATTGCTGTGAATAATGATTGATAGTGAGTTATCCATTCGTCATAAGAGGTTATCGATTCGACCTGTTCTTCAGGAGCAAAAACTTCTGGATATAGAGGGGTTATTTGGAACACAATTTCATCACTGTTTTGTTTGTTATACAACCATGCTGCAAATTCACTGCCCCACAACAGATATTTAAATCCTACCCAATGATCTCGTCCTTCTAGTTTTTCATAGGTCAAGCCTGGTCTGTCCTCACATTCTTCATTAAATAAATATCCAATATCGTGTTGAATTGATGGATCTAAATGAAGTTGATTTATTAATGCTGAATCAAGAAGATTTCTGAAAACATACATATCATCATATAAAGAATCGACGCTTAGCAGATATCTAATATTGTTTTTTACAAAGAAAGTGGATATTTGATCGCAATAGTACAAAGTCTCTAAAGGATCATTCAATTCAATAATAATTGTCTCTAAGTCGCTTATAAGAAATTCTATAGTTTTTACTTGCATAATATTTTTCCTGCTTGCATAGTGTTTCTTTAAGTTGCACTTAAGTTACTATCAAATATGAGTGCAATGCAAGAAGTTAATCTCTCATTATTTTTGATTATAATTTTTGCTCAATGCCAAACGATGAAAATAGCGTTTGTAGAACACCTAATCCTATAGTAATCTGATCTTCATGATTTCGAAACATGTTTAATAAAATAAGGATTTATATGAATAAATTAATTTTGGTTGGATTACTTACTTTTAGTATGAATGTGAATGTATTAATATGTTCATCTCCAGTGCAAATGGATAATCATCAAGAGTTTGTTGGGTCTATTAGTTTGCTGATATTAAATAGCATTTTAAATAAATGTGATTATGTGGGTATTAACGGTGTATATGAAAGAGCTAAAATCATAGAATCTATACAGAAAGTATCTATTTTCGATGCTGCAATCAAGATAAAGCAAGAAGATTGTAATGGAGAAGAGTTAGTTATAATCTTAACGGATGTTTATGGTACCGTTGAAGAGTTTGAGGGGAGAGATATTCTCGAAAATGAAAAAAAATTATTAAAATTTATCTTGATTAAGCATTATTTGGATCATGTTAAAAAAGTTGAAAAATCTAAAAAATCTGGACAAAAATCAGCGGCTAGCATTTTAGATTCTCATACAAAAATAAGCGTGTCGCCACAGTTTGTGCGTGTAAGTCAAGGCATGTATTTCGGTGAGCCTCGGTATTCGAATGAGATAAAAGGCATGCAATTCTCAACTATTTTTACAGCTGCAGAATTTGATGGATTGATTCGACAGTTTTTTATGAATCAGCAGAAGATTTAACTTTATTATAAGGAGCCTTATGAAAATTGTTAAAAGAATTTTTGTGTTACTGAGCATTGTTGTCATCAATAGTACAATAATGGCGGCTGAAGAAGCTGCGCGACAAGGGGGTGATGATTCATTAGAATGAGTAAAAACGTTTAAGGTTATTCAAGCTGTTCATAGATTAGCTGCTCAAACAGCGCAGGAAGCGCAAGAGCATGGCTTCAATGGTTTAGTCCTTGGACAGCAAAATAAGTTGTTATCACACTTTGAAAAATTCGCATACTTTTTTTACATATTCTTGTCGTTTTTTGTTCCACGCATCAGTAATTTCTTTTTTAGATGCAGTAGGATGTGATTGCGCATAATCTTGCACAAAGCGAATGTAAGCCCATTCTTGTTTTGGCATACGTTTTTCTTGTTTGTTACGCTCATATTCAGCTTGCCATTCGCGGGCAAATTCAGCATATGTTGGTGGATTTCCTGCAAGCCATCGCTCACGTAACCAGTCGATTCCCTGCGCAGTGAAATGAAAATGGTTGCCAATAAGTTGTTTGAAAAAATTACGCGTTGCAAGATCATTTTTATAAGCGCCAGAAAGAATTTTGGTTTCTGGTTTAAGCGGGTATTGCGTATTGCTGGATGCTTTGGAAATAGCGGGAATTTTGAGTGCTGGCAATTCTTTGCCAGTTATTGCATAATGCATGAGTCGCGCTATCAGTTCGCTTTTATTAAATGCTTTTGAAGATAAGTTGAGTAGCTCTAATTGTGCTTTCAGCTCGTTAACATGTAGATACGAGAGCATTTCTTGCAGATTGATTTGTTCGTCTTTTGATAAAGTGCGCATGATTTTGATTCCTAGTTCGTTGGTGGAAAGTTGTCATGGAGCCATGTCTTGGTTAACGAAATTACTTGTTTGACATGATCTAAGAATAAATGTGATGCACCATGAATAATTACTAATTCTGAGCCATCACGCAGTAGCGGTAGTCCTTTTCTAGCAAAATCGAAAAGATCCAATTCGTCTTGATCGGCATCCCCATGCATAATAAGAACAGGGCAGGTCACATTACTAAGTAGTTGATTTTGGTCAATCGCTAAAATTTCATCGAAGATAGCAAGATCTGTTTTGATAATTGCGCGTAATCCATCATTAACTTCGCTGGTTATATATCTGTTGTTTTTAATTTGCTGTAATTGTTCTGGCGTATAATGTTCTTCCCATCTCCATTTTACGGGGCCCATAAGTGAGCCTAGTAAGACCATAGTTTTAATATCTGGGGAGAAAGCCTTAAGACAACTGAGGCTTCCAAAACTATGACCAAATAATGCAATGTGTTGATATCCCTGTGCTTTAACGTAATCTAAGGCTGCATTTAGATCATCAATTGATTTTTGGGTATTGAAAATATCATCATCACTCTCTCCGTGTCCTGAAAAATCGAACGCTAAAATGTTATATTGTTGCTGTTGAAGCGCTCTTGCAATTTGTTCGAATAGTCCGCGAGAAAATCTATTGCTCCCTGATCCATGAGCCATAACAACAATAGCGTTCGATTGGGCTTCCCAGAGTGTTCCTATGAGGGTTAAATTACGGGAATTTTTAAAAGATATTTTTAATGACATAAGTTATTTTCCTATTAGTTACGTTTTATATTATGGTAATATTTTTTGGTTAAAATAAAAAGCATCGGTAAAGCAGATAGAGGGTAGCTTGCATGCAAAAACGTAATAAATAACAATGTTCAAGAGATTTTTAAAATTGCCAATTGATGGCAAAAGCAGCGTGTTTTTTTCTGGTCCATGGGGCACGGGAAAGACATATTGGATAAATGGTGCATAGAAATTACTTTCAGTTGCCGACAAATTGTCGACAACTGAATCTCTACACATTTTTAAGATGATTGGTTTGATTTACAAAGCTTGATCTTATTTCTTCTTCACTAAACAATCCAATTTGAGTGCCAGTTGCATAGTGGTAAACAGCTGTTTTAAATACCGTCATGCCTGTTGCGGTGATTATTAAAACAACTGCTGTAATAAGAAATGTTGCAATGGTATATCCTATGAGGAAGGTCGGAGCATACGTATAAAGGCCAAGATAATCAAATGCCAATGCCATGCCAATTCCGGCGAAGAATAAAGGCAAGATTATGATGAGCGCCAGGCTTTGTAAAAAAAATGAGGCGCCGACATTTTCGCCAAATGTTTGCTTCATAAGTTGCGCAGATCGTTTAATGCTCTGTAATGTGTTGATATTTTCATGTGCTATTACCGGCATTACTAAAAATGTTGCTATGCCCCACGTGAGTTCAACAACGGTGCCCAGTAAATCAGTTAACAAAGAGATGGATAGATTTCTATTTTTGTTTCTATTTTTAAGAATATTTATCAAAATATGAATAAAAAATGCAGCTAATGCCCAGCACAGTATGGTGGGAATTTTTTTGATGCTATGTTTTAAACTTGCGCTCAATGTAATGGGCGTGCCGATAAATATCTGTGAGACAGAATATGAAAGAGCTATGTTGAAAAATGCTGACGCAAATATGCTGATAAACGTGATTATGGATACAAATAATAAAAATTCAAGATGCATATGGATATTTTGTTGGCGCACTTTATCTTTTCTCGGTGATTCTTCCGGAATAAATGAGGTTATATGTTGGTTATACAGGCGATAATAGATCATCTCGTAGATACCAATTGACGATATTACGGTGCTGCAAATAAGTAGTGGGAATACAATAAGTTTTTTGTTATGAAAAACAAATTTGATTGACTTTATCGCAATCAACATACCCTTTTTGAATCTATCAAAAAATGATGGTTGATTTGTTTTGATTTCGCTCATTACCGTTCCTCTATTTTTATCTATTATACGTTATAATGCGTAGGGTACATGCGGTAGTATTTAAATTGCAATATTATATTGCATCTGCAAAAAGAAGATCGTGATTATACTATTTGGTAGGGAATATGTTGGTAGTGAATATGGAAAAAGTAAGGCTTGGTTTATTTCAACTGTCGACAAATTGTCGGCAGTTGAAATTAATGACGTTTAAAAATCACAAAATAATGAAAAGAATATTATTGCTCTGTCTCTTTTTTCTTTCGTCTTGTTCAAGTTCAAAGAATAAAATACAAGAAGAGTCGTCAGTGTTGGTGGATTTGGTTGAATCAACGCAGATCATACGAACATTGATCAGTAGTAACAAAGTTGGTGTGTTGTTGGAGGCGCATGATGATGAACAATTGTCGTTGTTGCTCAATAATTTTAGTCCGGCACAGTTGGCATTTGAATCTGAAGTGGCATCCTGCACAATCCCATGCATAATGCTTTATTATTTTAAAGACAGCCCGCAAGAAAGGGAATTTATAGATCAGTTAAAAAAGCTGGCGCGGAAATATGATGATCAAGTTAAATTTGTGATCATTGATACTGACAAGTTGTTTTCTTTGGCGCGTGAAGCTGAGATTGATGCTGTTCCAACGGTTGTGTTCATACAAAATAACAATATTGTCTTTAATCGCGCCGGCGCTATAACTGTTGATTTTCTTGAGGATTGTCTGAAAAGTGAGTTAGATAAAGAAATCAGTTAGTGCGAATGATTTCCATTGATCAGAAAGTAAACCGGGTGGGGTGAAAAAATATAATCCACAATTTTGGGCATTCAGATGATCGGCTTGGGCATTTAAAATGCGTAGTAATACTCGATAGACTTCTCCATGACTGACAATCAACGTTATATGGGACGGATCTAATATTGCAGGTAAAGCGATTGCTACTTGTTCATCTGCTATTTTGCCAAGACTATCATGAAATTGTAAATCTACAGCAAGGCGAGTGTTAATGATCTCAGCGGTTTGCTTTGCACGCATTAGGGGGCTTGAATAAATTCGTGAAATCTTCAGAAAATCTAGTTTTTTACTGATATTTGCTGCTTGCAACAAGCCAGTTTCATTTAAAGTGATATCATCATCTTTGCATAATATTTGATGTGCTTTGTTCCAATCAGTTTGTCCATGACGAATAAAATAGAATGGAACAAGGGGTATAATAATTGTGTTTTTCATTTCTCACTCAATATTTTTTTAAGCTGGATCGCATTTCTTGAAGTTTGGTTGGTCAGACACCTGCGAATTTTTTATTTGCTTAGTTTTTCATTAATGAGAGTATTTAAGCTAATACCTTGCTTTGCCGCTTCGCGTGCAAGACTTTTTTGAAGCTTTTTATCTAAATTTAACAATTCAGGAAAAGATTTTTGTTTATTGCTTGTTAAATGCACCTGTAGTCCCAAAGCATTAAGTAGTGATGTTAAGCTAGTCCATCTAGGATTGCCTGTTTTTGATAGCATGCGGTAGATATTTTGACGTGTAAGATGAGCTTCTTGTGCGAGACTAGCGATATCTTCGCCTTGAGCAGTTAAGACATCTTTGAGCGCTAATAAAAATACTCTTTGATCTTCGTCCATCAGTGCTTCATTAAGATAGCCCAGAGCGAGTTCAGGATCTTGCAATTTTTCTGATAAGTATTCTTCAAAGTCTCTATGTCTGGTTTTTTTCTTTACATTTTTCATAGTGACTCCTTGTAATTCGACCAATATCGTTTTGCCTTAATAATATCACGATTTTGACTGCCTTTATCTCCACCTAACAACAAAATAACTATTGTTTTTCCTGTCTTACCAAAATAAATTCGGTATCCGGGGCCAAAATGGATACGGAGTTCCCATACACCTTCTCCGTTTTCTAGTTGCTTACAATCTCCTAGATAGCCGGTTCGAATTTTGGCAATCCTTTTTAAAATAATAATCTGGGTCTTATTATCCTGTTCATCTAACCAGTCTGCGAAAGGTTCTTTGTTGGCGCGAGTGCAATAATTAATAACTTTTATACTATTCATATGACGATGGTAACTTATAGGTGACAAAAAAGCAACTGCTAAGGGCTCAAGAAAGTAATATTGTTATGATTGGTATAATACTGTTGTTGCAAAGAAAAAGTTGCTGTCCCACCAGATGATAATGATCGAAATAATGCAGAAAAGAGTTGTTACAATGCATTTTGTAAATTGTTCTGTTTTGAATAACATGGATGAGAGATTTAGTATCGCATGAAACAGAATAAGAGCGGGAATGCTGCGATCAGTTTTGTAATAAACCCAATTCATTAAGAAGGCAAGGGCAAAAACGCTTACAAAAAAATTAATGACATAGATAATGCCAAGATGCCATAGTTGATTTTGATAATAACCCTTTACAAAGAAAGCTGGCAAATGCCACAATGCCCAAAAAAGAGCAAATAATAGTGATGTGGTAAATAGATTAAAGTAAACGCCGAGACTATCTACGCCATACCCGCGCCAACCAAGTTCTTCAATAAGTGGGGCTAATATGATGGGGATTACTATGCCAAAAATATTCCAACCTTTCATGACACTTAGCTCGTGGGTGATTGAAAATTGCTTAGGGGAGTAGCCAAAAAATAACGATAATCCGGTAGCCAATAAAATGACACAGGGCATGAGGAATAAAATTATTACCAGATAGGCAGTGCTTATTTTAAATAAAAATAATCTTTGCCAAAAATCTTCAATGAGTAGTGCATTTTGTGAGCCATAAATCATGGCAATTGCAGTGATAGATGGCACTGATAAGCCAACGAGCAAGAGCGGTAACTGAAGCCATTGTTTTTTTTGTTGATTGCTCACATAGGCTGCAATGGGGCAAAGAATGAGCGCTGTGATTGTTGTGATGAGATAAAAACATATTGGATGGTACAGATAAGAAGTGAGCATAGTAAACCTGCTTTGTTGGACAGGGAAGTGTATAGCGATTTGACAGTAGGCGCCAGATAATGGTGATAAGTAAGAATAGAAAAATTATGAAAAGTACACTAAATATTTGCATATTATAAACACCTTTAAATCTAGGTTGCTGCGTAACTAACTCGTAAGTTGCCTTTTTCGTTTTTGATTTTTCGTATCGTTATATGACCGACTTCTTGCGTGTTCAAGACGTGTGTGCCGCCGCACAATATTGGTGGATAATCAGCAACAATCATGGCACGTTTTTTAGGGTCGTTATCAATTAGCGTGATTTTTACGGGCAGTGCTTGTGCGACTAAATCATTGACTGCTTTTTCTAAAGCAAGTTGCAATTGCTCTCGCACTTCTTGTTCTAAAGTGCCTTGATATTCGACGTAGGGGCCTTGGGGAAAATGATAGGCTTTGCTGGATGTCAGATTATATCCTAATTTATAGATGGCGCAATCGATCAGATGTCCTGCGGTGTGATTTTTATTGTGCAATGTTCTGAGAGCGGGATCGACGGATAAGGTGACGGATTCTTGTGGAGTAAATGTGCTGCCTTGAGTAAAATTACCTTTGTGAAACACAGTGCCATTTTCCATTGAAACTGCTTGGACATCAAAAAGCGTATGCTCATTGCGGATGGTGCCTTTGTCTGAAGGTTGGCCGCCGCCTTGTGGATAAAAAACTGTTTGATCAACAATAACTTTGCTGACACCATCTTCTTGAATTATTTGTAAAACGTGCGCGTCTGATTGCAGAGCACACATATTTTCTAGATATAATAACTTGGTATCCATCATGAGCCCCTCTGATTTAACTAATTGTTTTTATAATTATATCATGAAAAGCGCTTGGATGAATAATAAAAAGTTATTAATTATCCAAGAAATTTTTTTATGCCATTCGATAGTGCAAAAGAAAGTTTGGTGCCGATGATCGATTGTACAGTGCCGCCGATGGGGAATGAGCGATAGGGAGAAAAATAGGAGTCCAAGTTAGTTTTATTCTCAAGGAGATTTTCTGCGCTATAACGGCCAAGTGCTGCAGCGATCGGCAGTCCGGCGGCAGCGGCAACATAGTATAAGAATGGTTTTTCTTTATCGCGGCCGGCGATAGGAGCAATATCTTTAGAAAGCCCAATTAATCCGGGCCACATATGTTTAAACTGAATATTGAGATTGGGGAATTTGGTATCGAAATAGTGCGTTAATTTTTTAAACATATTTTTAGAATCATGAATGGCGTTGGCTGCATAGGTTGTCAAAACAGTGCCGCCTCCCAATAATAGCTGTTTGTTGGGGGTGATGCGGAAATAGTTGTAGACAAAGTCTGAGTCCCATACAAGTTTATTTTTTTCAGGAAAAATTGCTTGTACTTGTGTGTCAGTTAATGGTTCAGAGATCATTAAAAAAGTTTGTGCATGATAGACATCTTGGGTAAGTAAATTAAGCTCGGGCATAAAGCGATCCGTGCACATGATAATATAATCAGCAGTAATTTGTGCGTGCGGTGTCGTAAGCGTGTGATCATGTAGAGCAGTTACGGTAGTTTCTTCAAAAATGAGAACGCCTAATGTTTGTAACTGTTGTTTTAGGGCCTGGCAATATAAATAGCCATTGATGCCAAATGTTTCTTCATAACCTACGGCGCCAAAATAGTCTTTTGAGCCAATCTGTTTACGAAGTGCTTCTTGCGAGTAAAATGCAGTTTTGTAGCCAAATTTGGCGAGATTATTATACTCGATTTCTAGATCTTTAAGTGCACGTTGCGAATTAGCAACCATAAGCGTATCTTGTGGTGCATAATCGCAGGTAAATTGGTATTGTTCAATATTGTTTTTGATATCAGATACGCCGCTCGTGATAAAATCCCAAATGGTATGAGCGATTTCAGGATTATACTGTTTTGCAAAATCGGTAAAAGAAAGTTCTGCGTTAGGAGTTATAAAGCCTGAACTTTTTCCGGTTGCTCCCGATCCGCAATAATATTGCTCGAGCAGAACAACTTTTTTGCCTTTACGTTGGAACGCCTGTGCTGCTGATAGCCCCGCCATGCCGCCGCCAATAATAGCGACGTCGGCGTTTATATTTTCGTGGCATGCCGGTGCTAATTTGCGATTCAAATACCAAAAAACTTGATCTTGTGCCATCCAGATATTCATATAAATTTTATGGTTTACTTGGTGAAGATTTTAGTGCATCTGATAACAAAGCAAGTGCACAGGCGCCAACAGCCATAGTCATGTCACGAATGGCAATATCATAGTATGTTCTTGCATGCAAATAACCTACGGGCTGATAGCTTCCCATGCTCACCAGATTAATTGAAATGAGCACAAGCCAGGCAGCGACGATCGAGCCACCAATTTTTGGATTTATAAAAACGATTACACCAGCAATAATTTCTATAACACCAACAGTCTGTATCAATAGTTCAGGTGATAGGTGCAAAAAAGCAGGAATCGCTTGATTAAGATAGATGTTCCAATCAGCGATGATATAGAAAAATTTATCTAAACCGGCAACAATGGGTACAAACATGTAGGTAAAATATAATAAACGCTGTGCCAAAATAATTTTTGTGATTTCCATAACACTCTCCTAAAGTTTATATAATACTAAGACAAGAATTAAAAAATTAACGATATACAGCGATACACACAAAAGACAGAACGATCGTATTTTGAAGTATAATAAATAAGCAAGTCCAACTGATGCAATACAGTTTGCTATCGCAGCCAAAAGAAGTAGATGAGTTAGGTGAAAATAGGCAAGGGCGATTATTACTGCATACTGAAATGCGCCAATTAATGCGTTGGAAAAATAGAGTAAGTTGGTATATTGGCTCCGCATTGGTTTTGTACATGATATTTTATCAGACAAATCACATGCTGGTTTATAGTTTGGTTCTTTTTTTAGTTTTTGCTCAATGAGATATGAGTACATTGAGATAGCAAGACCAATAGATGCGAGAATAATAATGAACATAGTATGAACTCCCGATTTTTAAGATTTGGTATTTAAAAAAAAGCTTAGTATTTTAATGCGCCTAAAGTCAAGATAGATGAGTAGCTTCTTCTTTGCTATTTTGCTTGTACAATTTTAATTTGCTGGCATGCTTGCTTTATATTTGTTTTAATCCATGTTGATAATTTATTGAGCGAGTTTTTTTATGAAAAATATTTTTGCAAGATTGTTGTTTGTTGTTTCGTGTTTTGGTGCAAGTGGGATGGTGCACGCGGGGGATGATGCACATAGTCCGGTAAGAATAGTTTATTATCGTGAGGGGAAAGATCCAGTAGTACGGGGAGAGCCACAAGATTTACAGAAACCGTCGAAAGGTTTGACAAGGGTTATTGGTTTTTCTCCTATCTCATCGCCACCGCCATCGCCGATGTCATTGGTGTCGCCAGTATCACGATCTTCTTCGGCGTTCAGTGAATCACCATTGTTAGGATTTAGTCCAGATCAAAATCAAATAGCGTTATTAGCGAAACAACGGGTATATTTACATTCGAAAAACAATGGCTTGCGAGAGAGAGCGGCACAATCATTACCAGTGTCATTATCAAAATCTTCTGGGCTTTCTCAAACAAAGTTAAGACGATCGCCTGGGTGTGAAAATTTGCCTGCTCAAGAGGATAATCAGTTGGAATTGGTTTTTCTGTTTAATTTATCGGATGATTGAGCGTCTTGCCCTTGATCTTGTTTTTTTATCCACTAAACTAACTTGCATGAACAAAACTATAAATAAAAAACAAAATCTTATTTGGCTTGATCTAGAAATGACCGGCTTGCAGGTCGAAACTGATCATATTCTAGAAATTGCGCTTATTATAACCGATAATGATTTAAATCTGTTGCATGAAGGACCGAGTTTGGTAATTCATCAATCAGACGTTATTTTGGAACATATGGATCCCTGGTGTATCGAGCAGCATGCAAAATCGGGATTAACGAAAGCAGTGTGTGCATCGACAATAACAGTAGCGCAAGCAGAAATTCAGGTGCTTGATATCATTAAACAATTTTGCAATAAAAATGCTGGTGTTTTAGCGGGCAACACGGTCTGGCAAGATCGTATTTTTTTAGCTCGTTATATGCCAACAATAACTGATTATCTCCATTATCGTTTAATTGATGTATCGGCGATAAAAGAGTTGGTGAATCGTTGGTATCCAAATGATCCACACGTAAAATATCAAAAACAGAATACGCATCGCGCGCTTGAAGATATACGTGAATCTATTGCTGAACTTGCACATTATAAACAATATTTTTTTAAGTAAATTTTTAAGGTGAAATTATGAGAGTATCTATGAATCGTTTTGTCGCGTGTCTTGTATCAGTGCTGACAGTAAATGGCTTGCTGCATGGCGCAGAGCAAACGCAACATCAAAGTCTTGGTGTAAAAGAGCCTGTGGCTGTTGGATTGCTTCTGGCTGCAACAGAAAAAGTCCCCTATTCGAAGATGTCTCCAAAATCACAAAAGTGCGAAAGAAATAAGCGCCCCTGGGATTTTATGAAATGGGGCGAAGATTATTACAGCGAAATAAGATGGAAGACGCGTTCTGAATCAGAAGATTCGAGTTCGTCAGTAGACGCGGGTGAACGATAATTTACTCGTGTAATTCTTTTTCTTAACGTGTGTAAAAATTTTAGCGATATTATCAAATTTTTCTGCTTTGATAAAAATCATTTGCATATGCATGTTTTGAATTTTGTGTACCGGCGGTTTTGCCGGTCCCAGAATGGTGCATCCTTCGATAAACTCAGGACGAACGGGGACAGGATGAGCAGGAATTAAAAGTTCTTGTGCAAGAAGATGTGCTTCTTTGATTAAAATATTTTCGTTGCTATTTTTTAACTCAATTTCGACGAGCACGCCGTATGGCGGGTATCGCAAGAGTTCCCGTTTTTCAATCTCAGTGCGATAAAATTTTAGATAATCGATCTCATTAAGATATTGATACACATGATGGTCGGTCATTGCCTGTATGATAACAGTGCTTTCTTTTGAGCCTCTGCCGGCACGTCCAGCAACTTGAATCAGCTGTTGTAACGTTTGTTCGGTTGCGTTAAAAACGGGAAAATGCAAATTTAAGTCTGCCCATAATACGCCGACCAACGTAACGTTCGGGAAATGAAACCCTTTGGTAACCGTTTGGGTGCCGACCAAAATATCGAGTTTATTGCTTTCAAAATCTGTGACTGTTTGTTGCCACAGTTTTTTCTTGGCGGTGATGTCCATGTCGGCACGTGCAATGCGTGCGTGGGGGAATAACTTTTGCAAGATGGTCACTACTTGTTGGGTCCCGATTCCCTTTTTTAATAAATTAGTTTCAGATGCTTTGCACGCAGGGCAGGTTTTTGGTAACGCTTGTCCTGCGCCACAATAGTGACAGTGTAATGTTTCGTTGTTGTGAAGTGTTAAGCTGACTGAGCAATGGGTGCAAGAAAAAATAAAGCTGCATGATTTGCATTGGACAAAAAAACTAAAACCGCGTCGATTTAAGAAGATAATTGTCTGTTCTTTTTTAGAGAGTCGATTGTTGATTGCTTGTTCAAGTTCGTTGCTGATCCAGAAGTTTTTACGTTTGGATTCAGTGGTTAGAAAAACGGTTTGAACAGTTGGCAGAGCGCCGGCAAAGCGGTTTTTGAGTTGGAAAAATTTCCAGTTGTTTGTTTTGACTTGATAGAGTGATGATAACGATGGTGTTGCTGATCCAAGTAAAATGGGAATTTGTGCAAGGCGCGCGCGTTCAATGGCGGCTTGGCGGGAATTTATTTTTGGGTGTCGCTTTTCTTGGTACCCGTGCTCATGTTCTTCATCGATAATAATGAGACCTAAATTTGCAATCGGTAGAAGTATGGGCAAATGTACGCCAATAATAAGCGTCGCTTTTTGCTCGATTAATCGTTGCCAGAGTGTACGTTTTTCTTTTACACTGCTTCCTGAGTGAAATCCAATAGTTGTAATCGAATCCGGCAGTTGTGATTGTAATAATTTTTGAAACTGGAGCGCAAGGGTAACTTCCGGCAATAATAAGAGTACCGTTTTTTGTGCTGCAATTGTTTGGATTATCAGATTTTTGTAAACTTCGGTTTTTCCCGATCCCGTTACGCCGTGTAATAGCGTGGGCATATATTTTGGTGTTGTTATATAGGGTGATATAAATGAGCAGACTGTTTGTTGTTCATGCGTAAGCGTAATCTTAGGCGATTTATCTGTTTGATCGGCTGTTTGCGTGAGCAAGGGCTCAATTATAGTCTCTGTTTTTTGATTTAAAAATTGACTCACGCGTTTAATAAAATGCACTTTTGGAACCTGATAGGTGTGACTGAGATAATCGATAAATTGGTTATAATGTGTATCGGGGGGAAATGGTTCGATAGCACTAAATTCTTTAATCTCAAATGCAGGCGGGTTGGCAAGATAGCTTAATTGATTAATTACAATCGCGGGTACAAATTTATTGCGTAACGGCACGCTCACGATTGTGCCAATTAACTGTCTTGCGTTAATATGCGCGGGAATTTTATATAATAATGGAGCGGCAAAGCCGTTCAGTAAGGAAACTTGAACATACATGATATTCAGTATACTCTGAATTTGATATAAAAACATAAAAAACAGAGCTTTAATACAGGATTGCTTTGATGATGAAAAATCCTACATTGCAACGATTGCCATTAGATTTAAGCACCTTTCGTGAGTTGCGCACATCACAATATGTATATGTTGATAAAACCCAGTATGCCTATAATCTCATAACCGGCGGTCGCCGGTTTTTTCTATCGAGACCTCGTCGATTTGGCAAATCGCTGTTTGTCTCTATGTTGCAGGAAGTTTTAGAAGGCAATAAAGCATTGTTTAAAGACTTGTGGATTGAAAGAAGTGATTATCCTTGGCATCAGCACGGAGTGATTGTTCTTGATTTGTCGGCGATAATGGTTATAAGTATTGAAGTTTTACGTGCTCGTGTATGCGAATTGCTTCAGCTTAATGCAAATAGATATAATTTGAACATTGTTCTTAACCCAACGCAACCAGATTCTGCGTTGGAAGAACTTGTTTCAGCTCTTCATGCTAAATTTGGTCGCGTTGCCGTTTTAGTTGATGAATATGATAGTCCCATATTAAAACATTTGAACGAGCCTGAGCAAGGGAGTAAAATACGGGATGTACTTAAAAATTTTTTTGCAGCTATCAAGAGTCTTGATGCATCTATTAACTTTGTTTTTATCACCGGTGTTAGTTCTTTTGCAAAAGCAGGTATATTTTCCGGGCTTAATAATTTAAGAATCATTACTTTGCATGAACAATGGGCAACTGTTTGTGGTTATACTGATCAAGAAATTGATCACTACTTTGCGCCGTATATACAAGCATGGGCGGACAAAGAGAATATTTCATATGATGATCTACGTTTGCAGATAAAAAATTGGTATAACGGTTATCGTTTTGGGGAGGAGGCGATGCCCGTGTATAATCCATTTTCTTGTATGAATGCTTTTGATGAGCAAAAATTTAAAAATTTTTGGTTTACGAGTGGCACTCCATCTTTCTTGGTAAATGAGCTTGAAAAAGCGCATCGCGCTTCAGAAATGAGCTTGTTAGAATTAGAGTCTATCGAAACAACAGAAGATGTTTTAGGAATTTTTGATGTTGGCAAAACACCGCTTCCTGCGCTCATGTTTCAAACTGGATATCTTACTATTGCAAGTTTTGATAAAGAGAATCAAGCATATCGGCTTGGTTATCCAAACTATGAAGTACGCACTGCCGCACAAAAATATTTATTGGCTGTCTATACAAATAGTGACATTGAAAGTATCGTTCAATTGGTCTTAAAGCTTGTATCGGCACTTAAACAGAAAAATATTCCTGAGATCGTTGCGCTTATTAAAGCAAGACTGACTCGTGTTCCGTATCCACTCCATGAAAAAGCAGAAAAATATTATCATAGTTTGTTGCATGTTTTATTTGATGCTGCTGGTTTAAAAATCTGTTCAGAGTATATGACAAGTCATGGGCGTATTGACATGATTATAGAGTTGCCAGTGGTTAATTATTTACTAGAATTCAAGTTCGATCAGTCTGCGCAAAAAGCGCTTGAGCAGATAGAAGAGCGTAAATATTATGAAGCTCTACGTGAAAAAAACAAACCGATAATTCTTTTGGGTTTAAATTTTAAACGTAAGAAAAAAGAATTTGATGTCGAATATGAATCAAAAGAGATAGCAGGTGTGTAGTGAAATTTGATCCAAAGAAAACGATTTTTTTGATCGATGGTTCTTCGTTTTTATATCGGGCTTATTACAGCATGAAGCCGTTGCATAGCCCGACGGGTGAGCCGGTGCAGGCGGTTTTTGGTTTTGCTCGTATGCTTAAAAAATTAATCGATACATTTAGTCCACAGTATATGGCGCTTGTTTGGGATTCAAAGGGCAAAACGACGCGACATGAGCTTTATCCTGCTTATAAAGCGACGCGGCAAGCAGCGCCCACTGATATTTTTGATCAGAAAAAGCATATTGTTGAGCTTGCAGATTTAATTGGTTTGCGCCAGGTTGCACAAACGGGTATCGAGGCTGACGATATTATGTACTCAATTGCGCGAGAGCAAACTCACGAAAGCGATTCAGTGGTTTTTGTTACCTCTGATAAAGATATGGGGCAGGCGTTGAGTGAAAAAATTTTCATGTACGATACATTCAAAGATACGTTATTTGATGCACAAGCGTTTGGCAAAAAAATGGGATTTCCTGCTGAACGTTTACCATTATATTACGGACTCGTTGGTGACGCTTCAGATAATATTCCCGGCGTGAAGGGCATTGGAAAAAAAGGAGCGACGGAGCTTGCTGAGCAGTTTAGTACGATGGAAGAGTTGTATGCTCATCTTGATAAAGTAAAGGCTGGTCGTATGCGAACGGCGTTGGGTGAGTATAAAGAAAATGCTTTTTTGAGTCGCGATCTGTTTTTATTGCAATATCATAAAACTGATCTTACTAAAAAGGAGTTTGATTTTAATCCTGAACATTGGGCTCGTGCACAATCACTGTTTGAAAAGCTTAATTTTAAAAGCTTGCTCGACAATAAAACAAGAACTGAAGAAAAAACTGTTGAACAAAAAATAAAAGATCTTTCGAAATATGATTTTAAGCTGATTGTGACCGAACCGGAGCTTGAAAAATTTTGTGCAAAACTAGCAAGTGCAAAAGTGTTTGCATTCGATACAGAAACCATGGGACTTTCTCCTTTGCAAGATCGTTGCATAGGTATCTCATTTTGTTTGCAAGAGGGCACTGCCTATTATGTCCCCTTTGGTCATCAGGTGACTATGTTTGAGCAGCAGCTTTCAGAAAAACAGGTTGTGAGTGCGCTCAAATCTGTTTTGCAAAATCATACTCACACAAAATATGTGCATAATGTAAAATTTGATCAGCTTGCGCTGCATGCAATTGGCATTGAACTGGCAGGCGCAACGTTTGACACCATGATAGCAGCAAATTTACTTTCTCAAGGTTGGCAACGTGCTGGGCTCAAATTTTTATCGGAGCATTATTTTAAAGAGCAGATGTTAACGTTTGATGAAATGGTTACTACTTATAAATTACCAAACTTTTCGTATGTCCCACTTGATAAAGCAGTCTTGTATGCTTGTTTTGACGCCCATCAGACGTTTAAATTGCAACTAGTACTCGCGCAGGAGTTAAAGAAAGACAGTTTGCTTGATGCGCTGTTTACTGATATTGAAATGCCACTCGTGCCAATTTTAGCATCGATGGAAATAGCGGGGATTTATCTGGATCTTGCCGAGCTTAAAAAATTGGGCACTCTGGTGAGCAAAGCATTAATTGATATCGAAGATGCGATTCTCCAGGCATTAGGTGACAAGCATGCAAATATTAATCTGAACTCTCCCGCGCAAGTAAGTACGTTGTTGTTTGAAGATCTTAAGTTGCCGGTGCAAAAAAAATCGGCAAAAAAAACATATTCTACTGATCAAGAAGTACTCAAATCGCTTGCTGCGCTGCACCCGGTTCCCGGTATGATAATCCAATATCGCGAGCTTAATAAGTTAAAAACTACCTATATTGATGCGTTGCCCACCTACATTAATCCAAAGACGGGTAAAATTCATACATCCTATAATCAGATAGCAGTTGCGACCGGAAGGCTATCAAGTTCTGACCCCAATTTACAAAATATTCCCACCGATGGCACTAAATTTGGCATGGAGATTCGGTCTTGTTTTAAACCGGATACAGATTGTCTCTTTCTTTCAGCAGATTACTCTCAAATTGAGCTGCGTGTCCTTGCAAAATTATCTGGCGATACGCAAATTACGAATGCTTTTTTGCATGATCATGATATTCACGCTGAAACAGCAGCATACTTATTTGAGGTAGATTTAAATGCGGTGACGCATGAGCAGCGCCAGATGGGAAAACGAATTAATTTTTCTATTTTATATGGCTTGACCCCCTATGGATTATCAAAAGATGTCGATATATCACTCAAAGATGCAAAAACCTATATCGAAAAATATTTTGCTCAGCATGCTGCAGTGTCAACATGGATGGACTCAGTTATCGATTTTGCAAAAAAGCATGGGTATGTGCAAACATTGTGGGGCCGCCGACGCTATGTTCCCGGCATTTATGAAGATAATCAAATTTTATATCGAGAAGCACGACGCGCTGCAATTAATACGGTTGCGCAGGGAACCGCTGCAGAAGTTGTCAAAAAGGGGATGATTGCGGTATATGCACAGCTTGCTCAGCAAAAATTAGGGGCAAAAATTATTTTGCAGATTCATGATGAGCTCGTATTAAATGTCCCAAAAGATGAGTTAGAACAAACTGAAGCGCTCGTTAAAAGTGCACTCGAGGGAGTTGTTGACTGGCCGGTGCCATTAAAAGTTACCATGCGATCGGGAGCAAACTGGGGCTTGGTGACCAAATAATCGCAGGTTGCATAAAAGTTAGAAAAATAATTATTTGAACGCGATTTGCTTTTTGGGTATAATTGATCATACTTTAATATTTTTAATCTTTTATATTCGAGGTTCTGATGAATAAATTACGATCAGTTTTGATTGCGGGATTGTTGTGTGGTGTGGTGGGGAGTGACGTGCATGGTAAATTTCATCCGGATGTTCAAAAAATTTTTAAGAATAATGTTGTAGCAACACCATTAGTTTCAGCAGTGACCGGAAATCTTGTTGGTGAAGCAGCTTCATCTTTGGGTATTGGTAAAAAGAAAGCGATAGCAGTAGGTTTAATTGCAACGGCAGCGGGTGTTATTGCAATTTATCATGGTTGCGGTACCGAGTTTTTCACTAAATTGAATGGAGATGGTACCGTTTTTCATAGCGGTGTACACTCAGTGGAGTTTCAATCAAGTACACTGCCAAAATTAATAAAAGAGGGCTTGGGCGCTCTTGCGGGTAATCTGGTGCTGGAAAAGCTTGTGCCAATAACAAGTGATGAAGAAAGAGAAATAGAGCGGTTGATCAAAGAGGTGGCGGCAGAGGAAAAGAGAAAGCAGATGCAGGAAAACAAGAGACAGGTAGAAGCAGCTGAGCTTTCTAGAGAAATTGAGTATGGCAAAGAAATAATTAAAGGCAAAGAAGAGCGATTACGTGCTTTGCAAAGAAGATAAAAGTAAATCTTGCATAGGTTTGACGAATAGGGGCTCGTAACTGAGCCCTTTTTTGTTGCGATAAGTGAAAGATTGATTTTCGTGAAAGATTGACGCTATACTTACACACTATAAAGCGTGAGAAGTGAGTGTGTGTATTTAACTATCAGTAAAAACGGGAGAGTGAGATGAAGATTGAAAAAGCTGGTCGGGTGCGGCAATATTGGAGAAAGTGTGTTGATTCGATGCACAACAATATGTCGCGGGGTGCAGAAAATATAACAAAATTGATCACCAATGCGCATGGTGACGGTTGGCGACGACTTAAAAATCAGCACAGAAAGAGTAAATAAGTAGTGTAATAGGGCGCAAAATAAAGCAGGACACAGTAGTGAGTAATATACACGATTTAAAAGCATTTATTGAACATAAGGCGTATCAAATACGCCTTTCTTCTTTGATTATGACGACGATGGCCGGTTCTGGGCATCCCACGTCATGTTTGTCAGCAGCAGATATTGTTGCGACACTTTTTTTTTATGGGATGCATTTTGATCCCGATAACTTTGAAAATAATAATAATGATCGTTTTATTTTATCAAAAGGGCATGCATCGCCAGTATTATATGCAGTGTGGCAAGAGTTGGGTAAACTTAGCTGGGATGAGTTAATGACCTATCGCAAAATCGACTCAGTGCTGGAGGGACATCCAACGCGTCGTTTTGAATATACTGAATGTGCTACGGGTTCGTTGGGAATTGGTCTTTCTATCGGTGCGGGTATGGCGCTTAATGCAAAAATGGATCATCGTGATTATCGCACATTTGTTTTACTTGGTGACGGTGAGATTGCCGAAGGTTGTGTATGGGAAGCTGCTGAAATTGCTGATCATTACAAGCTGGGCAATCTGATTGGCATTGTTGATTGTAATCGATTGGAGCAAAGTTCAGAAGTGTTGCATGGTCATCATGTGCAACGGTATGCCGATAAATTTCATGCATTTGGTTTTAAAACGATTATCGTCGATGGGCATGATGTGCAACAGTTGATGGGGGCAATCGATAAAGCGCGGGAACATGTGGATGGACCGACGATGATTTTGGCAAAGACGTTCAAAGGGCATGGCGTTAATCTGTTTGAAGATAAAGAGGGTTTTCATGGCAAGGTGCTTTCAAAAGAGCAGTTAAATGTGGCAATTGCGCAATTAGAGAAAAATTTTAAACAGGCGCATGATTATAAATCAGATTTTGTTTGGGAGCCAAATCTCCCATCTTTATCGGATCTGCCTGCAGAGCCCATCGTCCTTCGACAAGCTCAGGATGCACGGTTAGTGATGTCAGAGTATGGTGTTTCTCCCGTTCGTCCCGTCTGCCCGTCGAAGCCTTGGCGAAGTCGGGAGTTTATCGAGGGATGGCATACGGGAGACTCTGCAAGTAATAATGAGCTGGTGCTTGACGATCCAAAATATAAACTTGGTGATATGCTTGCAACCAGAAAAGCATATGGGCAGGCAATCACTGCCGCAGGCACTGTATGTAAAGAGATAATCAGTCTTGATGCAGAGGTGAAAAATTCGACCTATGCAGAGATATTTGAACAAAAATTCCCTGAGCGATTTGTGCAATGTTATATCGCTGAACAAAATATGGTAAGCATGGCGGTAGGGTTTGAGCGGCGGGGTAAAATTCCGTTTGTCTCTACGTTTGCCGCATTTTTCAGTCGTGCATATGACCAACTCCGTATGGCGGCAATTGGCAAAGCACGGTTGCGATTAGCCGGATCGCATGCTGGTGTTTCGATTGGCCAAGATGGGCCGTCGCAAATGGGATTAGAAGATATTGCACTTATCTGTGCGCTGCCTGAATCAATTGTATTATATCCCTCAGATGCTGTTAGTGCATATAAATTGATTGTCGCGATGGCGAACTATCATGATGGGATTAGTTACTTGCGTACGACACGCGCTGAGACTCCTATTATGTATGAAAATTATGAAGAATTTGTGATCGGTGGTTGTAAAGTAGTGCGTCAAAGTGAAAATGATGTTGCTTGTATCGTCGCAGCAGGAATCACGTTACACGAAGCATTAAAAGCGTATGATATCTTACGTGAGCAAAATATTTCTGTATCAGTAATTGACTTGTACAGTATCAAACCGTTAGATGCTAACACACTCAAATCTGTCGCTGCAAAATCGGGCAATACTATTATTACCGTAGAAGATCATTATTTGCAAGGGGGAATCGGGCAGATTGTCTCATATGCGTTACGTAATTCAGGAATTAAAATTGAATGTTTGGCAGTAACTGAGTTACCAAGATCGGGCAAGCCAGAAGAGTTGCTTGCATGGGCAGGAATTGATGCGCAAGCAATTGTTAAAAAAATTAATATGCTATAACAAAACAAGTAGAAGAAGAGGGCATTTGCAATGAATAATAAACCAAAATATTTAGGGCTTAATTGTAGCGTATTTGAAACGTTTGTTAAAAAAAATCGTATATATGTTGATAAAACCAAAATTATATATGAGCTTATAACAGCACCAAATCTTGAACATTTTTATTTTGTATCTCGCCCGCGTCGTTTTGGAAAATCACTTTTTATCTCAACATTAAAATCAATTTTTTCAGGGGAAAAAGAACTATTCGAGCAATATTGGATTGGTAAAGAAGCTGATTATGATTGGCCAAAGCATCCGGTAATGCATTTTGATTTTGGTGGAATTGATCATAATAACCCAGCAGAATTTAAAGAAAGTCTTTATAATCATCTACATGCTCTTGCTCATAAATATGAGATAGCATTGCCCTATTCTACAATCGCAGATTCTTTCATATTTCTTGTTAAAGAATTATCAAAAAAAAATAAAGTTGTTTTACTAATCGATGAATACGATAAGCCATTAGTTGATCATATTAATAATCTTGAAATTGCTGAAAAAAATCGAGCAATATTAAATAGTTTTTATACTACAATAAAATCTCTCGAAGCACATTGGCGAGCAATTTTTATAACTGGCGTCAGTAAATTTACCAAGACATCTCTATTTTCCGGACTTAACAATGTTAATGAATTAACGTTCGATCCAGGTGTCGCTGAACTTTTTGGCTATACCTACGAAGAACTTATTACCTATTTTCCATCGCAAATAAATGACCTTGCTCAACAAATAGGCAGAACAGAAAAAGAGACACTTGCTGACATGAAAATCTGGTACGATGGCTATAGATTTTCGAAAGACATGCAAAAGTCTCAAATGTATAGCCCTCTTTCTGTTGTTGCATGTCTAGAAAAAAAAGAATTTTCTAATTACTGGTTCGATACCGGCACGCCCGGATTTTTGATTCCGCTATTGAGATCAAAAGGTAAAATTCTAGAGATTCCTGATTTAATTAAAGTTCCTGCTGCAAGCTTTAACGCATTTGATATTAAAGACATCTCTCTGTATGCCCTTCTTGTACAAACCGGTTATTTAACCATTGTTGATTATGACCCTGAGACGAGAATTTTTACCTTAGATTATCCAAATCGCGAGATACGTGAAGCTTTTAAAAATTATCTTTTACAAGCTTTTACGTATAAAAATTATGGGGAGATTGCAGAAGAATTGAGTTTGATACGAGCTGGAATTGAATCTAAAAATTTTGAGCAATGTTTTCATGCGATTAAAACTCTTTTTGCAGGTATTCCCTATGATAAACAGATTCCACGTGAAGCCTATTATCATTCACTTTTACATCTCCTGTTTGATGTCACTGGCATGAGGCCGCGATCTGAAGAATATTCAAGCCGTGGTCGAGCAGATCTTGTGTTAGAAACTGCTGATATGGTAGCTATTTTTGAGTTCAAATTTAATAGTTCTGCACAAAAAGCGCTCGATCAAATTTTAGAGAAAAAATATTATGAGAAATATGAAAATAAAAATAAAACAATTATTTTAATAGGCGTTAATTTTAGCTTCAAAAATAAAAATTTAGAATTTAAGTGGACAGAGCAAATAAGAAGTGAGATGTGTATATGAAAAATAACAAAAATAGGTTTCTTGCGATAGTGGTGTTGGTTTCTGTTTTTGGTAATTTGACCGGAGCGCAGGAAGGTTCAGAGCGGGTGTCAGTTGCATATAGCGCTCCATCTTGGTTGCAAGTGCGGTATAGATGGGTGAAAAACTGGTGGACAGGAGCGTTGGATGAGTTCGAGGATGTGCAAGATTACTGGAACAAGTACGTAGGTAGATATGAATCATCAGGGATAAGGGATAACTTAGCGATGGAAGATTTCACACTAGTAAATCCAGAAGAAACTGGATGGTATGGTGTGTTTGATGGCCATGGTGGTTCTTGGGCGGCCGAGGTGGCAAAGAGGAGTTTTGTTTTAGAATTTGAGCGGGCTGGCGGTGATTTGCAGCAGGCGTTTGTTGCATTGGAAAACCGTATTCGGCAAATATATGAACGAAAAAAAGCTGAACAAAAAGATCTTGATTATGAGGGAGCTGTTATTGATTATTTTGCAGGTACTACGGCAGCTGTTGCGCGAGTCTCTGAAGATGGCAAACTCATTACTGTTGGCCATGTGGGAGATTCTCGTGTCTTGCTGATTCGTGGCAAAGAAGTAGTTGCGACTACTAGTGATCATAGACCTGCGTTAGAGTTAGCTCATTTAATGTTAGCAGGGGCAGTTGATTGTGGTGTTGTAAGCAAAGACCGTAATCATCTGGATGGCTTGAGATTGAGCCGCTCTTTGGGTGATTTTGAGTCAAAAAAACATCTTGCAGCATTAGGTGCGCCAAAGGCGCTTATTGCTAAACCTGATATTCAAGAGTGGCACTCTCAGCCGGGAGATGTTTTGCTCTTATGTAGCGATGGAGTGCATGATGTTATTGGTAACACAGCGAATAAGCGTGGCAAGGGAATTGTGGAGCTTGTTGCTGAAAATCGGGGTGCAAGAACAGCACAAGAAATTGCTGCAATTGTGGGTCAAGAGGCGCTGAAAAGAGATACGCATGATAACGTTTCAGTGGTCGTGAAGTTATTGCGGTAACTTTTCGAGAGTAGCGAGCATGCGGCCAGAATCAGCTTGTTTCGATCAATTTGGTGCGTCAGCCCTGAAAAATTCTATCTGGGTGTTGATATTTATAATTAGCATGCTATATTTAATATTAGAAATAATTGCATGGTGCAATTATAAATGAAAAGAATGGAGTTATATTATCATGAAAAATAATAAAAATAGATTGCTGGTTGCGGCTTTTTTAGCTTTCATTGGCGGTAATTTGATTGGGGCGGCAGAGTCGGGGGGAGAACTGGAGAAATGGATACTTGCCCAGATCGAGGCTGATCAGATGTGCGCTCAGCAACAAGGTTCTGCAGCAGGGGGACTATCATGGTTGTATGGAGCGTTTGGTGCGCTTAAACAGCGTTTGGTAGGGCAACAGGAAGTTGATCTACAGGATCTTGAAGCGGGTCATTTTGAAGCACAAGGGCATCGGCCAAGTATGGAAGATGCATCGGTTATGAACATTGGACTCTATGGTGTCTGTGATGGCCATGGGGGCAAATGGGTGGCGACTTATGTTAAAGATACTATTGTTCCGGAATTTAAGAAAAATAGAAGAGAACTGGCGAGAACATTTGCTGCATTGGAGCATGGTGCGCGGCGAGTATTTGAGCGAAAAAAAGTAGCGCAAGAGGATCCTAGCTTTCAGGGTAAATCAGATTATACGGCTGGTACCATGGCAGTTATTGCACACGTGCGTCCAAATAATCATCAAATTGATGTTGCTTTTGTCGGAGACTCTCGTGCAGCGTTGATTCGTGGCGATAGCATATTGGCGGTGACACGTGATCACCGGCCAGATGAGCAGCCAGAATTGCAGCGATTAACAGAGGCTGCACAGGCATCAAACAGAACTTTGAGTGATTTTATGACCAAAGATCGTAAACGTGTGCATGGCTTACCCGTTAGTCGTGTTTTGGGTGATTTTGGTAGAAAAGAAGATCTTGCGCAAATAGGTGTGCAAAATGCACTTATTGCAGTCCCTGAGACTGATTCCTGGGATTATCAACCTGGCGATGTTTTGCTATTGGCATGTGATGGCGTCTGGGATGTTATTGGTAATGCGGTGAATGAGCATGGCAAGGGAATTGCAGAGCTTGTTGCTGAAAATCGAGGCAAATCAGCACAAGAAATTGCTGATTTCGTGGGTCAAGAGGCGCTGAAAAGAGGTACGCGTGATAACGTTTCAGTGGTCGTGAAGTTGCTTAGATAATTTATAATCAAATTTTGGGCAGGGCTGACGCATCAAAAATCCTGAAGTGACCGTATTTTTTTAGTAGCAACACTTATCAATCTATTCGTTTTGCCTACCCCCGTTCGCCCAGCCGTGCCCGGCGAAGCCTTGGCGAAGAGGGGAGTTTATCGACGTGTCCGGCGTAGCCTTGGCGAAGACGGAGGGGTGGGCAGAACACAGAACTCCCGCTTTTCCTCGTGTTTATCCTAACCCTTCACACATGTCAGCCCACCAGCAAGACTACGTCGAACATATCGACACGACTTTCTTTTAGCGCTTAAGAATAAATTGTTAAGGTGAATATCTCTTTTTCTGCCCACCCTTCGATAAACTCCCGACTTCGCCAAGGCTTCGACGGGCAGGCTGGGCGAATGGTCTAGTGATTGCAAGATTAAAATTAATAAAAGATATGAGATATAAATTGTTTTGAGAAGTCTTATTAAATCAGGCTTTTTGGTGCATCAGCCCTGCCTATAAACTATCTATATTTGAATGGCATATACAATTTTATGGCAATGAGCGACCCCAATTCAGCCATATTCTAACTGTATTTTTAATAAAATTATAAAAACCGTTGCTTTTAAATATTATTTCTTGATATAACTGAAAACAGGAGAATATTTGGTAAGCAATAGAGGTTTATAATTAATTAAAATAAAGAAAGGGTATGGGTATGTTTTCTGGGCAAAAAATATTATTTAAAAGGCTGATTTTCGCTGTTTTGGTCTTAACCGGGGTTCCGGCATGGCTTTCAGGTGCGGCTGCGGTTGGTGAAGAAGAATTAAAAGGGGCAGCAGCGGTGCAAGGTGAAGTGCAAAAAGTAACCGGTGCGTTGCCTGATGGGCGAGTAATGGTAGATGGCAAGCTTTTACCAGGAGAAATTGGAAAGATAACTTTCGAGCAACTTAAAGCTAACTCTGACCGATTTAATCAAGGTGGATTATTCAGTACGCAAGACAATCCTAAAGAACATAAATTTCCTACAGATAATAATGCAATAGAGGTTATTGCAGACGATGATCAAAATAAAAAAGATAGAATAGCAGCGCAAGCAAATAGTGTGTATCCAATTACGCATGATGCGGTGCATCAATTAATTCGTGACTTTTTGGCTTATAAAACACAATCTGGCAGCGCTATTGAAAAAAAATTATATGAAAATATGAGCGAAGAAGCATTTGTAACTCGACTTCTGACTAACAGGCCGTTGATGTTTTTGAATCCAAATGACACTTATCTATTGCGGGATGGGAAGTCTAGAGGACAAAGTAATGGCGCGTGTTTCGAATTGATAGGAACCGATCGTGAAGGGACGGGTGAGTGCTATGTTTATAAAGCAACAGATCAAAGGTGGGAGTTTGATACAGAAAACCAATTAGTTCTCCAAGATTATCTTTCTTACGATGAGATGCAAATTGCAGCTTTGCTTGGCGTTTCAGTACCAACCTACTTTATCAATAATGGTAATCGTTTTAATGAGGGATCACTAGATGAAACCCATCGGCCAACAACTAAAGTAATTAATAGCGATTTTGTTCTTCAGCCACACCAAGAAGAAGGTGTCTATGTTGGTCTTGTTGGTGCACGGTTTGAAAAGCCAGAAGTTATGGAATATGCGCATATGTATATTACTGAAAATCAAAATCAGGCAGCAAATGGTTATGGGAAAAATGCTGTTGGTCCAAAAGCGCCACTATTTAAGATTTGGGCAAAATTTTATGGCATTGGTGATTATTTTCCTACTTATGAAGATGCGCAGACAGATCAATCGGGAAGATTTGTGGCAACAAAGAACGGCTTTTTGGATACAGTGGTATACAAAAAGAGATTAGAATTATCGATTTTGCCATTCTTAAAGGATGCAGATGCTCGCGCTGCTAAAGTGGGAAAAAAAGCATATTGTTATGTTGTGGGTCTGGGTACCGGGGCTTGGGCGATTGATGGAGCTCCACAAGAAAAATATATCACAGAAGTGTTTGATGAAATTCTTTCACACAACAAATTTGATAATATTTCTGATATTGAGTTTGGTTGGTTTACGCAATTAGAAAATTCTCCTGATCAGAATGTTGGTGGGGTAGTGAATGATGGAAGCTATAATAAAGCAGGCAATAATATAAAAATAATCTTTTCGAGAAATAATCCCGCAGATCCGTTAGTTGCTGAGGAAAACAAACTTCTTGTTGCCATGTACGCTTGGGATAGCAACTCATATCCAGGAAATGAATATTGGTTGGGATCTCTTGCTGAATCAGGAGATCCGGCAGCAGCTTGTTGCTCAACGATATCGGAATTACAAAACCCGCTGATTAATCCAAATGTTTCAGGTGAAACGTTAAAGAGTTATTCATCGCAAGCAGGAGGAGCGGCAAGTGCTGTTGACTATTCGAAGTATCAGCTAGATTTAGCTATTGAGGCAAATAAACAATGCCCAATACCAAAGGGCCCAGAGGACTTAGAGCAATGGAAATCAAATATACGTTGTTTGAGTGCATGGAATAATGCAAAATTTGGCGCGAATACTGCAGTAGGACAATCATGGTCAAATGAGGATCAATATAATAATGAGGCGGCACATGGGGCATGGGGGATTTTGGAGAATGCTATAACATTAGGAGTGCTTGATGTAATTAAACAATTGGTGCCAAATCGAATACAAAGAGATCAAGGCAAAGGCTGTGGCCTTGACCCAGCGCAACGAGCGACAACTGCTTTTGAGTTTGCTAAAAAAATGTATGACGATAATAAACAACAGTTCAAAAATGATAATTTGAAAACGCAAATATTAGACTATTTAAATCCTGCAAAATACCAGGCGCCAGTGCAAGAACAGGCACCAGCGGTAGGACAAGCACAAGCGGCATTAGCGCCAGCAGCCCCAGCAGCCGCAGAAGGCGTTGCAGGCGGCGGTGTAGTTCTAGCAGCGCAAGCAGGGCTAGAGCAAGCGAAGAAAGAAGCGATACAAAAAATGGATGCGGCGATGCAACGAGTTAGGGCCATTGAGTTGAAGTTGCCGGAAAACACAGAAGAACGTTTTGAACTTAATAAAACAGCAGTGCGTGATGCTAAAACAATACGACATATAAATAAGATTAAACAAGATTTTGAGGGCTGGGTAAATAAAGTTTTGTCGCGTAAAGCTCCTCAAGTGTTACGTCAGGCAGGATTGAAATTGGAAACAGAGAAGAAGGGGAGCCCATATTTATTGAGATATCGCCCATTTAAAACAGAGGATGAGGAGAAAGCTGGAGGTGCGGGAGCGGTTAAAACAGAAGCAGTAGGTGGTGCAGCAATAAAAGAGAGAGCAAGAGAAGAAGAAGGAAAACTGTCGCAAAAAGAATTTGAAGCGGCGCAATTGCAAAAAAAGAAAAAAGAATTGCGAAGGCAACTTGCTTTGCGGGAGAAAAAAGATATAGAGCAAGCACAGCGCTTGGAACAGCAACAAATTAAGCAGGCTAAGGCTTTATCTGTGGCAAAAGAGAGCTCAGCGGCGGAAGAAAGTGTTGAGGCACGTTTGGCGCGTGAAGAAGCTGAAGCGAGAGAGGATGTTGCGTACGCACAAGAAGAAAGAGGTATGTCTCGTGATGAGTTGCTTAATAGAAAACAGCGCATTAAAGAAGAACTTACTACTCAGCAAGCGATGGCAGAGGGCAAGCTTGGAGTCGACAAACAACATCAGGATATCGCTTCTGTGCAAGTGAGTAGATTGCAGCAGCGCTTGGAGAGCATTGATAACAGAATAGAGCGTACTAAGTATCTAGCTAATGTGAGGCAATTAGATGTTCTACCGCAAGAAAATAATGATTGTGGTTTTAGAGCCGTTCGTAATGCGGCACTTGCATATCTATGGGCAACCAAACAATTAACAGAAGCCAATTTTAAACAAGCAATTGATAATTTTGAAGCATTTATAATTTCACTTGATTATTTAAAGAGAGGATTTGTAAAACCAGCGCAAGGTCGTTGGGATACTAGTGAGCTGGAGTTGCAAGAAATTATTAATGCAGTAATTATGCAGCTGAGTAAAGTTATTCCATCTTATACAATCAATGCAAGCAATATTACCATTATTCCGCTTCTTTTGGGACTTGATGATTTATATAAAAGTAAATATATAAAATTAGTCGGAACTAAACAAACTTATGCTGCTATTATTTTAAATACGCCAGGGTTAAAAGCTGCAATCGAAAATGCTCGGAGTCAGGCTAACTATCAACATGCATTTATCATAAATTCAGATCAAACTATGGGTGAAGGGTTTTCTAGTGCTAGAGGAAGTATGATGCACTGGCTGACTATTTTAGTGAAAAAAGAAAATGGAAAATTTAATTACGTTATTCTTGATTCGCTTAATAAGCCACGCGTACAGTTGCAAGAAGATTTAGCGTATTTGATAAATCAATTTAATTTTGACGAAGCTGAGAAAGAGTCGGCGGCGGCAGAAGTAGCTACCTCTAAGGAAAAATTGGAGGGACGCAAAGCGGCAACAGATTCGGCTAGACGTGAATATGAGAGCGCACGAGAAGAGGCTCAACACTTAAAAATAATAGCAGATTCAGCAGCTCAGGCTGTATCCCTTTCTTCAAATGCAGGCGCAATAGATAATGCTGAGCGTACAGCAATAGCGGCAGCGAAAGCTGGTGAAAAAGCTGAAAATTTACGAAAGACATATGAGGGAATGGTAGCAAAATTGAAAGCAGTAGAGCAAGAGGAAAGTGATTTGCAAGCAGTGATTGAGGCGTCGCGGCAAGAAGAAGAAGCACGAAGAAGAGAAGAGGAGCGACAGGCGAACATAAGTCAATTAATGCAACAAATGGAGCGAGATTTAGAGAAAAATGCGCGAGAGAGAGATCAAGCAGCTTGGGAGGAGCGACCAAAGACTATAAAAGTACCGTCGGAACCATCAAGAATACCATTATCGGCACCTAGTTCGAGAGATATAGTGCTTCCGGAAGGTGGAGTTGAGTTTGGTGGCGGGTTCGGTGTGCCATCACAAGCACTAGGTAGAGCTGAACCAGCGCTAGAATCAGTATCAAAGCCAGGTCGCATAGAAGTAAGTCCAGAGGAACAAGAAGAAGATGAGAAGTTGTGGGCAGCGATGGTACTTTCACAGCAAGAAGAAGCGCGTTTGAGCAAGCAATCATCGGCAGCGCTAGCGTCAGAACCAATTAAAGCAGAAGGTGGTGAGGGAGAAGTTGGTGTAGCTGCAGGGGTTGGTTCTTATTCTCAGTATAGTCATGCATATGCGCGTTCTGCTCATGAGATAACGGACGAAATAAGATTGAAATGTCCAACTTATGAAAAAGATATCCCGTGTTGCATTCAATGGAACAATGAACATTTTAACAATGCTCCGGTGGGATTATCAGATTCATTGCCAGATGTGTTTAATAATACATCTGTGTTTGGAGCATGGGACTTGTTAGTGAGGGCTATAGATCAAGGATTATTGGTCGAAATTCAAAAATTGGTGCCAACGCGGATAGCAAAAAATCAAAAGCGAAATTTTCCTGTTGAGCCTCGCTCTAATAATGGTCAAACCGCTTTTGAGATAGCAAAAGAAATGTATGATAGCGGTGAACAAAAGTTTAAAAATAATGATTTGAAAGCACCTATATTAAACTATTTAAATCCTAATATTGGCGAATTTTCTGCGCAGGGCATAGTAGATCCATTGGCGCGAGAAAAGCAAGAAGCGATACAGGAAATGGATGCGGCGATACAACAGATTATAAAGGCGGGATTGAAGATAAACGAAGCCAATAATAAGGCTATTGTAGCTAGGAAAAATAAGGTGGAGCATGCAGAGACAATAGCTGATATAAATAAATATAAAGAGCAAATTATAAAATGGGTAAATGATACCCTATTGAAAGAAGCGCAGTGGCAGGCAAAACAAGTAATAGCTCAAGCGAGACGAGAGTTGATTGCTGTTGCGGGTGCAGGTCAAGAAGCACTGGACAAAAAACTTATTGAAGATGCATATCAACAAATAGATAAAGCGCAAGATATAAATCTGATTCAAGGATTAAAAGAGGGGGTTGTTGGGGCTTTAAATCAGCAAAGAGAACAAGCAGAGAAAGTGCAGGAATTGCAAAGAAAAAAGGCAGACTATGAGCGACAAGCGCGAGAGGCGTGGGAAAAAGCGGCGCGATTAGAACAGCAAGAGACATTGCAATTGGAGAAAGATGAGCAGGCGAGAAGAAGAGAAGTGCAATTGTTGGAAGAAGAGCAAGCGCAGCGAGAACAAGCGAGAGTAGAGCGAGAACGAGCGGCGCAATTAGAGCGGGAACAGGCAGAGGCGCAGAGAAGAGCAAGGGGAGAGCGAACGCGAGTCAAACCAGATGCAAAAGCGCTTCAGGAGCCAGTGGCAATACGGACGGGAAGAGCTGGGGTTGCAAAATCTACTCGGCCGCCATCCTCAGGAGCGTTGGCAGAACGGAAGAAAAGAGAATCGGTGGTGGCAAGAAACAAAGGCAAAGCTCCTGGAGTAGCAAGATCAGCGACAAAACCGGCAGTTGCAGGACGTGATGTGAGAAAAGCACCGATAAAACGAGCGCCTATACTTACAAGAAAACAGCTAGCAGCAAAACAACAACGAGAAGAAGCGGAAGCAAGGGAAAAGATAAAGAGAGAGCAGGCGGCGAAAAGAGCAGAAGCGAAACGATTGGAAGATGCGAAAAAGCGAGAAGCAGCAGCGAAAAGAGCAGAAGCAAAGAGATTAGAAGATGTGAGAAAGCAGAAAGAAGCCGTGGCGAAGAAAGAAGCCGCGCTGCAAGAAAAGAGAAGATTGGCGAAACAAGCAGAGCAAGCGAGATTAGCGAAAGCGAAAGTTAAAAAGCCTGTGACACCAGTGGCAGGCAGAAAAATGCCAGCGAAAGCAGGAGTTGGAAAGCCGGCAGCGCCAGCGAGAGTAAAAGCAGTAGCGCCAGCGCCAGCGGGAGCAAGAGCGAAAAAGCCAACTGTAGCAGAGCGTGCAGCGGTAGCGGGGGTGTTGGCGAAAAAAGCAGGGGTGGCTCCTCGGGCGCCAAAAGTGGCAGTCAAACCAATAATAACGGCAGGGCAGCTTAAGTTAATTAGCGATATTCAAAAAGCGTTTGGTGGCCCAAGTAATCTAAAAAAATTAATGAGACATTTTACTGAATATTTTAATGCCCCTTCTTCGTTGACTGCTGAACAAAAAGTGAATGCTTTTATAGAAGATCAGCTTGGCAAGCTCTCAGGACAAGGAGGATTTAGAACTTTGCAGCAAGTAAATCGTGTTGCTTGTTTGGTCATTGGTCTTGCTGATCAGGCGATAAGTGATCGCAACCAGGGGTGGTTCAAGGCTGCTAATGTGGCACTGGGCGCGTTTAGTGTGTTGAGCTTGGATGAGCAGTTGGAGCCAGAGCTTATAGCGCGGTTAGCTAGAGCTCACGTATCATTACAGCCGTTCAGGGCTTCTCTTGACGCTTATATTAAACAGAAGCAAGCAGATTATGCTGTAGGGGGTGGCGTGGCAGGAAGGAGAGCAAGATAATGGATATGTTGCGTAGTGAAAAAAGATTACAAAGATTGGTGATCGCAGCTCTGATTTTAACGGGATTTTCTGGGTGGTTGATAGATGCAGCTCAAACTCAAACAAGACGACCTGCAAAAGTGTCTGCGAAAACAGCTGCAAAAGCGCCATTGGTTGCAAAAGATTTGACTGCCAAAGATTTTTTTGAAGATGTGGCGGGTATCACTGAGGAGGGGTTAAAAGCGTTAATCAAAGATCGATTAAGTTATTGGAGTCGTGAATTAGGATCCTATGAGCGTTGGAAAAAACGCTGGATTGAGGACGAAAAATTTCCTCGTCAAAAAGCAATATTTGCGGGTAAGCATGAGTTTGCAACTGTTGCGGAGTTGGATAAGCAAATAGAGACAGATGAAGATTTTCTGAAGAAAAAAGCGCAAGAAGAGGCTGAACAAGCGTCAAGCAAAGCATCATTCAATATTATTATACACGATAATAAGCAACCAGAGTTATCTGACATTCGCGTGTTGCAAGCTGATTCGAATAACAAAGGCGCTTTTTTTCAGGTAGCGTCAACGAAGCATGTTCTTGAGGGAAGTAGTTGGCACCCTGATGTATTGTTATCAAGTATGCTCAGTACGCCGGTGCAAGGAGAATGGGCGGCGATTTCTGCAGCAGGAGCAACGATATATAGAAAATATTTCATGCCGATAGAGAATGATTTGAAGCAAAGATGGTCTGAATTCTTTCATTGGTCGTCATCCTATAATCCGGCGCTATATAATTTGTTTCACGAGATCCAGAACAAAGTTCCTTCGGTAGGGAATCAGAATTATAAGTATGATGCGAATGATAAAAATTTAATGGGAATTTTTACGCACAGCGATATCTATGTCACTAATTTGGTGCAGGCAGATCGTACAATGGAATCGATACCGTTAGAAAAAGAACAGAAGATTACGCAAATATTTAATGCTGCACATGATCTTCGTGATTATCTTTTTTCAGATGATGGTTTACCATCAGAGCAGGTGATACAGTTTGCTAAAATGGTGCTTGCTGGGATGTACGAAGGGACTATTAAATCTGCATATTATCAGTCGGTAAATTCGATACATAAAGATCCGAATTTATTCCCAGGAAGAAAAAAATTGTATTTGACGTTGCTTGGTGGCGGGTCGTTTAGAAATGATATTGGTTGGATTGCCGATGTTTTTGAAGCTGATGCGTTCATCAATTTTATTAAAAAATCTGGTCTTGAGATTAATCTGATTTATTATCCTGACAAAGCGCGTGATAAAGCAGTGCGAACATACGAAGGCGATATCGATTTCTTAAATCGCATGGCAAAAATTGCTGACAAAATTAACGACACAACCGTAGTTTCGCAAGCAGTTAATGATGCTGATGCGCGCATTAAAAGTGCTTACGAGAATATGGAATATAAAGGGGTTGCTTGTGGTATAGGCACGCCAATGTATATAGAAGCTGAAGAAAGAAGATTGAAATTATCAGCGGGTCGCGTAGCAAAATTATTGCAGGCGCAACAGGAAACTCGTCAAGCAGAGGCGCCAGCAGTAGAAAAAGATGTAGCCCAAGAGTTTGTAGGTAATGTATTAGGAGCAGCGACAGAGGAAGTAGTGAGGCAGGAAGCAAAGAAAGAGAGAGAAAAAGTAAGACAAGGGGCGCTAAATAAGGCAGCTGACGAATTAGCAGTAACGCTTGCAGAACAGATAAGATTACAAGCAAAGTACAAAGATATGACAAGATTTAATGAGGCTGCCATTGGAGATGTTACATGGTGGATTAAAGATTTGAGAGCTGGAGTTGGCCCAAATGGGCAATTATTAAATACCGAAGAAGAAATAGAACAAGCAAAGAAATCATTAAATGTAATTTTTGGTAATATCGAAAAAATCAAAGAAAGAGAAAAGA
>Ga0207118_1012_pt1 | contig 52490 bp, 52 predicted proteins | sample Alteio_BWMinHeat_42_FD_153507 | JGI IMG/M metagenome (GOLD analysis project Ga0207118, IMG submission 153507) | Enriched cells from forest soil in Barre Woods Harvard Forest LTER site, Petersham, Massachusetts, United States -... | ecosystem: Environmental > Terrestrial > Soil > Temperate forest >...
AGCTGTATAGGTAATGCCTTCCATTAGAAATCGCGGCGCATATTGAATTGATTCAAGATTTGGTTGTCTACCACTTAGCGAATATCGAGGGTGAGTAACAATACAGGTGTTGAATTTGTATTGCCTACCCCAATATACGGCGTATCGTATCTTAGGAGAAATTCATGTTTAAGAAAATTGCAGCGGGCATTGTCTTGTTTGCAGCGACCGGCTTTTTGACGGTCTCGATTGCAGCTGAAGATCCTTCGCTCCACGATGTATATCAAGCAGCCGATGCCGGTCGATTCAGCGATGCACAAGCAATGATGGATAAGGTCCTGCGCGATCATCCGAAGAGCGCGAAGGCACATTATGTTGAATCGGAGCTCTTGGCTAAACAGGGAAGACTGCCTGCTGCGCAATCCGAACTTAATGTTGCGGAAGGTCTGTCTCCGGGCCTTCCCTTTGCAAAGCCCGATTCTGTGCAGCATTTGAAAACCCTGATTATGCGGACGCGCCAATCAGAAAATGTATATTCAGGCGCGCCGCAAATTCAGCATGCATCCTCCGGAGGATTTCCATGGGGCCTACTTTTGGTAGGACTCGGCATTCTGGCTGCCATTGCATTATTTATGCGTTCGCTAAACAGAAATAATCTTGCAAGTGCAGGCGGTTCTATGTACGGTCAAGGTACGCCGATGCAGAGCTATAACGGCGGTATGGGACAACCGATGGGGCAGACTGGTGGTATAGGGTCGGGAATCATGGGAGGCCTCGCTACCGGTGCTGCGGTAGGTGCGGGTATCGTTGCAGGAGAAGCCCTCATGCACCACTTTGTTGATGGCGACAATAGGTCGTCGTTCAACTCGGCTCCCCCTTATCCCGACAATGGATCGAATCTCGCTGCAGACGATATGGGAGGTTCCGACTTTGGGATCGCCGATAATTCTTCTTGGGATGACAGCAGTAGTGGTGGCGGCGGTGGTGGCGATTGGGATTCGTAGCATCTACGGGCGCCATTTATAATAAATTCAGTTTTATATACCTAATAAAAAAGGGCATCCATATAGATGCCCTTTTTATTTTCACCCTCGTTTTAAATTTCACTTACGCAATGCAGCCGATTGGTATCTTCGCCTGTGGCACGCTACTAATCCTTATAGTTTCCGTTTCCTGCGTCCGGCTGCGATACCAAATAGGCCGAACCCGAATATCGCAAGGGTAGCCGGTTCCGGTACTGGCGCTAATGCGACTCCGCGTAACGCCTCGCCGTAACCTGCAGAATAAAGCGTCGTGAAGCTCTCGTCTGTCGGCAAACTCGTGGAAGAGAGTGAATCCGTGATACTCACCAGCTCGTTCGGATCGGCTCCCTGATCAGTTGATCCGCTCACTGTAGAGGTAACGCCGAAGATAGTTACCGTACCGTCGCCGTTGACCATGCCGGTAATGTTGCGCAAGCCGTCGGTCGCCGTCGGAAAGTAGTCACCCACGCTGTATAACGCACCGAGGTTCAATCCTGTTTGCAAGGTATAGTCAAGATTCCACTGCGTGCCGTTAAATGTCCATTTCTCCAAACCTGCATATTGGCTGGTCGCCGCATCGGCTGCGACTCCGTCGCCTTCATCGGCAACGTAGAGTGTATGGTCGTCAGCAAACCACAGGCCGAATGGGTTCGGTCCCGATGTAGCGGTCTTGGCTAGCGCTGTATTAAATCCAGGAAGGATACTGATGTTCGTACTCGCTGCCGTATCTGCGGTCGGTAAAGTGCCGGTTGCACCGACTTGGTATACGCTGTTGATGCCGTTACTACCGCTGCCCTTGGTGACATAGAGCGTATTGTTAAAAATAGTCTCGCCACGGAAGTTGTCATCCTTGCCGGACTTATCCGCCACATAGCCATTCTCGGTTACCGAATAGCCGAACTGATAGCCGGTGGAAGATCCCGCAACTCCCTGCTGCTTACCTACTGCAATCGTACTGGGACTACCGCCAAGGGTCGCGAGTTGCACTCCGGTGCTATTCACAATAGCCGCAGGCTCAATACCCGAACCATTGCCCCCGTTGCCGACCATAAAATACTGGTTGTTGGCATTATCAAGAATGGCAGCACGACCGTTATTGCCACTATAAGAATTCACCGGCGTCACCTGCAAAGTCCCGTCAGCGGAAATTTGCGATACCGCGCGCTGATAGACGAGACTCACTGGATTTGTCGAATCAACGTGACCTGGCGTATTCGAGTTTGAAACATCAAGTGTATTGACTGGGGCTATATAACTCATGAAAGTAAGCGACGTTCCATCCGTCGAGCGATTGATTGCTAATTCGGACTTCGATGGAAAACTAGTACTAAGATTGACGCCTTGGGCCGCTGCAGCGGCTGTCAGGTTGACGCTGTTGACCAGCGTACCGCTGGTGGTCAGTTGATCCACAAAGATAGGCGATGTGATGCCGAAACTCGGATCCGGTTTTTCGTTTTTGAACACATTGGGATAGGTACCGTCGGCGACTGCCGTGCCACCACCGGGAAGGGTCTGACCTACAGTGACCGAGGATGCGGCACCGGTGTAGACGGTGCGGCTTACAACCAGATTGCCGGGCATGAACGTGATCGGTGTGGCGAATGCGGAGCCAGTCAGCATTGCTGCGGATACAGTGAGCGCGAGAGTAGTTCTTTTCATTGTTCGATTTCCTTCGATTGATCAGATAAGACGTCTTGCGAACGGGGAAGAATCTCCCGAATGAAAAGACGCGTGCTCGCTCCGGCAGATAGCGAGTTCTGAATAATCGCGCTAACGGCGCCGGGCAGCGCGTATGTTAGCGATGGATAATGTCAGTATGATTACAGGTTGATGAATTAATCAAACTCCTTGCTATCAGACCTTCACCCGTTCAATCAATTGGAAGGCTCATGGGATTGCCTTTAACCCGGCATATTTTAAGAAAACAAAAAAATAGATTTGAAAAGGAAATTTTGACGGCAGCTCAATCGCTGATTTCTCCACCCGTCAAGAATGGACCTTGGCATCAGAAATGAACGCAGCTGCCAACATTGTTCTGCAGCATCATGATTCCGCGATGTGTCGATCGGCGTGAGTTCCGGCACCGCCATTTTTTGGTTTTTTCAACTTAGCCAAGCGTAGGTAGCCAATAGTGAGAATCACAGATTAGAGACGCAGCTCAACGCATGGTGACATGAACTTCAATTTCTGTGCTCATCTGTGTACTAGCGAACGGAGTAGCGTTATAAGAGCTGAAATAATAATTCTTCAAATGATCGTCCCTTGAATTTTTGACGGGACGAACGTAAATCAACCTGGAGAAATAAATGAAGCTCAGCAATAATCAATTTACTTATGCCAGCGCGCGCATGATCGCGGCAACAGTAATGGCCGCAAGCGTAGCGTTCTCGCCGGCAGTCGTTCTGGCAGCCGACAAAGATGCTCATGAAGATCGTGCAGAACTACGTGTCAAGGATATGCACGCCAAACTCAAAATCACTCCGGCGCAAGAAGCCGAGTGGGCGAAGGTTGCGGAGGCAATGCGTGACAATGCGAAAACGATGGACACGCTTACTCAGGCCAGGATGGATCATGCCAAGAGTATGACCGCTGTCGATGATCTCAAGTCATATGGTGAAATCGCTGATGCCCACGCGGATGGCATCAAGATATTGACGCCAGCATTCGCCACTCTTTATGCAGATATGTCGGCTTCGCAGAAAAAGGAAGCCGATACATTATTTATGCATGGTGATTCAAAGCACACCAATAAAAAGACAGGTGAAAAATGATGAACAGCAAATACAGCCGCAAGGCGGTGACAGTATTCGCTTTCGCTTCATTGATAAGCGGTATGTCCATATCGTCTGCATATGCGGATAACGATGACGGACATGGTCGTGATCGGCATGACAATCGTGGACAGCAGGAACGGCGTGGCGATCGCGATCAACATGATTGGCGTAACGATCGCGAGCGCAATTGGCGTAGACCTGAGTATCGGCACCCCTACACGTATGCGCAACCTGTCTATGTTCCGCCGCCCGTGTACGACGAACCACGGCCATCACCCGGTATCAGTTTGTTTTTCCCACTTGACCTTCGTCGATAGCGATCGTACAGATCTTAAGTCCAAGGTCAGCGATCGTCAGCTGGCCTTGCACCTAAATCGCTTGGCCTGATTGTTCTCATTACTCGTCGAATTGAGTATATGCTCTATGGGCATTTTGTGGACATGCGCAACGGCAATTCATGCTTGGACATCGATACGTCCGGTTACAAATCTTACAGACTCGCTGTCACCACTTGCCAAGCTCAGCTCGTTTTGGCGAGCAGGAACATCAATGCGGTGTTCCAATCCAACTTACCAGATAGGGACAAAAATGAAGATTCAATCAATTATGCTTACAACGTTGCTGTCGGTTGCGGGTGTAAGTGCATATGCGCAATCCACCCCGGTTGATCAAGTCAAGTCAGACAATGCAACTATTCGCCACGACACAAAAGAAATTCGTGCCGAGAACCGCGATATCCACAAAGATAATGCCGAAATTGGCAAGGACAAGCATGACCTGAACAAGGATGGACAAGCGCTCAATAAAGAGCGCCATGAGCGCAACGTCGACCAACGCCGTGAGGATGCGGATATCGCGAAGGGTAATATAGCCGGCGCACAAAAGATGGAAAAGGCGCGTGAGAAAGAACAGCGTAACGTCAACGCGGATAAGCGTGATTTAAACAAGGACCACAAAGATCTCGCGAACGATCGAAAAGACCGCAATAAGGATTTGGCGGCACGCAAGGATGAACGTGGCGAACGTAAAGCTGAGGTCGCCAAGCGAAACAGTGATGCTGCTGAAATCAAATAATCCGTTTTAAATAATAGTTTGTTTGTATTATCAAACAACGCTCAACCCGCCCCGATTCTTGTGGGCGGGTTTTATTTTGAGATGGCCATGCAATTGCTAACTTCCGCGTCATTGCACCAGAATATCTGCATTGGCACCAACATCCCTTTTTACAAACAAGAAAAAGCCCGCCGAGCTTTCGCTGAGCGGGCTATTGAATTGGTGTCGGTATATTTCCCGACCGCCGACGCCGGTAGTAGCGCTTCGTTACGCTATATCGCTGCACTTGCTTACAGCAGGTCTCTAGCATAACTTTAATCTGTGACAGCAGTTTGACATGGCGCATTGGACATTAAAACCTCGCTGCCAGCTATCGGCTTTGGTTGCTCCTATATTGCCATACGTACTTCCACCTTTCTTCATATCGCAGCGGAGCGTTTTACGTAGTTCTCCAACTAGTTCATCCGAATTCAATTCGGGCGTGCATGAGAGGAAAAATACAGAATCAATTTACCGTCCGTGCTCGCGACGTAATTTTTTACTACCAAAGTTTTATGGGGCAGCCGCCCATCGAGTATCAGGTGTAGTGGCTTCTTACGGTTCTTCATCAGTTTTTTGAGCAGTTCCAACAGCAATTCGCCCGTCAAGGTTCCCTTGTAAGTGGCGAACCAGAACGCACCTTTGGTACTGACCGCCGTGGCGGCACTGATGGTCTGCCTTCGTCCCGGTGCCTTCGCCGCAGGAACTGGTCCTTTGATGCCCAAGGCCTTGCCCTGCATGCCATCAGCAAGAAAACCCGATTCGTCCCAGAAAGTAAATATCCGCCATTGTCCTCTTGGAAATAGGAATGAGCAGCTGTTGAGAGTGAAAATGGCCCCGGCAAGTTTATGGTTCCGTTTTGCGCAGTTGGCAATGATATGCTTCCGGTGCACTTCTCAGCTCTTCAGTTTAGTCCCATAATCCACCAAATTTCGGCAAAGTTATGCTTCCAAGTCGCGGCAAAGATATGCTTCTTAGACAAAATGCAAATTTATGCCTCTCATTCAATGGACTGGCGTTGACCTCATTTACAGGCAAAAATCGGCAAGAAGCGGAACGCGAGGGTATCTGCGGTCGATTGACTGAAACAGACTGATAACTGCCGGTCGGTTTTTAACGTGATTACCTTTACCCGGCCCCAAAGCGGCCTTCCGATGTTCTCCAGAGAGGTCGTTCAAGACGGCTGGCTCAATTACTATTCGCCATGGACGAGGCCACTTGCTCTCAAGTGGTAATTCCGCAGGGGGATATATGGCTGCAATACTCGGCACAACAGGAGATCAGCAAACGACCTTCGATGATGCTGCGCTCGGGAATGGGGGGTATACATCGTTGACAAGGCATCCTTGAATGCAAGAGCCCAGGAGATAGTCAAAGACGGCACTCAAGCATCGATTGAACTGGTTGCGGCACCGGGCGCGGTCCCACCAGCACCAACAGCCGCATTACCCGTACGTGCTTTCGATACCGCAGCAATACAAAAATCCGTAGCGGATGCATTGGCAGCATGGGCAACGGCATGGATGAATCGCGACGTACAGACGTATCTGGACGCGTACTCATCTGCATTTACTCTCGCGAATGGAACAACGCATGAAGCGTGGGTGGCGCAACGCAAAGCAATGCTCGTTGCTGCGACTTCGATCAAGCTGGATATCGTCGATCCGAAAATTGTGGTTGCCGATTCAACACACGCGACTGCCGTTTTCCGCCAGCACTATCGCTCCCTTGTCTATCGGGATACTGTGCAAAAGACACTCGAATGGGAATACACGGGAGGACGCTGGCATATCGTCAAGGAAGTGAGTGAGGCGGTTGCGCAATCGGTTGTGAAACCGGTTGTAATACCTTAAGCGGCTCAGGCATCGCCAAGCAACAGGCCAAGCGACATCGCAGTAACTAGTAACTGTTCATCGCAAAATTCTCTCGCGGCCTCCAATGTTTTTCAAGGAAGTCCGCGACATTGGGGTCAATTCCAGACGTGGTATGTATCCATTGGCGGCTGTCGTTGCCATTGCCGAGACCGCGAAGTTTTTTGCTCCGAATATTTGCCGCGTGTACCGGTAGACCGCGCCCGCGATATTCGGCAAGTTCTTCGCTGATATCCGGATCATTTTCAAAAAACAGCCATTCCTGAACAAATCCTGATTGAATTCGTTCCAGTTCGTGCACTAAGGATTCCGGCAGCGGACAACGGATGACATTTTTTGTCGGCGGATAGTCTGTCATCCAAACGTCATAGACATCGTCCTCCTTGCTGCGATACAGGACGGGATGCCGGTCCGCGTAAAAATTTTCCAACATGAAAAATGCAGTCGAGAGCCGTCGCTCTTTCGCTGCCAAATACCATCCGTACAAATCGACTTCCGCTTCCACATAAAACATGGCGGTCACCGAACTCGGTATTCCATATGAATAGGAAATGTAGACTTTGGGTTGCATAGATTATTTGTGCCTGAAGATTCAAATAGGGTACGGTTCCCGGAAAATATCAAGTGGGACATCAATGCATACACGGCGCTCATGCGCTTTCATTTTCTCTTGCCGCTTGTCAGGCAAGTCCAGGCTTTGCGCTACAAGATAGCTATCCTGCGCACAGATACAACCAATTTTTTCGCGACTCAGAAACAACACTACACCGGTGAATTCTACGAAATATAGACCACCAAGTGGGCAGGTGGTTCGGGTGTGTTAATCCTGTTCAAAAATCCTGCGGACAGGTTCACTCTTTTCGTTTGGCTAACGGGGATTACTGAGTGGTGGATTACTTCAGATCAAGAAAAAGCGAGAACTAATTAAATATGCGCTGATCCAATTTGAGCGCCATATCACATTGTTCTCATAGCGCTTGACGTGCTCAAAAATTTTCTCTCGGCTCTTCCTTGGGGTTCAATCAGTGTGTCGGTTACAAAAAATTGGTTACAAAAATCCACTGACAACAAAAATCAGAAAGTCGCGACATGGATACCAAAAGAGTGGCATTGGTCACAGGTGGAATGGGCGGATTGGGAGAGGCGATATGTCAAACCTTGTATGAGCACAACTTCGATGTTGTTACGACCTATTCCCCAGGTAACGATCATGCATCGACGTGGTTGAGCACGCAGAAGGAAGCCGGCTTTAATTTTTCCGGATACCTGATTGATGTCGCCGATCACGCTTCATGTATCAACGGTGTACGGAAAATAATCAGCGACCTGGGGCGGATCGATGTGCTTGTTAACAATGCCGGAATTACACGGGATACAACACTGAGAAAAATGTCGCTAGCCGACTGGCAATCAGTAACCAGAACAAATCTCGATAGCGTGTTTAATATGACCAAGCAGGTTCTCGACGGCATGCTGGAATGCCGGTGGGGCCGCATCGTCAACATCTCATCTGTGAATGGTCAGAAGGGTGCTTTCGGTCAGGCGAATTATGCCGCCGCCAAGGCAGGCTTACACGGTTTCACAAAGGCCGTAGCATTGGAAATGGCAAGCAAAGGGATCACGGTGAATACCGTTTCCCCAGGATATCTGCGTACGAAAATGGTCGCGAAAATTCCACTGGAGTTTCTGGAATTGAAGATCTTGCCGGAGATACCGATGGGGCGCTTAGGGGAGCCGAAAGAGGTCGCCAGTCTGGTCGCTTATCTTTGCTCGGACGATGCAGCATTCATTACTGGAGCGAATATCGCAATTAATGGTGGCCAGTATATGTGCTGAGTATTGATAATGTAGACGAGTGAGGTACAGGTTGAGTGGCTGACAAATAAAAAAGCCCGGTTTTGGGACTGGGCTTTTATCATGACTTCAGGTTTTGAATTATGCTACTGCGAGCTGTGTCTTGGCTGTCTGTTTTGCGCGTTTCAGTGCAACCTGTTTCGCTCGGGAACTTGATGGCGGTAGACGGCGCAGGGTTTTCAATGCATCCGGATCCTTGATTCCTATTGAACGCTGATCAACTGTGATCAGGCCGATCTCGTTGAATGCAGAGAGCGTGCGGCTCACCGTTTCCAGGGTCAGACCGAGATAGCTGCCAATTTCGTGCCGCGTCATGCGCAGATTGAACAGTTTGTTCGAATAGCCCATCTCAGAGAAACGATCTGCAAGTGAAACCAGAAACCGTGCAACACGAGCCTCGGCACTGAGAGCGCCCAGCATGCTGACCATTGCTTGCTCACGCACCAGTTCGCGACTCATCACGCTATACATTGCGTTCTCGAGTTCTACGTGCGACTTGCCTAGTGCGGTGAATTTCTTGAATGGGACGAGAATAAGATCACAATTTGAAAGCGCAACTGCTTCGGAAGAATAGCGTTTGCTGTGTATACCATCCACGCCGAACAGATCCCCCTTCATGGGGAAACTCAACACCTGTTCGTTGCCAAATTCATCGATCAAAACCGTCTTCAGAAATCCGGAGTGGACGATGTAGAGGGTATCGAAAGGTTGGCCTATCGTGTGTATGCGTTGTCCGGTTTTAAACTGGACATGCTGGAACAGAAGTTCTTCGTCAGAGACGGAGGGAACGGATTGGATGCGCAATATTTCGCATAATTCTTTGAGATTCGACCAGAGCTTCCCTTGACGCTGCCATCCGGGTTCCATCGCAGAGACATGCAATGCCGAAGACGAGGAATCGACATGGGTATCAGACATTTGCATTGACATAGGGTTCTCCAAATTCCATTCGCTACACACTGAATAAACGAATCGCGCTGTGATAACGTTTCAGCCCCACTACATGACTAGTAGTGACGTAGTATGTCGATTACATCAGGCAATTTCTATCGGCGGGGGCTGAATCGGCATGTAGGCAAATGCACAGCCGTGTAGGGAAATTCCTACAGTGAGGAGGGGAATGCTGATTGGGAAGGGGTTTTCAAGTCCGGATCCACCTAACCAAAAGTAGGTCTCAGGTGCGAATTGGTATCAGGTAGTATCAGGTTTTTAGTGCAGGTATCAGACGGTGCGCAACCGCATACTGAACCATCTCGGCGAGCGAAGTCATCGACATTTTGTGCAAAATGCGGGTTTTGTGGGTACTCACCGTTTTTGCACTCAAATGTAGCGAATCTGCAATTTCAGTGATTGATTTTCCGCTGACCAGGAGGCTGAATACTTCAAATTCCCGGTCAGAAAGGTCTTTGTGCGGTAAATGCTGACTTGCTGGCATAGCGTCCATCGCCAGTTGTTCGGCTACTTCGGCACTGATGTAAGGACGGCCAGAGGCAACCCTCCTGATTGCGCTCAGAAGCTGAGTGCCGGCGCTTTCCTTGGTCAGATATCCTCGGGCGCCCGCACGGATCGCGCGCACCGCGTATTGTTCTTCTTCATGCATCGTCAATATGAGGATGGGTAGCTTGGGTACCTCGTCCTTGATCTGGCGGATGAGTTCTACCCCACTACGGCCTGGCATGGAGAGATCCAGCATCAGCACATCGAAACCACCTTTTCGCACTTGAGCGAGTGCTTCGAAGCCATCCACTGCTTCGCCTACGACGGTCATGTCTTCGGCACCGTCGAGAATGCGCTTCAAACCTTCGCGCATGATGGTGTGGTCGTCGGCAATTACAATGCGAATCATAGAGAAGTAACCGAATGAAAAGGTTGCCCGATAGGGATAGAGGCGCGAATTGCGAAGCCGTTCGGCGCTTGGTTTTTTGCGCTTATTGTACCTCCCAAAATATAGATACGTTCCTGCATGGCTGTTAATCCCAGGCATCCAAGGCTTTTTTTGTCGTCGCCAGTCATTCCAATCCCATCATCCTGGATGCAAAGCGCAACATCATTCTCTCGTTTACGGATGGTGATTGCCACATGAGTCGCACGCGCATGACGTTCAACATTCAACAAGCTTTCCTGAACAATGCGAAAGATCGCGGATTCGGCCGGGTGTCCGTGTTGGATTTCGTCCATGCACTCAGCGTGCACGCTGCAGATCACAGTCGTTCTCTTTTGAAAATCTTCGGTGAGCCAATCGATTGCCGCCATCAGCCCGAAGTCGTCAAGCAATGGCGGTCGAAGTGTGGAGGCTATACTTTTCGTCCGGACGATCGTGTTCGATAGCAATCGCTGCATTTGTGCCATTCGGTTACGCGCAGCCGGGTCGGCGTCGGAAAAATGATTATCCATCCAATCCAGATCGAGCTTCAATACGCTCAGCCGCTGCCCGAGATCATCGTACAGCTCTCTTGAGAATCGTCTTTTTTCGTCTTCGTGTGCTTGCTGTGACGACACCGCCACCCGGCGTAAATCCACGTTTTCAGATGACGGCATGGAAGTGGACTCTGCATTCACCAGTGCCGGACGTGCGCGAAAAATAATCACCAGGAAAATTTCGCTTCTTACGACGACCCGTGATATTGAAGACTCAAGCGCAATTTCATCCCCACTTGCCCGCAGGCCTGTAAGAGATAATCTTACTTTGAGTTTTTGTTCGGATGTAGTAACGGAAAAACAGCGCGTCAGCCGCTCCGCGTGCTCAGATCTGAGTTGCACCGGGAGCAGATTGTAAAGAGGACGCTCCAGTAAATCTTCCCCGCGGTAGTCAAATATGCGCGCGGCTTCCTGATTAAGCAGAACGATATTGGAGCGTGAGTCGATAACGATGACGCCATCGAACGATGATTGCAGGATCCCGGACAACCAGCCGCCAACCTTATCCGCGGGAAAGTGGTTGGCGGCGCTGATACCAGCGGTTGAATCCACGAACGTTTCTGCCGCGCTATTAGTCATGTGTTGGGTATGGTTATTCGTGCGAATTATGGACACACGAAACCGGGTTGCAATATGGCAAGCACAAGACCAAGTTTAGACCTCGGTCATCGACGTTGAGTTGACTAAAGTCAAGATTGCCCCAACTGATCAGAAGGCCGCAACAACGTGTAATGAGTGTATGGGGGGGCGATGGTAGACTCAACAAAATTGAAACGCTACGCAGCCATTTCGCCGTCAAAATGTCGATAAATTCGCAACTACACAAGTTTCAGATATGGACATCCAGCTTGATAACGTAAGTCACATTATTCAATTGGCAATCGCACCGGTTTTTCTTTTAACCGGGGTAGGAACCAACCTTATGGTACTAACCAATCGCCTTGCGCGAATTATAGATCGCACGCGTGTTCTGGAAGAACGTCTGCCGAATGCAGCGCAAACTGATCGCGGGCATGATGAGAGCGAACTGTATGGGCTTTATCGACGTTCGCATTTGATCAACAGGGCAATTACCTTAAGCACGTCGAGTGCATTGCTGGTTTGCCTCGTCATTGTGGCGCTCTTTCTGGGAGATGCTCTTCAACTGAATCTCGCAAAGGCCATTGCATCCTTCTTCGTGTTGGCGATGGTTACGTTGATTGTGAGCTTTACCTTCTTTTTGCGTGAGATATTTATTGCGACCGCAGGTTTTGCAACGCGTCGTTTCCCGGAAAAAAAGAATCAGTAACCGGTGCACCGTCGACGATTGCCCGTGCATGCCTTTCGAGATACACCAGTTGACTGGCGTCGCATCGATGACACTTTTGTAATGGAAAATTTATCTTCAAAAAATTGCTTGATGGCCATAAATCAGGGGTAATTTACTGGTAAAGTTCTTGTGGGAAATAAATCGCATCCTTGTTTTTTTATAAAAGAGGTACCCGCATGAAGCATATGAAGACAGTGTTGATTCTCGAGCACGAGGAAAAAGTATTTGATAAGTTGACATGTGACCTGTGTGGAGTTGAGTCCAACGGCGATGAAGATTGGGCGACCGGCAATTACCATCATGCGACGACGACGCTGCAGGTGGAAGAGCGTGAATCCTACCCGTCCGGCGGACACTCGAAAGAAATCGCTTTCCATTTATGTCCGGATTGTTTCAAGGCGAAGTTGGTGCCATGGCTGGAAACCATGGGTGCAAAGCCGCATGTTAGCGAGTCGGACTGGTAAAACAGCATATGATCTCGCTTGAATAGCGATTGCGTTGTTGCACGATGAACGTGTATGTATCCGGTATAGCCGGTGCGATCAAATAACATCCCTGAACCTCATTGATACTCTCTGCATCAATGAGGTTTCCTTTTTTTGGTGTTGCAGATATGGCGCGAGCATTCTGTGCCTTGGCGGGTCGTACTGAATGTCCATGGCCGTTAATATGTACGATCACTTTATGTACGGCCACTTATTGCTCGGATATACTTGCTGCGCAGCAGGGAGCAACCTCTACCAAGTGCTTGACGTAAATGTGCACATGCCGGGCACGTGAATATGAGAGCCGTCCAAAGAAAGACGCAAGATGCAAATCGCCGATTTGAATTTTTTGGTTGCTGAGGATGACGCGTTCCAACGTCGATGGCTCGTCGTCATGCTCGCCAATCTGGGAGCCAAAAACATTGCAGAAGTGCCTGATGGTTTGGCAGCACTCCGGATATTGCAAGAAAAAGACAACAAGATTGATATCAGTTTTGTCGACCTCGACATGCCGGGCATGGACGGCTTTGAATTAATTCGGCATTTGGCCAAAGAAAATCACCGTGTATCCGTGGTCCTGACCAGCGCTCTGGATAGTTCTTTATTGTTTTCGGCAGAAACGATGTCCAAGGCATACGGCATCGACGTGCTCGGTGCCTTCGAGAAGCCCGCGACCCCAGAAACGCTCATGGCGCTTGTCGATTTATACAAGAAGCCGGACCTGCTGGTCGACGCAGACGCTAGTTGTCCGACCGTGTCTATGGATGACATTCGACAGGCGCTGAAAGACGATGAATTCGAACCGAGGTTTCAGCCTAAGGTGGATTTGGCAACTGGCCAGGTAAAGGGCGTTGAAGCATTTGCCCGCTGGTGCCATCCTCAATATGGCTTGCTGCGTCCCAATGCATTTATTCCCATTCTTGAATCAAATGGGGAAATGGATACCTTTGAATGGGTGATAGTCGAGAAGTGTATAGAGGCTTGCCGACTTTGGAACGATCAGGGCCTTGCGATTTCTGTTTCCATAAATCTTTCACCTTCCTCGCTAGTGACTCCCGGTTTTGCAAAAAAGATTTCTGAATACGTTCTCAAACATGGCGTCGCTGAGCATCAAATTATTCTGGAGGTCACCGAGTCTGCGACCATTAGCAACGTTCCTTATTTCATAGAGAATCTGGCGCGCTTGCGCATGAAGGGTTTCGGCATATCGGTTGATGATTATGGGATGGGGCATTCCAGCATGCAGGAACTGATGCAAGTTCCATTCACAGAATTAAAAATCGATCGCTCATTTGTTGCAGGAGCATCACAAAATCAGGCGCTGGAACACGTACTGAGCTCCAGTCTGGATATTTGCCGGAAATTGAATCGGGTTTCGGTTGCGGTAGGAGTGGAAACACAACATGACTGGGATTTCCTGCGCAAGCTCGGCTGCAACTACGCACAAGGGTATTACATTGCGAAGCCCATGATTGGCTCGGCAGTCGTCATGTGGATGCAGGAATGGGCACATTTTTTCTAGGTTCTTCAAATCGTTTCAGTTGACCAGACCATTGTGACGGACACTTTTTTGCTTGGCATTGGGGATAAAAAGGAAAATTTTATTTGTGGATGAAAAATTCGGTCGCTACTTGACTGAAAGCCGTTCAAAACCAATGCGAAGCCCCTTGCTTTCTAGAAATAAACAGAGCATATTTCATATATACGGAGTGAAAGCCGCTGCATTGCGGCAAATGAAAAGAATCGCAAGGTAGATTCTTCACGAGGGGATGCAATGAACAAAGAAGAAAAAATGGCGGCGGCGGCACATAGACGCCAATATTTTCGGGTGACGCCAGAACCCGGCGCTCCGGTTCGCGTCGACATTAATGGCGATGGCTTCATTGAAGTGATCAAGGCCGTGGATATCAGCGAAGGTGGGATTCGAATTACCGTTCCTCATCGTTTCGAAGGATGCCACGTTGATCAGCCTGTCTCTCTGATCATCACCTTGCCGCAACCTGTCAATAAACAATTTTGCCTCGAAGGCAAAATCAAGCACGTCCGAAATGATTCATTCGGTGTGCTCTTCACAAAGCTAGACGACAAGTCACTTGCATTCATACGAAGCTATGTCGGGCAGTGGTATAAAAAACGGACAGTATGGGAAACGCTGCAAGATTTGCTAGGCATAAAGCGGTAAATAGCAATCCCGCCTTCGGTGGAGGCGAGCTCCTTTTTTTGTTCTTCTGATCCCATTAGTCAATTGCATTGACCATAGGTTAGCCCGCCACTCATCAACTGTAAGTCGTTTTATCGCAACGTCTTCTATCGTTATTCCAACATGAGACATAGTGCTCGCGTCAGTCGCATTTCCGGCTGTTCTATCAAGCGGCATCTTGCTTTACCACAAGAACCAGCGCATATTCATGGTAATGCTGCGATCCGAATTATTCGTCGTAGTTCTCAGATCGCGTAAACGGTTATCACTGAACCAAATGATGAAACATGAGTAAACCCCAAGACATTCCATTTAAGGGTCGACGAAAATACTATCGTTTGACACCCGAACCATGGGCACCTATTCGTGTTGATATCAATGGGGAAGGGTTTATTGAGGTCGTCAAGGCGGTAGATATCGGTGAAGGCGGCATCAGGGTTACCATTCCTCACCGTTTTCAAGGATGCCACGTGGATGAACCGGTTTCGCTGATCATCTGTTTGCCGGATCCGGTCAATAAGCATTTTAGCGTCCAGGGAAAAATCAAACATGTGGCAAATGATTCATTCGGGGTACGCTTTCTTGATCTTGACGATAAGGCACGCGCGCAAATTCGCCGTTACATCGGCATGGGCGTAAGAAGCCGGAGTATTTGGGATTACATACGCTACTTGCTGGGAATGCTTCGATAAAGTTATGCAGCTATTCGTAGCACCGATTCCGGATTGTTGCCTTTTTCAGTTGAAGCACGCGAACCAAAATCTTCGGCTTGTGCTCCAACTCAGACAATGGATGTTATTCAAGCGTCCGTAAATTTGAGAATTTCTGCTTAACGGAGAGAAAAATGCGAAAGATGATTTTGATGGCATTGGCAGGCTTTATGCTGAAGAGATTCCAATCGAGACTCCATCGGAGAGATGGAGCTCGTCACGGCCAATAATTGATTGAAGTCATATCGAGTTCCACTCAAGATTATTCGAGTCGCCTCCGTGGTTGGCGAGCTTGCATATTTCAGAATCGTAATCGTCTCGCGTCTGCTTTCTTCTCCTCTCATTGCGTTGGTCATTTACGCTTAATCGGCCCCATCTGATCGGCACGTCATACCAACGACTGTGACAATTGCTCCGTCTACTTACCGATTCATACGCGCCTCGTACCTAACTAACCCAAGTTTTTGCCGTATTGGCGGCTCTGTGTTCGCCTACAAGTTGCTATATACGCCTTAACCATAATTTCAAGAACTATATTTTGAGAGTTTCCCTAAAGTAAGTCTGCGAAAATGTCGATGAGAATGTAATGGTCGGTTTTTGTACTCGAGTCCGACGAATTCCGCTCAGCGATTGCTAGTCTAGCGGGTTCGCAATGCGATGGGATTGTCAATGCCGCCAGCTTTCGTTGGGGGCTTTCATGAGCACAGCATATCGGTATCTGGTCGCAGTATTAACTTTCGTGTGCTGTACAGATGTATCTGCAGCCGCCTATCCGACGGAAGATCAGCTACGCACCGCAATCGAAGACGTTTCGGTACTGCTGAAAGTTGAAGGCCTGGAGCTGGCCATACTCGATGCACAGAAAGAGGGGGTAGCCTATCCTTTGATGGCTGCGGGGCTGAATTTGGGTAGCGGTGTTTGTCTTGTTTTCTACAGCACCAAGCCAACAGATGGCTTAAATCAGTTCTTTGACTCCGTAGATGAAAAAGAGCTGCCTATTTGGCTAAAGGCGATTGCGGTGCACGAAGCAACCCATTGCATTGAACAGCGTGAAGCCTATATTCACAAGCGCTTCGACAAGGTACTTCCACAGGACGTTAAACGTGACAACATGACTGTCCAAGGGTACCTCTCAGTTGTTAAAAGCGGCGCGGTGGAAACCTGGGGAGAAACGTTGGCGGACATCGCGTCGGTGCTCTACCTGAAACAGGCGGTGCCCGACGACTGGCAGCGTTATGCAAGGGGTATTGCAGCTATGCGTCATGATCTCGCCGTAAAATGGCCGGCACATGACACCTCAGTATGGCTATATAAACTGATTGCCGCGAATGCCGAGAAAGCACCGGAACAAAGTATTTTTGAGGCAGCGTTCCAATTACGCAGGGAACTTCAGTCTGAGTAAGAATTCGTGCACGTGTTGAGTATCAAGTCCGTGGACGTGACTTGTTTCGTTTCTCGTAAATTGTTTTTGCGTCTTGTTCAGCACGTTCCTGCGTACGCATTGCCGGATCGTCGTCATGCAGGGTGAAATAATCGGCAGCTTGTGCACGCATTACATGTTTGATCGCGGCAGCATCGGTCAGGTCGTACTTTTCAGTCATTAGTGTGGTGACTTCGTCCAGAAACTCTTCGTACGTCATGTGTATCTCCGATTATTCATGGGCATCTCACAAGCATCACAGTTGTGCCTGGTATTGACGCCGCTCCTCTTCTTCCTTGCGTGCCAGCTGAATTTCTCTCATCACCGCACCAACATCGGCCGGACGTTTGTCCGCGGCGATACGGCCTGTCAGAGCAGTATCCGGACGAAGCAAACCAGCCTGGTAAAGTGCCCAGATTTCTTTGCCATATTGAGTTGCAGCGAGTTGCGGAGCGTACTGGCTGAAAAACGTGGCCAGATTATCGACATCACGTACCAGCATAGGGCCGGCACCGCTATTGCCTGCGGCATCAATCGCTTGCGGTAAATCGATAATGACGGGGCCTTCACCATCAACAAGAATGTTGTATTCCGACAGGTCGCCATGGATGATGCCGGCGCACAGCATTAAAACTACTTCGTGCAGGAGTTGGGCATGGTATTTCCTGGCGGTGTCTTCAGTAAGTGTTACGTCATTGAGACGTGGCGCAGCATTGCCGGCGGCGTCGGTCACAAGATCCATCAGTAACACGCCCTCAAAGCATATATATGGCTTGGGCACGCGTACACCTGCTGCCGCAAGGCGGTACAAGGCATCTACCTCGGCGTTTTGCCATACCTCTTCCTGCATCTTTCGCCCATAGCGAGTGCCTTTTTCCATGGCGCGGGCTTGCCGACTGTTTTTTACTTTGCGACCTTCCTGATACATCGATGCCTGCTTGAAGCTGCGCTCATTGGCCTCTTTGTACACTTTCGCACACCGAATATCTTCTCCGCAGCGCACCACATAAACAGTGGCTTCCTTGCCGCTCATTAGTTGACGAATCACCATGTCCACAAGGCCCTCATCGACAAGTGGCTGGATTCTTTTTGGGGTTTTCATAGGCTGGTCAGGCGCTCCAACAATGGAGGGAAGGATTAGAAGGTCAATTGACGCGGGTTTTGGTACCCGAATAGTATCAGGACGCGCGCGGAATACGGCGCTTATGAACGTCCGGTCGGGAAAGCATGCGATATGCCGGGATAGTGCATTGACCAAGATGTTTCCTGCGCTGATGGTCGAGCTTTGAGACGGTATAAAAATTTAATGAAAAAAATTCGCCCACATTCCCATCAAGTGGTTAGAATTTATTCAAAGTTGCATGAGCGAAACTAGCTGATGTCCCAAATTCCCCACCTTGACTTTGGATTGCCAACATGACGACACCGACCTTTGGGCCAGAACAAGCGCGTACATATATGTGACCTAGCCCGAAATAACCGTACCAACAGATGTGAGAGTATTTCACAAAAATGGACGTTATTTCAGGAGGATCGGCCATGCCGACGAAACATCACAAGCCGGAACAAATCATCGCCAAGCTACGGCAAATTGAAGTCTCCACTGCCCAAGGCAAGTCACTGGCAGTTGCCTGCAAGGATGCAGGCATATCAGAACAGAGCTACTACCGCTGGAAGAAGGAATACGGCGGCCTGAAGCTCGACCAGGCTAAAAAACTCAAGGATCTCGAACGCGAGAATGCACGATTGAAGAAGATCGTAGCCGACCTGTCGCTGGAGAAAGCGATGTTGAAGGAAGTCGCCTCGGGAAACTACTAAGCCCCATCCGGCGGCGCGATGCGGTAGCGATGCTCATGGAACGATTCAGGGTATCGCAACGCATTGCCTGTCGCGTCGTGGGGCAACCTCGTGCCACCCAGCGTTATGCAGCCGTGCCGCGAGCAGGAGAGTCTGCCTTGACGCATGCCATCATCGAACTGGCCAACCTGTACGGACGGTATGGCTATCGCACGATCACCGGCCTGCTGCAGCAGGAAGGCTGGGCGGTGCAGCATGGCCGTGTCTGGCGCATCTGGCAGGCAGAAGGATTGAAGGTACCGAGGAAGCAGAAGGCGCGCGGCAGGCTGTTCCTCAATGACGGCTCATGCATGCGGCTGCGCCCCCAATACAGGAACCATGTCTGGAGCTACGACTTCGTCAGCTGCCAGACGCATGACGGCAGGAAGTTCAGAGTACTGGTGATCATCGATGAATACACGAGAGAATGTTTGGCGTTGGTTGTGGCGCGTAGCATCAAGGCGATGGATGTGCTTGAAGCATTGTCGGTACTGATGATTGCGCGTGGTGTGCCGGCCTACATCAGGTCAGACAATGGTCCGGAGTTTGTTGCCCGCATATTGCGGCAATGGCTGGTGAAAGTCGGTGTACAGACTGCCTACATCGAACCGGGAAGTCCCTGGGAGAACGGCTACTGCGAATCGTTCAACGGCAAGTTCCGCGATCAGTTTCTCAACGGGGAGATCTTCTACAGTCTCAAGGAGGCATCAATTCTGATCGAGCGCTGGCGCTATCACTACAACCATGTGCGACCGCACAGCAGTCTTGGGTTCAGGCCGCCAGCACCTTTGACGAAGCTACCCGCTGACGCGGGCAGCTTAACCCCCAACCACCAAAGCCATGAAAAAACCGTGATTTGCCTAGACCAGATTCAACCCTTACACTCTCATTTCATCTGGTACAAAAACTTCGGGCAGGTCAGCAATGATCCGCAATTCAAGAGTGGAGTTGGATGAGCGCAAAGTCTTGTCGTGTAGTTGATTTTTTATGAATTATTAAAAAAAATGAGCCCACAGGAATTTTTATACGAGATGAAGTGGTAATATTTCCAAATGGAAGATCCAGTAAATGATCGCCGCAGAACGTCTCACACCGGGCTATTGGACTCGGCCATACGATCAATTACCAAACTTGCTGCTTCTAACGATCCCATAACCAGAACCTTTGCAAATCAGGCTCTTGCAGATTTGGTAAAGCTGCGTCGTCAAATGCCAACACGGCGTCAAAACGACGCCAACAAAGATAACAAAAAGTAGAGTTGCCACACTTCCCTCGCGCGGAGGAAAGTGTGAACAATTAACTGGCCACTGAGGCGACGTTGCCGCGTGACATCTGCGGAGCTAACAAGAGTTGGGCGTCACAGTCTCGTTCAAGCATAGCCTACGGTATTAGATCGCAGAGACAGGGCGCTCGCTGCTATTTTCCATAGATGATTTTGGTTTTCCTTGTGCATCGCTTAAGCGATATTTGGTGCGCCTATCGCCCATCAAGTCGCGCAAATCGCGAATACTCATATCCGATACCTCATGCATACGGATAAGCAAGGACGCACCAACCGGCAGTTTGCGATGCCGAATTTTGCTGATTACCGGAGGCGCAACTTCGAGCGCGCGTGAAAGGGCGGCATCGTTCTTCAATCCCATTTTCTTAAGCAAACTATCCAAAAGATGATTTGGGTCGTATGTCTCTTGTCCTGATAATGCATGTTGTTCCATGATTCCTCCGTCAGTTTAAAAATGTCGGTGCCTAGATGTAATAGATGACACCTTGATTATGGTTAAGTTTCCAGATTTAGAATAATTTTGTGGAATTGTATAGCTTCTTTGATATAAACGTTTTTTATGGAACAGCGGCACTATTCAATAAGACAGAATTTGAAGTGAAACGTGCGGTGAAAACCACAGGAATATTGAAATTTGCAATGTCAGGGCTGTAGATCCAGCACGCCAATGACATTGATTGCCAAATAAAAAGCCCGCTAACCTTTTGGGTGCGGGCAAAATTTATTTCACTAAAGAAATAAAGGAGACAGGTTCACTATAACCAAATCATTTTGAAATGTCTATAATTATTTCCATATGGAAATAATTTTATTATTTTTGATTTCCAAAACAGGCAATTGTCACCTTGGTTGGGTATGCACTTACGACGCTCCATCACAAAATCCCCTTACAAATCAAAATCCTGTGCGATTGTCTCGCGAATTTATGCAAAGGTCGGGCTAGATATTCAGAAAACTGATAGTTTATATTCGGAATCAAAATTGGCAATTTAACATCTCAATACGTACACTGCAAAACATCAACAAAGCCACCAAAACGCAGTTTATTGTCGAGGAGTTAAAATTGTCTAATTTAGTCACTACTTTGCCAGCCCAGGAATTTGCCGGTTCGATCGCAAACGTTGCAAATTCGGTTCTCGCGTTGGGAATTTTGACAGCAGTCGTCATGATCATGATCGCTTTCAAGCCGCTTATCTTAAGTATGGTTCGCGAATTTTTATATTCGGTTGAATCGCGTAAATCTGTACCGTTGCGTTCAAGCCGTACGCGCTATTGAATCCAACCTACTCGCGCAAGTCATTGGTTATTTGTGATTTGCGGAAATGATGTCGGGATTTAGCTAACAAAAAGATGCGCGCTTTTCGTTCGAATCGCGCCGGTCCAACTCCCTTCCTCTGAACAGCGGTTCAACTGACTTCGTAGCCTATATAAATCGCACGCCAAGCGATTTAAAGGCTATTACGTAGTGTATTCCGTCTTCAAACGATTTTCTGACGATCGCCGATCAGCGCTTCGTATGTCAGGTTTTGTAGAACGATCTGATGCGTGGGATCCAGATCTACAAATTCAACCCCATAGGTATATGTATCCTTTTGGTCGGGAATCGTTGCCGGGCGAGCGTTGATATTTCTGATCGTTCCCCTGGTATTAAGCGTTATTTCATGATTTCCAGGCTGGGTAACCAGCGCAAATATCAATTCAAACGTCCCATCGCTATTGGGCAGTTCCTGTTCCGACTCAACCAGAGCGCCAGCTACACTCAGATTGTTTATGACTACCGGTATCGATGTTGAGGCGCCGCTAGGTCCCGTCAGTTCGCCTTGGATATTGACTTTGATTCTGATTGCCTTTCGCAGGCTCGTTCCCTGGATTATTTTGGGGAAAGATAAATGAAAATAAAAACATGGGTGTAGAAATATGCGGTCGATCGTTGCAGTAAAAGAACCCACGTTGACACCGGAGAACACCCTGATTGTCGCCTGCTCTCCTACGCGCAACTGCACGGGAGCGCCTTGATCTGTGGGTGTTTTGATGATCAGATACTGATCTTTCACATAACCGATCAACGTCGAGAAATATTGGGAGGGGGTACTACTCCGGCTGGTAAAAAGGAGCTGTAATCTGCTTCCGACCTGTAGATTCAGCGAGTCAAAGTCATAGGCGTCGCGTGTATCAAGTTCGTGAACTTTTTTCTCGTCCGTCATCTATGGCTCCATCCCTAGAGTAATTTTACGGAACATTGAGCATGCCTTTTTTGTGAGGTATGGCTAGGTTATTACAGAATCTTTCTTTCGAGTAGCAAAACGGGATTTAGTATGCATTGTTGCGTAGATCGGTATACTCCCATTTTTTCTTAACTCCCTCTTTGGTAGAGACGGAATCGTTCATCGCGATCCGAGGGACGGCGGCCCTCCCAGAGAAGTTGCCATTGTTCGCCGGGCGGCGTAACAAACTTGGCCTCATTTTTCCTGCGATTGTTATCCTGCAATAATAAAAATTCGCATTGAGTACCGTCAAATTGGGCAAACCTAACCTGGCCGAAGTATGCGAAAGATGCCCGCTGTGCAGGCCCAACGTCAGTCTCTACACATTTGTGTGTAGGCGGTAGCTTTGCCGCAATTTGACGGGCTACGCCTGCATAGCTTTTGCTGTAATTGATCGAAGGCAGCCATAGCGTCATGAGAAGTAACCAGCACAGAATGCCTCCGCCCGATGACAGGACGACTGCACGCCATAGGACTGATGGTCGGCGCGAAATTCGCCAGTGAACGAGTGCAATCCAGCCTGCAAACGCCAATGCAGCGACGCTGAATTCAATCCAGTTGAACTCAGGTTTGAATCCAGGGGTAAGTTTGTAAGCATTTTTTGCAAGTCGCGCCGGCCAGCCAATTTGCATGGCAAGCCATCCAAGCCAAATGAAGGCTGCAGAAGCGGTAAGAGTCATTACGGAAAACCAGTCCACAGCGTTGATAGCGCCGCGTTTCATGGTTGGCAGTCCGAATGCCGCAAGTATGGCGAGAGGCGGCAGGAGTGGCAGTAGCAACCCGTCTTCCTGATAGGGATTGCATAAAATAATAACGGTGAATGCGATAAAGAAAGTAAGCGGGAGCGCTATATGCAAAGCTGCACGTTGGTTGCGCCACGCATATAAGGCCCAGCCTGCAAAGGGCCATGCAGGCCATGCAAACCAGATACCATATTTTAAAAAATATTTCAGTGCATCCCATGACGGCGCACCTAATTGATGGAGGCCCCATCCCATCCATGCATCATACGGCGAGCTATTGAAAGGACGAATTTGGGCGCAGCTAAAAGTCCACAGCGCGATGACCAGCAACGCGATTGGTAAAGTGGCTACCATCATTCGCAGGACTTTGCTCCTTTCGCGTAGGGCTGTCAGGACAACCAGGCCTGCCCATAGCGACAATGGCACTACCCATCCACGCGTTAATGCGAGCATGCCGAGGGCGGCACCTACTGCGATAGCAGCACGCCATGAAAAGAATTCAAAAAAGCGTGCTGCTGTATAGAGGGTAAATGCAACCAGCGATATTTGTAGGGCGCCAGAACTTGTGGAATGGCTGTGCAGTAGCAGGCCGAGACAACCAAGATAAATCAACAATGCTCCGTCGGCCAAGGTCTGACCATAAGCCTTTGGCTCTGGTTGCCCGCCAAATGCCAAACGCAACGGTTGTGCTTCAAGCCTGCGGCCGAGCAGATAAGTTGTATGCCAAACGGATAGGGTGCCTAGGAGGAAAAAAAGGATAGTGGCGATACGTGCGGCCATCATGTCGCCCAATAGCCAGCCAAACAATTTTATGCAAATTGCGCCCAGCCAGAATGCAAGCGGCCCATGCTCTGGCATAGGCAGACCCACGATATGCGGCCACAGCCAGTCATTCAGCGTGCCATGCGCCATGGTCCACATGATGCCGAACCCGGCAGCGTCTTCAGTCTTCCAGAGGTCGCGGCCGATCAGGCCAGGCAAAATATATAATAGGCAAAGCGCAAACAAGCCCAAGCGGGGTAGAGCGTTTGTTGCTGAAGCGGGGAGGCGGACAGGCTTCATCGGCATGCGAGGCTTGGAGGTTATTGAAGCGGCGCTATAGTGGCGCAAGAATTTTTATGATGCAGTGATGAAACAGGAAACGAAAAAGGCAGCCGTAGCTGCCTCTTGCAAGCGTGCAGCAGAATTAACCTGCCACAGACGTTTTGGAACCGCGATTGCCGAACTTCTGGCGGAATTTTTCCACACGGCCAGCAGTGTCGACGATCTTGTGCGTGCCTGTGTAGAACGGGTGGGACTCAGCCGAGACCTCGATCTTCACGAGTGGGTACTCTACGCCTTCAAAAGTAGCTTTGTCGCGCGTCTGAATGGTTGAACGTGTCACGAATTTGAAATCGTTGGACATGTCCTGGAACAGAACTTCGCGATAATTTGGGTGTATGCCTTCTTTCATGGATGCCTCATATAGTTTGGTAGCCAATCGTCACTTCGGCGGTCGTTCTGCTTCTTGACCCGATTGTCGATCACTTGCCGGTTTGGAAAGCGCGAATTATACAATAAAATCATGGGTTTGCGCCCATTTCCCCTTGTTTGAGGGCTCTTAACCGCCGCGGCGCATCATGTCAAAGAACTCGGCGTTGTTTTTTGTCGCTTTCATCTTGTCGAGGATGAATTCCATCGCTTCGACTTCGTCCATGCTGTATATCAGTTTGCGTAAAACCCAGATTTTCTGCAATTGGTCGGCTTTAATCAGCAATTCCTCGCGACGGGTGCCGGATTTATTGAGGTTGATGGCTGGATATACCCGCTTTTCGGCCAAACGGCGCTCAAGGTGGACCTCCATGTTGCCGGTACCTTTGAATTCTTCGTAAATCACGTCGTCCATGCGACTGCCGGTTTCGATCAGGGCTGTTGCAATGATTGTCAGCGAGCCGCCTTCTTCGATATTGCGTGCCGCGCCGAAGAAACGTTTTGGACGTTGCAATGCATTTGCATCGACACCACCGGTCAAGACTTTGCCCGAAGCCGGAATCACGGTGTTGTATGCGCGGGCGAGACGGGTGATCGAATCAAGCAGGATGACCACATCTTTTTTCATTTCAACCAGGCGCTTGGCTTTTTCCAGCACCATCTCGGCGACCTGGACGTGACGTGTGGCCGGTTCGTCGAACGTGGACGCAACGACTTCGCCGCGTACTGAACGTTGCATTTCCGTTACTTCCTCTGGACGTTCGTCGATCAGCAAAACGATCATCACGGTATCGGGATGGTTTGTCGTGATCGCGTGTGCAATATGCTGCAGCATTACGGACTTGCCGGACTTTGGTGAGGCGACCAACAGGCCGCGTTGCCCTTTACCGATAGGGGCAATCATGTCGATGATGCGGCCGGTGATGTTTTCTTCGCCGCGCATTTCACGTTCCAGCGGCAATGGCTTATTCGGGTGCAGCGGTGTCAGGTTCTCAAACAGTATCTTGTGTTTGGACGCTTCCGGTGGCTCGCCGTTGACCTTGTCAACCTTCACCAGCGCGAAGTAGCGCTCGCCGTCTTTCGGGGTGCGGACCTCGCCTTCAATCGAGTCGCCAGTATGCAAGTTGAAGCGGCGAATCTGCGATGGTGAAATATAAATGTCGTCTGTGGACGCCATGTAACTGGCGTCAGGTGAGCGCAAGAAGCCAAAGCCGTCAGGCAATACTTCCAGGGCGCCATCGCCAAAAATTTGTTCTCCTGATTTCGCGCGTTTTTTCAGAATCGCGAACATCAGTTCCTGTTTGCGCAATCGCGCTGCGTTGTCGATGTCGAGGCCGATAGCCATTTCCAGCAGGGCCGAAACGTGTAACGCTTTAAGTTCAGATAAATGCATAGTGTGTGTGAGTGTCCCGGGATGGGCGCTTAAAAGGTGGGGGAGGGAACTGCGTGGTGTAAAAATTATTAGTTAATTCGGGACAGAGTTTAGCGTAGCGTAATACTCTGTCCCTACCAGATCAAGCAGTACGAGCGTACCGCTTGCATTATATTAAATATTACTTTCAATGAACGAGGTCAACTGGCCTTTTGCCATAGCGCCGACTTTTTGCGCATGCGCTACGCCATTCTTGAACAGGATCAGGGTTGGAATGCCGCGAATACCGAATTTCGCAGGCACCGCCTGGTTGGCGTCAACGTCCATTTTCGCAATTCGCAATCTGCCATCGTATTCCTTGGCGATTTCTTCCAGGATGGGGGCGATCGCCTTACAAGGGCCACACCATTCCGCCCAGAAATCTACAAGCACAGGTGTATCCGATTTTAAAACGTCTGCTTCAAAAGACGTGTCGGTAATATATTTAATGTTTTCGCTCATGGTGTCCTCGATAAGAGGGAAATAAGGGGGTAAATTAGCGCCGAACTGATTTACCAGCTTACCTGATGCGTCCTGTAAGACGATGTCAGGATATAACTGGTAACTGGAGGTGTAATGCACTTATTCAAGTTCTTTTACAAGTGCAGCAGGAGAGCTACGGCGGGATATTGGGTAAATCATAACCTATTTTCAAGAAAAGTATAGTGCACTTGCATAAATTTGCGGTTTGCTCGCATAAAATGCAATATACGCCGAAGTTTCACTACAGCATTCGCCGCAATACTGTCGTTAATTTCACGAACGACACGGCTCTCCAGTTGGCATATTTCGAGGTTGCATGCTCCATAGTCCCCTACTGATTCCTCCATGCGCGACGTTTTGGGACGAGGTTGCGAAGGCAATTTTTGAAAGCGACTTGTTGGCAGCGGAGCGCTTGGTGCGCCCGCGTGATTTTTCAGCCATCCGCGTTGTCGTCCCTACCTTTATGCATGCGCATCAGTTAGCGGCCGCAATGGCGAGGCATCAGAAGTGTGCATTCATCCCACCTCGGATCACGACGCTTACTGCATTATTGTCACAACAAGTGCCGACCGCGCAGGTCACAAGCGATCGCGAACGCTTGATGGTGCTCTATTCCGCGTTGCGTCAACAGGCATGGTTGAAAAAATTATTCACTGCCCGCCGCAATACCGATTTGCTGCCCTTGGCACAAACGCTATTGGCATTGTGCGACGAGTTGTCACAGGCTCTGCTGCCAGAGTTGAGGGATGGATCGGATGCCGCAGATGAGCGTTGGGACAAAGCGCTGGAACAACTCTCGCCTATCGCACGCCACGTACTTTCGGATGAGGCCAAGCTGGTTTGGTCGGTATGGAAAAGCCAACTGGGCGCCGACGATGCGAATCTGGTCCGTCTGACGCAAATGATGTCTCTGGCGAAGCAAGCTGAGGCGCCGCTTATATGGATAACGCCGCTGGAACTCGATGCTTTTGAAGCCACTTTTCTTCACGCATATGGAACGCGCCAGACAGTTCTTCCGATCATGCTCGACTGGCACGCTACTTCGTTCGATTCTGCGTATGCGGCGGCATGGCCCGCTTTGATTGAAGCGGATGCCACGCTGCCATTGGCGCAGGAGTTCGGCGATATTGTGCCTCCTGCGGGTCTATTTATAAGCGCGGCAAAAAATCTCGAGGATGAGGCGACGCGCGGCGCGCAGACCATCATCCAATGGATACAGGCGGGAAAATCCCGAATTGGCGTCATTGCGCAAGATCGTGTTGTCGCGCGCCGCATGCGCGCGTTGCTGGAACGCGCGCAAATCTTCGTCACCGACGAAACCGGGTGGAAACTGTCGACCACACGTGCAGCTGCTGCAGTTGCCGCATGGTTCGACGTGATAGTCGGGCGGGCAGAAACCATCGCATTGCTGGACTTCTTGAAATCGCCTTTTGTATTTTCCGGCACCGCGGAAAAATCTGCACAGGTCATGACGATCGAAATGCTGCTGCGACGTGCGAACGTATCCGGCGGATGGGCTGCAGCCGGCGAGGCACTGAGCTCTGCACCAGCCGCTCGCAACCTGGTGTCCCGGCTCGCGCAGCAGGCGGCGCTATTTTCGCCGGCGCGCCAGACGCTAGCGCAATGGACAGCCATGACCAACGGAGCACTTGAGGCTACGGAAATGCGTGACGTACTGATCAAGGACGCTGCCGGTGAGCAGGTGCTTGCGTTATTCGAAGCGATCGCGAACGATTGCAGGACGGTGCAACAAACATTTTCTTTCGCCGAGTGGCGCGCGTTCGTCAACCTGCAATTTGAGACGACAACCTTCATCCCTCCGCAGGTAGATAACCGGGTCGTGATGTTGCCATTGAACGGCGCGCGATTTCGCACGTTTGATGCAGTCTTGATGGTTGGTGCAGACGGCGATCACTTTCCATCCCAGTTGAACGAGACACTGTTCTTTGCAAATGCCGTGCGTCGCGAACTTGGGCTCGCGACGCGCGAAAGTCGTCAACGGCAACAGCTAAGAGATTTTGCCGAGCTGTTGCACGCAAACAGTATGGTGGTCGTGTCATGGCAGGCGTACAAGGATGGCGAGCCCAATCGCAGCAGTCCATGGATAGAACGCTTGCAACTGGTGCTCGAGCGAGCAGGTGGCGCTGAAATTCCAGACCATTCGATACACATGGAACACCGCGATCTGAATACGCAAATAACATCGATGCCAATGCCATCAGCGCCGCAACTGCTACCGGATAAATTATCTGCAAGTGGGTACAACAGTCTGGTCGCTTGTCCGTATCAGTTTTTTGCGACACGCATGCTCCGCTTGTCAGGCCTGGATGAATTGTCGGACGTCCCGGAAAAGCGTGACTACGGTGATTGGCTGCATCAGATACTGAAGCTCTATCACGATCAGGTTCAGGAGCAGAAAATTCCGCTGTCGGAACGCGCATCCGTGCTGGAAGCGGTCACTGAAAAGATATTCGCCGCTGAGTTGGCGAAGACCGGCGCCGCGCTCGGTTATTACACGCGTTGGCAAAAGACGATGACCGCGTATTTGAGCTGGGCTAATGAGCGCGAATCGCAAGGTTGGCATTTCATGATCGGCGAAGATAAATTAACAAAGACGCTCTCATGGGAAAGCGGTCAAATTACCTTGCATGGTCGAATTGACCGGATAGACGAGAACGATGCGGGTGAACGCGCGGTACTGGATTACAAGACAAAAAACCAGGGTTCCCTGAAAAGTAAATTCAAGCAACTGGAAGATCATCAACTCGCGTTTTACGGCATGCTGACCGAGGCATCGTCGGCATTTTACGTCGCGTTGGAGCCAACAAAAGGAAAAACCGGTGACGCGGAAGCGCCGAACTATGGCGAGTGGCAGCACCAGCTTCGTGTACAGATAATCGCCAATATGCGTGGCATTGCCGATGGTAAGCCATTGCCTGCGAGCGGTATAGAATCGATTTGTCAATATTGCGAAGTGCGCGGGCTTTGTCGCAAGGGCGCGTGGTGATGCCAACCACCGCGCGTGCCTACGAAGTCAATGGCCAAACAGCCGATGCGCAGCAGTTCGTTCAGGCAGCCTGCGATCCCCGGCGCTCGGTAGTGGTTGAGGCATGTGCCGGCAGCGGGAAAACCTGGTTGCTGGTGGCACGTATCCTGCGCTTGCTATTGGCCGGTGCCGAGCCATCCGAACTGCTCGCAATTACCTTCACGCGAAAAGCCGCGCAGGAAATGCGTGACCGCTTCATGGAATTGCTACATCACTTGGCGCTGCAGCCTGACGCGGACGTGCGCATGCTGCTGCAGGAGCGAGGTGTAGATCCACACCACATCGACAGCTTGATGCCAACTGCGCGCAGTCTATATGAGCGTGTATTGTCCAGCCCGCAAGCCCTTTCGATCGATACCTTCCATAGCTGGTTCGCACGTTTGTTGCAGATCGCACCGCTTGCCTCGGGTGTGCCCCATGGCTATTCACTGACAGAATCCACCGGAGAATTGCGCGTCGAGAGCTATAACAGATTCATGCAAAGTTTGAACAGTAGCGAGCATGCCGATGTCAAGAATGCTCTACGCAATTTGTATGAGATGGTCGGCGATTCGGATACTAAAAAACTGCTGGACGCTTTTGTAGACAAGCGCGCAGAGTGGTGGGCTGCTTCGCAATCCGGCCAGCCGCTTGAATGGCTGGCGCAACTTTGTGGCGCGGATGGAACGATTGACGCTCGATTCGGTGTATGGGAGGACGTAAAACTAATCGAGCGCATTCGAAATATTGCGTGGCTGCTGGGGAAAGGCGCGGCCCGCAATCAGGATCGTGCGACAAAGATTGAAAGCGCACTGACTGCAGATCCGTCGATCGATTCATTTGCGCAACTGCTCACACAATTCTGTGACGACAAAGGAGAGCCGCGTGCCAATGACCACCGGCGCGGGAAGTTGCTGAAAGCATTGGAGGAAAATCTGGGTGATGGAGGCATGGAATCCTTTGAACAGGAATTCAATGCGATCTCCCACGCGTTATCACTGGTGCAATCGCGCAGCTTTGAAAAGACAGTGCTTGAATTAAACGCAGCCCTGTTTAAAGTCGGCACCGCATATCTGGAGCAATATCAGGCGATCAAGGCCGAACAGCGTGTCTTCGATTTTACCGACCTGGAATGGCACGCATACAGGTTGCTGACCAATGAAGAACACGCCGCTTATCTGCATAGTCGTCTTGATGCGCGTTACAAGCATATCCTGCTCGATGAATTCCAGGACACCAATCCTTTGCAGTGGAGCATCGTACGTGCATGGTTGAATGCCTACGGTGATGATACGGACAAGCCGAGCATTTTTATTGTCGGCGATCCGAAGCAATCGATTTATCGTTTCCGGCGTGCTGAACCGAGAGTATTCATTGCCGCACGCGACTTGTTGCAGTCGCAAGGTGCTACGCTGTTGCGTACCAATCAGACTCGCCGTAATGCTCCTGAAATTGTCGCAATACTCAATGTCAGCCTGCAAGACAATCCGATTTTTTCATCGCAAACGTCGTTGGCAGATACCTGCGGAGCGGTATGGCGGTTGCCGTTGGTTCAAATCACGAAGAGCGTTCAAAGGGGGGCATCGGCATTGGTATTGCGCGATCCATTGGAAACCCCCGCAGATGAAGATGAGGATGCGCGTCGGCTGGAAGAGGGGCGTGCGGTTGCACAAGCGATTTTGCGAGCAAGGCATGACGCAGATGATCGCGGTGCGGGCTTGCGTTGGGCTGACATCATGCTCCTGGTCAAAAAGAGAAAAAATTTGACGGCATACGAGCGTGCATTGCGTGATGCGGGAATTCCATTTGTATCCGACAAGCGCGGAGGCCTTCTAGAGTCTTTGGAGGTAGGGGATCTGATCGCGCTATTGACTTTGCTGATGACGCCTGGACATGATCTCGCATTGGCACATGTCCTGAAATCTCCGATGATGGGTGCCTTCGATAGCGATCTCATTGCAATGGCGCAGCGTTCGGAAGCCACTTGGTGGGAGCGTTTGCAGTGTGCGGTCGAAGACGGCGCATCAGAACCGCTGCGACGGGCGGACAGGCTATTAAAGAAGTGGATGCATTTTGCCCTTGGCCTGCCGGTGCATGACCTGTTGGATCAAATTCTGCATGATGCCCAAGTGGTTGAACGCTACGCGCAAGCTGCATCTCCGATGAATCGTAGCCAGGTATTGGGTAATATCGATGCATTCACCGAACTCGCGTTAAGTCTTGACGCGGGGCGTTACCCTAGCCTGCCAAAATTTATCGAGGCGCTGCGTTCACTGCAAAAAGGAGCAGCCAATGACGCGCCCGACGAAGCGAATATTGATGCTGCAATCGATGCGGTTCGGATTCTGACTATTCACAGCGCTAAAGGATTGGAAGCACGCGTGCTCGTCCTGCTCGACGCCAACCACAGCGCACCTGCACGAGACGATCTTGGCATCCTGTGCGATTGGCCACAGGACGCCGAAGCGCCGGTCCATTTCTCGGCATTCGGGCGCAGCGCTGAACGCGGTCTCGCACGCGACGCCATGTTTGGTGCGGAAGATAATTTCAAGGCACAGGAAGACTGGAACCTGCTTTACGTCGCGGCGACCCGTGCCAAGGAACTCTTGATTATAAGTGGCGTCGAGGATGGCAAAAGCGCGGCGTCCGATGGGGTCGTCGAAAGAAGTTGGTACGGACGATTTTTGAATATCCCGGCAATAGATTGCGGCGGTATGTCCGGGATAGATGCGATGGCTCATGAAGGAAAATTTTCTATCCCAATATTCGATCCACCTCGGTTGGCTGCATCATTACCGGAGACAATGGCAGACAGTGGCAGCTCGGTATTCATTGATGAAGGAATTGCCTTGCACGCGCTGATGGAAAAAGTGACGCGATCAGATGTGTGGCCCATTGCTGTTCCCGACGCGACCATAATCTCCCGCTGGTTGCCGTGCTCACTTTCATTGGCAGCCATCGTGCGCGACCAGGCGCTGACGATTTTGGGTCAGCCGCTGCTGGAAAGGTTTTACCATCCGGATAAATTTGAGTTCGCACGTAACGAGATCGAGATCGCTACGCCTGAAGGATTGGCCCGGCTCGACCGACTGGTGGTTTTCGACGATGAGATATGGGTACTTGATTACAAGCGGCATTTTTACGAAAACGAACGCGAGGCTTACCAATTACAACTTGCGGGTTACCGTAGCGCTGTCGAGCTCGTATTTCCGGAGAAGAGAATCAGAACCGCATTGATTACAGCGGATGGCGGGCTGGCTGAGCTACTAACAGAGCTAACGAAGCCGGGATAGACGAGGCGGGGATACGCAGTTCATATTGCCAAATCCGGCTCCACAGAATTTCGGTGCTATCAACATGGTGATAGGTCTCGTGGTCCGAATTTGGCGTTTTTCTGCAGCGTGTTTATTGACGCTTCTTTTCTTCTTTCTTCAATTTTTTCACCGCTTTTTTTTCTTTCATGGTTTTGGCAGGTTCCTTTTTGACAGTCTTTTTGGCGTCTTGCGCTTTACTCATGGTTTTGCTCCTTTAAAGTGTGAATACTTCCTTACCAATAATTTGATCCGGGCGTCATTGTGTTCCAGTAAAAACTGGCATTCGTCCCTAAATTGCATGGAATTTCCTGAATTGCCACTCAAGCCGCCATGAAGATGATACATTTCCCAAAAGCATTAATTTTGGGGCGCGTTAAAATCAACAATAACTGACGTACGGCCAACTACTTGCTTTGAATTTGCCATCGTAGTGTAGCACCACTCGATCTATGAATTGCGCACCATACATCTCATTTGCGGGTGGCTATGCGGCCAGATTGGACAACGGAGCAGCGAACTAATATATGCGCATATCCGAAATTGATGGATACGGTGGATATGGATGAATCCGCGATTTACAACGGATCATAAAAAAGTAAATGGGAGACAGCGCAGGTTTCGGCATTCGTGTGAACTACTTTGAACTCACAATTTGGGACGGGGGAAATCGTGGATAAAAGACAATCGCTACGCAAGGAATTGCGAATTAAAGCTTTATTGACTGTCAACGGCACGGGACCAATGACGGTTCGCACCATGGATGTTGGCAAATATGGAATGTGTTTAATCGGTATTGTCAGGCCGTTGACGACTGGTGAAGAAGTGCATGTCGCTTTTGAGATGGCAATCAACGGGGAAATTCATAATGTCGCGGTAAACGCGCGCGTTTCTCATTGCATGAATACCACCAGCGACGGTTTCAAGGCCGGCCTTCAGTTTTTGGATCTCAATTCAAATGGCGTAACTTTACTGGCCCAATACATAGGGCCTTGATTTGCCGGCGGTGGTGGTCGCGGTGTGAATGTTGAAAGCGATTCAGCGGTGGCGAGAGGCTTTTGAGTTCCAGTTTTCGCCTTGTACGTTTATATAGGTTCATAAAAAACGCGCATAAACATAAGACTTGTCTTGAAAACACGTCGCCAAGTCACTGAATCTATTGACGGAAATTCGATTCGCCCTCTATAGTGGCGAAATGATTTCCGATTTCCATTATTTATTCGAAAAAATTAACCAGCTTGCGGAGCTCGCGCGTTCATTGCGTCAAGAGAACGCAGACCTGCGCCTTACGGCTACGGCGTTGACTGCTGAAAATGCGGATTTATCCAAGCGTATGCAAGAAGCTTATCAACGGGTCTCTACACTTTTGGAAGCAATTCCCTCCGAGCAAGCAGATGAGGAGGCAGCATGAGTCAACTCGACGTCTTGATCATGGGGAACCCCTATAAGCTCGCGTGCAAAGAAGGGGAAGAAGCTGCATTGCAAGCAGCCGTCGCCTATCTCGATGAGAAAATGTGCGCAATTCGTGATGCGGGAAAAGTGAAGGGCAATGATCGTATCGCCGTTACCGCCGCGCTCGGTATTGCTGCAGAACTTCTTGTAACAAAGTCTCCAGACGGCCCACTGTCCGGCATGACGATGGCCGAAATAAAACAGAAAATTTCCGGCATGCATGCAGTGCTGGATGTTGCTCTCGCACCGCAAGAAAACCTTTTTTAATTTCGCCTAAAACCGTTTGACATGCACTCGGTTTAGAGTAGACTCAAGTCTCCTGCCGTGTTCGCGATTGCCATATATTCCTTGAACCATTTATGCGCATCGGTTGCGGAATTTTGTTCGATGGGAGTGCGCGTCGCTAGTCCGATGAACCCGAAATTGAACTGACTGTGACCACCTTGAACCTTTGGTTCGGGATGCCGGCAAAGCGGCACAGGCGGGTACTTAATGCGAAAGCGGTTGCATGAAAATGCAGCTGCTTTTTTTTTGTCCATTTAATTTACTATCCAAAAAATACCATGAAATATTGGCTCATGAAATCCGAACCCGGCGAAGTAAGCATTGACGATACAATCGCTGCACCCAAGCATACGGTCGCGTGGACCGGGGTGCGCAACTATCAGGCACGTAACTTCATGCGCGATGAGATGAAGGTTGGCGACGGCGTATTTTTCTACCATTCAAGTTGTGCAGAGCCCGGTATCGCGGGGATAGCTGAGGTTGCAAGCACCCCTTATCCGGATCCGACGCAGTTCGATTCGAAAAGTAAATATTTTGACGCCAAGGCGACGCAGGAAAATCCGCGCTGGATGCTGGTTGACGTGCGCGCCATCAAAAAAACGCGTTTGATACCTCTGCCTGAATTGCGTGAACAGCCTGATTTGGCGGAGATGGTGATACTCAAACGCGGGAATCGCCTTTCCATCACGCCAGTCACCAAGAGTGAGTGGCAGCATATTTTGAAATTGCTTAAATAGTCCGGAGCGCTGCGATTGGATATCAGCTTGATTCTCGCATTCCTCCTGGTTGGCACGGTCGTTGGATTTGCCGCAGGTTTGCTTGGCATAGGCGGTGGCATGCTATCGGTGCCATTCCTCACAATGCTGCTGACTGCGAAACATTTTCCTGAATACCTGGTTGTGCACATGGCGATCGCAACCTCCCTTTCGACCATCATGTTTACGTCCATCTCGTCGGTACGTGCGCATCATCAGCGCGGTGCCGTATCGTGGCATATCGTGAAATTGCTTGCGCCCGGTATTCTGATAGGGTCATGGATAGGGCCGTGGATAGGTAAGCAACTGGATTCGTCGTGGCTCGCTATATTTTTTGCCGTGTTTGTCGCGCTTTCGGCGACACAAATGCTGCTCGATAAAAAGCCTGCGGCTGCGCGTGAGCTGCCGCGTGCACCCGGAATGCTTGTCGCGGGCGGTGTGATTGGCGTTCTGGCAGGACTAGTGGGTGCGGGCGGCGGTTTCGTCTCAGTGCCGTTCATGACGTGGTGCAACGTCAGGATACATAACGCGGTTGCAACCAGCGCAGCGCTGGGTTTTCCGATTGCATTTGCTGGAACACTATCCAATATTTACCACGGCATGGATACGCCCGGCTTGCCCGAAGGCTCGCTTGGATTCATTTACCTGCCTGCACTGCTCGTCATCTCCATTGCCAGTGTGATGACCGCACCGCTAGGCGCAAGAACTGCTCATAGCCTCCCTGTGAAGACACTCAAGAAAGTCTTTGCAATGGTCCTGTATGTCCTGGCGGCATATATGCTTTATAGAGCGTTCAGGTAATTCCGAAAATTCATGATTGTTTATTTTGAGTACTGCTCGCGCAATAAATTTTTCTGCACTTTACCCATGGCGTTGCGCGGCAACTCGGCCAGGAAATACACCTGCTTCGGCACTTTGAAATTCGCAATTCTTGCTTTCAATTTTGCGATGACCTCTTTTTCCGACAACACTGTGCCGGCTTTCGTTATGACGACTGCGGTAACCGCTTCGCCGAAGTCTGCATGTGGAATACCGATGACTGCCGATTCCATTACGCCCTCTATCCCATCAATGAACTCTTCAATCTCTTTTGGATAAATGTTATAGCCACCAGTGATAATCAGATCCTTGCTGCGGCCGACAATACTCAAGTAGCCATCGGTACTGAACAGGCCGACATCCCCCGTTTTGAAATAACCGTCATTGGTAAATTCTTCGGATGTTTTCTCCGGCATCTGCCAATATCCCTGAAATACATTCGGTCCCTTGACCTCGATATCGCCGGTTTCGGTTTGATGTCCTTCCACGCTGTTTGCGACGCGAATTGAAACGCCGGGCAATGGCAATCCGACCGTGCCGCCGATTCGGACGCCTTCATACGGATTGGATGACAGCATTGTGGTTTCGCTCATGCCATAGCGTTCCAGTATCGTGTGACCGGTTCTTTGTATGAAGTTGTTGAATGTGTCGATCAAAAGCGGCGCGGATCCGGAAATGAAAAGTCGCATATTTGCGCATGCTGTCCGGTCGAACAAAGGATCTGCCAATAGACGGATATAGTAGGTTGGAACGCCCATGAACACCGTTGCGCGAGGCAATTGGCGCAACACTTCGGCACAGTCAAAATTGGGCAGGAATATCATCTTGCCGCCGCTCAGCAATGCACCGTGCGATGCGACAAACAAACCGTGGACATGAAAGAGCGGCAACGCGTGCAGCAGCACGTCGTTGGATTGCCATCGCCAGTATTCGTCTAATACTTTTGCATTGGATGCGAGGTTGCCATGTGTGAGCATGGCACCTTTGCTGCGTCCGGTTGTACCAGAGGTGTAAAGGATCGCAGCAAGGTCATCGGCGTTCGTAACAGCCGTCTCAAAAGTGTCATTCTGATGCCCTGCGCGCGCCAGCAGCGAACCATGACGATCCTGTCCCAGCGTGAATACGTGTGTAGTGCCTGATTGAAAAGCGATCTTCGATATCCAGCCGAAATTTGTTGGCGAACAGATGAACACTGCCGGTTGCGCGTCGCCGATAAAATATTCGATTTCGGCCTGGCGGTAAGCGATGTTAAGCGGTACGTAGATATAGCCGGCCCGGATTGTCGCGAGATACAGCATCAATGCTTCCGGCGATTTGTCGACCTGCACTGCAATGCGTGCACCTTTCGGTAGCTTGAGACTTTTGAACAAATTCGCTATCTTTGCGGTCGCATGTTCGAGGTCGTCCCAGGAGTAATAGAGTCCGTTGTGCGTTTCTATGCAACATGCAGTCCGATCCAGCGGAATTCGGGAAGTGAGCAAGCAGTAGAGGTTGGCGTTCATCGTTTTTGCGTATGCGTTTCGGATGTGCGAATTAATTTTGCAAAACTTTTACTGCCGGCTTTCGATACGCAAAAAACAGCAGCACCAGCCCAAGTACTATCATCGGTATTGACAGCATCTGCCCGGCGGAAATGGTCATGCCCGCAAAGTGCACCTCGTAGTCCGGCGTCCGAAAATATTCGGTAAAAAAACGCGCACATCCATACAGCAGCGAGAACATACCGCTCACGGCCAATCGCGGGCGCGGATGACGTGCAAACAGCCACAAGACGATGAACAACAATACGCCATCAACGAGTGCCTGATAGATCGGAGACGGATGGCGCGGCAGTTGGTCAACGTTAGGCCAAATCATTGCCCACGGCAATGTAGGGTCGGCAGGACGGCCTGGCAGTTCCGCATTGATGAAGTTGCCGATACGTCCGGCGGCGTAACCCAGCGGCACCAGGGGCGCAACGAAATCCATTACGTCCATCCATTTACGTCCGACGTTGCGCGACCATATCGCCATCGCGACCAGAACGCCTAGAAAACCGCCGTGAAACGACATGCCACCTTTCCACACTGCGAAAATGTCGGCAGGATGGGAAAAATAATATGCAGGGTTATAAAACAATACCTCGCCAAGACGGCCGCCGATGATGACGCCAAGCACGCCATAAAATAGCATGTCGTCCAGATGCTCTTTCTTCCACCCCATCGCAGCCAGGTGCGGCTGCTTGATACGTACTCGACCAAGTGCGATGAACTGCACGAATGCACACATATACATCAGCCCATACCACCGCACCGGCCATGAGAAAACGGTGAACGCGACCGGGTTGGGCATAGGGTGGATTAACATGATTCAGTTCTTTCGTAATAATTCCAAAAAGGCATGCAGCACTGGCGAGTCATTGTCGCGTCGCCATGCAACCCCGGTTTCAATCAGGGGAGATTTTCCTGCCAAAATCTTGTAGTCAACACCGGGGCGCTTTAAATTCGACACCGATTGTGGCACAAGTGCGATGCCCATGCCCGCGGAAACCAGACCTACGATGGTTTGCATTTGTATCGCTTCCTGCTCGATTCTTGGCGTCAATCCGGCCTCGTGGAAAAATGCCAGAATCGCATCGTGAAACGCAGGTGCAATCCGGCGCGGAAATATGATCAATGGCATGTCACTGACCATGGAGAGCGTGACATTTTTTCGGTTTTGCAATGCCTTGATGCCTGTCGGCGCGGCCAGGATAAGAGGTTCGGATAGTACGGGCATGTAATCGAGATCAACTTTCATCTTGTCGGACATTGGTGGAATCACCAAGCCGGCATCGATACGGCCCTGCACCAGATCTTCCAGTTGCAGGTCTGTGGTGGCTTCGCGCAGATCAATTTGTACTTGCGGATAATGTCTGCGAAATTCGCGCAGGAATGGTGGTAGCACGCTGTAGTCTGCGGTCGACACGAAGGTGAGCGACAGGCGTCCTGACTCACCCGACGCAGCGCGTCGCGCTATTGCGGGCAGCACTTCCGCTTGCATCAGAATGCGGCGAGCCTCCGGCAACATAGCCACGCCTGCGGCGGTCAATGTTACGCTGCGCTTCGTGCGCGAAAAGAGGGCTGTGCCCAGGTTCGCCTCCAGCAATTGTATGGTTTGCGACAACGGCGGTTGGGTCATGTGCAGGCGCGCAGCCGCTCGACCGAAGTGCATCTCTTCAGCTACAGCGACGAAATAGCGCAATTGCCGTAATTCTATATTCATAAGTAATTCGTCATATGTAATTCGTCTTAATAGATACTGAATCATATATTTGACACACAGCTTCGCGCAAGGCACTGTAGCGACTTGTAGCAAAAATTATGGCGAAATCGGTGAGTGCTCCAGGCCCGCCCCTTGCTAAACCAGACATCCACTCATTGCTCAGGAGATTCTCATGGCTTTCAATCGTCGCTCGAAAAATATAACCCAAGGGGTATCACGCAGTCCGAACAGGTCGATGTACTACGCGATGGGCTACGAGAAGGAAGATTTCGACAAGCCGATGATAGGCATCGCCAACGGCCACTCAACTATTACGCCATGCAATTCCGGTCTGCAAAAACTTGCCGACATTGCCATTGCAACTATCAAGGCAGAGGGCGCAAACCCGCAGGTATTCGGCACGCCAACGATTTCGGACGGCATGTCGATGGGTACTGAAGGCATGAAATATTCGCTGATCTCGCGTGAAGTGATCGCGGATTGCATCGAGACTGCTGTCAACGGGCAATGGATGGACGGCTGCGTTGTCATCGGCGGTTGCGACAAGAATATGCCGGGCGGCATGATCGCATTGGCTCGCACGAACGTGCCGGGTATTTACGTCTATGGGGGCACCATCAAGCCGGGCAAATGGAAGGGAAAGGACCTGACCATCGTGTCCGCGTTTGAAGCAGTTGGAGAATTTACTGCGGGCCGCATGTCGCAAGAGGATTTCGATGGCATCGAAAAGAATGCCTGCCCGTCATCCGGTTCGTGCGGCGGCATGTACACCGCCAATACGATGTCATCGTCATTCGAAGCGCTCGGCATGGCCTTGCTGTATTCATCCACGATGGCCAATCCCGATGATGAAAAAGTGGGTTCAGCAGCTGAATCCGCCCGCGTGTTGGTCGAAGCAGTCAAGCGCGATCTCAAGCCACGCGACATCATTACCCGCAAGTCGATTGAAAACTCGGTTGCGGTATTGATGGCGACTGGTGGCTCGACCAACGCGGTATTGCACTACCTGGCAATTGCACATGCGGCTGAAGTGGAATGGACTATCGACGACTTTGAACGCATGCGTCAAAAAGTGCCGGTCATTTGCGACCTGAAGCCCTCGGGCAAATACGTAGCGACTGACCTTCACAAGGCTGGCGGCATTCCACAAGTCATGAAGCTCCTCTTGAATGCAGGGCTGTTGCATGGCGACTGTATGACGATCACCGGCCGCACGATGGCAGAAGAATTGGCCGATGTTCCCGATGTTCCACGTGCTGACCAGGACGTGATCCGTTCGGTAGATAAAGCGCTCTACGACAAAGGCCACCTTGCGATCCTGAAAGGCAACTTATCGCCGGAAGGTTGCGTCGCCAAGATTACCGGCCTGAAAAATCCTGTGATCACCGGCCCGGCGCGTGTTTTCGACGACGAGTATTCGGCAATGGATGCCATCCTCGCCGACAAGATCAAAGCCGGCGACGTCATGGTAATGCGTTATCTTGGACCTAAAGGTGCACCTGGCATGCCCGAAATGTTGGCACCTACTTCTGCGATCATCGGCAAGGGTCTGGGCGAGACGGTAGGGTTGGTGACCGATGGACGCTTCTCGGGAGGTACGTGGGGCATGGTGGTCGGCCACGTCGCACCGGAGGCCTTTGCGGGTGGCACGATTGCGTTGGTTCAGGAAGGCGATAGCATCACGATCGACGCACATCAGCAGTTGATCCAGTTGAATGTTCCAGACGATGAAATCGCACGCCGCCGCGCGGCATGGAAAGCACCGGCACCGCGCTACACCCGAGGCGTCCTCGCAAAATTTGGCAGATTGACTTCGTCCGCAAGCAAAGGAGCGGTGACTGATCTGTTTGAATGAAAAAAGGCTGGAACGAGTGTTCCAGCCTTAGACGTTTTTGATGACAGCTTGAAAAGAAAGTATCGTTTTTGAAGATGCGATCGGTTTTCTTTTCAAGAAACCAATTTTATTATTTGAAATTGTTTTTTACCCGCTCTTGACGCGCCTTTTCAAGTTTGTCGTGCGCCTTGTGCTTGTCCAGCCCCAGCATGCGTTCAATAAATTCGAACCAGATAAACGCTGCGCCCATTGCTGCAACAACCCACCACCAAGACATTTCGGCGAATGGACCGATTTCCAGATATTTCAAGATGATCAAACCGAGGATAAGTAATATGAGTGGCATAGTGGGCTCCGTTTCGATTCAGCATAGTGTTAAAGAGTGTAACGGTCAAGCAATGCGTCAACCACCGGCACCGGCGCAGCGTTTTATACACATGGTAAAAATTTAATTAAAGAAACACGGTAAAATAATCAAAATTATCCGAATGGAGAACGCAATGAAACGTATGTTATTGGTCTGTTTGGCAGTAGGTACAATGGGGGCAATCGTTTCCAATGCCGCGTTGGCGAATGCCGATTTGGCCAAGGCCAAAAATTGCATGGCATGCCATGCAATCGGCAGTAAGGTAATCGGTCCAGCTTACAAGGATGTCGCAGCGAAATACGCCGGCCAAAAAGATGCCGAGGACAGGCTTACCCAAAAAGTGCTCAAGGGCGGTACCGGTGTTTGGGGTGTGGCGATGATGCCTGCGAATACGCAGGTGAATGAAGCAGAAGCGCGTACCTTGGTGAAATGGATACTGACGCTGAAATAGGCGCCTGAGTAGGCACTTGAAATTCCTGATTGTAAAAAAGCGCTCCATGTCTGGAGCGCTTTTTTATGTCCAGGATTGTCGTTACATTCAGAGGAAGGGCATTTGATTCAGTGATGCAAACGATCTTCCTGTTCCCGTAATATTTACTTTACAACAGCCAACTGTATACGCTTGCCACCCTTATAGGTATATAGCGTCAACGCACCATCCTTGATATCCCCTTTTTCGTCAAACACGATATTGCCGGTAACGCCCTTATGTTGGATCGTCGCGAGCACTGGCAGATACTTTAGCGGATCAGCTGAATCTGCCTTGACCATTGCGTCGGCCATGGTCATTACCGCATCATAGACATAGGGGGCATAAAGCTGCACGTCAGCACCGAATTTGGCTTTGAACGTCGCACGAAAATCATCCATGCCTTTTTTTCCAGATTCTTCTACGCCGCCAGCTTCTGCGCAAACAACCTGGCCATCAGCCATTGCATCGCCTGCCAGGTTTGCCAGCGCCTCGGTACAGATGCCATCACCACCCATGAACTTGGCGTTGATACCAAGCTGCTTCATTTGACGCAGCATCGGGCCCGCGACGGCGTCCATGCCGCCAAAAAATACCACGTCGGGATTTTTCGACTTGATCGTCGTGAGAATCGCGTTAAAGTCAGTCGCCTTGTCGTTGGTGTATTCGGTGGCGACGATTTCTGCACCTTTGGCACCTTTGATGAATTCGCTGGCGACGCCTTGGCCGTAGGCGGTACGATCGTCGATGACTGCGATTTTCTTGCCTTGAAGATCATTCACTGCATAACGACCGAGCGTGCCACCCAGTTGCGCATCGTTTGCCACTACTCGGAATGCGGTCTTGAATCCCTGCATCGTATAAGTAGGGTTGGTCGCAGATGGTGAAATTTGCGGAATGCCCGCGTCTTGGTAAATTTTGGAGGCAGGAATCGTGGTGCCGGAATTCAGATGGCCAATAACGCCGTTCACTTTTGCATCCACCAGTTTTTGTGCCGCCGCTGTGCCTTGCTTGGGATCGGCAGCATCGTCTTCTGCAACTAATTCGAAGGTTACTTTCTTGCCTCCGATAATGGTGCCTTTGGCATTGAGTTCGTCAATTGCCATTCGTGCGCCCAGTTCATTGTCTTTGCCAAGGTGGGCCTGATTTCCGGAAATTGGCGCGACGTGACCGATTTTGATGGTATCGGTCCGTGATTCGCAACCAGCCAAAATCAATAAAATTGCGCCGAAGATAGGCATCAGTTTCATCTTGAAATGCATATATTTGCTCCTGGGGATTGAAAAAAGACAAGCTAGCTGCAACACTCGTCATTTAATTTTTTTGAACAAGCAGACGTTACAACAGAAAAAAGCCTACGCAAAGGGTTTATTGTGTCGTTTGTCTATATTGCAGGCGGTTAAATGTCCAAAATTCATACTCTCGATAAAGTTGATCGCAAGCTCCTTAATATTCTGCAAAAAGATAATCAGACGCCGACGCGTACGCTAGCCGAAAAAGTCCATATTTCACAACCGACATGCTTACGCCGTCTGCGTGATTTACGCGAAGCAGGCATCATCAGCGCCGATGTCGCGCTGGTTGATCCATTCGCATTGGGATATGGCATGTTGGCGTTCCTGGAAGTTTCGCTGAATAATCAATCCGACGAACACATGCACGATTTTGAAGTGCGTATGGGGAAAGAGGCAGAGGTCATGCAGTGTTATTTCGTGTCGGGTGACTATGACTACTTTCTCGTTGTTCATGTCATTGATATGGATGCTTACTACCAGTTCGTGCGCCGTGCTATTTCCGGATCCGGGAATGTCCGGCATTTCCAGTCGCGGTTTCCGATGAAGCGGGCCAAGTTCATGACCCGGATTGCTTTTGATGAAAAAGCTGCGGAGGTGCAGGTGCGTGCGGGGAAATAGTTGGTGATCATTTCTGTAGCGCGCATGATGAATAGTTAAACGGGGTCAGAGTTTTTTTTCGCAAGTTTCGTCGCGAAAATTACTCTGACCCCGTTTAACGGTCTACGGAGTTTGGAGGCTTGCTCCCTAGGGATAAACCGTTATTACGGTTATTTCTTCGTATTCCGTGAATGGGGGTCAGAGTAATTTTCGCGGTAGGGCTTGCGAAAAAAAACTCTGACCCCCATTCACTCTGTCAGTGGTGCGCCGAATATAAAGAAAACCGATTTTCATTAAAAAAGACGGAAAGGCAAAGCCTGTCGGTCTTTTTTCTTGTCTGTCGTTGTTGATCAGGCAGGCATGATACGCGTTGTGTGCAAGGGCTTAGGCTCGCGTTTCGGCATGCCGGTGAACGCAAACTCAACCTCAGGCTGACGTCCGGAAACAATATCCGCGATCGCACGTCCCGACCCACACCCCATCGTCCATCCCAAAGTGCCATGCCCTGTATTCAGGAACAGATTGCTGAATCTGGTCTTGCCGATATAGGGCACATTCGATGGTGTCAGTGGACGTAGTCCCGTCCAGTATGTCGGATTCTCATAGTCACAAGCGCCAGGAAACAGTTCCTGGGTACGGCGTGTGATCGCCTCGCAGCGAGTCGTGTTCAGGTCGCGCGTATAGCCATTCAATTCGCAGGTGCCTGCAACGCGCAGCCTGTCTCCGAGCCGCGATACCACCAGTTTGTACCCATCGTCCGTGAGCGACACGGTCGGTGCGGCACTCGAATCAGTTACCTGATAAGTTGCAGAGTAGCCTTTGCCTGGATAAATCATTAAATCAATGCCTAGTGGCTTCACCAATGGTACCGAGAAGCTACCCATAGCCATCACGAACGCGTCTGCATGCAGCACTTGGTGACGCCCATCGGGGCCGATCACTTCGACGCCCGTGATCTTCGCTAATGCGCCTGTGCCTTCGGTCAGCAAACGCGTGACAGTTGTATTGAACTCAAACTTGACGCCCGCTTCTTCTGCCTTTTTCGCCAGACCGCTGGTGAATTTATATACATCGCCGGACTCATCTGTTGCGGTGAAATCGCCACCGACGATTTTGTCGCGGATGCTGGCGAGTGCGGGTTCGATTCTAACGACCTCATCGGCGCTAATGGAGTCGCGAGGGCAGCCGAGATCGCGCATCAGTTTTGCCGCAGGCAAGGACTCTTCGAAGTCGGCTTTGTCGGTATAGAAATGCAGGATGCCGCTAGTCAGGCAATCGTAATCGACCCCTGTCTCTGCCCGCAAAGCCTGCAGGGTTTGGCGGCTGTATTCGGAAATTGCAACGATCTGGCGTATGTTTTTCGCGGTGCGGCCGGGTGTGCATTCACGGAGGAAATGCATGCCCCAGCGCCATTGCAGCCATTCTGGACGGAAGCGGTAGAGCAGGGGGGCGTCTTCCTTGCCCAGCCATTTCAGCACTTTCATCGGCGCTGCTGGATTGGCCCAAGGTTCGGCGTGGGAAACAGAAATTTGGCAACCGTTGGCAAAACTGGTTTCTTGTGCGGCGCCGGGCTGGCGTTCGATGACTGTGACGTCGTGGCCTGATTTATTCAAAAACCATGCGGAAGCGGTACCAATAATGCCTGATCCCAAAACGATAACTTTCATGAGTATCTCCGTTATTCAATAACGAAATTGTAGAAAGTTATGGATTGTTTAGGTATTCAATCGATGCCGGTTAAATTTTATTAAATTATAAAAACATCGGCATGATGTTTTAAAAAATAAAAAAAACCGGAAAAATTTAGTTTTTGGAAGATTGCAGTTTTGTGATCTCTTGTGAGACAGCGCGCGTGATCACATTCTCCAGCGTATCCTGCACGCCTTGTCGAATTTCAACCATCAGACCTCCCATTGCGTTTTGCAATACGTCGGAAAGGCTATCCCGTATGCGTTGTTCCAACACGAAATCAATACGCCCCAGCATGTCCTGAAGGACCCGTTCGATGATTTTCCGCTCCATCTGCTCGATTTGTGCCTGATCCCAGATTACCGGTTGTGGCATTGCCGGGGCAACCGCATTTTCCTTTAAAAGAAATCCCGGAATTGACGGCTGGTACGGCATCGCCGCGGCGGTATCGAAAGAGGCCGGATCCGCAATAATTTCAGTAAGGAGCGGGATGCCTGCATCGAGGGTCATATTGCTCATGTTTTCTCAGCGACAAAATGGGTCAATGGATAGCCCCGTTGTTGATAGTAGCGGTAACGTTCACGTCCGGCAGTCTTATCGGCATCATTGGACGATATGATCTCAAACATCCGCTCAAATCGGGCGAAATGAGTCGGACTTGCATTGGATAAATTGATCAATATCTGGTGGTGGGGTAATTCGGCATTCTCATTATCGGTCAACACCACTGGTGTTTTGGCCGCGAGCGCATCGCCAGCGATTACATGCGGTAAAAATTCCTGTTCGGAGAATGTCCACAGCGCTTCATCAAGTGCGGCCAATTGTGCGCGATCACCTGCGAGAAGCACGATTTCACAGTTCGCGGCGCGTGCCTTACGAACCAGGCGGCATGCATACTGGATTTTATCCGGGACATTGCTGTGAAAGTCGATACGGGTCATGACAGTGGCCGTGCAAATATTGGATACTCAAAACTGGTGGTTTCGGCCATCGGTTTCGGCTTGATCAAAAGCGAAATCCTGGTGGTGCATTTCCGATCGGTTCCGGCAATGAACCGGAGTTGGTGCTGCCCGTCTGTGTTTGCGAAGTCGTATCGGCGCTGGCAGCTTTTTGGGCTGGCGCCGCAGATTGTGCTTGCGGGTTGCGGTAAGTCTTGGGCAATTTATTCGACTCGGGATATGCTGCGGTCGTCAACAAGCTGTTCCACGCACCGGCTTCAAAACCTTCCTGTTTGTTTCGCCCGACCAGCAAAAATGGCAAGCTCTTGCCGCCGCCGGCCCGCTTTAATGCGTCAATTTCATTTGTGTCGCTGGAGACGGTTTTTTCGCTGAACGGTATGCCGCGTTCGTTAAGCAATTTGCGCCCCTCGTCACAGGCCGGACAAGTTGCTGTCGTATAAATCACGACTGGATTACTTTTTACAGCGTTGGCAACTTCAGCCGGGAGATTGTTGACATCAATCGCTCCATTGCCTGCCAAGGTCTTGATTTCGACTTTCGAAGCAGTGGAGGGGGGCGTATCGCTGTAGGTTACTTTCCCGTCCGGGCCGACCGATTTGTATAGCTGCGCATGCACGCCGCCTGCACATATCAATAACATCAGTGACACAAATAAAGCACGATTCATTTTTTTCTCCCAGCCTAAAATTACGATGTCATACCATTGTGCCGCAACAACGCATCGATCTTCGGTTCCCTGCCCCGGAAGGCGGTAAACGATTCGATTGCAGGGCGTGAACCACCCATTGCCAACACTTCTTTCTGAAATTTCCTGCCCGTTTCCGACATCAAGTTTGCGCCGGCTTCTTCAAATGCACTGTAGGCGTCAGCAGACAATACCTCGGCCCACTTGTAACTATAGTAACCCGCAGCGTAACCGCCGGCGAAGATGTGGCTGAACCCGTTCTGGAAACGATTGAATGCCGGTGGCGTCATCACCGCTACCTGACGGCGCACTTCGCTCAATACATCCTGTACGGTTTTCGTGCTGCCGGGATTGTAATCGAAGTGAAGATGCATATCGAACAAGGAGAATTCTACCTGCCGCAAAGTCTGCAGGCCGGACTGGAAATTTTTGGCCGCAATCATCTTGTCGTACAGGGTGCGCGGCAACGTCTCGCCGCTATCGATATGCGCAGTCAGGTGTTGCAGCATCTCCCATTCCCAGCAAAAATTTTCCAGGAATTGGGAGGGCAATTCGACAGCGTCCCACTCAACCCCTGCAATGCCGGACACACCCAGTTCATCAACTTCGGTAAGCATGTGATGCAAGCCGTGGCCGAATTCATGAAACAGCGTAATCACTTCATCATGGGTAAACAACGCCGGCTTGGCGATTCCGTTGACGACGGCCGGCTCGGTGAAATTGCAGGTCAGGTAAGCGACGGGTGTTTGCAAACCAGATGCGGTGAGACGACGGCCGCGGGCATCATCCATCCATGCGCCGCCACGCTTTCCGGTGCGGGCGTACAGGTCGAGATAGAACTGGCCTATCAACTGGCCATTTTTTTCGATGCGGAAGAACTTGACGTCTTTGTGCCAGACGGGCGCGGTATCCGGTTTGATATCGACGGAGAAAAGTGTTTGAATCACGCGAAATAATCCGTCGACCACTTTCGCTTCAGGGAAGTACTGTTTGAGTTCTTGCTCAGAAAATGCGTAGCGTTGTTCGCGCAGTTTTTCCGACGCATACGTGGTATCCCACGATTCCAGCGTGTCGAGGCCGAGCTCATTTTTCGCAAAGGTGCGCAGTTCTGCAAGGTCGTTTTCCGCGAACGGTCGCGCGCGCTTCGCAAGGTCTTCCAGGAAGCCGATTACCTGCTCCGGTGTTTGTGCCATCTTTGGCACCAGCGAAACTTCTGCAAAATTCTTGTAATCCAGCAGCCTGGCTTCTTCGTCGCGTAACTTCAACAGGTCGATAATGTTTTGTGTGTTGTCCCATTCCGGTTTCGCGCCCAGTTCCGAAGCTTTAGTTGCATTGGCCCGATAGATCGTTTCTCGCAATGCGCGATTGTCTGCATATTGCAGGATGGGGAAATAGGAAGGGAAATGCAGGGTGAACTTGAATCCGGACTTGTCGTCTTTTTCTGCGGTTGCACGTGCGGCCTGCTTCACGTCGTCGGGCAAGCCCGACAATTCTGATTCGTCCTGTACGAACAACGCGTAGTCGTTGGTAGCATCGAGTACGTTCTCGGAAAATTTCGTCGAGATCGCTGCGTGCCGTTCCTGGATTTCGGCAAAACGCGCCTTTTTATCCTCCGGCAATTCCGCACCGCCCAGGCGGAAATCGCGCAGTGCATTCTCGAGGATTTTTTTACGCGCGTCCGACAGTCCCGCGTATTCTTCACTGGAACGTAATGTCTTGTATTTATCGAAGAGCGCAAGGTTTTGCGAAAGCGAGGTCCAGAACTCGGTGACTTTCGGCTGGTTGTCGTTATACGCAGCACGCAGCTCCGGCGTATCGGCTACGGCATTGAGGTGGCCGACTATGCCCCACGCACGTGCCAGTTTTTCAGTTGAATTTTCCAGCGGTTCGACGAAGTTGTTCCAGGTAACTTTTGTTATCGGTGCTTCAAGTTGCGTCACTACCGTGCGATTTTGTTCCAGCAGTGCATCGATCGCCGGCCCGACATGCTCGGGTTTCACAGTATCAAAACGCGGCAGGTCGGAGAAATCCAGTAGCGGATTAAATGCGGGATTGGACACAGTATTCGAGATTGAATTCATCAGTTTCAGGTTCTTTCAGCAGCTTCAATAGTGTTCACCAGAAGCATCGTAATTGTCATCGGCCCGACGCCGCCCGGCACCGGGGTAATGTAGCCCGCTACTTCACTGACGTTGGCAAAATCGACATCGCCGCAGAGCTTGCCTGCGTCGTCACGGTTCATGCCTACGTCGATGACGACTGCACCGGGTTTGACCATGTCGGCAGTGACTGTATTGCGTCTGCCTACCGCGGCTACAATGACGTCGGCCTGGCGAGTGTGATACGAAAGGTCGGGTGTGCCGCTATGACATATGGTGACGGTCGCGTTGGCCTGCAAGAGCAGGAGCGCCATCGGTTTTCCGACGGTATTGCTGCGTCCGATGACGACCGCATGTTTCCCGCGCAAACTGAAGCCGGTGCTTTCAATTAACTTCATGCAACCATACGGTGTGCACGGTCTGAAACCCGGCAATCCTGTCAGCAGCTCACCGGCACTCAGGACCGAATAGCCATCGACATCCTTGGTTGTCGAGATTGCTTCGATCACTTTATGTGGGTCTATATGCTTGGGCAACGGCATTTGCACAAGGATGCCGTGGATTAACGGATCGGCGTTCAACGCGGCTATGCGTATCAGTAAATCGGCTTCTGACAGGGTGCTTTCATATTTTTCAAATACCGAATGAAACCCGACATCGCCGCAGGCTTTGACCTTGTTGCGTACATAGACGTGGCTGGCGGGATCGTCTCCTACCAAAATAACGGCCAGGCCGGGTTGCTTGCCCTTGGCGGTGAGTACCGAAGCGCGTTTGGCGACGTCGGCGCGTAATTGTTGAGAAAGGAGGGTTCCGTTAATCAGTTGTGCGGGCATATTGGGAATCGAAATAAATGCGGTTAAAACGAGATTATAAGGCGGCCACCACTATAAGCTTCAGGAACTCTTCTTTGTACTTGCCCCCGGTTAATTACATGCCAAAAAGAATGCTGCTACGCGACACAAATTTCATATTATGGAATCACATATCGCAATTTGAAAAAAATAATAAGTGCTGATAGAATGTCGCGGCTCATAGCAAACTCACAAATATTTGTCACAAAATGCCCATCGACGATGTCCAATCGGGTAGGCGCTTAATGCTTAATAAGGAGACAGACCATGTCAGCCCAGTTAGACCAAGTGATGGCGCAAGCCGCCAACGACCCGGATGTGATGGAAACGCAAGAGTGGCTCGATGCGCTCGAAGCGGTGATCGAAAACGAAGGGCCGGAGCGCGCACATTATCTGATGGAGCGCATGGTCGATCTGGCTCGCCGTCGCGGTGCACAAATCCCGTTCTCCAGCAACACCGCTTATGTCAACACCATCCCCGCACATCTCGAAAAACATTGTCCCGGCAATCTCGAAATAGAAGAGCGCCTGCGCTCATGGATGCGCTGGAATGCGATGGCAATGGTCGTCAAGGCGAATCGCGTTGACGGCGATCTGGGCGGTCATATCTCCAGTTTTGCATCGCTTGCAAACATGCTGGGCATAGGCTTCAACCATTTCTGGCATGCGCCGACCGAAGACCACGGCGGCGATCTGTTATACCTCCAGGGTCATTCATCGCCAGGTATTTACGCTCGCGCTTTCCTTGAAGGCCGTTTGAGCGAAGAGCAGATGCTCAATTTCCGCCGTGAAGTAGACGGCAATGGTTTGTCCTCTTATCCGCATCCGAAATTGATGCCCGAATTCTGGCAATTCCCGACGGTATCGATGGGTCTCGGTCCGCTGATGGCAATTTATCAGGCGCGTTTCCTGAAATACCTGCATGCACGCAGCATTGCGGATACAGCCAATCGCAAGGTGTGGGTATTCTGTGGCGACGGAGAGATGGATGAGCCGGAATCGATGGGCGCGATCGGCATGGCGGCGCGCGAGCAACTCGACAATCTGGTGATGGTCGTCAACTGCAATCTGCAGCGTCTTGATGGCCCGGTGCGTGGGAACGGCAAGATTATCCAGGAACTCGAAGCGGATTTCCGCGGTGCGGGCTGGAACGTCGTGAAAGTCATCTGGGGTGCAAACTGGGATCCGCTTCTGGCGAAAGACAAGGACGGTATCCTGCAACGCGTAATGATGGAAACGGTCGACGGCGAGTATCAGAATTACAAAGCCAAAGACGGTGCATACGTGCGTAAACATTTCTTCGGCAAGCATCCGAAGTTGCTTGAGTTGGTTGCCAATATGACCGACGACGATATCTGGCGCCTGACACGCGGCGGCCATGATCCGCACAAGATTTATGCGGCGTTCAAGATTGCACAGGAACACAAAGGTCAGCCGACCTGCTTGCTAGTGAAGACTGTCAAGGGTTTCGGTATGGGCAAATCCGGCGAAGCGCGTAACACCGCGCATCAGACCAAAAAACTGGATGACGAAGCGGTACGCGAAATGCGCGATCGTTTCGGCATCCCGATTCCGGATGATCAGATGGCCGGTATTCCATTTTTCAAACCAGCGGATGACTCACCTGAAATGGTTTACCTGCACGAGCGTCGCAAGGCTCTTGGCGGCTACCTGCCGCAGCGCCGTACGCAATCCGACGAAAAATTGCCGGTGCCGCCGCTTTCCGCATTCCAGGCTGTGCTCGATCCAACAGCGGCAGGACGCGAGATTTCAACGACGCAGTCCTACGTCCGCATGATTTCGACATTGCTGCGCGACCCTATCCTGGGACCACGCCTGGTGCCTATCCTGGTTGACGAGTCCCGCACCTTCGGTATGGAAGGCCTGTTCCGCCAGATCGGTATTTTCAACCAGCAAGGCCAGTTGTATGAGCCGGTTGATAAAGACCAGGTCAGCTATTACCGTGAAGATAAAGCAGGTCAAATTCTTCAGGAAGGAATCAACGAAGCAGGTGCGATGAGCTCGTGGATCGCGGCATCGACTTCGTACTCCAGCAACAACCGCATCATGGTGCCGTTCTACACCTTCTACTCGATGTTCGGTTTGCGCGATACCTTTTTTGTCGGCGTCCT
>Ga0207118_1013_pt1 | contig 50730 bp, 48 predicted proteins | sample Alteio_BWMinHeat_42_FD_153507 | JGI IMG/M metagenome (GOLD analysis project Ga0207118, IMG submission 153507) | Enriched cells from forest soil in Barre Woods Harvard Forest LTER site, Petersham, Massachusetts, United States -... | ecosystem: Environmental > Terrestrial > Soil > Temperate forest >...
GCAAGATTACTCCTCTTGCGGAGGTAACGACGGTGGCAGGATCGGCAGGGGTAAGCGGACATGCGGATGGAACTGGTGCCGCAGCAAGTTTCAATTCGCCCGAAGGTATAGCGATCGACCCCGCAGGCAATATTTACGTCGCGGACTCGCAAAATCAGACCATTCGCAAAGTGACGTCAAGTGGAATCGTAACAACGTTGGCTGGCACCGCCGGAAGTGTGGGCAGTCAGGATGGAACGGTAGGAAGTATTCCGGGAACCGGCATATCGGCGACGTTTAATCAGCCGATTGGTATCGCGACCGATAGCAAGGGCAATATCTACGTTGCCGACTATAACAACCGACTTGTCCGGAAAATCACATCGGGCGGAGTGGTTAGCACATTGATCGGAACAGGGGCAAATCATTTTACGGCTGGGCGGCTGCCCGGCAGCTTGCTTCCCCCTTCGGGGGTATTGGTGATCGGCAGTTCGCTATATATAACGACGGGAAATGGTATCGCGGTAGTTAACAACCTGCCATAGGGCGTAATTATCTACGGTTCGGAAATAGGTAAGGTCTGCCGGTCAAATTTGAGTGTTTGCGTTCTGGATGCTGGCGTTCGGGGAATCCACGACCGGTCACTTTACATAAAAATTGTGGTTTCCTGAGGGTTCTACAACCTTTTAGGCGTACATCATGTCCAGAGAATCCGAGGAGTTCCTGCTGACGAGCGTCGTTCGTCGCGATTGGTTAGTCGATGGCCCGCACAGATCTACTTTGAACGACTGCTTTTTGAAGTGCGATAGACAGCTTGGGGTCGGGCTTTGCCGGTCGGCGACTCCAGTTGCGGCGCATGAACTGTCCAGTGTCGCCTGGCGTAAAATTACGCGGCAGTCCCTGCAGGTTTTCACTATCCATCCGCTCAGGAGCAAGTCATAAGTCACATCCTCGAAAGACAAAGCCTGGAATGGTTTTTGCAATCTGCCAGCGACGCAATGCTCATTGCCGATGGTCATGGCATGATCACCGTTGCCAACCCTGCGGCCGAGCTCATGTTCGGTTATGCATCGGGCGAATTGATCGGAAAGCCGATCGAAACACTGATTCCTGAGCGATTTCATCATGCGCATATAGCAAAGCGTAGCGGATACATGGAACAGCCGAGGCCGCGAAACATGGGTGCTGGAATGGAGCTGTTTGCACGGCATCATTCCGGCGCGGAATTCGTGGTGGAAATCAGCCTGTCGCCTTTGAAGACCGGAGCGGGGCTGTCGATGGTGTTGGCGACTATCCATGATATTACCCACCGAAAGGAAGCCACGGCAGCGCTGGAAGAAAGCGAAGAGCGGATGCGTGCGATCTTCGAAACGGCGGTAGACGCGATTGTCACCATAGACGAAAAGGGAATCATTGATCGGATCAATCCAGCGACGGAGCGTTTGTTCGGCTATGTGGAGTCGGAACTGATCGGGAAAAATGTTTCCGTCCTGATGCCGGCACCCTATCGCGACAAGCATGACGGCTTTCTTGCAAATTACATGCGCACCGGGGAAAAAAAGATCATTGGCAGTGGGCGCGAGGTGATGGGGCAGCGCAAGGACGGTACCGTATTTCCCATGGATCTGGCGGTCGCGGAAATGCATTTCGGAGATCGCCGCATGTTTACCGGCATGGTGCGCGATATCAGCGAACGCAAGCAGGCAGAAAAAGCGCTGCTGCTATCGCAGACCGAATTGCGTCAGCTCTCCGCCTATCAGGAGCGGCTCAAAGAAGAGGAGCGCAAGCGCATTGCGCAGGAGATTCATGACGAACTGGGTGCGCTGCTCACCGGCATCAAGGCGCACGTTTCGGTATCGATCGACCGCGCCGCGCGGGCGGCTACTCCATCCGATCCGTTGCTTGCCGAGGCTCTGGTACTGGCCGATTCGGCGATCAATTCGGTGCGCAAGGTCATCACGGACCTTCGTCCCAGTGTGCTGGATCAATTGGGTGTATGGGCTGCATTGGAATGGTATGCCGACCAGATTCAGGGGAGGGCGCAACTGACCTGCCAGTGCACCATCGCGCCGCACCTGCTTGCTGTTGAACTGGATCCTGATCGCAGCACCATGCTGTTCCGCGTGGTACAGGAGGCGTTGACCAATGTCGTGCGCCACGCAAAGGCGTCGCAGGCGGCTGTCTACGCGACACATGACGATGGGGAAATTCTGGTCAAGGTGACCGATGACGGCATGGGAATAGACACGGATCGTCTGCTGAATCGCGAATCCTGGGGCATCCTGGGCATGTATGAACGTGTGCGCTACTTCGGCGGTGAGCTGCGTATCACCGGCACGCCTGGCAAGGGTACGGAAGTCCTGCTGCGTTTACCGTTGGAGATAACAGATGTCGAATGACAAGATTAAAATTCTGCTGGTCGATGACCATGCCGTCGTGCGCAACGGCGTCAAGCTGATGCTGAGTGCAGAACAGGACATCGTCGTGGAAGGCGAAGCGGCGTCCGCGCAGGAAGCCATGCAGCGGGTCAAGGAGCAGGATTTCAATGTCGCGCTGGTCGATATAGCGATGCCGGGAAAAAATGGCCTGGAGCTATTGCGGATGCTGCACGCAGAGAAACCGAAACTCGCGGTCCTTATGCTGAGCACATATTCGGAAGAAGTCTATGCTGTGCGCGCATTCAAGCTCGGCGCGTCAGGGTATCTGACCAAGGATAGTCCGACCGAAGTTCTTGTGGCAGCGATACGCAAGGCCGCTTCCGGCGGCAAGTATGTCACTCCGTCGCTGATGGAAAAGCTTGCGGATACCCTGGGCGGGAAGGGCGCATCGTCGCATGAAGAACTCTCCAATCGGGAACTGGAAGTGTTGAAGATGTTGGCCGCGGGCGAGAGCCTGGTCAGGATTGCAGAGGTATTGCATTTGAGCCCGAATACAGTCACTACTTACCGTACGCGCATCCTGGAAAAAATGGGGATGAGCAGTAATGCGGAGTTGACCCGGTATGCTATTGAGAATGGATTGTTGATTTAGGGTTGATGGCATCCCCTTAGGTGTTATGGGTACGCTTTTACCCCCTCTCCCTCCTGAGGGAGAGGGGGTAAAACACCACTGCTAGCTACAAACATGTAGGGTATCCCCTACAACAAATTCTCCACAAATCCCCTACACAATGTTGCTGCCATCACCGATGGCTCAAATGACATCGCTCGCCGATACTTCTTTCCATGGATTGAGAACATGCGCGGCAGGATATTCATCTTCCTTGATGCGCCGGCAGTGGGGTTCTAATTCGTACAGACCGGTCGCATTGAGGCTATTTCATTGCGATTCTAATTCAGACGAATTCGGGAGAATAAAAATGATGGCATCCGTCCAGCTAGTACAGCCACTGTCAGCCGCCGTGCAAACGCATGCAACGCCTGACACCGATGCTTCGAAGCATTGCGCGTCATGCAGCTTGCACAAGATTTGCCTTCCGACCGGCCTTGAAGAATCGGATATGCAACGGCTGGACGATATCATCGGGCGCCGCCGCCGCGTCCAGCGCGATGGCAGCCTCTATCGGATGAACGACCCATTTACCAAGCTTTATGCGATACGCGTAGGGCACTTCAAAACCTATCAAATCAATTCGGCCGGCGAGCAGCAAATTACCGGATTCCAGATGCCCGGCGAACTGCTCGGCATGGACGCGATCGGCGCCGGCCGCCATCACTGCGGCGCTGTCGCGCTGGAGGATAGCGAAGTATGCGAAATTCCATTCGCCCGCCTGGAAGGTTTGTTTGCCGATATGCCGAACCTGTTACGCCACTTCCATCGGCTGATGAGCCAGGAAATTACACGCGAGCAAAATGCGATGCTGCTCCTGGGCGGCATGCGCGCCGAACAGCGTCTCGCAGTATTTCTGGTCAATCTCGGCGCACGATATGCAGCGCGCGGCTACTCGTCCAGCAATTTTCAATTGCGCATGATGCGTGAGGAAATAGGTAACTATCTTGGGCTGACCATTGAGAGTATCAGCCGCCTGCTGTCGAAGTTCAAGAAAGGTGGATTCCTGAAAGTCTCTAATCGCGAAATTGAAGTGCTTGATCCTGAGAAATTGAAAGCACTTGCTGCCGGAACCTTCTCCTGCGATGAAAAGTCATGTCATGCATAGCGGCCAGCGATATTGATGTCGGCCGGGAGTCAATGATAGATGCCGCAGATATCTCCGCATGCATGAAGTTATATGTGTCTTATAGGAATAAGAGATGAATACCCCCGATGTATTGAATGAACATAATCTTGAAACGCGCCTTCGCCTTGAGCGTAAGGAACTTCTCAAACGTGTGCAGATGCAGTTGCATTGCTCCGACGACCCGCAGCAGATATCGATTGCAAACCATCTGGCAGACGTGGGCGATTGGGTGATAGCGGATCTGTTGGGAGATGCCGATATATCGATGATCGAACACGAGCTTTCCGCTCTGCGAGAAATTGATGCAGCGTTGAAACGGATTGCCAACGGCACCTACGGCGTTTGTACGAGTTGCAGCAGTGAGATAGACCCGAGAAGGCTGAGTGTGCAACCCGCTGCAAGACTGTGCGTGGCGTGCAAAGAGGCATTTGAGAAGCGGCGCGGCATAGTGACGCATCAGACTATGTAATTTGACGAGGCACATTCGACAAAGAAAACCACCAGCTCGCTCCCCTCGCCCGCGGGCGGGAGAGGGGAGTTGTGCGTCACCACACTTTAGTACTTTCCTCTTCAAGTGCGCCCGACGAGGGGAAGAATCTCTCATTGCCTCATCGGGGAACACATCATTGCGCCAAAGGCATAGCCTCCAGATAGGCCGCGACACTTTCCATGTTCTCACCAGTAAGTCCATGCGCGACAATTTTCATCACGGCGCCTTCTGGCCTTTGATCTGTTCTTTGAAAGACCATAAGTTGTTTAACGACATAGTCAGAATGCTGGCCAGCAAGGCGAGGGAACTGCTGATTGCCTTCTGCCTTGGCGCCGTGACATGAAGTACACGCAGGGGTGTTATTTTCCGCAATGCCATGTTCATATATCGTTAGTCCATCGCTGATCAATTTCGGGTTGCGCGATTTTCCTGCTGCGGGCGCCTGCGAAGAAAAATAAGCTGCGAGTCCATTGATCTGTTCATCGCTTAAGCGCGCACTTATGCCCCACATATACTCAAAGCCTGCCGGATCTGAGCGACCATGGCTCTTGAACGATTTCAGTTGCGCTACCAGATACGGTTCCGTTTGCGCCGCCAGCTTCGGGAAGTTCGGAGACACCGAAATCCCGCTGGCGCCGTGACAATTGGAACAAACCTGCAATGCAATTGTTTTTGCTGAAATATGAGGGTCGCCCAGTGAACGGGATCGCTCTTCCAGGGAACACCCACCAACGATACCTAAGCAGATCAGGCTCAACGACAAACAAATCCCCTTCCGCTTAATATTATTGAGTCGTGTTGTCGTATGTACATACGCGTACTGGTTATGGCTATTCATTTAGTACGCTCCCCATACATAGAAAAAGGCGGTATTGTTATTTTTCGGATCGCGGCCTGCGCCATCATAATTGCTCGACGCGCCATGGAAGCGGCTGTAGGTAAAATACTGCGCGCCGACACGCATGTATTGCACCGGGGTCCAGAACAACTCAGGAACCCACCCACGCGTACCGGGGTTGGCAGCAACATCCGGATAAAGCGTAGTGTCCGAGCTTCCCGTCGTGTTGAAGAAACTCAGACTTCCGCCATATTTCGCCTGGTATATGTAGCTCGCTTTTGCCTTTAGCTGTTTAAGCGAATTGGACGCATTGGTCGCGATGCCGGTCACGTCACCGTTGTTGATGGTTTCGCTGATATAACTGAGCTGTGCAGTGACGGTATGCGGATCCAATATATATTGGTACTGCGCGTCTATCCCCCGGTCACGATATTGCGTGGTCGGGCCGCTTGGGTCCAGGTTGTCAGGATAGATTGCGGCATTCATCGCGAACATGCCGACCATCGCGCTATGCGGTCCCCAATCATGACTCAGTGCCAACCGCAAATATGGATTGGTGCCCTTGACCTTAACCTGGTCGGCATTGGCGGTGCCTTGGCTCAGAAACGACCATGCGCCGTTGGCGGTCTGATAGCCCGAAATCTCTGCATACAGCGTCCTGTTCCAGAATGCATAACCACCGACGCCGGCGACCTGTGATCCTAGCTGGCTAACGATGGGAGCCGCGTCAGGCCCGGTAACGCCAAATTGTGTCGGGACATATTGCAACCACGCCGGCGCTGTATTCCACGGGTCGGCGACGGAAGGATTGTTGTTTAAATTAAGCCCGAAGATGAAATCGCTCGTTGTATCAATGTATCTGTCAGCGTAGCGCAAATCAAAATTGTCGGAAGCCCATTTACCCTGCCAGCGACCGGAGTCGCCTTGACTGTCGTAATTGTTGTAGGTGATTTGAGAGAACAGGCCGATATTGTCAGTGACTTTTCCCGCGACGAAGACACTACCTGTCTGGAACAGGGCGACACCATCCTTGGCAAATGCGGCATCACTGGTCGGATTCGAAGTCTTGGTCAAACTTCCGACACCCATCACCGACAGGGGAACGTTACGCGTACCGATCGTGTAGCCGGTCAGTTTGAATAACCGCCCATAAGATGTAAGTTCGGGGAATTGGCCGCCCGCATGACAGGCCACACAATTTTGCCCGGTTTGTCTCGCGAAAGCCGGCAGTGCGTGCGCTACCAGCGGGCTCAATAGAGTTTGCGTGACAAGGATGGTGGCAACCAAATAATAATATTTAAAGCTGCGGGATTGTGAGGTGAACCAGTTCATTTTTAGAGTTTTCCTTCTCATTGCTTGTCATTATTATTGCGAAGATCCGTATCGGATTCCGATACAACAACCTGAAAATTTCGGGTAATCACACTATTCCAGCTTTGTTATACAGATCGCATCTTCAAATTAATTTGATCCAGCTCAATTTCACCTGAGTTAAGTATTTAAGGTGGAATTTAGGTCCCAACGAATTTTTCCTTCCTTATGTGAAGTAGATAGGAAATATTTGCATCACCAGATTGTTTTGAAAATTTTGATCCACATCAAGTGAACAAACAGTGCCTGTTTCTAGTATTGATTACGACGAAAAAAATGCCTCGGCTCCATAATTTTTTGCTCAGGGCGTTTTGAGTGAGAGCCGACTGTTTCGCAGTTTGAATAATAATGGGAGGTAAAAATGTTCAGACATATTCTTATACCCACAGATGGATCGGCAACATCCAGAAACGCGATCCAGCAATCCATTGCGCTCGCAAAAGGGTGCGGTGCGAATGTCGTTGGCCTTTACGTCATTCCAGAATTTCATATGTTCACTTATCAGACCGAGATGCTGGAAGACACTAGAGAAAAATTCGAAAAAGATGGCTTTGCGCACGCAAAAAAATATCTTGCAGAAATTGAAGTTGCTGCCAAGGAGGCGGGGGTGAGATGCGAAACGCTTTACGTGAATGGTGACAGCCCTTACGAGGAGATCATCAAGGTCGCTCATGACAAGCGGTGTGACCTCATTGCAATGGCCTCGCATGGCAGGAAGGGCGTGAAAGGACTATTGCTGGGAAGCGAGACTCAGAAAGTATTGACCCATAGTGCGATACCTGTGCTGGTATTTCGCTAAATTACGGGTCTCGTTATGTTGAGTTTCTATCTGCTATTCGGCATTCGTACCTGCAAGTTTGAACGGATTGACGGACGTGTAATGCCGGCCGTAATAATGGGCTGGCAATGTAAAAGGATTTTTCTCAGCAATCTGATTAATTTCGACTTACGTAAATTATATAAATTCGTCGTTCCCGCGCAGGCGGGAATCCATGCGGTGCTTGATCGAATCGCCTCACTATGGATTCCCGCCTGCGCGGGAACGACGGAGATCTTATCGGCCAATTTGCCTAACTCTACCAATTTTAAAACTCACTTACCTCAAGGAACACATCATGTCGTTTAGCCACGTAGTTGCATGGATTGACCATGCCCAGGCACATATCATTCACTTCAATTGGGAAGCTGCAGAAAAAGAAATTATCAAGACTCACTCAACGCATCCGCACCTGCATATTAAATCGGGCATACCTGGCTCCGGACGGGCTCCCGAGGATGCACAATATTTCGATGACATTGCCAACGCACTCAAGGACTCCAGCGAAATTTTGATCGTCGGTCCCGGACAGGAAAAGCTCGCCTTCTTGAAGCATTTGATGAAACACCAGCATACCGTGGCGGAGAAAGTCCTGAGCGTCGAGACCGTTGATCACCCAAGTGACGGTCAATTGCTTTCCTATGCGCGCAAATATTTTGTTAAAGCCGATCAACTGCATTAATAGGAGTTCACATGAGTTACCAAACCATTCTTGTGCATGTGGACGCATCCCAGCGTACGCTAGAACGAATCAAGCTTGCGGCCAATATGGCGATCAGTGGCAATGCGCATTTGGTCGGCACAGCCGCGACCGGTATCTCGGAACTTTTTTATATGCCCGGAGCGGTCGGCGAAAGCACCGTGCAGTTGGGCGACTTCCTGGATTTTCTGGAAGAGCGCGCGAGCAATGCGCTGGTTGCGTTTGAAAGCACCGCTCAAAAAATGGGCGTAAGTTCATTCGAAAAACGTGTAACGAATGATGAGGCTGGAGTAGGCATTAGTATGGAGGCACGTTACAGCGATCTGGTCGTTATCGGACAACATGCTCCTGATGATCCATCACCTGCGTTGATGTCTGATTTTCCCGAATACGTTGTGATGCATTCCGGTCGTCCAGTGCTGATTATTCCCAATGTCGGCCAGTTCGATGGTGTCGGAAAAAAAGTGATCATTGCTTGGGATGCCAGCATGGAAGCTGCCCGGGCAGTCACCGCTGCGATTCCGTTACTTCAACAGGCGCAAGCTGTCCAGATAGTCATTTTCAATTCTTCGCAGGACTCGAAAGCGCATGGCGAGCTACCTGGGGCCGACATCGCACTTTATCTCGCGAGGCACGATATCAAGGTCGAGGTACTGCAACAAACAACGACGGCTTTGATCGGCGAAGCGTTGTTATCTCATGCGGTTGACTGTGGTGCTGACTTGATCGTCATGGGTTGCTATGCACATTCGCGGTTTCGTGAGGTGCTGCTGGGTGGGGTAACGCACACTATCCTGAAATCGATGAGCATTCCAGTCTTGATGGCACATTGAAATTCGCATCGTGACGCTTTAGTGTCGCGATGTCGAGTGCGTTAGAAACCATGCCGAGGAAATTCAACGTAAACATTGTAATTTCAACATAACCATAGTCGCCAGATTCACATCAATGAATGAATTCCCCGATGCGTGCCAATATTTCTTTGGTTCTGCCGGGGCAGGAGGTACTATCGAATCTACTTCCCGTCTTTCCATACGGCAGAGGTGAAATCCGGACTTTTCTTATCCAATAGATCGCAAAGCGCCAAACGAGCATGCTAAAAAAGCAAGGCAGCGGAAAGCGGTTCATCTTTATTGTCTTCGTTATATGCCTACTCGGGGCAGCGTTGTGGTCGGCTCTCAACTTTGGATCATCGCGTCAAAGCACCGCCCTGCGGAATATCACTATCGCGTTACCAACACAGGTAAGTGCCGGCGCACTTTATGTCGGGCTCGACCAGCATATTTTTGAAAAGCACGGTCTGCATGTCGTCATTCAACCGTTCGTCCTTGGCAAGCAGGCATTGCAGTCCATGCTGGCGGGGAATGCGGACTTTGCCATTCTTGCCGATACCCCTTTTATGTTTGCCGTAACGCGCGGTGAAAAAATCGCCACGGTAGCAACGATCTTTGGATCGCGTCGTACCATGGCCGTGGTCGCTCGCAAGGATCATGGGATCGATGATGCAGGCGATCTAAGTGAAAAAAATATCGGTACTACATTCGGCACCAATGCACAATATTTCGTTGATGCGCTGCTGGTGGCCCACTCTGTTCCCAAGGCATCGGTAACAATTGTGGACATGAAGCCGGAGGCGTTGGTCGAGGCGATTAAAAGTGAAAAGCTTGACGCGGTAACTGCGTGGCAACCGGATCTGGCCAAACTGGAAGAAGCGCTCGGCGATCGCTGCGTGACGATTTACGGCGAAGACATCTTTGTGTATCGCTTTCTTCTGGTGGGAAAACAAGACTATCTGGTCAAGCATGCCGATGATGTACGCGACACGCTTGCGGCAATCGAGGAAGCGACTCTCTACATTCACGAGCATCCAGCCGTTGCGCAACGCGTCATCGGAAGATCTCTCGGCATGGATGGCGCACTGTTGTCCAAGACCTTTGATCCCAACGATTTCAATTTGTCGCTGGATCAAACCTTGTTGTTGGCGTTGAGCGATGAGACGAGATGGGCAATGAGGCAAGGGATGGTTCCGATGGCGCCGATTCCGAATTACCTTGATTACCTATATCAAGAGCCGTTGGAATCGGTATTGCCGAGTGCCGTAAAAATCATTCGATAAGCACGATATGACATTAAATCGACAAAGCAATATTCTCGCATGGCTCGCGGCAATTGCAATAGTCGTCGTTATCACGATTACGCGCTTTTCCATCCTTGAAGTTCGCTATCAGACCGAACAAATCACGATGGCTGAAAATACGGTGAAAGGCGTTACTAATTTCCGTTTCCTTGTAATGGAAACGGCATTTTATAGTGAACGTCGATCGGTCGAACAGTGGAATCGGCGGGTAATCAGCTTTAAAAAAATGCTTGATACGCAGGTCTATAGCGAGGCTAACGAGAACGCGCTGCTCGAAAAAGAAAAAGCGAATTTGGCCGTGCTGGTGCGGCTCTACGAAAGACTGGCAATTGCCGCGTCCAATTCACCGACATCTCTCAATACCAATGCCAATACCACAGAGTTGACCGCCAGTACAGTGAGCGCGTTATTCCTGACGTCGCAAGACATGCTTGATGACGCGCTGGAGCTGTTGCGGTTGAATCGTCTCGACCTTGTTGCTGCACAAGACCAGGCGGTATTGATCATGCAGTTCAGTATTTTTGCGCTCGCATTATTGATCGCTGCCGGCTGCGCGATTATCAAACGCCGTGTCCTGGTTCCTGTTGCGGCGTTGACGAAGGGTGCAGAGCGGGTCACTAAAGGTGACCTTGAGTTTCGTCTCAACCTCGATGTCGTTAACGAAATCGGTTTTCTGGCGAATACCTTCGATCACATGACCGCGCAGCTTGAGCAATCGCGTAACGCAGCCCGGTCAACTGTCCAGGCGCTGGAGACTAGGAGCACCGAGTTGGCGCGCGCAACAAGAGATGCAGACCATTATCGATTACATGCCGGCATTGGTTGGCTCCTGGGATACGAATATCCGCAATCGCTTCGGTAATAGCGCGTATGTGGACTGGTTTGGTATTGCGCCCGAAAAAATGCGGGGAAAACACATGAGCGAGATCATCGGCGCAGACCGCTTTAAACAAATCGAGCCGCGCTTGCTGTCCGTCTTGCAGGGATATGCTGAGGTTTTCGAACGCACAATTGAGTTTCCGTCGGGAGAAAAGAGGCATGCGGTTTTCTCCTACGTACCTGAAATTGAAGGCGGCGTGGTCAAGGGATTCTATGGCTTTATAAATGATGTAACCCCGCTAAAGGAGGCGCACATTGCAAAAGAAATAGTATTGGCGCAACTGCAGGGTATCGTTGATGCGGCGCAGGATTTTTCGATCATTGCGGGTGACGAAAATGGTTTGATTACGCTGTTCAGCAAGGGAGCTGAAATCTTGCTCGGCTATACGGCAGATGAAATTATCGGCAAGGTCCACCACGGCATCTTCCATGTCGCTGACGAAGTTATCGCTCGTGGTGAAGAGCTCACTTTACAACTGGGACGCCCAATTCGAGGCTTCGACGTTTTTGTTGAGGCAGCTCGCCAAGGTGGATCCGAATCGCGCGAGTGGACTTATGTACGCAAGGATGGCGGAACGCTGCCGGTAAATCTCACGGTGACGGCTATACGCGATGGTTCGGCCAATATCACTGGCTATCTGGGAATTGCAAAAAATATCAGTAAAGACAAGGAGATACTCCGGACTCTTGCGGAGACACGCGACAAGGCGCAGGCCGCCAGTCTTTCCAAAAGCCAGTTTCTGGCAAACATGAGTCACGAGATTCGTACTCCTATGAATGCAATTCTCGGCATGCTGCAACTGCTGCAGCATACGGAACTCACGAGCCGACAGCTCGACTATGCAGTCAAGACGCAGACCGCAGCGCGATCTTTGTTAGGGCTGCTTAACGATATTCTCGACTTCAGCAAGGTGGAAGCCGATAAAATGGTATTGGAACATGCCCCGTTCCGCATCGACACGCTTATGCGCGAACTGTCAGTGATTTTTTCATCCAGTATCGGGAACAAGGATGTGGAAGTACTGTTTGCAATTGATCCGAAATTGCCTGCCTGCGTCGTGGGCGACGCGTTGCGGTTGCGGCAGATATTGATAAATCTGGCAGGCAATGCGATCAAGTTCACCAAGCAGGGCGAAGTGGTGGTGTCATTACAGGTGGTGAAGCAGGCGGACGATCGCACGGAGATAGAATTTGCGGTGCGGGATTCCGGCATCGGTATTTCGCCTGAGCAGCTGGCGTATGTTTTTGAAGGCTTTAGTCAAGCAGAAGCGTCGACGACGCGACGGTTTGGCGGCACCGGCCTTGGCCTGGCTATCAGTCAGCGACTCGTATCGTTAATGGGCGGCGAACTGTTCGTCAAGAGTGAGTTCGGCGTCGGCAGCCACTTTTATTTCACGTTGAGTTTTGAAAATACAAAAGACGATGCCATACCGTCAGCGCCGTCAAATCCAATAGCGAACCAGCAATTGAGGGCATTGGTTGTCGACGATAACTACAGTGCGCGCGAGGTTTTGCTGTCGATGATCAATACACTAGGCTGGCATGGCGAATCTGCCGGCAGCGGTAGTGATGCATTGGCGATGTTACAACGAAGCGCTACCGGTCCGTTTCCGTTTGACGTCGTCTTTATGGACTGGAAGATGCCTGACATGGACGGATGGGAGGCGACAGACAGGATACGCCAGTTGCAGCACGGCCGAGATGCACCGATCGTCATTATGGTTACCGCGCACGGTCGCGAGTTGTTGGCGGAACGTTTGCAGACCCAACGTAATTTGTTGAATGGGTTTTTGGTGAAGCCGATCACCGCGTCGATGCTGCTGGACGCGGTGATAGACGCCTCGCAATTGCCATTGCGCGTCGCTGCAAAGAAGGGGGAAATGCGTCTCGCTGGATTGCGATTATTGGTTGTTGAAGACACCATCATGAACCAGCAGGTGGCGCAGGAACTCCTGATGAGTGAAGGTGCATATGTCGAAGTTGCCGACGGAGGTATTACGGGCGTAGAAAAAGCAGTTACCGCCCAACCTCCATTTGATGCGGTACTAATGGACATCCAGATGCCCGACATGGACGGCTACGTCGCCACCGGCAAGATTCGCTTGGTCCTTGGCACGCATACACCGCACATCATCGCTATGACCGCCAATGCAATGGCCGCTGACAAAGCCGCATGCCTTGCCGCGGGTATGTCTGATCATATTGGCAAGCCTGTTGATCTGGATGTACTGGTGAACACGATTTTGTTGCATTGTGGCGCGAAAAATGTAAATCTCAGCCCGGTAGTAAGTGAAAATTCAACCCTGCTTCAGGACTTCGAGGGGATTGCGCTGGACATCGCTCTGAGACGGCTGGGTGGCGACAAGTGGCTGTTCGCCAATCTGGCGCGACGTTTTGGGCCTGATATGGATGCATTGGCGGCCGACTTGAGACGATCGATGGAATGCGGCGATCAAGCCAAGATGGCCATGCTGACACACTCGCTGAAAGGAACGGCCGGTACGATGGGCGCAACTGCATTGGCAGAGTATGCAGCCAGTGTTGAATTGCAATTGAAGAGCAACGACGTAATGCGGGACATGGATATCGTGATGGCAGAATTTGAAGCGCTCATATGCAGCAGTACGGCTGCACTGGGGAAAATTGCATTGAACCTGTCTTCAACAATTTTGGATTCATCGTCAGCGACAACAGACGCGGATAAAGTACCGCTCGCAACCATGCTGGATAATCTTGATACCCATCTAAAAAGTGCCAACATGCAGGCCATTAGCGTTTTTGCAGTGATCGAAAAGACCCATGGCGTTGCGCTAGGTGACCGGTTGGCTCCGCTGGCGCATTGCATCAATCGTCTAGATTTTAAAGCTGCGTTGGAATGCAGTAATCAACTCCGAATAGGGCTTCAATGAACTCACTCGACAAGCCTCGTACGATCGACCATTCAAACATACAATTGGCTGGGCCACCAGACAGGCCTTTGTTGCTGGTTGTAGATGACCAGCCCAGCAATGTCGAAATGCTGTATGCGCTTTTTAAAGATGACTGCGAAGTCTGCATGGCGACCAACGGGACGGACGCACTCAAATTTTGCCAGGGCCGGCAACCGGATTTGATCTTGCTCGATGTCGTGATGCCTGGCCTCGGCGGATATGCAGTTTGTCAACGACTCAAGAGTGATCCGCTGACCCAGAATATCCCCATCATATTCGTCACGTCACAGCACGATCCGCTGGAAGAAGCGCGGGGGTTTGATGAAGGGGGAGTAGATTTCATCGCCAAGCCGTTTCACATCAATGTAGTAAGGGCAAGGGTACGTACCCATCTGACCTATTACGGTCGTCGGCATTGATAGATGGTCTGACCGGAGTGGCAAATCGTCGTCACTTCGACACCACTTTGCAGGCTGAGTGGAGGCGATGTGCACGCGCGAAGCATCCACTTTCGCTGATCATGCTGGATGTCGATTTTTTTAAAAATTTTAATGACCGGTATGGACACCAGGCAGGTGACGCCTGCCTGCAATCCATTGCGGCAGCATTCAAGATGTGCCTGACCCGTTCGCACGATATGGTTGCGCGTTATGGCGGTGAAGAGTTCGTGTGCCTGCTTCCTGACACGCCGCTGGAAGGCGCGCTATACAAGGCAAGGGATTTGGAAAAACTCGTCAGGGAAATCGGTATTCCGCACGAAAAATCGGATGTCGCCAAGATAGTCACGATCAGCTTGGGTGTAGCTGTTGCCAGCCCGTCGAAGAATGATGAAGCTGGCGATCTAGTGGCATCAGCAGATCGCCAGTTGTATATCGCCAAGCAATCGGGGCGTGGACAGGTTCGTCCGTCATAGAGTTGCTTGATATGTCAGATTGATATGTCAGATTGATACCTGCATTTCATTTATAAATCGTAACCGTACGACTTGATCAGGCTCTTGATTTCAGTGCTCTGTAAATATTTCATTAGCGCCTCGGCGCCCGGTTTGCCTTTTCCTTTGTTCAGAATTATTGCGTCCTGGCGAATCGGGCTATAGAGCTTGCCAGGTACGATCCACACAGAGCCCGACTTCAGCGTTCCATCCTCAAACACCTGTGACATCGCGACAAAGCCTAGCGGCGCATTCCCGGAATAGACAAACTGAAACGCCTGGGAAATGTTCTCCGCCATGACGAATTTGGGTTGTAGTGGTTCGAGCAAGCCCATCGTTGTTATGGCTGCGACGGCTGCAGCGCCATAAGGAGCGAGCTTGGGATTGGCAATGGAAATATGTTCAAAATTTCCTTTTTTGAGCACTGCGCCTTTGTCATCGACGAAGTCGGAATTTGCGCTCCACAGTACCAACTTGCCGATGGCATAAGTAAAGCTGCTACCCGCGACCGCATCCCCTTCTTTTTCCAGCTTCGCAGGCGTCTCGGTATCGGCGGAAAGAAAGACATCGAAAGGGGCGCCATTCTTGATCTGTGCATAAAACTTGCCGGTAGCGCCGAAGGTGACTATCGCTTTGTGACCGGTGTCTTTTTCGAACTGCACGGCAATTTTTTGCATGGGTGCAGTAAAGTTTGCCGCGACGGCCACATGCACTTCCTCGGCCATAGTGCCCGCCGCAGCTACCATTCCGAATAGATAAATCAAAAGTTGCCTGGTGAAATGAGTCATTGCTTCCTCGATTAGTGATGTGCGACAGGAAAAGGAATAATGCCTTAAATATAATTGATGTGCGACGCATACCTCTGAAATGAATCATTATTTGCATAGTCTGTAAGGATTCGGCTCCTGCAGCGACTTATTGCCATGCGATACAAGATACATGGTTCATATTTAGGTTCATATTTAAACGCAAAGCTGGGGGTGCACCCCACCTTCTGGTTTTGCGTAAGCTTGGAACCCTCGAAGCATTCCGTTCGTGGAGGTATACGATGGAGGTGAGGTGTTCCGGAATACAGGATTTTTCATTCATATCGGGGAAACATGATGGCAATATTAGTAGATAAATACGGGAAACAAATGCCGCAGGCCTCGACTCCGGCACGTCGCACATTTCTTGGTTTTGGCCTAACCGCCCTGGTGGCGAATACCTTACTTGGAAAAGTGGTGGCTGCGGCTCCAGCCGATCCGAAACAAGTACCGGACGTATTAATTGAAAACTTCTCCGCAGCGGGCAAAAGCGAGGGAACCGTGCATCGGCCCAAGGTCGTGAAGAGCGATGCCGAGTGGCGCGGCAGTCTCCCTGCCAAGTCGTATCAGGTGACTCGCCATGAAGGAACAGAGGCGGCATTCAGCGGCGCGTATAGCAACAATCATGCAGATGGCCTGTATCGATGTATTTGCTGCGACACGGCGCTGTTCGATTCAAAAACCAAGTTTGAATCCGGAACTGGTTGGCCCAGCTTCTGGCAGGCGATATCCGCGCTGAATGTGGTGAAATCTTCCGACAATAGTTTTGGCATGCAACGCGATGCCATATCGTGCCATCTCTGCGACGCCCATCTGGGACACGTGTTTGACGATGGTCCCAAGCCTACCGGCTTGCGTTACTGCATGAACTCCGTTGCTCTACGTTTTGTGCCGCGTGCCTGACATGGCGCCGCTTGTGATTTGTTTTTAATTTCCAGGAGTATCGTATGACTATCCGTAATACACCCCGGGCAAGACATTTTATTTTTGTAATGCTGCTGGGATTAGGCAGTGTCATATGGGGGCCGCTGTTACACGCAGCGGAAGCGCCGACTGTCATTGCATTGCCGGAATTCGACAGCCAGAAAAGCAAAGGGCCGCTTCAAACTGCCATATTTTCAGGCGGGTGTTTTTGGGGCGTGCAGGGCGTGTTTGAGCATGTGCGCGGCGTGCGCAAGGTCGTGGCCGGGTATGCGGGCGGCGACAAGAAAACCGCCGAATATGAAATTGTCAGCTCCGGGAAAACGGGTCATGCCGAGTCGGTGCAAATAAGCTTCGATCCTGCGGAAGTTACTTACGGCGAGTTGCTGCATATTTTTTTCTCGGTGGCCCATGATCCGACAGAACTCAATCGCCAGGGACCGGACACAGGTACACAGTACCGTTCCGCGATTTTCTATACCGATGACGCGCAAAAAAATATTGCACAGGCCTACGTTGCCCAATTGGACAAATCCCATGCATTTCCGCATGACATAGTGACTGTCATTGCGCCGCAAAAGGGCTTTTACGCCGCTGAAGATTATCACCAGGATTTTCTGGTAAAAAATCCGACGCATCGGTATATCGTATTCTACGATTTGCCGAAGATTGATAATTTGAAGCGCCTGTTTCCAAACAGTTATCGTGGACAACCGGTGACCTTGAACAGTGCGACGTCGAGATAGGGCGTACAGAGAAGGCAGTAATTTAGGTAACGCTAGACTTCGCATCCCGTCCCTTTCAAGGGGATGGCTATGGTGGGGATGGGTTAATGTGGGCAGCTAAACCCATCTCCATCCCGGCCTTCCCCTTGCAAGGGAGGGAGCCAAAACACTACGCTTTTGGATTTCGCCGTGATCGCCATGTCGCCGTGCTTAACGCTTTACGATTTTGCGTAAAGTCTTTTACGGGTCGTTTTAATCATGCACAGGAGTCGCTTCCCATAGCAAAACCCGGTTTCTTCCTCGCCCCTTTACCTGATAGAGGGCTTCGTCTGCTGCTTTCAGCAGTGCGCTCCAATCGGTATGGTTTGGATCGAGTAAAGCCACACCGATGCTGATTGTGAATCGAATTTTTCCTTGTGGCGTTTCGACGCAAAGCGCTTCAATACTTAGCCGCAGACGTTCTGCACAGAGCAGCGCTTCGTCCCTTGTAGTCTCTGGAAGGATGCAAACGAATTCCTCGCCTCCGATTCTCCCAAAATGGTCTATCTCGCGTAGTTCGCTCACGCAGGTTTTCACGCACAATTTAATGACTTCATCCCCGACGTCATGACCGTAAGTGTCATTTACCAGTTTGAAATGATCGATGTCGAGCATGGCGATGGCCATAGGGCGTCCATGGCGCTCAGTCAACGCGATTTCGCGTTCCGCGAGTTCGGTCAGGTAGCGTCTGTTGCATGCGCCGGTCAAGCTATCATGCCGTGATATGTGGAGCAGTTCTTTTTCCAGCAGAACTGCTTTTCTTCGCAGGGACCGCATCACCAGCATCAATATGCAAGCCAGGAATACGGAAAAACAATAGAGCATCAAGCCGTTGATAAAGGTGAGCAGCGGTGTGCCGATTGCAGTGAGAAAAATAAAAATCAATGTCGGGAAAAATAGAACCAGGAAAAACGTTCTGATACGAAACGTGATCATCGATACCGTAAAAACGCAGGCGGAAACCCCCGCCAACCCATAGAGAAATCCATTCTTCAAAATATATTCGCAAATAATGATTGCGGATGCATGCGTGAGATAGATGTATCCGCAGCGTTGGGTAGCGGTCCACCGTAACGCGGTTGGCAGGTAAGCGATAGACCCAAGCAAAACCAGGCCTATGCGTATCAAGAGTGCGGTTGACGCATACAGCGGGTCAATCAAGAGATCCCAAACGGAAAACAAGATGACACCGAAACCAAATAACGGTCCGAGCACAGGCAATAGCACGCCGATTTCGGCTTCGTGGTCGGCGATAAGCTCGCGTTCCGTTTGCTTGGACAAGGACGGAGAGTTGAAAAGGTTTAGTGCCCTCATGCGGTTCCCGCTCTATTTATTATCGGACGCCTGATTGTTCGTGGGGGCGCATTTTTCATACCGTTTAGCGTATGACCATCTATGCGCCCGCGGTGCCGCCTGTCGAGTGATTGAGGCACATATTCAACTATGAGCTGAGCTTTCTAATTTGATTTTATATAATATTATCAATGAATTAGCGAAAAAAATTGATCCATATCAATCTGCCTCCAGCGATAGCGATTGAATCTTCAACCGGCAAAATAAAATGTAATTTTGAACGATCGCGTGGGAGAAACATGCCAGATGCATTGGAGCACGACCTTACGTTTCCTTTATCCTGCCTCCTTTAGTATTCCTGCATTTTTTGATGCATCGCAATTTTTTTTACAGAAGAAATTCGATCATGGTTCAGTGAGCCGGCATAGGACGCATCCTCCGATGATTCCAGCGGCGCACCCATACAACTGGAATGGCATGAAGAAATTGAAACTGTGCTGCACCGCAAGGCCAATGCTGTTGAGTGCGCTTATCCTCTCGATTCCTGCGTTTTATCTGGCATTGGCTGGTACACAACCGTTTTATCGCGACGCCGGTCACTTGCTCTATGTCGTCGTAGCGACTATGTTGGCCGCAGAGATTCTTGTAAAACGCAACGGATGGATATCGGAGAGGGCAGGAGACGTGTCCGGTGTGGATCTTGTCATTCTGTTAGGAGCGCTGGCTAACGCCTGGCCCACCGATCCGCCGTGGTCTCTCGTTGAATGGGTATTGCGACTGGCATATTGCGCTATTGTGTTCATACGTTTGGCGACGTTGCTGGCAAAATACGTTGTGCCGCATCGCTTGCTGCAAATCGTTGCATTAGCCTTGTTCGTACTCGCCGTCGCCGGTGCAGGATTCTTCTGGCTCGAGCCCAAGGTGCAAACATACGCTGACGGGATATGGCTGGCTTTCACTACGGGTGCAACGGTGGGTTATGGCGATATTGTTCCGTCGACACCTGCGTCCCGTATTTTTGCGGCCTTCATTGTGTTGCTGGGCTATGCGCTGTTTTCTGTTCTCACGGCGAGTATTGCAGCGCTGCTTGTCGGCGAAGATGAAAAGCGTCTCAGGCACGAGTTGCATTCGGATATGCGCCTTCTTCGTGCAGAAATTGCCGCATTGCGTGGAGAGTTGCGCGATTCATTTTCTGCGCCGGGCAGGCATGATGGCGGAGGTAGCGATACGAATTGAAAGGACGCAAAACCATGTGTTGTGTAGGTCGTGCGCCGCACACCCTACTTTCTGGTTTCGCATCCCAATTAACTGCTCCGGAATTAATTTTAGCGCTCATGCACATACGTGCCAGGAGCATCGGCTAGAGGTGTATATCCTTTTTTCGGTGCGCCTGACGCTGGCGGCAAGCTTTGTCCGGTCGAGTCGCATTCCAGCCATTCTGCCCACGCCGGCCACCACGAACCTTCAGTGGCAGTGGTAGTGAGATACCAATGGTCTGGATCCACATATTTTTCATCAGATGCCCATTGAGAAATCCGGAACTGCCTGTTCCTGTGACCGGGCTCACTCACGATTCCCGCATTGTGTCCTCCGGTGGTCAGGACGAAGGTCAAATCTGTTTCCGTAAGCAGGCTGATTTTATATACCGAGCGCCATGGCGCAACGTGATCCGATTCTGTCGACACCGCGAAGATCGGCACCTGTATGTCGCTCAATGCTACGGATCTTTCTCCCACTTTGAAACGTCCGCCGGCCAGGTCGTTGTTGAGGAAAAATCGCCTCAGATATTCACTATGCATGCGATACGGCATACGGGTCGCATCCGAGTCCCATGCCATCAGATCGGTCATCGGCGTGCGCTTCCCAAGCAGATAGTTGTTTACCATTTGCGACCAGATCAAATCATTCGACCGTAAGAGTTGAAATGCGCCGGCCATCTGTTTTGTATCGAGATAGCCCCGATACCACATCATGTCTTCCAGGTAATCGATTTGACTCTCATCGATATACAAGCTGAGTTCACCTGCGTCACTGAAATCAGTTTGTGCGGCGAGGAGGGTGATTGAGTTGAGTGGAGTCTCATCATCGCTGGCAAGAATGGCTGCCGCGATGGATAGGAGCGTACCGCCCAGGCAGTAACCGACAGCATTGATTTTGCGATCGGGAACGACCGCTTTCACTGCGTTGATCGCTTCGAATACACCATACCGCAAATAGTCTTCCATTCCCAGGCCGCGATCCTCTTCACCCGGATTGTGCCAGGAGATCATGAACACGGTGTGGCCGCGCTCTACCAGATAATTGACCAGCGAGTTATGCGGCGAGAGATCGAGTATGTAGTACTTCATGATCCACGCCGGTACGATCAGCACCGGCTCGGCATGGACTTCTTTCGTCTTCGGTGCGTATTGAATCAGTTCGATCAGGCGATTGCGATAGATGACTTGTCCAGGGGTCGCCGCAACTTCATGCCCTGGTTGAAAGGCGTCGCTACCAGGAGGAGGTTTGTCGGCAATTTTCCGCTGCCAGTCTTCGATGAAGTTCATTGCGCCGCGCGCAAAATTCTGTCCTCCTTCGCGCACCGTCGCGCCAAGTACAACCGGGTTGGTCGGAATGAAGTTGACTGGCGATACCATGTCGAGCAATTGCCGGGCGACGAAAGCAACAACCTGTTCGTGATGTTTCGATACGCCACCGATGCCGGTGGTGGCGTTGTGCCACCATTGTTGATTGAGCAGAAATGATTGTTGGATCAGATTGAAGGGCCATTGTTGCCATGCAGGATCCCGAAACCGCCGGTCCTGAGGCAAGGGTTCTATGCATGGCTCGGCCGGCAAACAGGAGCTCCCGCACATGGCGTAGTTGAGCAAGCGCATCTCTTTGCGCACGGCCTTTTCAACCAATCGGTGCAATTTGCCTGGCGACTCCGCCAGATGCAGTCCCCAGTCGGCGTAGGCGAGCGCCAAACTGGCAGGTGAAATTCCGTCGGTGACACGTCCCATGAACGCGTGCAGCAAGCGGTCTGCATTGCTTGGACGTTCTATGTCGCACCATCCAGGCACGTTTGCGACGGGACCGACACTGTCTCGAGTTGATGGGTCAGCTGTTGTAACCAGTGCATCGCGACTTGATTGCATTTGATTTTCCTATTGAATGACCTGCAATGAAATACTGTTCGGCGTCGCTCGCAGATCGACTTCCGGCAGCTCGACACGTAGGCGTGATATTTTTTCAGTGGGGGCAATGACTTCGGCAATACCGGTGACGACCAGTTCATGCCTTTGATTTACGACATGGCAATCAAGTTTTACACGGCAATTCTCACGATAAAGTTCCTTTACCTTCACAGTAACGGTTACGGTATCGTCCAAACCGACCGGATGCAAAAAGCTGAGTGATTGGCTCAGGTAAATGGTTCCCGGTCCGGGCAGCAAGGTTCCCAGAACAGTCGAGATCAGCGTGCCGCTCCACATGCCGTGCGCAATTACCTTGTGGAACATGTCGCTCTTTGCATATTCTTCGTCGACATGTGCTGGATTGACGTCGCCGGACATGACGGCAAACAGCTGGATATCCTTTTCGTGCAGAGTGCGTACCAGGCTCGCACTGTCACCCAGTTTCAGCTCGTCGAATGGATGATTTTCGATGATACTCATGGCACTCCTTTTCCCTTGAGATCCAGCCGGAAAGCTATGGTTCCGCTGTCTGGTATCCGCTCGACCTTGAAGCCGAGCTTGTTCACCATCTTCAGTATCCCAGTGTTTTCTGCCAGCGCTTCGCCAACCATTTCCAGCGTGTCGCGGCTGCGGCAATAGTCGATCAGCTTATCCATCAGAATGCGCCCCAGGCCTTGTCCCTTCAGGTCGGAACGGACAATGATGGCAAACTCCGTCGTAATGTTGTCGGGGTCCGAGACGGCACGCGCGACGCCCAGAGTCTCCCATACACCGTCATCCTTTTTCCGGACCGCGATGAATGCCATTTCACGGTCGTAGTCGATCTGGGTAAGACGCGCGAGTTGCGCTGCTTGCAGTTCACGCGTTCTGATGAACATGCGAAAGCGTACATCCTCCGGATCAAGTGCATTGAAAAATGTCACATGCTGCGCGCCGTCTTCCGGCCTGATTGGGCGCAAGAGTAGCGGCTGGCCCTGCCATGTAATATGCGCTTCGAGCTCTTGAGGATAGGGCCGGATTGCAAGCCGATCCCTGTCTGCCGGTTCTCTCGGTGCTATACGAATACGTGCGTCAAGTGCGATCACTCCATGTTCGTCGACAAGCAGTGGGTTAATGTCCAGTTCAAGTATTTCCGGCATGTCGGTGACCAACTGCGACACCTGGATCAAGGTGCGACAAACGGCATCCAGATCTGCAGGAGGGCGGTCGCGATAGCCCGCCAGCAGTTTTGCGACGCGCGTCCGCGAGACCATGTCGTGGGCCAGTACCATGTTGAGGGGAGGCAGCCCTACGGCGTGATCATTCATCACTTCGACAGCAATGCCGCCTTGGCCGAACAGGATGACCGGACCAAATACCGGGTCTGTCGTGACGCCGACGATCAGCTCCTGTGCATTCGGCCGACGTGCCATAGCCTGAACGGAAAAGCCACGCAGCCGTGCATCGGGACGGAGCTCTGCGAGACGTTGCCTCATTGCCCGCGCAGCAGCGGTGACGGCTTCGCCGGTTTCCAGGTCGAGCGTCACGCCTCCGACCTCGGTCTTGTGCGAGATCTCCGGCGAGAGGATCTTGACTGCGACGGGGAACCCGATTTTCTGCGCTGCATTCGCTGCGTCGCCGGCGGTGGCTGCGATCACGGTCTCTACTGCCGGAATGCCATATGCGGTCATGATCCTTTTTGCTTCCGGCTCCGACAGCATGGTCCGACCATCCGCAAGTGCTGCTTGCACTATCATCTGCACCTCGGTGCGGTCCGGCACAAAATCGGTGGCCAGCGACGAGGGCACTTGCATCAGCAAGTTCTGGTTGCGGCGGTACTGGACGATCTGCATGTATCCGCTGATCGCCTCTTCGGGGGTATCGTAAGTTGGAATGCCCGCGTCGGAGAAGATGCGGCGTGCATCCGCAACGGCATCGCCGCCCAGCCAACATGAGACGATGTTGCGTGAAGAGTTTTTTGCCAGTGGAACAATCGCATTTGCAATGTCGATGCTCGGCACTATCGCGGTTGGTGCATGGATGAAGAGGATGGCGTCAGAGCCGGGATCCTTGAGCAGGATTTCCATTGCCTGCACATAGCGGTCCACCGGCGCGTCGCCGATGATGTCGACCGGATTGCCATGTGACCAGGTCGAGGGCAATACCGAATTGAGCTTTTGCAGTGTGTCGCCCTCCAGCTTTGCCAGCGTGCCGTGGCCGCATATCAATGCGTCGGTTGCCATCACGCCCAACCCCCCGCCATTGGTCAGGATAGTCAGACGCTCGCCTGATGCCGGTCTTGCACGCGCAAGGGTTTCCACCGCGCCAAACAAGTCTTCCGTCGTCATTACGCGCAACATGCCGGCACGGCGGATCGCCGCATCGTAGACCTCATCCGATCCGGCCAATGCGCCGGTGTGTGATGCCGCGGCTTTCGCGCCTTCGGCTACACGCCCCGCTTTGACGACAACAACGGGTTTGCTGCGTGCTGCGGATCGTGCTGCCGACATGAATTTTCGTGCAACGTGAATGTCTTCCATGTACATCAGGATCGCTTGTGTCTCGCCATCCCCCGCGAGATAGTCGAGTACATCGCCAAAATCGACGTCGGCGCCATCGCCGAGCGAAATAAATTTTGAGAAGCCGATATTCCGGGACTTCGCCCAATCCAGCACGCCGGTGACCAATGCGCCCGATTGCGAAACGAATGCAATCTTTCCAGGCAGCGCACCGGTATGCGCGAAGCTGGCATTCAGGCCGATGCCGGGTGCCAGCATGCCGACACAATTCGGCCCGAGTATGCGTAGCAGGTACGGTGCAGCGGCGGCCAGCATTTTCTGATGGATGCTGACACCATGTATGTCCTTCACTGCGCCCAATCCGGCAGTTAATACGATTGCGGCCTTGGTTCCGCGTGTTCCCAGTTCGCTGATCAGCATCGGGATAGTTGCAGGGGGCGTGCAGATGATGGCAAGGTCCGGCGCGATCGGCAGATGCGCCACGTCCGCATACACTTCGAGTTCGTCCAGCATCTGGTATTTTGGATTGACCGGCATGATCGCGCCGGAAAATCCGCCTGCGATCAGGTTACGCAGCACAGTTGCGCCGACGCTATTCGGCTTGGAGGACGCACCGATAACGGCGACCGAACGTGGCTCGAAAAGGAAATGCAGGTTTCTGATGCTCATGAACATTCTCTGGTTGCGACGGGAGGCATATCTAGGGATTGAGCTTTGAACGTGACAGCCGGTTCAAGTGCGTCGTGCGATTTCAATCTTTGTTATGCATGACACAGTGCTCAATAACCCTTAAGAGCCATGTTATGAACCGTGCGGAATCCGTCGGTTGATCTGGATCAAAAATACCCAAAGCATCCCCGAAAGTGTTGAACTACTTTCTGGACTTGGAGTGTAACTGCGCTTACGCTCAATCCATCGTATCCAAGAGATGCCGTCCCTGTCATAAGGAATAACAATATGCCTTACAAAACCATACTGGTGCATGTAAATGACTCTGCGCGTTTCGCCGAGCGTGTCAATACCGCTGTCAATATAGCGATAGCAGATCACGGGCACGTCATCGGAGCTGCAATGACGGGCGTGTCCAGATACCTTTATCAAAGTCCTTCGGTTGATACCGGCGCGCCGTATATTGCAGGCCAGCTGGAATTCACGAGCCAGAGGGCAAATGACGTACTGGACGATTTTGAGGAAGAGATAACCAAATACGAACCAGTAACATTTGAACGGCGCCTGGTTGAGGATGAAGTTGCCGATGGGTTGATTCTGCACGCGCGATATTGCGACCTCGTAGTGATGGGACAGAGCGACCCCGATGAGTTTGCGCTGGGCGGAATCCCCGACCTTGCCGCATACGTTATGTTGAATTCCGGCCGTCCGGTGCTGATCATTCCCAAAAAAGGGGAGTTCAGGAATGTTCATGACAAGGTGCTGGTGGCTTGGGATGCAAGCGTGGCTTCCTCGAGGGCGCTGGCAAATGCAATGCCTTTGTTGAAGCGCGCGAAAAAAGTAAATATCGCTGTCTTCAATCCGGCGTCACAGCCAGGCGCACACGGAGATCAAGCTGGTGCAGATATCGCACTCTACCTTGCACGCCATGATATCGACGTTACCGTTACATCTCGAAACACCGAAGGAAATATTGGTGAAGCAATATTGTCTCTGGCATCGGACCTCGGGTCTACATCGCTCGTGATGGGCGGATATGGGCACACGCGTTTTCGCGAGATATTGCTGGGAGGAGTGACTCGGACGGTGCTGGATGAGATGACTTTGCCGGTGTTGATGTCGCATTAGGAAAGAAAGCCCCTTCCCCCTGAAAGGAGGAAGGGGTAGCCCTCCCACCGCTCCATCCTGACTATTTTGATCTGGATCAACCGCCAAACACCCTCCGCCCAATACGATCAAGTCAATGAAAAACCAAACCGGAGAAAGCAATGGGTCACGATGGATTATCAGCTACCAAGATACCTGGAGTACGCGCCATGGAGGCATTGCACCGTGTGCTGCTGGCGGAGATGGAAAGGGTGGCAACTGTTCCGGACATGGAGTTTGTCGACTGCTATGCGGCATTGGTCGCCAGCGTCGAACATGACTTTGCTACCGAAGAGCGGGCGATGGAAGACATTAATTTTCACGGACTGAAAACCCATCGCGAGCAGCATGCCAAGATACTGGGCGGACTCCATCACGCAGAGGCCAAGGTCAGAAGCGGCGATATCGGTGCGGGACGCACTGCAATAGCACTGTTACCGCAATGGTTTGAATTTCACATCTGCACGATGGACGCAGCTCTCGCTGTTGCGCTGCAGATCGCGTGCCTGCCTCAGGGTGTCGCCGATCCGGTAATCTCGTGATGTCGGGATTACGAGGGGAGCTGCCGTGAATTCACCTGGTTCGTTTGCCACATTCAAGCTCAAAGACAAAATGCTGTTGCCGGTAGTGCAAGGCGGCATGGGCATAGGTATTTCTGCGCATCGGCTCGCGGGTAACGTCGCCAAGCTGGGTGCGCTAGGCACTATCTCTAGCGTCGACCTGCGCAGGCACCACGCGGATTTGATGGCCGACACCGGCAAATCCCGCGACAAGGCGAAAATCAATGCTGCCAATCTCGTTGCACTTGACCGCGAGATATGTGCAGCGCAGGCTATCGCTGGCGGCAACGGCATGGTCGCGGTGAATGTCATGCGTGCCGTTGAAGAATACGCAGCATGTGTTCGCCAGGCATGCGAGAGCGGTGCAGACGCGATCGTGGTCGGCGCCGGATTGCCTTTTGACCTGCCTGAATTGGCGGCGGACTATCCCAAGGTTGCATTGATCCCCATCCTTTCGGATGCGCGCGGCGTTGCAGTGGTGCTGAAAAAATGGATGCGCAAGAACCGGCTACCGGATGCAATCGTTATCGAGAATCCGCAGTACGCTGCGGGCCATCTCGGTGCTTCGAATCTTGACAGTGTCAACGATCCGCACTTTGCGTTTCCGCTCGTATTGGAAGGCATATTCGAACTTTTCAAGACACTCGGGATTGAACGTGAAAACCTCCCGTTGATCGCCGGCGGCGGCATCCATAGTTATGAACAGGTATGCGAGCTGCGGGCGCTTGGGGTTGCGGCGGTACAGTTGGGAACGCCTTTCGCGGTGACGGAAGAAGGGGACGCGCACCTGAATTTCAAGAAGGTATTGGCCGGTGCGACGCGCGAAGATATTGTTACATTCATGAGTACGGCGGGGTTGCCTGCACGCGCGGTGCGTACGCCGTGGCTTGCCAATTACCTTGAAAAAGAAGCCAAGCTGAAGCGCATCGCCAAACCGAAAGAATGCACGGTAGGTTTTGACTGTTTGCAACAGTGCGGTTGGAGGGATGGCATTGCGAAGTCAGGACAGTTTTGTATTGATACGCAGCTTGCGTTTGCTTTGAATGGCGATGTCAAGCGGGGGTTGTTCTTTCGAGGGTCGGAGCCGCTGCCGTTTGGGAATGCGATTCGGCCGGTGCGGGAGTTGATTGATTATCTTGTTACGGGGGTGCGTCCGGTGATTGCTTGAGAAGAGGGTGTCCGTTCTAGCGAATTCTGGTGATACGCTGCTGTGTTTCAGTGAGGTTCGTCAAACTACTACGGAGTCTATTTACGGACACTTGCCGGGGTAGCCGGCGGCTAGTCACCTTTTTTGCTTCGCCAAAAAAGATAACCCAAAAAAGGCGACCGCAATACGCTGCCCTACGGGTTCCCATGAAAGCGGTGCGCCGCTCGGGAAGCGAAACCAACTCGCTGCGCTCAGACATGTTTCGCTTCTTATCCGATCGACACACCGCTTTCATGGCAGCGTCCCAAGCGGATGAACGTCAAAACCTCGGAGGACGCATACTAAATTGTCGTTCCAGCGAACGCTGGAATCCGGTGACGTTCGTCGTGCATGACCGGCCGGATATTTTCTGCATACTTCAAAATTTCCTGCGCTTTGCTTGAACCGACACTCCAACCGCAATCCTGTCCGTGTCAGCCAATTTTGACCTGAATCAAGGAATTCGCCAGTGGCGCTCTCTACACTGCCCTTAATGCAGATCGCACTCCAACGCGGAGTCGACAGCAGTTGGAGTCAAGAATGGTTATTTCAGTCATCACACCACCCGTTACCCCTTCAGTGGAATTCGACGCGGCGTTGATTCGCAAGATGAATCAATTGGGTCCTCGTTATACGTCTTATCCCACCGCGGATCGCTTTCAGGAAACGTTCGGGAAATGGGATTATCTCGAAGCGGTAGATGGCGTACGTGCGAGAGGCGGTAGGCATCCTCTTTCGCTCTATGTACACATTCCGTTTTGCGACACGGTTTGCTATTACTGCGCCTGCAACAAAGTGGTGACCAAGGATCGCAGGAAGGCCGTCACCTACCTTTCCTATCTCAAGCGCGAGATTGAAATGCAGGGAAAGCTGTTCGCTGACATGAACGAAATTGAGCAGCTGCATTTCGGAGGTGGCACGCCGACTTATTTGAGTGATGAGCAAATGGGCGATCTAATGTCGCATTTGCGGCGCTGGTTCCGGTTTGCGCCGGATGACATCGGTGAATATTCGATCGAAGTTGATCCACGTTCCGTCACGCCGGAACGGATACACAGCTTGCGTGCACAGGGGTTCAACCGCATCAGTCTGGGTGTGCAGGATTTTGATTCCGGGGTGCAGAAGGCCGTCAATCGCATCCAGCCGGAAGAGCAGACGCTGGCAGTGATCAATGCAGCGCGCGAAGTGGCATTCCGTTCGATCAGCGTGGATTTGATCTACGGTTTACCCAAGCAAAATCTCATGACAATGGCGCAGACGCTGGGCAAGGTGATTGCGGCCAGTCCCGACCGCATCGCAATATACAACTATGCGCACCTGCCGCACCTGTTCAAGCCGCAGCGACGAATTGCGGAAGACGACCTGCCGAGTGCGGACACCAAGCTAGACATGCTGTTCTTGTGCATCAAACGCTTGAGGGATGCCGGTTATGTTTATATCGGTATGGATCATTTCGCCAAGCCGACCGACGACCTGGCAGTGGCGCAGATGCAGGGTCGCCTGCACCGCAACTTCCAGGGATATTCGACGCATGCCGATACGGACATGGTATCCGTCGGTGTGTCGGCAATCAGTGCCGTAGGCGCGACCTACAGCCAAAATGAAAAAAGCCTGGATGCCTATTACGACCGCATTGCGCAGGGCGACCTGCCCATTGCCCGCGGTATCAAGCTCAGCATGGATGACCTGTTGCGGCGTTTGATCATCCAGCGGCTCATGTGCGATTTCGAGCTGTCGATTTCTTCGATCGAGATGGCCTATCCGATCACATTCTCCAAGTATTTTTCTACCGAGATCGACAAGCTGAATACGCTGGAAAAAGATGGCCTGCTCAAAATTGACGACGACTGGATCAGCGTAAGCCTGAAGGGACGCCTGCTGATACGTAACGTATGCATGATCTTCGACCGTTACCTTGGCACTCAGCCCCATCCACAGCCCCAGCGGTTGCGATACTCAAAAACAATCTGATCTAGGTTGAAACACTACAGTGACCACTGTGACCACCATCAGTCTTATTCCGTTTTTCCTGATTGGCCTGCTTGGTAGCGTGCATTGTATCGGCATGTGCGGTGGAATCGTCAGCGCGTTTACGGTTGCATCGCCGCAAAGAAAACCGTTTCCTGCGACTGTCGTTACACATGTTGCACATGCAGCCGATATGTCAGGCTCGGCTGCACTTGGCGCAGCCATGCACGCTGTGTCCTATAACGCCGGTCGCATCGGAAGCTACGCAATTGCAGGTGGTATTGCAGGCGGGGTGGTGGGTAGTGCGCGCTTTTTGTCAGGTGTCTCCGGCATACAGGTCGGTGGCTACTGGTTGGCAAACCTGGCATTGGTTGCACTGGGTTTGTATCTTATGGGTGCATGGAGCGGGCTGGTGCGATTGGAAGAGATGGGGCAAAAAATCTGGCGCCGGTTACAGCCGTTGACTGCGGTCCTGTTACCCATCGATAGCCCACTCAAAGCGTTTGCACTAGGAAGTCTGTGGGGCTGGCTTCCCTGCGGCATGGTATACGGTGTACTGCTTACGGCGATGACGACGGGCTCGGCTTATTCGGGCGCTGCTGTCATGCTGGCATTTGGCTTGGGTACCTTGCCGACGCTGGTGACGATGGGCGTCATTGGCAGCCAGTTGAGAACATGGTCGCGGCGCGGGGCAGTACGCGTCTTCAGCGGCGTGATCGTTCTGCTCTTCGGTATGTTGGGATTGATACGTGCGGCGAGTGGCGTGCATCTGGGCTGGATAGAGTCGCTCTGTTTAAGTCCGGTTCCGTCGGAAGTACATCCATGAATGCGATATTGAGAGACGTTTCCTTGATGCATAGGGACGACACCACGCGCAAACCGGATGCATTGGATGCATTTTCGGAGTGTTTTCATTGCGGCTTGCCGGTTCCGGAAAATACACAATGGTCTGTAGAGATCGATCATCTTGCACGCGCGATGTGCTGCCCTGGATGTCAGGCGGTCGCGCAGGCAATAGTCGAGTACGGCGCGACTGACTATTACCACACTCGAAGCGTGCTGTCGGCAACCGCCGCTCGCGAAGACCTCATTCCGCCTGAACTGAAACTGTATGACAGCCAGGAATGGCAGGACAAGTTTTCCGCGGATACTAATACTTGCGAGGCGACATTTTCGATCGAAGGGATGCGTTGCGCCGCATGCGTATGGCTGATTGAAAAACGTTTGGCAAGTGTGCCTGGCGTCCTTGGCATCAGCCTGAATGTTGCAACAGAGCGGCTGCATATGCGCTGGGATAAAAAGCGGTGCAACGCCAGTGGCATCTTGACCGCGGTGCATGAGGTCGGATATATCGCCTATCCTTTCGACGCAATCAGGCAAAGCGAGCAGCTCAGGCTGTCGAGCAGAAAATTGTTTCGACAGCTCTTCATCGCAGGCCTGTCGATGATGCAGGTCATGATGTACGCGTTGCCGGTTTACATCGCCGCCGATGGCATGATGGAAGCCGACATGGCAAACCTGATGCGATGGGCTGGCCTGGTTTTGACCACTCCGGCGATATTCTATTCCGCGCAACCGTTCTTCCGAGGAGCGTGGGCCGGCCTGAGGAACCGCACATTGGGAATGGATGTCCCGGTCGCACTGGGAATTACCGCCGCCTTTGCAGGTAGTGTAATCGCGACATGGCGAGGGCATGGTGATGTTTATTTCGATTCGGTCACGATGTTCATCTTCCTCCTGCTATGCAGCCGCTACCTGGAATTGTCTGCCCGTCGCAAAGCTGCTTCTGCGTTGGAAAACATGCAGCATGTGTTGCTGGCGTCGGCACTGCACATGCCCGACTATCCGGTAAGGCGCGATACCTGGCTTGTCGCTGCGACGCAATTGGTCGCGGGGGATGTCATCCTCGTGAAGCCAGGTGAAACGATCGCTGCCGATGGCATACTCATTGAAGGTGCAAGTGCAATCGACGTTTCACTGTTGACCGGTGAGAGCCGTATGTGTCCGAAAACACCAGGCGATTTTCTGCCGGGCGGGGCGATCAATGCGGTGCAGGCAATCTTGATGCGTGTGACCAAGCCAGTGCACGACAGCACCTTGTCGACGTTGATCAAACTGAGTGAGCGTGATGGTTCGGCCAAGCCGAAGCTGGCACTATGGGCTGATAAAGTGGCGAGCGGGTTTGTTGCCGTGTTGCTGCTGTTTGCCGTCGGCGTGTTCATATTCTGGCATAGCCATGATCCTTCTCATGCATGGCAGATTGCCGTTGCGGTGCTGGTCGTTTCCTGTCCATGTGCATTGTCGCTTGCTACGCCCACTGCGCTTGCTGCGGCGACCGACCGCTTGTTGCGGCAAGGTGTGCTGGTCGTACAGTCCCACGTCATGGAGACACTGCAGCGTACGACGCATATCCTCTTCGACAAGACAGGCACTTTGACGGAAGGCCATCCGTCGGTGCGCGCGATCGACATATTGAGCGACGTGTCGCGCTTTTCGTGCCTACGCATTGCGGCCGCATTGGAGGCGGGCAGCGCACACCCATTGAGCCACGCGATTATTGAGGCTGCCAAGACGGAGGTTACAAAGACTGCGCGAGCGACATCGCTGACCTGGGCGCAGGCACAAGACCTTGATTACGTTGTCGGGCAGGGCGTGCAGGGCATCGTGGATGGCGCCATCTTCCGTCTCGGCTCCTCTGCATTTGTTGAAACGCTTGCGGGCGAGCCACTGGCGCGCAGGCCATCCAGGACGATGAGCTCGATTTACCTCGGGCGCGAAGGAAAATGGCTTGCGCGATTTGACCTTAGCGATGCGATACGACATGACGCCTGTGAGGTTATTGAATATTTCCGCTCCCTGGGAAAAACCGTCATCTTGCTTAGCGGCGATCATCAGGGCATCACCCAGCGGCTGGCGGTGAAGGTCGGTATTACGGATGCCTATGGCGAGTATTTGCCCGAGCAAAAGCTGGCTTTCGTGCAGGCTTTGCAGAGCAATGGCGCGGTGGTGGCGATGGTCGGGGATGGCATCAATGACGCTGCGGTGTTGCGTGCTGCAGATGTGTCGTTTGCAATGGGAAGTGGCGCTGCGTTGACTCAGGCACATGCCGATGCTGTGTTGATGTCGGGGCGTCTTTCTTCATTTGCCGATACGGCGAGACTTGCGTCAGAGACGATGTCGGTTGTGCACCAGAATCTGGTGTGGGCTGTGTTTTACAACGCGGTTGCAATTCCGGCTGCGGCGATGGGCTTGCTGAATCCGTGGATGTCGGGGGTTGGAATGGCGCTTAGTTCGGTTGTTGTCGTGGTCAATGCGCTGCGGCTTAGGCGTATTCCTAAGCAGGGTGTGGATCAATATTCTGCTTCTTTGAAGACGGAGTTTGTGATGGGTGCGGGGACGGTGTCCTGATTATGGAAGCACTTTATCTGCTTGTTCCGGTTAGTGTGCTTATCGTGTTTGTTGCGATATGGGTGTTTTTTTGTGCGTCTGATAGTGGGCAGTTTGACGATATGGTGGGGCCGGGGTTCAGGATACTTCAGGATGATGATGGTGCGGTGGTGAAGGAGTCGGATGTTGTTTTGGATTCAGGTCGCGATTAGATGATCTGAGGTGGTCGCCGTATTCGCAATATCTCTGTCGTTAGCTTTGTCATCCCAGCGAGTGCTGGGATCCAGTGACGACGTTCGTCAAATTACTACGGAGTGTATTTACGGACACTTGCCGGGGTAGCCGGCGGCTAGTTACCTTTTTTGCTTCGCCAAAAAAGGTAACCCAAAAAAGGTGACCGCAAGACGCAGCCCTTCGGGTTCCCATGAAATCGATGCGCCGATCGGGAAGCGAAACCAACTCGCTGCGCTCAGACATGTTTCGCTTCTTATCCGATCGGCACACCGCTTTCATGGCAGCGTCCCAAGCGGATGAACGTCAAACCCTGGGAGGGCGCATATAGGTAACCTGTCGTCCCAGCGAATGCCGGGATCCAGCGACGTTCGTCGCGTACCAGACGACATAAATACTTCGCTTCTCAACCCGATCCGGCGGATTTTGATTCACATCAAAGATTTTCAAAGTCCAAAAACCTACCCTCAATCTATCGTTATGAAATTCCGGGGAGAGCGTTTGTGGATACAGCACTTAACTACAATTACAAGATCGTCAAGCAGTTCGCGATCGCGACTGTAGTGTGGGGCGTGATAGGTATGCTGGTGGGCGTGTTCATCGCTGCCCAGCTTGCGTGGCCTGCACTTAACTTTGATATTCCATGGCTGACCTATGGCCGGCTGCGCCCATTGCATACCAACGCGGTTATTTTTGCGTTTGGCATCTGTGGTTTGTTCGCTACTTCCTATTACGTCGTCCAGCGCACGTGCCAGGTACGGCTCTTCTGCGACAAGCTGGCGTCCTTCACTTTCTGGGGATGGCAGGCAGTGCTGGTGGGTGCTGCGATTACCCTGCCTATGGGTTTTACGCGCGGCAAGGAATATGCGGAGCTGGAGTGGCCGATCGCGATATTGATTGCTGTGGTGTGGGTCGCCTACGCGGTCGTGTTCTTCGGCACGCTCATCAAGCGCAAGGTGCAGCACATCTATGTCGCCAACTGGTTCTTCGGCGCCTACATACTCGCGGTCGCGCTGCTGCATATCGTCAACGCGGCTTGCATGCCGGTCTCTCTCTGGAAGTCGTACTCTGCTTATGCCGGCGTGCAGGACGCAATGATTCAATGGTGGTACGGACATAATGCGGTCGGCTTCATTCTTACCGCCGGCTATCTCGGCATGGTGTACTACTTCATTCCCAAGCAGGCTGAGCGTCCTGTGTATTCCTATCGCTTGTCGATCGTCCATTTCTGGGCGCTGATCTTCACCTACATGTGGGCGGGGCCGCATCACCTGCATTACACCGCGCTGCCTGACTGGACACAATCGATCGGCATGGTGTTCTCGCTGATCCTTCTGGCACCTTCGTGGGGCGGCATGATCAACGGCATGATGACGCTCTCGGGTGCATGGCACAAGCTGCGCTCCGACCCTATCCTGAAATTCCTGATCGTGTCGCTGTCGTTCTACGGCATGGCGACATTTGAAGGTCCGATGCTGTCGATCAAGACCGTCAATTCGCTGTCGCACTATACCGATTGGGGTATCGCACACGTCCATGCCGGCGCGCTGGGCTGGGTCGGCTTCATCACGATGGGCTCTATCTACTACCTGATTCCGCGTCTCTCGGGCAAGAAGGAAATGTGGAGCACGCGTTTGGTTGAAACACACTTCTGGGTCGCGACCATCGGCATCGTCCTGTACATCGCATCGATGTGGATAGCCGGCGTGATGCAAGGCTTGATGTGGCGCGCGGTCAACCCGGACGGAACATTGACTTATACCTTTGTCGAAGGCGTCAAGGCGACTTATCCATACTACGTCATCCGATTTACAGGCGGGTTGCTGTACCTGTCGGGCATGTTGCTGATGGCTTACAACACCTACATGACGGTGCGGGATGGCGAGAAGGTCATCGCGCGCATTCCGACCGCTCTTCCTGCATTTGCGTGAATCGAGGAAAAAAATGAAGTTCTCTCATGAATGGATCGAAAAGAACCCGTGGCTGTTAATCGCGATGGTATTGCTCGTGGTGAGCATTGGTGGACTGGTGGAAATTGTGCCGCTGTTCTTTCAAAAATCGACAACCGAGCCGGTGGCGGGATTGAAGCCGTATTCACCCTTACGCCTGGTCGGGCGCGATATCTACATACGGGAAGGTTGCTACAACTGTCATTCGCAGATGATACGGCCGTTTCGCGCAGAGACCGAACGTTACGGTCATTACTCGGTGGCCGGCGAGTTCGTCTATGACCACCCGTTTCAATGGGGCTCGAAGCGGACAGGTCCTGACCTGGCACGGGTAGGTGGACGCTACAGCGACGAATGGCATCGAACGCATCTGGATAATCCGCGCGACCTTGTGCCGGAATCAAATATGCCGGGCTATCCATGGCTGGCAAAAACAAAACTGGTTCCGGGAGATGTCGTGCCGAAAATGCGCGCACTCAAGCGCCTGGGCGTTCCGTATTCCGAAACGGAAATGATGGCTGCCAGTGCATCCTTAGAGGGAAAAAATGAGCAGGACGCATTGATCGCGTACCTGCAGGGCTTGGGCATCTTGATCAAGACGAGAAATTAATCATGGCAACTTTCAATCTTTTTAATGATGCCAGCAGCGTGATGACCGTCGTCAGTTTCATCACGTTTTCCGGAATACTCTGGTGGACCTTCATGTCCAGGCGCAGCGCGGATTTCGATGAGGCGGCACAGTTGCCATTTGCGGACGATGACGATGCGCAAGCTGTTGACCATATTGACCAAACGGAGAAACACCATGGCTGATTTCACCACTGGATTTTGGGATATATATATCACTATGCTGACGCTGCTTAGCGTCACTGGATGCGGCATTCTGTTGTGGTCTCAATCGACCGTCCGGGTAAAGGCGTCGGAGATGGAGAAGCATCATGGCTGATTTCACCAGCGGATTTTGGGATATATATATCACTGCGCTGACGCTGCTTGGTGTCATCGGATGCGGCATTTTATTGTGGTCGCAATCCACCGTGCAAGTAAAGGAATCGGAGATATCCGACAGCGGGGTACCGACGACCGGGCACGTATGGGATGAAGACCTCACCGAGCTGAACACGCCTATGCCCGGCTGGTGGATGTGGCTGTTTTATATCACGATCGTATTCGGATTGGCCTATCTGTTCCTCTATCCGGGACTGGGAAGCTACGCCGGAAAATTGGGATGGAAATCCAGCACCGCCTATCAGGAGGAGCTGAAGGTAGCGGAGACTAACTATGCACCGCTATTCAATCAATACCTGCAGCAGGACCTCAAGGTCGTTGCTGCTGACCCGAAGGCACACGCCATCGGCGAACGGCTGTTCCTCACCTATTGCTCGCAATGTCATGGATCGGATGCGCGCGGCAACAAGGGCTTCCCGAATTTGACGGATCAAGACTGGCTGTATGGCGGCGACCCCGACATCATCAAGACCACCATACTTTACGGCCGCACCGGCCAGATGCCGCCGATGGCATCCGCGATTGGATCCGATGAGGATGTAAAGAACGTGGCGAATTATGTGCGCAGCCTGTCGGGCGCAGTTTCAGATCCGATCAAGGTGGTGTTCGGCAAGGATAAATTCACCGTGTGCGCTGCATGTCATGGCATGGACGGGCATGGCAACCAGTTGCTCGGCGCGCCGAACCTGACGGACAAGATATGGCTGTTTGGCGGCAGTGAAGATACGATCATGGAAACCATACGCAAGGGTCGCACCAGCACGATGCCGCCGTTCAAGGATTTTCTAGGCGAGGCAAAGGTACATGTGCTTGCCGCGTATGTGTGGAGCCTGTCGAATGAGAAATCGATACAGTCGCAATAATTCTCCGTCGTTCCTGCGCAGGAACAACGGGGAAGTTTGTTGATAGTGGTCGCTGTCCTTCCCACTGCAACGTCTTTGAAAGCAATGAACGCAAATGAGTAGCCCGGCCCCACAAGTTTCCGTGATCAAGATGTACGCCGCGCGCGAGGAAATCTATCCGCGCGAGGCCAAAGGCCGATACGCCAGTTTGCGCTGGATATGTGTGTGGCTGACGCAATTAACGTTCTACGGTTTACCCTGGCTGAGATGGAATGACCGCCAGGCAGTGCTGTTCGATTTGGGTGCACGCAAGTTTTATATTTTTGGGGTTGTGCTTTGGCCGCAGGATTTTATCTATCTTGCGGCCCTTTTAATTATCTGCGCGTATTTGCTGTTTCTTGCGACAGCGATCGCGGGGCGCGTGTGGTGCGGATTCGCGTGTCCGCAAACCGTCTATACCGAAATTTTCATGTGGATAGAGCGGAAAATCGAAGGGACGCGCAGCGCCAGAATGCGCCTCGATAAACAACCTGCGTCGTTCTCCAAGTTCGGAAAGAAATTTGCCAAGCATGCTGCCTGGGGCGGCGTGGCAATATGGACAGGGTTCACTTTTGTCGGCTACTTTACGCCTATCGGTGTCTTGATGCAGGAGACCGCAAACACCACACTAGGTGGATGGGAAACCTTCTGGATCCTGTTCTATGCGCTGGCGACGTATGGCAATGCAGGCTGGTTGCGTGAGCAGGTATGCAAATATATGTGCCCTTATGCGCGTTTTCAAAGCTCGATGTTCGACAAGGACACGCTGATCATCACCTATGATGAAAAGCGGGGGAAACCCCGCGGTGCGCTTCAAAAAGACTTGGCCGGATCTTCGAAGTCTGGTGACTGTATCGATTGCACCATGTGCGTACAGGTTTGCCCGACCGGCATAGATATTCGCAAGGGACTGCAATACGAATGCATATGCTGTGCCGCCTGCGTGGATGCATGCAATACGGTGATGGACAAGGTCGGATTCGACCGCGGGTTGATTCGGTATTCGACCGAAAATGCGCTCAAGAATAATCTGTCCATCAAAAAAATTCGACAACGCGCGCTGCGACCACGGGTGCTGATTTACACGGCAATACTGGTGACCATCGTCGCTGTCTTTTTTGGGTCGCTCGCAACGCGGTCGACACTCAAGATGGATGTTATTCGCGATCGTGGATCCATGGGACGCGAAGTGGATGATGGCGTGATCGAAAACGTCTACAAACTGCAGATCATGAATACCGACGAAATGCCGCATAGGTATCGGATCGCTGTGGCTGGCATCGACACAATCAGGATCGTATCCACTAGCGAAGTCAGTCTGATGAGTACCGAATCGCGTGCCGTCCCTGTGCGAATTCAAGTCGACCCAGGCAAAGGTACCAGGGGATCCAACAAGATCAGCTTCCAACTGATAGCGTTGGATACAAATCAGAAACCGGTCAAGGAAAAAGCCGTATTTTTTGTGCCGCGTTAATAGGAATTACAGAGTTAACAGGAGGATACATGCACTCGTCTATCACCATGCAAGAAGCATCGCGCAGCGCAAAGCCCTGGTATCGGCAACTATGGCCATGGCTATTGATGCTAGGTCCGTTCATCGTGGTCGTCGGCGGCAGTTATGTGATGTGGGTTGCGTTCACTCGACAAGATGCACTGGTCGTGGATGACTATTATCGCCAGGGCCAGGCGATCAATCAGGATTTGCGGCGCGATCGTGTTGCTGCCGATCGTGAACTTGCATTCAAGCTTCAATACGACGCCGCGTCAGGAGCCCTTACTGGTCAGATACTGAGCCACGGCTTGCCATATCCTCACAAAATTCAGCTCCAGTTGATACACGCAACCCTGCCGGAAAAAGATATCAAGCTCGTTGGGCAACCCGGACCGGATGGAACCTTCGTCATTCCGCTACCGATGTTGGATGCCGCCCGCTGGCAGGTGCAGGTGGAGGGTGATCAGCGCGATTGGCGTCTTGGTGGCGGATGGTCGTGGCCGCATCAGCAAAAAATTGAGATCATGGCGGACCCGATTCCGTTGGACTGAAAATGGAGACCAAAATGCAAAGATTGGCAATGACTGTGCTGTGGCCGTCTTTCCTCGTATCGATCGTGGCGGAGGGCTTTCTATTCTCAATGGTTGATCCGCAAGAAATTATCCTTGCGCATAATTTGATCGATCTGTCGCCTCATGGTATCTACACCATAGGCTTTTTTTGTATTTGGTTGTTCTGTGCGATGGCCTGTGCGCTGACGTATTACCTTGCGACTGTGCCTGGAGCGGAAGTCTGAAGAGTCCGCTTATGTATACCTGTGCAATTTCCATGGCTCGCACATTTCTCCCCTCGCCCGCAGGCGAGAGAGGGGCGGGGAAGAGGGGGTTCGTCAAGAAATCGAATATATTTCAAACGCATCGGCGTCGGTTTGAAGATGCTATGCAAGACATCGTTCTTCCGTGCACCATCACCCAACTGCAGACAAGGGAAAATGCGCAAGGCTTCTCAATTGTTGATTTACAAGTGGCAGTGTGAATGTCTATTGGATGCCCGTTTAGAATACGTGCTTCCTGATTGCCATTTTTAACCTGTCAATGAATTACTTCGCAATCAAATACCTTCATGTCACTTGTGCGGTTCTGAGCGGTAGTTTCTTTATGCTGCGCGGCATCTGGATGCTGCGCAATTCGGCGATGTTGCAGCAACGCCGGGTCAGGATCGCGCCCCATATCGTCGATACGCTGCTGCTGGTCAGTGCGCTTACCCTGGCCGGCTTGAGCGGGCAATATCCATTTGTGCAGAACTGGCTTACCGCCAAAGTCATCGCACTCGTCGCGTACATTTTCCTCGGTGCCGTTGCATTGAAGCGAGGAAAAACAAAGCAGGTTCGCACTGGTGCATTCATAGGCGCATTGCTTATTTTCGCTTATATCGTCTGCGTTGCAATAAGCAAGCGCGCAACGATTTTTTAAACTTTGAGTTCATTGACATCAAGCGCTTTGAGAAAAAACGCGTAACAGGATGGCTAGAATTCACCAATCACAATCCCACTTGTATTTACACCTATGGCAGCCGCCCTGCCACTTCTACCGTGCGTAACATATTGCGAATATGGTGAAAATTGATCTAGATCATAAAAATTCGCATGCGACGTCGTTAGCATGGGATTCATTCTGCTAGATGCCTTGAGCAAATTAGCCGAATCGATGATGTTCTCGCATCCCAACCGCCTGGCAGGTATTTCAGGAATTATATTGGAAAGCTTAGACTGACGAAAATGACTGATCCCACGGCCAGCTTAAAAGGCATACTTGCGAATACATCGCTTTTCAAAATGCTTGATGAGCGGCAGCTTGACGCGATCGCTTCCGATACGAGTCCTATGCGTCTTAAACAGAACTCGTCCGTGGTCAATCAAGGTGATGCATCAGAAGGTGCATTCTGGATAGTATACGGACAGGTGAAGGTCGTTTTGTATAGCGGGCGAGGTGGCGAAAAAACACTTGAGATACTGGGTCATAGCAAATGTTTTGGATTGGGCGAGATGCTGCTGGAACGGCCTCACCTGACGTGCGTGAAGACTACCATCGACTCGATGCTGCTGCATACCGGTCGCGATACGATCTTGCAGGCGGCGAAAGAAAATTTTGGATTCGCACGTGAACTGATGACTTGTATCGGACACCAATTCTATGGACTGGTTCAGGAAATCGATAGTTATTCACAAAGCGCCAAGCAGCGTCTGGTCAGCTACTTGCTGAAACAAAGCCGACGTGAAACCAGCGACAATATTGAACTGGTCGCCAATAAATCATTGATCGCTTCTCGGCTTAGCTTTACACCAGAGACTCTGTCCCGTTTGTTTCATGAGCTTGCGGACGAAGGGATCATTTCGATTGCCGGACGTCGAATAATCATACTCAATTCCGAGAAGATGTCCTCATTGATGGAATAGATTTTCCACGCAAATTGCTTTACTCGGCAATGAGTGCACGTCCGGTATTTCCATTATAAATCTTACGCGACATGGCAAAAAAAAATCACGGTCGTTCCCGCGCACGTGGGAATCCATAGTGCGGCGATTCGTTCAAGTGCCACATGGATTCCCGCCTGCGCGGGAACGACGAATTTATACAATGTGCGTAGTCCTGATTAATATATTTGGCCAATGCACACATTATCGCGATCCGGGCAATTTTGATGTACATCAATTAAATTGCCGACACTGATCCGTACACTTCATTGCATCCGTTGTGCGCACCAAACACCTTGGAGCGAGCGGCAGCAGGAGTAAGTGACATGACGGCGTTCGCATCATCCCATCCCGTTACCCCGTTGATCGCTTTCGACGCGCAACTGATACGCAAGCTGAACCAGCTCGGGCCGCGCTATACGTCCTACCCCACTGCAGATCGCTTCACCGACGCATTTGATTATGGCGACTACTTGCAGACAGTTGCCAATACGAGATCGCGTGGCACCATGCAGCCGTTGTCACTGTATTTGCATATCCCGTTTTGCGACACGGTTTGCTATTACTGTGGTTGCAACAAGATCGTCACCAAGGATCGCAGCAAGGCAGCCACCTATCTCGGCTATCTCAAGCGTGAAATCGAAATGCAGGGAAAATTGTTCAGCGGGATGACTCAAATCGAACAATTGCATTTCGGCGGCGGCACGCCCACCTACTTGTCGGATGAGCAAATGGCGGGATTGATGGCGCATTTGCGTCACTGGTTCCGATTTGCGCCGGACAATATTGGCGAATATTCGATTGAAGTCGATCCGCGGACGGTGACACCGCAACGAGTCCATATTTTGCGTGCGCTAGGTTTTAACCGTATCAGCCTGGGCGTCCAGGATTTTAATCCGGAGGTCCAAAAGGCGGTCAATCGTATCCAGCCGGAGGAGCAGACGATGGCAGTGATCAACGCTGCACGTGAAGCGCGCTATCGTTCCATCAGCATCGATCTGATCTATGGCTTGCCCAAACAAAGTCTCATCACGATGGCTGAGACGCTGGACAAGGTAATTGCCGCGGATCCGGATCGAATCGCGATTTACAATTACGCGCATATGCCGCATTTGTTCAAGCCGCAGCGCCGTATCAATGAGCAGGAATTGCCTGGCAGCGATGCGAAGCTGGAGATGATGTTCCTATGTATCCGGCGCCTGACCGAAGCAGGGTACGTTTATATCGGCATGGACCATTTTGCCAAGCCCGAGGACGATCTCGCCGTTGCCCAAAGGCAGGGACGCCTGCATCGCAATTTCCAGGGTTATTCGACCCATTCAAATGCGGACCTGGTGTCATGTGGCGTATCCGCGATCAGCGCCGTTGGCGACACATATAGCCAAAATGTCAAAACACTGGACGCGTATTACGAATCTATAGATAAAAATGAATTGCCGATTGCCCGCGGAATCAAGCTGAAGATGGACGACGCATTGCGAAGAACGGTTATTCAGCGGTTGATGTGTAATTTTGAATTGCCGATCGAGGCGATCGAGGTGGCATATCCAATTACATTTGCAAGCTATTTTGCCCTTGAGCTAGAAAAATTGCAGGTTCTGGCAGGTGACGGCTTGCTGACTATCGATGCCGAACGGCTGGTTGTCACTTTGAAAGGGCGCCTGTTGATACGCAATATTTGCATGGTCTTCGACCACTATTTGAAGGACAGACCGGCTATGGAATCGCAGCCGCTGCGGTATTCCAAAACAATTTGAAATCTGATGCCATAATTACGGGTTTTCTCGGGCAATACCGGTGACTATTCAACTTCGCCCCTGTATATTGGCACGCTTGCCGGCGGTTCTATTCGCCGCTGTTGCGACCTTCGCGGAAACCACGAAAGGCGGCAAAGATCGAAACCAATTTCAGTGCCTTTGTGCGCATTGTCAAAATTACATGATTTGGCAACACGGATGACTCTGCAAGCCCATCAACTGACCTGTATTCGTGGCGACCGCCGACTCTTTACCGACGTCGGCCTGGAGATCAATGCCGGTGATGCATTGCGCGTGGTCGGAACGAACGGCAGCGGCAAGACCAGTCTGTTGCGCATATTGTGCGGGCTGGCGCTGCCTGTCGACGGCGAGGTGCGCTGGCATGGCCACAATATTCGCGGCTTGCGCGAAGAGTTCTGCCGTAACCTGGTCTATATCGGTCATGCCAACGGTGTAAAGGACGATTTGCTGGCATGGGAAAACGTCGTGGTCACGTCGACTCTGTCCGGCAATCCGGTCAGTCGTGAGGATGCCGGCAACGCATTGGAACAACTTGGCCTGGGCCACGCTGCTGATTTGCCGACCAGGGCACTGTCCCAGGGGCAGCGCAAGCGGGTGGCATTGGCGCGATTGCAGTTCGGCAAGGCGGCGCCATTATGGATACTCGATGAACCATTTACGGCGCTGGACCTGGATGCGGTCACTGCATTGCGCGCCACTCTCAATTGCCATCTGGCGGAAGGTGGCATGGTGATATACACCACCCATCAGGAAATCGACCTGGCCGCACGCCGTTCCCTCCGAGTCGAATTGAATCAGGCCACATCATGCTGAAGGCATTGCATTGTGTGATCCGGCGTGACCTGCTGCTGGCATTCAGGCGCCGCGCGGACGTGCTGACCACCTTGTTCTTCTTCGTAATTGTTGCCACCTTGTTTCCGCTTGGCGTCGGGCCGGACCCGGTGTTGTTGCGCGCGATGGCGCCCGGCATTCTTTGGGTGGCGGCGTTGCTTGCCTCGATGCTTGCGTTGGGGCGACTATTCGCGCTGGATTATGCAGACGGCACTCTGGAGCAAATGCTGCTGTCGGCCGAACCGCTGTCCGTGATTGTGATCGGCAAAGTCATCGCGCATTGGCTGGTGTCCGGCTTCCCGCTGATACTGGTGGCGCCGTTGCTGGGGGTGCAGTTTGACCTACCGGGCAGGTCGATCATGGTATTGGTCGCGAGCTTGTTGATCGGTACACCGATCCTGAGCCTGATAGGCGCGATCGGTGCTGCATTGACGCTGGGTGTGCGAGGCGGCGGGGTGCTGGTTTCACTGCTGGTACTGCCGCTGTATGTTCCCGTGCTGATCTTTGGTGCCGGTGCGGTTGGCGCCGAAATGTCCGGATTGGGTGGTGATGCACACCTGCTTCTGCTGGGCGGCTTGCTCGCTTGCGCTTTGGCACTGACCCCGTGGGTCACGGCGGTGGCATTGCGTATTGCGCTGGAGTGATCGCGTTGCGGGAAGGTAGGATGCGCCCCGCGCACCTTTTACATCATGTTTGCGTAAGTCTTGTTTTAGTTTGAAATTTTTTGGAGCATTTCCATAATGTCCATTGCCAGTTATACCCAGTCCAGAAAGTCGGCGTTAAGCGCCAGCGTCTGGTTCAAGTACGCGTCGCCGCAATTGTTTTTTCCATTGGCGGGGAAATTGATTCCCGTTTTTGCCGTCATCAGCGCGGTGTTATGCATCATTGGCGCTTACATCGGCTTCTTCGTCGCACCTACCGACCAGCAGCAGGGCGACGCATACCGCATCATTTTTCTGCATGTGCCTGCAGCCTGGATGTCGATGGTGATTTATCTCGCGATGGCATTCTGGGCCGGTATTGGACTGGTGATGAACACGCGGCTGTCCTCGATGATGGCGACCGCGCTGGCTCCGACCGGCGCGATGTTCACTGTGCTCGCATTGTGGACCGGCGCCCTATGGGGAAAGCCGACCTGGGGCGCATGGTGGGTGTGGGATGCGCGGCTTACGTCGGAACTAATCCTGCTGTTTCTGTACATCGGCTTCATGGCGTTGCAGGCGTCGATCGATGATCTGCGACGTGCCGACAAAGCGGGCGCCGTGCTTGCGCTGGTCGGCGTGATCAACGTTCCGGTGATTTATTTTTCGGTGCAGTGGTGGAACACCTTGCACCAGGGTTCGTCGATTAGTTTGCGCAACGCGCCGAGCATGGCGATCACGATGCTGGTCGGGATGCTCGTGATGGCATTGGGGTTCTGGGCATACAGCATCGCGGTGGCATTGCTGCGCGTCCGCTGCATAGTGCTTGAACGAGAACGCCACAGCGATTGGATTAAACAGTACGTAGTGAGTATGGAGAAGTGAGCATGGAGAAGACGAAATGATCTGGGAAAACTGGAGCGACTTTTTTGCGATGGGCGGGTATGGCCTGTACGTTTGGGGTTCCGTCGTAGTGACCTTGGTCCTGATGTTCGGAGAAATATTTTTATTGGCAATGCGCTGGAATGCAAGCATTCGGCACCTCGGAAAATGGATACGCAATCTCCAGAAGGAACGTCATGAAAACAAGGCATAAGCGTCTGATCCTGGTCGCTGCCGGCCTCGCTACACTGGCTCTTGCAGCGTGGCTGATCCTGTCGGCATTTCAGAAAAACCTGGTATTTTTCTTTACCCCATCGCAGGTACTGAAGGGCGAAGCGCCGCATGGCCGCGCTTTCCGTATGGGTGGCCTGGTCGAAGCCGGTAGTTTGAAGCGCCTGCCTGACGGCGTCACCGTCAACTTCATCGTCACCGATACCGCACAGCGGATTCCAGTGGTATACCGCGGCATTCTTCCCGACCTGTTCAAGGAAGGAAAAGGCGTGGTCTCGCAAGGCAAACTCGGTCAGGACGGCGTGTTTTCCGCCGATGAAGTCCTCGCCAAGCATGATGAAAACTATATGCCGCCCGATGCCGCTTACGCGCTGAAGAAAGCCAAGCAAGCAAACCAGAAGGTGGCGGACACGCTCGTCACCGGCGGCACGCAAACCAAGGATGTCAAATGATTCCAGAAATCGGAAATTTCGCGATCATGCTTGCACTGTGCCTCGCACTGGTACAGAGCATACTGCCTATCGCCGGATCATTTCGCGGCAATCAACGCTGGATGGCGCTGGCGCGACCGGCGGCGTACGGTCAGTTCATCTTCATCACGTTTGCCTTCGTGTGCCTGGTGTATGCATTTGTCTCAAATGATTTTTCGGTGGCATACGTCGCTTCCAATTCAAACTCGACATTGCCGGTGTATTACCGGGTTAGCGGTACCTGGGGCGGCCATGAAGGGTCGTTGCTGCTGTGGACGCAAATGCTGGTGCTGTGGACCTTGGCAGTTGCGTTGTTCAGCCGCCAGCTGCCACAGGAAACTGTCGCGCGCGTACTTGGCGTGATGGGGCTGATCAGTGTCGGCTTCCTGTGCTTCATGCTGTTCACATCGGACCCGTTTGACCGGCTGCTGCCTGCTGCTGCTGACGGTAATGACCTTAATCCATTGCTGCAGGATTTCGGCATGATCGTGCATCCTCCGCTGCTGTATATGGGCTATGTCGGCTTTTCTGTAGCGTTCGCATTTGCGATCGCTGCATTGATGGGTGGCCAGCTCGATGCGGCTTGGGCGCGCCGGTCGCGGCCATGGACCCTCGTTGCATGGATGTTCCTGACGCTGGGCATTTTTCTTGGTAGTTTCTGGGCTTACTACGAACTCGGCTGGGGCGGCTGGTGGTTTTGGGATGCGGTCGAAAATGCCTCGTTCATGCCATGGCTGGTGGGCACTGCGCTGATCCATTCGCTGGCCGTGACTGAAAAGCGCGGCAGCTTCAAGAACTGGACTGTGCTGCTCGCCATCATGGCGTTTTCATTGTCCTTGCTCGGTACGTTCCTGGTACGTTCCGGTGTACTGACGTCGGTCCATGCGTTCGCCACCGATCCGCGGCGCGGCTTATTCATCCTGGTGTTCCTCACCATCGTGATCGGCGGATCCTTGCTGCTGTTCGCATGGCGCGCACCGAAAGTTGGACTTGGCGGCAGGTTCAGCCTGTTCTCGCGTGAGTCACTGCTGCTGGCCAACAATGTGTTGTTGGTGGTCGCGGCCGGGACTGTGTTCCTGGGCACGTTATATCCATTGTTTCTCGACGCTCTGGACCTGGGGAAAATTTCCGTCGGGCCGCCATACTTCGAGGCGGTATTCGTCCCCTTGATGATACCGGCATTGCTGCTGATGGCGATTGGTCCGTTCGTACGATGGAAAGAGTCGAAGTGGCAAGACGTGTGGCGCAACCTGCGCTGGGTCGGCGCCGCTACATTGCTGCTCGCTTTGGCAGCGGTGGTGACATTGACCGCGTCGCCGATGCTGGTGTTCGGGCTTGCGGTCGCGGCGTGGATATTGCTCGCTACAGGCTGGCAGCTATTGCAACGCTTGCGCCATGCACCCGCTGGCACATCCCTGTTGCTAAGAATTTCCAGCCTGCCACGCAGCTACTGGGGCATGCTGATTGCGCATGCAGGTATCGGCGTGTTCGTCGTCGGCGTCACGCTGGTCAAGGGGATGGAAACCGCCAACGACGTGCGGATGCAGATAGGCGATACCACATCGGCCGGTGGATACGTATTCCGCTTCACGGATTTAAAGGATATTCAGGGGCCGAACTACACCGCGACGCAGGCTGTTTTCGAGGTGACCCGCGATGGCAAGACGATCGCCATCATGAAGCCGGAGAAGCGTCTCTTCACGGTTCAAAACATGCCGATGACCGAAGCGGCAATCGACCGCGGATTTACACGTGACCTGTACCTGGCGCTGGGCGAGCCGGTGAATAAGACGACCTGGATCGTGCGCGTACAGCACAAGCCATTCGTCTGCTGGATTTGGGCAGGCTGCCTGATTATTGCGTTCGGTGGTTTGATGGCGGCGCTCGACCGGCGCTATCGCGTCAGCCGGCGCAAGCGGCAGGAGGAGGGTAGCGCGATACCGTCAGATCCTCTGCCCAACACTGCCACCGCTCGAGGTTAACCATGAAAAGATTCCTGTGGCCACTGGCTGCATTTATTGCGCTGGTCGTTTTTCTTGGTGTCGGTCTGCGCCTCAATCCAAGAGAGGTGCCGTCGCCTCTGATCGGCAAGCCTGTACCGGCTTTTCAATTGACGCAACTGCTGGACGCCGACAAAACGATTTCCGATCGCGATATGGCAGGTCAGGTCTGGTTGCTCAACGTATGGGCATCGTGGTGCGTATCCTGTCGCCAGGAGCATCCGATATTAGTAGAGTTTGCAAAGGCCAATGTGGTGCCGATAATCGGGCTCAACTACAAGGATGGCCGACAGGACGGGGCTGACTGGTTGGCCAAGTTCGGCAATCCTTACCGCGTTTCGGCTTTCGACAGCGCGGGCAGGGTCGGTATCGATTTCGGCGTCTATGGCGTGCCGGAAACCTTCGTCATCGACAAGCATGGCGTGATTCGCTACAAGCAGATAGGACCAATAACGCCCGAGGTCATCACCGACAAACTCCTGCCTTTGATCAAGGAGCTTAATCGTGCATAAATCCATCTTGCATAAATTGATCTCCTATACGTTATTGCCTTGCCTGCTGCTGATACTGTCGGCGATGCCGGTGCATGCGAAGGAAGCACCCAATGTCTCCGCCGACCCCGTGCTCGAAAAACACGTGATGGCCATCGCCGAAGAATTACGCTGCCTGGTGTGTCAAAATCAAACGATAGCGGATTCCCACGCCGACCTCGCGATCGACCTGCGCAACCAGGTGCGCGAAAAACTTGCGCAAGGAATGTCAGACCGCGACGTGATCGATTTCATGGTGCAGCGCTATGGCGATTTCGTGCTCTATCGTCCGCCGGTAAAAGCGACAACATGGTTGCTATGGTTCGGACCTTTCCTGTTTCTGGTGGGAGGAATTTTTTTTCTCGGTCTGAAGCTCAAACGAAGGGCGCGCGACCTGCCGGTAGTTACGCTCTCCGAAGCGGAAAAGACGCGTGTGACGGCTTTGCTGGCCTCTACAACTGAATCGAAGGATAAGACATGACAGCATTCCTGGCGATTGCCGCTTTGATGACGGCGACTGCACTATTTTTCATCCTTCCTGCGTTGCTGCGGAAGCAGGTTAGCGGTGGTCTCGCCACGCAGCGCGATCAAGTCAATCTGGCAGTGCTGCGCGACCAGTTGCGTGAGCTCGATGCCGATCTGGCCGCAGGCACCATCGATGCGGAGGCTTATGACAGCTCCCGGCGCGAACTGGAGCAGCGTGTCGCCGAGGACGTGCAGCCAAACGTACCGGTGCAGGCACTCGGTACCGGATTACGTGTGCAGGCGGCAGTTGTCGCCGTGACGGTGATCGTTGGCGCAGCGGCGCTATATGCTTATCTTGGAACGCCGAACGGGCTTGATCCTGCGCTGGTTGCGGCCAATGACAAGTCGCATGAGATGGGTAATAAAGAGATAGACGCATTGGTGGAGAAGTTGGCGGAGCGGTTAAAGGCGCAACCTGAAAACGCCGAAGGCTGGGCTATGTTGGCGCGGTCGTATAGCAAGATGGGCCGCTTTGCCGATGCCGCTGGCGCATACGCGCATCTGATGACGCTGGTTCCGAACGATTCGCAACTCCTGACGGATTACGCCGATGTACTCGCCATGACGCAAGGGCAGAGCTTGCTGGGAGAACCGGAAAAACTTCTGACACGCGCATTAGCGGCGGACCCGAAAAATACCAAGGCACTTACCCTGATGGGCGGTGTCGCATTCGAGAAGCGTGACTATGCCGGCGCGATCGCTTCCTGGCAAAAAATCCTGGTGCTTGCGCCGGCAGATTCGGAAATGGGCCGTATGGCCGCAGGCAATATCCGGGAAGCGCAGGCCGCCGCAGAAGGAAAAACGGTAGCGCCTGTTGAAGCTGCTGCCCCGGCCGAAGCCGTTGCCGCACCCGTGGCGAGCGCTCCATCGACGACAGCGACTTCGGGAACGCAGGTATCAGGAACAGTCGAACTTGATCCCGCGTTGCGCTCACAAGCGGCAGATACGGATACTGTCTTTATCTATGCGCGAGCTGTAGAGGGCCCGCGTTTCCCTCTGGCAGTGCTGCGCAAACAAGTCAAGGATTTGCCTCTCAGCTTTGTGCTTGACGATAGCATGAGCATGATGCCCAGCGCGAAGTTGTCTGGATTTCCATTGGTGGTGGTTGGTGCGCGTATTTCAAAATCAGGAAATGCGACACCGAGTGCGGGAGATCTGGAAGGCGCGATTGCGCCGGTTGCGCCA
>Ga0207118_1014_pt1 | contig 50246 bp, 45 predicted proteins | sample Alteio_BWMinHeat_42_FD_153507 | JGI IMG/M metagenome (GOLD analysis project Ga0207118, IMG submission 153507) | Enriched cells from forest soil in Barre Woods Harvard Forest LTER site, Petersham, Massachusetts, United States -... | ecosystem: Environmental > Terrestrial > Soil > Temperate forest >...
CAATCAAATAACAAGCATAACGCGATAGCTTTACATCGGCAATTTGCCGTTTTGCACCAGAGCCGATATCGACCATTTCGTGCATATCCACGAAATGGTTTTCTATATTGTGTCCACTGTTTTTACAGGCCTCTTTTGCCTTCTCAATGACAGGAAGAAAATTCCTATACTCGTAATATTCAAGCACCTTGGCCAGTTTGCGAGCACTCTAGTACTCCGCCCCCTTTTCTTCTTGCTTAACCGATTCAAAAGTCTGATGATGAGTCGTTTCAATTGATTTTTGAGTCATTTGATTTCCCTCCACGTTTGAAGATGGGAGACGACTATAGCAAAGAGTGGAAAATATTTGAAAGAGCCTACAAGCCCAAGAGATTTGAAAAGCCTCCAAGATGACGGTCAACAAATCCAAAGGCTCCCATCCCACCATCCACGTCAAAGCGGAAGAGGGAATTGGGCAATTAGAAAAGGAAATAAAAAAGATCAAGTGATTGGGTTATTCTAATTTTCTTTTGGTGCGATTGTCTGTTCCACCAAGCGCCTCATCGAGAAGAGTGGTGTAGGATTCATAGCGCAATAGCGGTAAGATCCCTTCTTTCAGTTGATGTCCGTACGAGACAAGGTCGAATAACGGGGTTCCTCCTGAATCACAGCCTCTTCGGCAAAACGGACATAGTCACCAACTGTGACGAGATTCTTGGCGTGCATTTTTTCTTTTTTTAAGAGTCCTTTTTAAACAAAATCAAAAGAATTCAGTCTTCGATCGGATCTGGCGGTAAAGACAAAATTTGACAGTAACTCGCGCGCCTTATACAATTTTCAAATTAAAATTTGGCTTGAGGGGAGCCCCCTGAGCAATTGATTAGTTCACTCTAAGGAGGGATAAATATGATTTTACGCATGCTTATATTGGTGTTAACGCTTGGCTGCATTTTCACGTCTCCATCGTTCGCTGGTACAGAACGGGGAAGCGGGCTTGTTGGAGAGGTAGGAGGTATTGCCGGCGCAACAGGCATCCCAGGTGTTGCAGGTCTGGCGGGTATTGCCGGTGTTGCTGGCACGTCTGCTGTCTTGGACTTTGCCGATTTCTATCTTTTCGATAACGATGGGGTTTATCCGGGTGGGGGAGGAATTCTTGCAGGCGTCGCGGTGCCGTTTCCACACGCTGGGGCTACCAGTGCAGGAGGCATCACTCCCATAGGTGGTCCATCCTTTACATCCTTTAATCTAGCTGCCGTCGGTACATATCTAGTCCAATTTGAAGTGACAGCGTCCAATGCAGGACAACTCCAGTTATCGCTCAATGGAGCCTATATCGCAGATTCAGTGGTTGGGCGAGCAACTGGACAGACTCAGTTAATAGGAGTATCTCTTCTGACCACGACAACGGTGAATAGTGTTCTCCAGGTCGTTAATCCTCCGGCGAATACCGTGCTGACTTTTCCCGCGACGGGTACCAGTATCACTGGTGGCGCGAATATTACGGACCATCTTTCAATTATGCGAATTCAATAAACCAAAGGGATAAACATGATTTTACGCACTATATTGGTGTTAGCACTTTGCGGTAGCTTGACATCTCCGTTATTCGCTGGTTCAGAACGAGCAGAGCATCTTCTTGGTGAGGCAGGGGGAGTTGTCGGTGCCGCGGGTATTGGAGGCATTCCAGGCATTGCCGGCACTCCAGGCATTGCAGGTACACCTGCTATCTTTGACTTTTCCGATTTCTATGCGTTGATGCCCGGAGACAATTCGGCAGCTGTTGCACCTAATACCGCGATAGAATTTCCACAAAATGGACCTACGAATGGAGTCATCACTCGTTTAAGTGCTTCACAATTCCTATTGCCTTTCATCGGTACTTATAAAGTCTATTTTCAGGTGAGTGTAACCTCAGCCGGCGCTCCTCCAGTGCAACTTGAGGTACGTCTTAATGGAACACCCGTCGCGACTTCGGTAGTTGGGAATACTGGTACTGTGCAAGTATACGGAGTATCTCTTGTGACTACAACAGTCGCAGGCAGTGTTCTCGACATCATCGTTGCTCCAGGGAATGCTTCCGCAGTCATCATCACTCCCATAGCCGGCGGCCCAACCTCTGTTTCGGCGCATGTCGTGATTTTGCGAATTAACTAAGAAAGAGGATAAATATGATTTTACGCATGCTTATATTGGTGTTAGCGCTTGGTAATAGCTTAGCATCCCCATTATTCGCTGGCAGTGAACGAGGAGATCTACTTTTCATAGAAGGAGGAGGTCTTCCTGGTGTTGCCGGCGCTCCAGGTATTCCAGGCATTCCAGGCGTTGCAGGTCTTCCAGGAGGGGCTGCTGCTTTTTCCTTTGCTGATTTTTATGCCTTAGATCCGCCTACTGCTCAAATTATTATCCCCGGCGGACCGGTAGCATTTCCAAACGCTGGTCCCTCTAGTGGAGCCGTCGTTTCTAACGTGGCTGGGACAGTATTTACATTACCTGCTGGTACCTATCAAATTGAATTTCAGGTGACTGTTGTGGAAGGAACAGCAGGACTCGAGTTAAGCCTTAATGGGGTAGCTCAGTCAAATACGATAGTTGGACGAGCAACAGGGACGAGTCAGATAGTGGGCGTGTTTTATGTAACTTTAGGAGGCCCAGGCACTACTACTCTCTCGGTAATAAATCCAGGAACTGTCAATATAACCGTTTCGCCAAGCGCTGGCGGCGTAAACCCCAGTTCATCTCATCTTCTAATCACGAGGATACGATAGAACAAATAACGTTTGAAAAAAATGATTTTAAATGATACCAAGAAAGCGTAACACCTCAAATAGGAAAAACTTATATGGTGAGTATTCCCAAAAAGATCTTTTCAATCTTCGCAGTCATGTTGATGACTGAGACATCTCTTTTCGCTCAATCTCAGAGTGAGCCAGTTTGCTGCCCACCTCCCTGTTGCGGTGTTAGCTGCTGCCCAGGCCCCTACTGCCGTGGGCCTAACTGCATAGACCCGTATTGCAATGAGTTCAACATTAAGGGTGAGTTGTTATACTGGATTGGTCAGTTGACAGGGCTTCAAACTGCTTTCGGAAATACAGCGGTAGTTACAACCACGAGTCCAACCACTGGCTTCATTACGACGACTATAACGGAAACAGAAGTCCAGCCTTCTTTTCAGTGGAGACCTGGCTTCCGAGTAGGCGCCAATTATGCTTATACTTGCCTCCTTTTTGAAGTAGACTGGACCCATTATGATGGACGTGCCCATTTCAATAGGGATGCTCAACATGGATACTGGAAAATTCAATATGATACATTGGATTTCATTGTCGGACGCAGGTGTTGTGTAGCTCCTTGCTTTTACTTCTTACCGTTTGTTGGTTTACGCGGTTTAAGGGTCCACCAATCATTGTCCTCTAATCTCGATACGGAGTTTGTTGCAGGAGCGGTAGGAACGAATACAGTGTTCACCTATAAGCATGACAAAGAACGTATCTGGGGAATTGGCCCTGAACTTGGCGTAGAAGCAGATTGGTACTTAGGCAGACTGATTAGTCTCTATGGCAGCTTCGATGTCGTCACTTATTACGGAAATGTGAATGGCTCCTATGATCAAGTCGATACCTTCCCATTGAATGCGAGTGTCAGTAACGCGCACAATCATAGTCGTTTCAATGTTATCGGTACGGACCTTGCTATAGGCCTTCGTTATGATAAGGTGTGGTGCATTGCAAGCGAGGGACTGTTTACTGCTAAGGTAGGCTTGGAACAACACCGTATATATGAATTTAGTAACCTAGCCTCTGATGGTACGTTGAGCCTAGATGGAGCCAATTTGATGCTCGACCTCGGGTATCGTTACTAACTTAGATTGTCTGCACCGCCCTGTATCTCATCGAGGAGGGCGGTGTACGATTCATAACGCATGAACTTGTTGACCCTTTCAAATATTTTCTTTTGGACATAGTACTGAAAACCATTTCGTGGACATACACAAAAAGCGCCCGCCGGGGTCCCCGCCGATGCTTCATCGGAAGGGGTGGGGGAAGATCCCCCAGATTTTTTATTATACATTGCGGACAGACTCATCTTACGATTCAAACGCGGCGCAATTAGAAAAAGAAACAAAACGGATTAAGTGACTAGGACTCTAATTTTCTTTTTGTCCGATTGTCTGCACTGCCCAGTGCCTCATCGAGGAGGGTGGTGTAGGATTCATAGCGCAAAAGCGGCAACTTCCCTTCCTTTAGGGACTTAAGCACAGCGCAGCGGGGTTCGGCTGTGTGAGTGCAATCGGGATAATGGCAATGTTGGGCCAAAGTGGCGATGTCAGTGAAGTGAGTAGAGACCTCGTCACGCGTTAGATTCCACACCCCGAAGGACCGGACACCGGGGGTATCGATGCAATAGCCTCCGCCGGGCAAAGGAATGAGCTCTGAGGCGGTGGTGGTATGGGTACCTTTAAAGGTCTTTTCAGCAAGGTCGCCGATTTTGCGCTCGAATTGGAACGCGGCATTGAGGAGGGAGGATTTTCCCACTCCTGACTGGCCCGCAATGACAGAGATTTTGTCTTTCATGAGTGAACGGAGAGCTTCAATGCCTGCTCCTGTTTTTGTAGAAAGCGTGAGAATCGGAAAACCAAGCGGCTCATAAGCGGCCAAAAATTCTTGGTATCGTTCCTGTTCTTCAACGCTGGTGTGGAGAAGGTCCACTTTATTGACAACGATGATGGGATGGAGGTTGCCTTTGGCGGCGGCGATGAGGTAGCGGTCGATGAGAGCGGGTTTGAGAGGCGGCTCAACGAGGGAGACGACAATGATGGCCTGGTCGACATTGGCGGCGATGAGTTGTTCTTTTTTGCCACTGATGTCGGTGCGTGATAAGATCGAATAACGGGGTTCCACCTGAATCACAGCCTTTTCGGTAAAGCGAACATAATCGCCCACAGTGACGAGATTCTTGGCGTGCATTTTTTCTTTTTTTAAGAGTCCTTTCAAGGAACACAAATGCCGCTTCCCGTCCGCTTCCACCCAAACTCCCTCACCTCCAATCGCAACGATACGTCCCCGCGGCAATGTTTCGTCAATGGGTTGCTTCTCTTTCAAATCCGTTTTTTTAAACTTAGACCGGTCCGAAGTTTGTAAATACTTCCGTTCCTTTCGAAATTGCTTCCGGTCTTTGGCATGAAAGTCTTCTTCGTGATCGTACCGGTTCATTGAATTCCGTATAATAAAATGGCCCCAGACATGGCCACGTTGAGCGATTCGACGCGGTTGTGCATCGGGATCGAGATTTTTTGGGCCTCTTTTTCAAAGCGAGCATCAGGACCGGCTCCTTCATTGCTGAGAACAAGAGCCAGAGGCGTTTGGAATTTTGTCTTTGCAAGAGGAGTCCCATCCAGGTCGGCCAAGTAAATGTAAAGCGGCTTTACATTTGGCAGTTCATAGGAATAGGGCAAAGAAAAGAGGGCGCCTTTGGAAGCGCGCAGGGCCTTATCGTTAAACGGGTCCACTGTACCGGGAGTGAAAACGACCCCGTCCCAGTTAAGGGCAAAGGCTGTGCGCAAAAGGGTGCCAAGGTTACCTGGATCTTGGATCCGATCGAGGATGAGGAGACGGGAAAAGTTCTTGAGGACTTGAGGTTCTGGAAGGGGGGCGATAGCAGCAAAGCCGTCCGGAGCAGGTAAACCGGTCATTTTTTTGAGTACGGCTTCAGTCACTACATAGCGTTCTTGAGCCTTGATCGTGGACGGGTCTTTTGTTATAAGTGTCTGTATTTCAACGACTTGTGACAATTCGCGCACCATTTTCTCACCGATCAAAAAAACTGTCTTGGAATGGTCTCGCACCTCTTTATCTGTGCGCAAGCCAACACATTTTTTTACCAAAGGATGATGTAAACTCGTTATTTCTGATACCATAACGAGTAGTATGCCTCATCGAAACAAAACAAGGAAGCCCGCAAGCACATGGAATCTGGCTGGAAGGGCTTTTTTGATCTGTTTTGTTTTTCTGATCGTCCCTTTGGGGATCCACACTTTCCTCCAATACCGAAGAGAGTTTTTTCTAGAGGAAGAGGAAGTCAAGATCGAAGAAGCGAGTGTGCGCAATACTTTGAAGGCAATTGGATCGCAAATGAGCCTTCGCATCAGCGATTTAATCCACAGAGATTGGCAGCTTTTTGCATTGAAAGGGTGCAAATCGGCGATAGCTTCTGACAAAATAACTGTGGCCACTGACAGCCCCGATTCGTTTGCCTATATCGATCAGTCTCTATTGATCGTCGGGAAGAAAAGTTCTACCACGGAAGCGAGTACTATTTCTCACCCTCTTAAAGATCTTTTAGATGTAAAAAATGCTCCATTTCCCATCGATGTGGGATTTGCGGCAATCAAAGACCAATACAACGAGCAATTCCCCATCCAAGATACAAAATTGGTCTTGTATTTGGGTGCTACTGGGAAAGAAATCGTTACTCAGCCGGAGTTTCTCTATCGCATTGGCACATTTGCCGTGCTCATCATTCTAGTTGGCGGAGGTCTTGTTTTGATTCTCTTGCGCAAAATGGCGCGTCCTCTGAATGTCTTGCGATCTACAATGGACCGAGTATCGGAGGGCGCAGTTCATAGCCGCTATGTGAAGCAGTCTTTTGGATTCGAGATCAATGTGATCGGACAGTATTTCAATGAGACTTTGGATTCGGTGCTCCTGCATCAACAGGAAGCGGAAAATGAAAGAATTCGGAGAGAAAAATTGGCGCAAGAATTTCGAGTCGCCCAGGAAATCCAAGACAGTCTATTGCCAAAGACGTTTCCCACATTGCCGCATCTCGATATCGGCGCAGCATGTTTGCCCGCGTTTGAAGTGGGCGGAGATTTTTACGACGTGCTCCCTCTTTCCAATGGCAAAGTGATGATCGTGGTTGCCGATGTCGCAGGCAAAGGAATTTCAGCGTGCCTTTTTTCTTTAGGCCTCCGGAGTTCTCTGCGCGCGCTGGCTGAGGTGAACGAATATGATGTAAATAAGCTGCTCACAAAGGCAAACGATCTCTTCATGCTCGATGCGCAAGAAACGGGGCAATTTGTTACATTATGGATCGGTATTTTGGAAGGTCGTACCTTGCATTATGCAAGCCTTGGCCACCCACCCGCGCTGTTAAGACGAATGGATCATCTCGAAGAATTGTCAACCCATCATCCGGCCATGGGATTGAAACAATTTGATGCGATTCACACCGAAACAGTGCTCTTAGAATCTGCTGATCAATTATTGCTCTACTCAGATGGAGTTACAGAAGCGCAATCAGTCCATGGAAAATTCTATGGGATAGATCGATTGAAGCATTCATTTCAGAATATTCATAATATGTCAGCAGCTTATGCAGCAGACAAAATTCTAAAAGACGTCCAGCATTTCAGTCAGGGCGCTCCGCAGCATGACGATTTAACGCTCTTGCTGATCCGCATTCTCTAAAAGTCATTTGGACCGAGCTGACGGCACCGATATTTTAGGTGGAGTGGAGACGTGCAGGCAGGGATGGATGAAGTTCCTTGTTGCATTTGGCTTGTAAAAGCGGTTGTGTGAGATTGTCTGGGTGGTTGAACGGGTTCGACCACCGGCTCTGGGCTGGGACTTGTTGAGCCTGAAGTTGATTCCGCGCTTAATGGACGAGCCGGTTGGGGTGCTACGTCCGGTTTTTGGATTCGAGAACTTAGTTTCAACGTTTTTTGAGTAGGAATGCGGGATAAAACAGCCTTTTGTACTTGAGGGGGTGACTCGACTACTGGTTCCGGACTGGGAGGCTGCGATCCAGAAAATGTTTCTACACTCAATGGCCGAGCAGGTTGAGGTGGTGTCACGTCTGATTTTGGGACTCGGGAGCTTGGTTTTAATGTTCTTCTAGCAGGAGAACGAGAAAAAACAGCCTTGGGTGCTTGGGGTGGTGTAGGACCATTCGGCAGGGTGTGAGCTTGTGGCTGTCCTCTATCTATACCGGTCACATCTAAGTGGGGAGGATGAGAAATAAGCGGACGTACACTCAATGGTTTTGCAGGGGCAGGATCTTCATCTACATCGGTCACAAGGAGGGGCTGTGGTTGGGGCGGTTGCAGTACTGCAAGATTTTGACGAGCTTCTTCGATAATCATACGGACTGTTCTGTATCTCGGCCGCTCTTGAAAAACCGGGCTTTTTTTAGCCGAAGAATCCGCTGCTTGAATTGCTAACATATATATTCCCTCTTTGCCAAAGAGTATACAACAAATGATCCTTAAATTCTATTCAAGAATTTTCCATATATAAAAAATATTTTTACCGCTTTCTTGCAAAAAAAATGTCATTTAGTGCAACTGTGAAATTATACCGTTATCCCCAAGGAGGAAAACATGGCTGTGCGCAAGAAAAAAAAAGCGGCAAAGAAGAGGACATCTTCTGTCCGTAGAACAGTGAAGAGAAAGACCGCTAAAAAAAGAAAAACAACTCCCAGAAGAAGAAAATCGATGAAAAACTGCGGTTCCTGCGGCGAAATGCCAGCTCAATAAACTGAATGATTCTGAGGGGTCATTTGGACCCCTTTCAAAAAGAATACAATCCACCCCTCCCAATCTTTATTCGCCGAAATATCGTGCAGCGTCTGCATATATTGTCCCCGGTGCTTTTCGAAGTAGGGGCTCATGAATAAAATGGGCTGTTGCAAAAGCTTCTTTTTGACGGCGAAGACGGGAATAAGGATTCGAGCAACCCGGCCATTTCCATCCATGAATGGGTGAATCATGAGAAAATAAGCAAATGCAACCGCAATTTGCACCAGGGGATCTAAATCTTTTGTGCGCAAATATCGTTCCAAGTCGCGCAGATGGCCCAAAACTTTAGAGGGAGGCGGCGGGAAAAAATAAGCCTTTTCAATCGGCGACTTTTCAGGCCCGATCCAATTTTGTTGTGTGCGGATTTTGCCAGGATTGGGGAAGTCCTGTTTGACAATGGCGTGAATCCCGCACCATGTCTTATATGAAAATGGTGTTTTAGATTGAATCGCAAACGAAAGAGCATCTTGGATCTGACTGGCATTTTTTGACTTGGAAGTTTTTTCTGAAGCCTTGGCTTCTTGAAGAGAAGCCTTTGGAATATCCTTCATTGTTAGCCGTGCTAGAGTTTCGCGAGCTGGCCCAAGATAGGGAACCACCTTTTCCCAATTCAATTTGAGAGGCAGTTTTGGAATTTTACAAGTTTTGGTCATAAATCCGGTTTAGAATTTGTTCCTTGTCGTAGATTTGTTCATTGATCGCGATCCGCTCAGCTTCTTTGAGCAACTGACCCATCTGTTTTCCGGGTTCTACTCCAATTTTTATGAGGTCATCAGATTTGACGACGGGGTCATGGGCATGGATCCGCTGGATGGACGATTGTAACAAGGCGATTCGTTGTTCATGCTCTTGCAAAAAAGCCTCCTTGTTTTTTTGGTGCGCAGCCAAGATTTGCAAAGTGATTGTGGAGAAGCGATCAGCATAAAAATAGGCCCACTCGATAAGTTCGACAGGTCGAATCAGAAGTTCTTTTGCACGGAATAAGAATGTAGTGAATTGAGCATCATGGTTGGGAAGTTTGAGGATTTTGCAGAGATGAAGCTGGTCTCGGAGAGTGTAGTCGGGAAAAAGTTGGAGTAAAAATGCAATGAGAGGTGCATTGTGTGGATACTGGCCTGCAGCTTCCAAATTTAGTTCCTCTTTCAAGTCAGGAAAAATCGTTTGCAACAATTCAAATTCATGCAACTGGATGAGCATAGGTCGCAATTTGCCAAAGGCATGCCCTTTCTCAAATTCTTGCACGATCCTTTCAATGGCTACAGCGGGGAATAACTCTTTAGCATGGGTGCGGATGGCTTTTGCAGTGTCTGGATCAATGGCGAAATGAAATCGACAAGCCAATCTTACACCTCGAATCATCCGCAAACGATCTTCTTTGATTCTCTCATGAGGATTGCCAATAGCGCGAATGACCTTTCGGTCTAAATCCTCTCTCCCACCCACAAAGTCCAAAATTTCCCCTTTCAATGGATCATAAAACATTCCATTGATGGTAAAATCCCGCCGTTTTGCATCTTCCACCGCCGTTGTGAACTCCACACGCGTTGGACGTCGCCCGTCTTTATAATCTAAGTCATTGCGAAAGGTGGCGACTTCATACTGGTGTCCGTCAACAATCACCAAAATAATGCCGAACGCAATGCCAATGGGCACTGTCCTTGGGAAAAGAACCTGAATCGTTTCTGGTGGCGCATTGGTCGCAATGTCGATATCGTCTGATGGGTGGCCGAGTAAAAAATCTCTGACCCAGCCGCCGGCATAGTAGGCGACAAAGCCCGCCTTGGCAAGCGTGTCTATGATGTACCGGGCCTGAGGATGCTCTTCCATAAGACTACTATAATGTAAAGCCGCTTTACATCAAAACATGGTGTTGTTGCTAATCGGTAAAAATTAAACACCGAGAGCACCGAGATACACCGAGAAAAAAATTCATTATTCCTCGGTGCTCTCGGTGTTTAATTTTTACCGATTTCATGCAACGTCTTCAGAAGACGGCGATTGCGGCGAGGGAATAGGCAAACTCGTCTCGGACACGTCTTTCAAAGTTGAGATGAAAGCGACCTGTGAGTGAGAGTGTCAAGCCGTAAAAGAACCCAAAATTCTCTTTGTTTTCATAGTAGAGCGGAGGGACGTCTGCTCCCGAATGGATGTTGAGTTTGGAGTGGAGATAGGTCGCTCCGCCGTAAGGCGTGAGGATGAAAATCCGTGTTGATAGACCTAAGGATACTTGCCACTCATGCATGGAAAAGGTCTGCTTTTCTGGTTCCAAAGTGAGATTCAACCGATTGAGGAATTTGAAATAGGATTGATGGGAAGAGGGAATATCGAAATAGGTAAAATCGGCACTTAAATAGGTTTGCCACCACTGAATCAAGATTACTTTTGCGCCAGCTGCCCAAGAAAAAGTGTAGGAACTTTCAAAGTCGGTAAGAATCGTCGAAAAGTCTTTGTAAGTGGGCGTTCGATCCCATTTTGTGTGTTCTTTGCTGCCGCCAGCCGCGCCGAAAAGCTCAAAGCGCTCGACGAAGATTGCGGAGACTGTGGCCATTTGGGAATGGATCCCAAATTCATGGAAGGTTTGACCTGGATCAACATCGGTTTTGTTTTCTCTAGAAAACCGTTTGTTGGATGTGTAATCGGCCAGATAGCCTGAAGTAAATTTGAAGAACGGGCTTGGGCCGGAAAAAAAACCAATATTCATGATCGCAGGCGATGCGGGATTGCCGACATAAGCGGCAAAAAGAGGAAAAGAAAAGAGCAAAAGCAAAAAGCGCATATGGAAGAGTATACCGCATGAATGATATACTGACTATATGTCTAAGATTGCTTTATTACCCGATTTTGTCATCGATCAAATCGCTGCAGGGGAAGTGCTGGAAAATCCAGCTTCGGCCGTGAAGGAGTTGATCGAAAATTCGATTGACGCGGGTGCGACGGAAATACGGATTGAGATTGAGGGCGGTGGACTGCAGAGAATCTTCATCGAAGATGATGGTTGTGGGATGAATCGCGAGGATGCGATTTTGTGTTTGAGGCGTCATGCAACGTCGAAGATTCGAAGCGCCGAAGATTTGGAACGACTGAGGACAATGGGATTTCGAGGCGAGGCGCTGGCTGCGCTCGCTTCCGTATCAAAGTTGGAATTAAAAACCTCGGATGGAACGGAAGCCACTCGAATTGCAGATCGCATAGAATCCACTGCGCGCAACCGGGGGACAACTGTGGATGCAAAGTCCCTCTTTTACAACGCTCCTGCCCGCCTAAAATTTCAAAAGGCGGCAAGTTCTTGTGCGGCGGCAATACTTAAAGTTGTGCAAACCATTTCTCTCAGTCACTCAGAGATCCATTTCCGTTTATTTTCGAATGGGAAAATGACCTTCAACGCCGATGCCAAGGACTGGAGAGCGCGGGCAGAAGAGATTTTGGGGTCATTTGCCCACGAGGTCAAGGGCATACGGGGCCTTTTGGGCCGCCCAGAAGAAGCGAAGCTAAATCGGAGCGGACAGATAGTTTTTGTCAACCGACGGCCTATTTTTTCGCCGTTGATCGCCAAGGCCGTAAAAGAGGGGTATGGAACCCGGATGGCAGAATCCCTGTTCCCGGTATTTATCCTCTTTTTGGAAGTGTCCTCTGACTCGGTGGATGTTAACGTCCATCCGCAAAAGCGGGAAGTGCGGTTTCGAGAAGAAGGAAAAGTCTTTGCTCAGGTACGAGATGCGGTCGCTGCATCCTTTCAAAAACAACCATTTCAGCCGCTACCTTGGGAATTCACTTCTGTTCCTTATGTGGCGATGCAGCCTACTTTTGTGTTGGAAGATGCGCCGATGCCGCTTCCGATGGAAATACCGGCAAGCCCCAAAGCAGTGTTGGGAGGTTTTTTGTTACTGGAATGGAAATGTGTAGATCTAAAAGGTGCTGAAGCTCGGATTCTATTTGAGGAAATGAAAAAGCACAAACCAGCGATGCAACCGTTGTTGATCCCGTTACAAGTAACTGGAGATGAAGAATTAGTGGGGGAATTGCAAATTCTAGGGTTTGAGGCAAGAGTTGTTGGAAAACGGCAAGTCGCCATTGACGCAGTGCCTGTAGGAATGGAGAGGGCGGAGGAATTTGTTAGACTGTTTAGTGCAGAAAGGAAATTGGCCGCGGCTCTGACGAGAACGATTCGTGCAAGAACGAAGAAATATACATTTGAAGAAGCCTGTTTGATTTGGCGCAGATTGCAGTTATGTCAAGATCCTGGGTATGATCCATTAGGACGAAAGGTTGTGATTGAGATGTCGGAAAAAGAGCTCTCGGAGATGTTTGGTTGAAATCGCGAATCTTTAAGTTTCAGCAAGAAATTGAAAATTGCGCACTGGTAGAAAATCCAGTTGACTTGTTGTATTTGACGGGGCTTAGTTTATCGCGAGGTCTTTTAGTAGCGACAAAGGAAGAAGTGGTTCTTTTTGTCGACGGCCGCTATTTTGCTGTCGCAGAACGACAGGCTCCCTGTCCTGTTCGCCTCCTTGTTGGCAATGCTGTGACTGATTGGCTGGAGGCAAAGGGGATCAAAACTTTAGAATTCGACAGCGCATTTACGACCGTCGATCGGCATGAGGTCATGAAAAAGCAGGTCGCAGAACTAAGGGGAACATCGGGCCTATTGAAAAAATTAAGAGCCATCAAGGATGAAAACGAAGTTGCAGCTTTAAAGAAAGCAGCTCACATTACGATGTGCGGGTTTAAACATGTGGAGAGTTTGTTGAAAGAGGGCATCAGCGAAGAAGAACTCGCGTTGGAATTTGAATTTTTTGTCCGAAAAGCGGGAGCCACAAGCCTTTCTTTTGATCCGATTGTTGCTTTTGGTGAGAACAGCGCCTATCCCCATTATCGAGCAGGAAAGGCGAAGCTAAAAAAAAATCAGATTGTTTTGATCGATGTGGGAGCCGTTGTCGATCGATATAGCGGAGATTTAACGCGCGTTGTTTTTTTTGGAAAACCAGATCCTGAATTAGAAAAAATGCTGATGCTGACGAAAAAAGCTCAGAAAAAAGCCATCGAGGCAGTTCGAATCGGGGCCAAATTCGAAGATTTGGATAAAGCTGCAAGAGCGGTATTTGCTGAAGCTGGCGTGGAAGAGTTGTTTACACACAGTTTGGGACATGGCATTGGATTAGAAACGCATGAATTTCCTAGAATTATCCTAGGTACAGAAGACAAAATTGAAGCGGGAATGGCATTTACTATCGAGCCTGGATTATATCGACCAGGTTTAGGTGGAGTTCGCTGGGAAGATGTTGTCTATACATGAGCCTATCCGCAATGTATAATAAAAAATCTGGGGAATCTTTTGAGCGCTTTTTGTGTATTGCTCCTCGGGAATATGAAAAATATTCCCTCGTCACAATCCCCAAAAATCATCTCAAAATCTTCTCCCATATTTTTCATTCTACATTACGGATAGGCTCATGTTAAGTTTTAGAAAAAAGATTCTTCTTTCCGATCTTCTTCTCTTTCTTGTATTCGTAGCTTTTTTGTTTCCTTTTGTTGAAAGAACTGTCAAAAGCACCACGGTGCGTACACTTCGGACAAGAGCGGTTGAACAGGTCAAATCTTTAGAAAGTCTTCCGGATCTTCAATCTGTCATCGATTATTTACAGCAACCCGAATTTTTTTTTCAGGTCATCTCCATTTGGGGTAAGAAGGGAAATCTCATCTGGGATTCTCATCCAAGTTCAAATCTTCACCAGATTCAACGGAGTGGAAAAATTTATACAGAAGAATATTTCCCTTATTTTCATCAGACGTTTGGTTATGTTCACCTTCCGCTTACGATTCAAGGACAAAAATATGTTTTTCAAGCTGGTTTCCCGCTTCAGGAAATCAACGATCTGAGATTTCAATTTGAAATTGGGTTTGTCGTCTTTGGTGGACTTCTTTTATTACTCTACAGCCTGATAACACAGCTCATCATCCACCGCGCGACTCGTCCTTTCCAACAAATTACGCGCGATATTTTGGACTATACTGAGGGGCGCGCCGAATTTTTGCCGCGCATTATTTTGAAGCAGCCAGATCAGGGTGCAGAATTCGATAAGCTCGCTTATACGCTGAATTCTCTTTCAGAGCGGGTGCAAAAAGAATTGGACCATTTGACGCAGCAACGTAAGGAAACAGAAGGGATTCTCGAGTCGCTGGCTGAAGGAGTGATTGCATTTAGTCCGACTGGGCATATCACCTTTGCTAACCGAGTCGCTTATCAAATGCTTGGAACTCCTCATGGGAAACTCATTGGCCATTTACTGGGGCAAAGTGCCTCTCGCTACCCCGATCTTGTTCACAAAGGCCATGAGCTGCTTGTACAAGTGTTACAGACCTCTGAGCCCATTGTCCAAACATGGACTACCAAGACAGGCTCAAGGCTTTATCTCGAATTGATCGCAGCTCCGCTGGCGCAACAAAATGGGGTTCTTCTCGTCCTCCAAGATAAGACGTCCGATTACAAAGTGCTTGAAATGGGCAAAGATTTCATCGCTAATGCATCCCATGAACTGCGTACGCCGATCACCATTATTCTGGGCTTTGCGGAAACGCTTCAAGATTTGCCTGAAATTTCGCAAAACTTACTCAAGGACATCACAGATAAGATCGTCCGCACCTGTTTCCGCATCGACAAACTGGTCAAAAGTCTTCTTACACTTTCCGATATTGAAAATCTCACCAAGACTAACTTCCAATCGGTTGATCTCAAATTACTCGTCGAAAATTGCAAATCCTATGTTCTGGCTGTCCATCCAGAAACGAAGATCGCTATTCATAGCGATCTTCTCCATGCATTCATCTTAGCCGATCCTGATCTTTTCGAAATGGCGATCAGCAATCTTCTCGATAATGCCGTTAAATACTCACAACCGCCTGCTCGTATCGAGATCCGCTTGCACCAGGAGGGAAATGAAATCCTCCTCGAGATCCAAGACAATGGCATCGGCATTCCCGAAGGAGATATTCCGCATATTTTCGATCGCTTTTACACCGTCGACAAGGCGCGCTCGCGCAAATCTGGCGGCGCTGGATTGGGATTGTCGATTGTGAAGACGATCATTGACAAACACGATGGGAAAATCACCGTAGTTTCCAGGAAAGGAAAGGGGACGACTTTCACAATCGCGCTAAGCTTAGTAAAACCACATTGACTTTGGTGAAGTTTTTTCTTACTCTGCGATGTGATGCAAAAGACATTTAAACGCGCTCTTTTTCTTTTCGCGATGTCCGCCGAAGTGGTGTTTGGGGCTCCTGAAACTTGGAAGGGTGGTGTTGCGCCTGCTCCAACAAGTATGGCCCAAGCCACGAATTGGAATTCAGGTGTGGCTCCGGTAGCAGGAGATACGTTTATATTTCCAGGACCTCCAAGTGTTTCGGGTGTCGGAAGCTTTACTGTTCTCGATGATCTAGCAGCAGGGCCTTTTGTTATTGGCAATAGCATTCAGATCAATTCAACGACTAGTTACACAATCAATGTGACTGCAGGGAACAGTTTTGTAATGCCTGCTGGCACGAATACTTTTACCTCTACCGGCGCGCACACTTTTGCAATTCCGCTCGCCCTGAATGCAGCAGGAAAATTGCAGGTGACTTCAAGCAGCTCGGCATTGACTTTGACGGGAGCTATCTCTGGATCCGGAGTAGGATTGGGCCTTGAGTTGGCTGCAGGCCAATTGATTTTGGGAACCACAAACACATATCTCGGTGGAACAACCATCGATAGCAATCTGTCAACGCCGGCAGTTCTTACGGTTCTTACCAATGGAGCTCTTTCTAGCGGTCCTGCGGCTACAGTAACGGATAACGGTTCTTTAGTTTTCCAGTTGACCGGGACAGAAACCTATGGTGCCGGAGCCATCTCTGGAAGCGGAACTGTGACAATCAGTAGCGGGACATTGATTATTCCAGCAGGGCTTACAAATACCTATGCAGGAATAACAACCATCGGTCCGGGAGCGACTTTAGCCATTTCCAATAATACGAATATCGGACCTGCAGCGGTATCCATAGGTGATGGAACTCTACAACTCAATACAGGATTTACCTTTAGTCATCCGATTACATTAACTGCGCAAGGCACCGTCAATACACAGAATAATGTCGATTCGATCAGCTCAGTCATTAGCGAATCGCCGACGTCATCAGGAGTGGGATCTTTGAATGTTGTGGCGGGGACTGGTTCATTAGAATTACAGACAACAAGTATTAATACTTATGGCGGCGGCACAACCATTACCAGTGGAAAATTGATCATTCACCAGCAAAACAACTTAAGCACTGGAACTCTCACCATGGGGGCTGCGACGCCTGGAACAACGCTATCGATCATGAATCCAATTTCCAATTTGTCGAATGCAATCAATTTGCAAGGGATTTCCACAATCAATACGAATGGAAATAATGTTACCCTTACAAAACCGATTTCTGGTAGTGGTCCATTAACGATCATTACCGGCGCTGGCACAATGTTTTTTTCCAGCAAAAATGGGGCCTACAGTTATTCGGGAGGAACGACTGTCGGTACTGGTTTGCTAGGCGATACATCTACGTTGCAAGGCGATACTTCTAGTTTACAGGGCAATATCACGATTGCTACAGGCGCAACTCTGATTTTTGATCAGAAGTTTTCCACAGGGACTGCGTTCAATGGTACTTATAGTGGATCCTTGAGCGGGGCAGGATCGTTGACCAAAAATTCACCCGGGACGGTAACTCTTTCTGGCGACAGCTTCAATAATGCGATGCCTTTTACGGGAGCGACGACGATCAATGGCGGGACTTTGAATGTAACTGGCTCGATCCAGGGTTCAGCTGTGACGGTAAATAGCGGCGGGACGTTGACGGGAAGTGGGACTGATAATACGGGTTCTGGGGGGATTTTGACGGGAGCTGTTGGCTCAGTAACGGTCAATTCTGGCGGGGCAATTGGTCCGAATGGGATTGGGACTTTGACGGCCAATGGTCCTGTCACATTCTCGGCATCGGCAACCCCAGAATTCAATGTGAATATTACGCCAACGAGCACCGACCTTTTGAAAGTAGTTGGGGTGGCTACATTGACTGGAGCTCCGGTACAGATTCAACCCGAGTCGGGTTTTTACGGCTCTGGCGCAACCTACACAATTCTCCATTCGACAAATCCAATTGCCACTGTTTTTGGCCCTGTTACATCCACAGATCCGAATCTTATTCCCATTCTTTCCTATGGACCGAATGATGTCTTTTTAACAATCAATGTCCTCGTTCCTTTCCTCGGTTTTACGGCTTCGAATGAAAATACCCAAGCGGTCGCCAACTACATCAATCGAATTACTGAAGCTGGGTTATTGCCCACCGATCCGCTGCTTGTCAAGGCGATCAATTCGTTTCAAGGACAAAGCAATGCTGTGATCAACAACGCTCTCGACCAATTACACCCAGCTCCATTTAGCGCGTTTAGCGAGTTGCAGGCGGAAGTGGGGGGACAAATCGTGAATCTCTTTCACCGCCGGCCGGAGCCGAGATGTTGCTGCGAGCCGTGGCGCGTGTGGGTGACCCCCTATGGCAATTGGCTTGAGGAAAGACATGTCAGCTTCCAACTCGGGTTTGAGGCGGATACGGGAGGGATTGCGGCTGGAGCAGATTGGATCATCAAAGATAATTTGGTAGTAGGCATTGGCGGCGTGGCCAACCATTCGAATCTGCACTGGCATCATCATCGAGGTCACTCGAGCATCAATACCTATTACGGCGCGGCCTATGTCGATTTCACGAAAGATTTCGTCTACATGGGCGGCGTGGCGATGATCGGTTGGGATAAGTACCACAGCTACCGAAAGATCGATTTCACAACTATCCACGAAACCGCGTTTTCCAAACACGATGCCTTTGATCTGATCATCCAAGGTTCGACAGGATTTTTCTTTGGGCCCCAGGCCTGTTGCTTCTATCCATACATCAACATCGATTACATGTTGTTGGACCAACGCGGCTTTAAGGAAAGCGGCGCGGCGGGTCTAGCGCTTCAAGTGGAACCGATTTTCACTGAAACATTGCGCGGGGAACTGGGCCTTAGCTTTAAAGTGCAGGATACCAATTATCCCGAGACCATGTGCATCGCTCCCAAGCTCGGGATCGGTTATGCTGTAAACCATCCGATCACTCGCAAGCGGATGGGTTCCCGTTTTATCGGCATCCCATTCGGATTCCATGTCGAGGGATGGGATTATACCTGGCAACTCATGACATTCAACTTTGGACTCGATCTTTCCTACAAGTGCTTCACACTCGGAGGCGACTACTACTTCGAGTTTTCTTCCTCAAATAGATTGCGCGATCAAAGAGCCAACATCCGCTTCAGTCTGAATTGGTGATTTCCCAGGGAGCTGGGTCAGGGAAATATTCTTCGAGAAATTGGTGTAGAAGAGCTGTTGTCGCTTTGTTGTTTTCGGGCATGTTGTCTTCAAGACAAAAAGTGTGAGGGCGGTTAGTCAGTAATGTATCGATCGCCGTTTTGGTTTTTTCATAAACTTTATCTCCTCGAAGTGTGACCATCCGATTCGTAATCGAACCGATAATGGCCTTGTTTTGGTAAAACCAAAGATATTGGAGAAATCCGTTGGTTACGTTGTAGTCTTCAAAGGAGCGGAATCGGTGAGAGGAATTGAGAAGGAAAACATGTGGAAATGCAATTTCTGCCTCAGCAATCAACGATTTTCTTAAAGCAAAAGGGGCATGGCACATTCGATATCGGCGTTCTTTTCTGTACTGGGAGTCAAGAAGATCATTTGTATTGCGCCAAGCTGTACGATAAGAGGTCTCATTTTCGAGGCGAGGGCCTGATGGGGAAAGAGAAGTCTCCAAAAGTACTTTGACTTTGCCATCGGAGGAAAAGAAATCGGAAGGTTGGATCGGAAGCCCGAGGAACACATCATCATTAAAATAAATGAAATGTTCGCTTAAGTTGGGAATACGATGAAGGTTGCATTCGATGGCTTGTGAATTGAAGGTCGGTAAGTTGCTCGGATCCTGAAAAATTTCGCGATGATCGATGATCTTGATCATCGGATGACTTTTAAGCCACTTAGGCTTTTGGTTCATCGTCACAATGTAAAGCTGCTTTACAAAGGGCGCAAACTTCCAGATCGAGCGGAGGGAATATTTCAATTCGTCATGATCGGAAAAGCGATTGTTGGTATTTGCATCGGTGGAGCCCTCGCGAAAAGTGGGAGCGTAAAAATTCCGTTGTTCTTGCCAATCAGGGTCCGATCCATCGACCCATAAGTAAACGATCTCTATAGGAAATTCTACGCATGAGGTAGAGGAAAACAGCGCAATGAATAAGAGGAGGAGTGAAGTCCGCATAGCAAGGCCACGATTTTAGCAATTGGAGGAGTTTTTTTCAAGGTAAGATGCTGGTATCAAAACGGATGCTAGTATCAAAAGGGCTTTCTGGTATCGTATTTCCCATGCTTGGGATCATTTTATACTTTGCGGCAATTTCTTGGACTCCACCTCCCATTGAAGATCGGAAGGTCATTAAAATTTCATTTTTGAATGTTTTGACAAGTTCGCTTTCGGATAAAAAAGAAAATATATTGGCGTTCCCTAAGTATCAATGGAAAAATCGGCAAAAAGCCCTGATTCAATTAATTCAATTGGATAGACCCGCTGTCCTAGGACTTTGTGAACTGGATATCAATCAGGCGAAGACTTTGGAAATGGAATTGGAAGAGTACATTTTGGTCGGTTTTGCGTCGGAGACAGGAGAATCCATTGAAACAACAAAAATGCGATTTGCTCATGAGGAGCACAGAAAATATGGGGAGTTCGTCGCCCTTTTAGTGGACAAAAGTCGCATTCGAATCGATGAGCTGAAATGTCACATCCTGCCAAGTGCCAAGAAACAAAAATGGCAACGGATTATAGTTGAGGCCTCTCTCTATGATGATTGGACAGATACAAGTTTTGTCTGTTTAGCGTCTCATTTTGATCATATAAAAAAAAGTGTCCATGTGCGGAAACAATCAGCGGAACAGGAATTGGCAATTTTAAAAAGGCTAGAAGAAGAAAAAATTCCCTGGTTTTCTGTCGGCGATCGGAACTGGTATGTCAATCGCGACGAAGAGAATGCAAATATATATCTACAGGAGCCTTTCATTTCCGATTTTCGAGATAGAATGGAGTTAGGCCATTTTGGTCCTTCAGGAACATTTCCCGGATATCTTTGGCTTTGTCGATTTCTCCCTCCACCTTCTCAAGTTCCAACCGTCGATACGGGATATCGGAGTGCATATTTGATCGAAGGGATTTATTATTATGCTTACACAGGAGAGTTTGACCCCGTTACAGGAAATCTTCTTCCTATTCATCCAAAAAGCGAGGCTTTAGGTGAGCGAAATCTTCTTTCCGATCACTACCTATTTGGCGGCGCTTTCCGGTTTAAGAAGTAGATCTTTGCGCAATGAGATTCCCGTTTCGGCATCCTGAGCAGAAAGAGTCAAATGAGACGGTTTAGCCTTGGTAAAATTCAAGAGTTTCCAAACGGCTTCGTCGACAAAGGCTAAGTGGGGGTCTAATTCGAGGATTGCATCCATGTGCATAGTTGAAGATTCTTGCAACTTGTCATAGAGTAATTCTGCTGTTTTAGTGCCAAAAAAGACAGTGAGCATGTGGATATCTGCATCGAAGAGGTTCACTTGTGAAGGAATCCGTTCAATTTTGAGATAGTCGATGAGAGGGGGAATTTTTTTAGTCCCTTTTAGAAGCGTGTAATAGAGTGGCTGAAAGTCTTTAACGGCCAAGGTCTCAATGGGCAGCCGAAGTTTCTCGTGCAAGGCGCTTTTGGCGGCGGCGAGGATCGCATCAAGTAGTTTATATTCCTTTTGGATTTGATAAAAGGTTCTTAAGAGTTTGGCCGCAGTTTCATAGAGAGCTGGATGTTCTTCGCGTCCTTTATCTACGAGGGGAAAAAGATTGAGCTGTGCACTCGGAAGATTGAATTTTGGAGTTTCTTTTGCGATTTTGGGTTCCGTTCCAGCACTCTTTACTTTTTTGCTCTTGATGCTTGTCCCCGGTAACTCGCTATAATGCTGTTGTTCGCACTGTTGTAAAATTTTGAGTTCGGCATTGCGGAGGCCGAGATGTGCCTTTTGATTTTGTCTTGAAGCGATCCGATTTTGCAAGGATGCGGTGGTGCCATACGAAAGAATGAGAAGCACAGTGATCACAAAAGGTAACAGATTCATTTTACTTCCACCGGTTCCTGCGTTCCCAAAATAAACGCAAACTGTAGATTGGGCTCTTTCTTGCTTTTTTTGTCAATTCCACACCAGAGCCTCAGTCGGATCATGGCAGGTACTAATCCTTTTGCTTTCGGCCACTCTTTCACCCATTTTTTTTCGCTTAAAAATTCCCATTCCAAATCATTGACATCAAATAAGAGCGTTTCGGTTCGAAAAGAGTTTTCTGAAAAAGGCCAATAGGTAAAGCAAAATTCATTGGCTTTATTTCGATACAGGCGAGCGATACAAGCGCCACTAAACGCAGGATTGGGATCGATTCCCGCATTGAAAAGAAGGACCAGGCTTTCCTCGCGGTCGTCAGGAAATTTGAGAGTGTAAAATTGGGGGGGCAATTCGAGATTGGAAAAAGTGGCATTGAGTCTGACCTGGATGCATTGCTGCTCCAGAAGTTTGGCGGTGATTTTTTCGGTTTTTTGTTGAAAGATTGCATTGGATACCAAGAAGCGAAAAAGGACAGTCATTAAAATGGTGGCAAGGCCGATAGCTATTGCAATCTCGAGGAGGAAAAAGGGCGCTTTGCGAAATATACTACACCGATGCCTAAAAGGATAAACGTGGCCAAGCTGACCCAATCGGGCAACCAAGCGGGCGCGTCGGGAGGAATGATCCCGAGAACTGTCAGTAGGGCAACAATGATGCCGATGCACGCATCTCCTCCAATCAGGCCTGATGAGAGAAGGATACCTCGCTCCTGGATTTCCTCGGACGGATACTTCCGATCGATATAAGCTCTCATTAGGCCGCCCACCATTGTAGCAGCGCTAAGAGATAGGGGCAAATAAAGACCGAGTGCAAAAGACAGAACGGGAATGCGGAGGATGGCCATAGCAAGGCCAATCAGAATGCCTGCACCAAAGAGCGGATAAGGCAAATGCCCACTGATGACCCCTTCTGCAATCATCGAAATCAGCGTCGCTTGCGGCGCAGGCATCACTGTGGACCCGATGTGATACGCCTGATTGAGGATGTAGATTGTGTAGCCTAATGCGATGGAGGGGATGATGCATCCCAAAATCTCAGCAACTTGCTGCCTTTGTGGTGTTGCTCCGAGGAGAAAACCCGTTTTTAAGTCCTGAGAAGTTGTCCCAGCCATGCAGATAGCGCAGCAGGCGACACAGCCCATGGTGATCGCAGAAATTAAGTAAATCCGTTCTGTCCATCCAAGAAAGACGAAAAGGATGCAGGTGATTAAGAGAGTCGTGATGGTCATTCCAGAGACGGGGTTGGAGGTGGAACCTACAAGACCCACAGTTAGAGAGGTTACTGCAACGAAGAAAAAGCTTAAAATCAAAAGGAGCACAATGGTAAACAGGTTCATAGGCAAGCCGGGAAACAGCCACAAGAAGAGAAAGATTGCTAAAGTGCCCAAAATAAGCCAAGCCATCGAGATATCTCGATCCGTTCGCAGAATATGAGTCCGTTTTAAAAAACCGCTGTAGAGTTCCTTGATCGCTACATGGATCGAGCGGAAAATGAGCGGGAAAATTTTGATGAGACTTAAAAGTCCTCCCGTTGCAAGTGTACCAGCTCCGATGTAGCGGACGTAATTGTTCCAAACGTCTTCTCCGCTCATCGATTCGACGGGTACATGAGAGGGATAAACTAAGTCGGGCCCAAGGCCAAACACTTTGATGATCGGAATGATGACCCACCAGGCCATGACGCCACCTGCAAACATTGTGCTTGTCACGCGGGGGCCAATGATATAACCAACTCCGAGCAAAGCCGGTGTTGCATCCATAGAAAAAGTCGCTTTTTCATAGAACGAAGCTGTCCAAGAGGCCACTTCTTTCCACAAAAAAAGACCATTTGAACAAATTTTATAAACCGCACCTGCAATCACGCCCCAAAGCGCCATGATGCCGCTTTTACCACAAGCCTCTTGGGCTTTTAATATCGAAGCACAGGCAGTCCCTTCTGGAAAGGGAATTGTTTTATGTTCTTGTACAATGATAAACCTACGCATTGGGATCATGAGCAAGATCCCTAAAATGCCTCCGGTTATGGACAATAGGAAAATGCGTCCGATGGAGGGAGTCTCTCCGAGTAAAATCAGCGCTGGAATCGTAAAGATCACTCCTGCCGCCAAGCCTTCGCCCACCGTCGCAATCGTTTGAACGATGTTGTTTTCCAAAATCGTCGCTTTCTTTTTCAGTAAACGCAACACCCCCATCGACATGATCGCAGCCGGAATCGAAGCCGAAACTGTTGTGCCGAGCTTCAGAGCCAGATATGCATTCGCAATGGCGAAGAAAAATCCAAAAAAGAGACCCAAAAGAACTGAGCGCGGTGTCAATTCGCGCACTTCTCTTGACGCAGGGATGTGAGGATGAAACGGTTCGCTCATAACCTCTTCATGCAGGATTGCAGAATTAAACTGAAGGATCTTTATAAACGGTGAGGCGATAAGTATAAGGATGGCCTCCAATGTCCAAGTGTATGGCGAGGAGGCGGTAGATGCGGCCATCTTTTTCGTGCTTTTCTTTGAGAGTCTCGAGTGTGTATTTCCGGGTAATGGGGAAGAGTGGAGTGGAGGCCTCCGGAAGTGAAAAAGGAGAAGTTTTTATTTTGAGAGCGGGGATCTGGGCCCAGCGGAATTCGTTTTTTAGGAATTTTTCTTTGATTTCAACAAAGGTCAGAGTGGCGATCCGGCTTCCCTCAACGCGCTTGATTTGTTCCATTTCTCCCTGATGATTTTTGATCGGCTGACGGATGAGCGGGACAGCGCAAAGGGCAATAAGAGAAAGTGCGATGAGGATTTCGAGAAGGGCAAAAGGTCTTTTTTTCATTGGTATACACGATTAAGAAAATGCCTGAAACAAGACTCGAACTTGCGACCTCCGCATTACGAATGCGCTGCTCTACCAACTGAGCTATTCAGGCAAAAAGAACAAAAAAAGGATACTCCACAGATTCATTTTTTGTATACTAGGTGTATGTTGAACGGAAAACGGATCGGCGGTCTGTTATTGATGGGTGGGACGGGACAGCGCTTTGGAAGCGAAATGCCCAAGCAGTTTCACCGTTTATCAGGCAAGCCTGTATACCAGGTCACGCTAGAGGCTTTTCAAGCCGCTGGATTCTTCGACGAGATCGTCTTAAGTTGCCATCCCGATTGGATGAAAGAAGCGCAAGGAGCGCGAGTCATTGCCGGCGGAGCCACACGCCAAGAATCTTCCTATAAGGGGCTTTTGGGGTTTGGGCAAGTGGATATCGTATTGATCCACGACGCAGTTAGGCCTTTTGTGTCTGTGGAAGTTTTAAGAGAAAATGCTCTTTTGGCCATTGAACATGGCGCGGTGGACACGTGTATTCGCTCGGCAGATACGTTGGTTTATGCGCCCGAGGGAAAGGTCATTGAATCAATCCCCAACCGCGCACACTATTTGCGTGGGCAGACGCCGCAGAGTTTTCAGTATTCTGTGATTTTAAAGGCCCATGAAAAATCGCGAGGAAAGGACTCCACAGATGATTGTCGTTTAGTACTGGAGATGGGACACCCCGTTTGGGTGGCAGAAGGGGACGAGCACAATCTGAAAATTACTTCGGAGTTGGATTTGTTTTTGGCCGAGCAGTTGTTCCGGCTACGGAGACAAAAAGTGGAGGGAAAGGAGTCGATTGCCGGAAAGGTTTATGCGGTGGTGGGCGGCAGCGGCGGAATTGGAACTGCGATTTGCCAAGAGTTGGAAATGCATGGAGCAAAGGCGATTTCGTTGTCTAGGAAAACGGGGTTAGACTTGAGGAACCCCGAATCGATAGAGAAGGTGTTTCAAGAATTGGGACCTGTAGATGGTTTAATCAACGCTGCCGGGGTGTTGAAAATGGGTCAGTTGACATTGGCAGAAATAAACGAAGTCTTGGACGTGAATCTAAAAGGCCTCATCCTTTGCTGCCAAAAGGCAGAAGTAAAAAGCCACATCATCAACATCGCGTCGTCGTCATTTATGCGAGGACGCAAGGATATGGGCGTCTATTCTTGCACCAAGGCCGGAGTGGTCAATTTTACCCAAAGTCTGGCCGAGGAACGCCCCAACCTTCGAGTCCATGCAGTCATTCCACAGAGGACCCGCACTCAAATGCGCCTAGATCACTTTCCAGAGGAAAGCGACCTATTGGAACCGGAGCAGGTTGCAAAAACAGTGGTGCAATTATTGATGGACTTTAGTACGACGGGGATGTTGGTAGAGGTGAAAAAGCATGTATCCAATTCGGTTTGAACCCATCTATAAGGATTATGTTTGGGGCGGAGAGCGCATTGGCCAAAAATATGGCCGGAAGGTGGGCAAAGCTGCTGAAAGCTGGGAGATTTCTGACCGCGAAGAAGGGATGAGCGTTGTTGCCAATGGTATCTACAAAGGACGCACCTTGCATGAGCTCCTACTCGAACTCGGCGAGAAGCTCATCGGCGAGGGACAAAAGTGTGATCGATTTCCCCTTCTACTCAAAATCATCGATGCCAAAGAATCTTTAAGTATTCAGGTTCATCCCGATTCGGGCCCTGAGGCCAAAACAGAAATGTGGTTCATTTTGGATAACAGCGCTGTTTATGCGGGCCTTAAAAAGGGAGTCAACAAAGAAGCGCTGCAGAAAGCAAAAAAAATGGAAGAGCTTTTAGAGCATTATGAGCTTCGTCGCGGCGAGGCCGTCTATATTCCCGGAGGACGGGTGCATGCCATTTGCGCAGGAAGTCTCCTTTTCGAAGTGCAGCAAAATTCCAATACGACCTATCGGCTCTATGACTGGGGACGAAAGAGCCGCGATCTTCATGTCAAGGAAGCCCTCGAAGCCATGAATTGGCACGACAAAAGCCAAGCGAAAGCAACTCTGCATAAACTCTCTAGCGATATGCAGCACCAACTCGTCACCGTTGTTTCGTCCCCTTTTTTCATTGTGGAGCGCTATGACATTTTCAAAGCCTTCCACATCGGCTCAATTCCTCAATCATTCCAAATCTTTTTCTTCATTGAAGGTGAAGGGACGATTGAAGTCGACGGCACCAAAGAGCCATTTAAGGCGGGGCAAACTTTTTTAGTTCCCGCTGCGAGTCAGTCGATTGATATTGCGGGCAAATGCCAAGCGCTCAGGATACGGCTCCCTTAGGGGACTTTATTTTTTAACAGGTTGCAAAAAATAAGACACTCACTATACTGCTTCGATTAAAAAAAAGGAGCTTCCTATGGCAGTCATACTAAACGCCGGATTTCATGGACACGTAACCGTTCAAGACAAAGCTGGCAGAGAACTTCATCAACGATATATTGCCTCCGAGGCAGAAGGCCATCGATTTATCGGACAGTATGGTAAGTCTGTTGTTCAAGGGTGGTCGATTCTCAAAGCCTCTATGATCCCTATCCGCACCGACAATTGCCGCGACTTTTGCAAAGACTTTTTTCTGCCCACCTTCGTCAATAATGCTCTGGCAGTCAACAATTGCGTTCTTAAAATAGTAGCTTCAATTTTTGCGATCCTCTGGGATTTAGCAACTTTCCTCCCAAGGTTTATTGCGACTCCCTTTAGACTGATCTACAACTGCAATTCCCCTGTTCAACCTCACCCATTGACTCAATTCGGAGCCAATGCCGCGCGGATCATCCTTCACAAAGAAATCGTTGAAATTCAGGGAGATCAGGCTAATTGGAAAATACAGGAAATGCAATTGGATGTTTGTACAAAAGAATCTCCTGACATGGAGTCCCGATCAAAAATCATGAGTCATAGGACAAATTTTGCCCGATTCTCAGACGGTCATTGGTATGGTATTTGCCAATAATGCACAGGCTATGCTAAACTCATCGGCATGAGAAAGCTAGCAGATCCTGTTTTTCTCTCTCTTATTCTGGTCCTTGTGCGCCCAGCGGCGCACAAACATATATAAATTCCCATCAGATTTTTTAAACTCAAAAAACCCCAAGAAAGGATTATATATGTATCCAATATTTAACACTTATGTTTTGCCTAGCTTCGCAGCAGGCGTAGCACTCCCCTGGGCTTTTCCCATGTTGGAACAGAAGAGTGCGGCCCAAACAGAATCACCACCGCCTGCTCCCGGCGGTATCCAGAGGGGCATTAAAATGGCCCCTACCATCGCAAAAATTGTCGGCACGCAAAAAATCGTGCAAAACGGCTCTGCCGCTTTCTTTGAGAAACAATTTGGTTGGACCCCCACGAGTTTTCCATCCATCTTTTGCAGCTCGCTACTTAGCGCCGCGGCAACCTCAGGGTTCTATGCGGATTTTAACAAGAGCACTCTGACGGGGAAGATTTTGCCATTGACCCCGTGGCAAAGACTTGCAATCATCTCTCGAGAGCAGACGTTTTTGGCCACAGAACCGGCGAATCGAGCGATGAAGGAGAACTGCCCCAAAAATATCGTTGTAGAGACTGCTTGCGACTTTGCCAGCGGCGCAATGGGAAGTGTTGCGGGCCACATCCCCGATACAATCTTGTCCCGGATGCAAAAAGGGAGGTCCTTGCACCCGCGCCATTGGATGCGAGGCTCGCCACAACGAGCTTTGGCGCTAGGCATTTTTAACATTGTCTACGAAGGAGTAAAAAAATGCTCCCCAACAAACTAGAAACTCACGGAGTTTCTCCCTTTGGGACGTAGGCATCTCGTTTTTGGGCCAACAGTTTATGCTGCGGGCCCAATTTTTTTAACGAGCGCGAAGAGCGTTGAGAATCACAGCGACGTCGATGATTTCTTGAAGAAGAGCGCCCACGGCGGGCTGGATCACCCCGCAACAGGCGATGATCATGAGAATAAAGCTTAAGGTCATGCCGATGAAAATGCTTTGCTTTGCGATCCGAAGCATGTGGCGGCTGGCGATGATTGCATCGACCACTTTGGTTGGATCATCTTCGAGCAAAACGATGTCTGCCGTCTCTGCGGAAATGGCACTGCCGTAAGCTCCCATCGCGATGCCAACAGTAGCCGTTGCGAGGGCTGGAGCATCATTGATCCCATCACCTACCATGATGACAGAATCAAATGTTTTTTGAAGCTTTTGGATCGTTTCAGCTTTTTGTAAAGGCAAAAGTTCTGATTCCACATTCTCAATCCCCGACTGCTTGGCGATCATCGCGCCATTCCCCTTGCTGTCCCCTGTAAGCATGACAATTTCTTGGACGCCCATGGTCGATAAAGTTTGCACCATAGCCGAAATTCCCGGCCGAACCCGGTCGCTCAAAACAAAAACTCCGATGCACTTGTTGTTTTTGGACACAAAGATGAGAAGCTTGTCTTTTTGCGGATAGGATTCACATCCTACAAAGGAGCGTGAGCCGATCAGAAATTCATCCCCGTCCACCGTGCCTTTCACCCCGCACCCCGGCACCTCCTCAGAATGCGTTGGCAACGGCAATGTGCCAAACTTTTCTAATCCCTTATTGACAATTGCTTTGGCCACTGAATGCGAAGACATTTGCTCAATCATCGCCGCTTTTAAGAGTAGTTGGTCCACAGGCTCATCATTCATGGGAATGATCTCTTCCACAAAAGGCGTTCCGAAAGTAATCGTCCCTGTTTTGTCAAACACGATCGCCTGACCATAACCCACTTGCTCCATCGGCGTGCCGCCTTTGACGATGATCCCGAGCTCTGCTGCCCTGTTGATCCCGCCCATCACAGCGAGCGGCGTTGCCAAAATCAAAGGACAGGGTGTAGCCACAACGAGCACTGCTAAAATCGTAACCGGATCACGCGTAGCCAAGAACCCGATGGCCGCCATGATCAAAGTAAGCGGCGTAAAAAACACCGCATATCGATCTGCAAGCCGTTGGATCGGCGCTTTTTCTGCTTGGGCTTTTCGTACGAGTGCGACAATTTTGGCATATTGGCTATCGAGCGCCAATTTATCAGCCCGCATTTCAAATGTCCCATTGACCGCTACCGTTCCGCTGAGTACTTTGCCGCCCACTGTCTTGCCGTGCGCCAATGGTTCACCCGTCATCGCCGATTCATCGATTTCAGAGGCGCCTTCAACAATTGTTCCATCTGCAGGCACCAAATCGCCCGATCGGACAACCAAAACATCTCCAATCTGGATTTGCCCGATATCAATCCGTTCAATTCGATCTCCTAATTTCCGAAATGCAAACCGCGGCGCTCTCTCCAATAATTTTTCAAGCGAAGAACTCGCTCTTCGAAATCCGTAATTCTCCAATGCCTCACCACCTGATTGCATCAATACGATCACAGCGCCGGCGAATGCCTGTCCCATGAATAAAGCCGTAACAATGGCAAGCATTGCAACCACATCCGAAGCGAATTCTCCCTTCAGCATCCCTTTAACTGTCTTATAGACGATCGGCAGGCCGCCGATGGCCAATGTGCCATACCAGATCCATTCGGCTATTGCAGGGTTATGAAACGCAAACCGTACAACAGCGCCCACAAGAAGCCCTAAAGCAGCAAAAATCGGAATCGGATAGAACCAAAGCTGTTTCATATCCTCAAGTTAACATGTTAGGGTGTAAAGTCAAATACAGAGAAGAAATTTGAGATTTGATGGATTCCCTGGATGCAACTGGATTTTGCGAGTTGTTGTCAGTGCAATAGGAGCTGGCCTCAAATACATTGTTCCCTTTGAACAATGAACAACAATAGCATGTATTTCTTTGATCAAAAACAAAAATTGTCTACGGTGTTGAAATGAATATAAGGAATTTGACTCTGGGCTTCATCCAAAAATATCAAAGAAAATCCGAATAACATGCCAAGCGATCTTTCCACAGAAAAAGGCACTCTTGCAATACAAAAAAAATCCGACTGGAAACCAACCACTTGCACCATCATTTACAGCATCCTCTTCCCTTGTCTTTTTTACACGAGCATGCTCTCTCCAATGGTGATTGACGGCCCCCATACACCGCCTTTCCTTGCCGCTCTTAGCATCTTCGCCGTGTTTTTGATTCCCTATCCCTTCCGATCAGCATCTGCCTAATGTGGTCGAGATACCTCAGGAATCAATGTGAAAAATCACAAAGCTGTAGACCAGGGACTTGTTGCTGGCAACTTGGCTTGTTTGGCCAACTCTTCTTGTCTTGTTCTGTACAAGATGAAGAGATTGCTTCCCACAATGATGGCGGCGCCGATCAAGGTATACCCATCAGGCGATTTGTCCCACCAAAAGAGATCGAGCATGACGACCCAAATAAAGGAGGAGTAGTCAATGGGGGCTAAGGTCGAGCCTTGGGCAAAGCGAAGACCCTGCGCAATCGCATATTGTCCCGCTGCAGTGATGGCTCCCACAATAGCGAAAGCCCCCCAATGGGACCAAGGCATCGACTGCCAGGGGCCTGCAAATAAGAGGTACGGAAAAATAATCAACATCATCAAGATGTTGGGATAGATGGCGATGGCTAAGCTGTGTTCGGTGGAAGCAAGGCGGCGCATCAGAATTTTATTGAGAGCGCCGAGGAAAGTTGCAAAAAGGACGAAAATGGCTCCCATCTCAAAAACATTCGAGCCGGGCCGCATAGCTATAATAACACCAATGAGACCGATGCCCACTGCAATCCATTTTTCAAACTTCACGGACTCCTTTAACAGGATAGCACTCAAAATGATCATGAAAAAGGGCGAAGTGTAACCGAGCGTATAAATTGTAGTGAGCGAGCCCGTTGAAAAAGCATACATAAAAGAAAACGTAAAAACGAGACTCACTAAGAGACGCCCAATATGGCGTTGTGGATACTTGGTGCTAAAGACATGTCTAACGCCTCCTTGAAAAAACACCGCAATCATAAGGGGAATAAAGCGGGTGATGGCCCTTAAAAAGGTGATCTGGGGAACAGAATAGGTCTCCATAAGATGTTTCACAAAGGCGTCAGAAATAGGGTACAACGCAAGCCCAATGATCATCAAAAAAATACCCAAAGGAGCTTTGTCTTGGAGTTTTCGGTTATGAGTCATTGGACACATTCCCAAGCTGTGGGGAGCTCTTCTAACCGTTTATTTTGCAACAATTCGTAAACACTATCCCAAGATCCAACATCGGACCAAAAAACATTCAACGGAAGAATCAGAATGTCATTCGTCTTTTCCATCACAGCATAATCCCATGACAGAGTGGGGAGCGTATCAAATCGACGGACAAGTTCAGTATAGGAACATGACGTAAGACTGTGCAGATGTGCAGCATGCTCTTCCATTTGGCGCCAAAAAGTAGCGATAGAAAATAGAAACATCCCAGAGTTCCAGAAATAGCGGGGATCTTGGAATAACTCTTCAGCTCGTGCCCGATCAGGTTTTTCAATAAATCGGACAGCCTTATAAGTACCTTCATTCACTTTATCTCCCACTTCAATGTAGCCGTATCCTGTTTCCGGTTTTGTTGGGCGAATGCCAAAAGTGATAATCTTGTCCGTTTGAGCTGTCTCTTCCATCAGTTCCACTGTGCTAAGAAAAACAGCTTCTGGCTCAATCAGGTGGTCGGATGGAACTACGAGGATAGCGTCTGTTGGCTTTGCTGAGCGCTCCTGTTCCAAATATTTGACCGCAAGAGCAATAGCGGGCGCTGTATTTTTCCTACATGGCTCCTCAAGAATTTTGATGACAGAACCGAACTCTCGCAACTGTTCTTGAACCAGGGGCACATAGTTCGCATGAGTAGAAATAACAATTTCATCAATGAATGAACCTTGGAGCAGCCTTTTTACTGTCCTCTGTAAAAGAGAGCCTTCCGATCCAAACTCAAGAAATTGTTTTGGGCAGTCTTCAGTGGACATAGGCCACAATCGAGTTCCTGCACCCCCAGCCAAAATAATTGCTTTCATACTTCAATATTTATTCCTTCAAAGAAGTTCTTCGCTTTACAGAATACTACACATGTAGTATAAATGTCACCAATTGAGGATAAATATGGCTAAACGAAGCTTTGGAGAATTAGAACTCAGCATTTTACATATTTTAAAACCTGGAAAAAGAATGACCGTAAAAGAGGTCCATCAGATTCTAGGGGTTGAGAATAAATACAATACAATCATGACGGTCATGCTGCGCCTTTCAGAAAAAAAAGTACTGGGTCGCGAGCGAGTTGGATTGCAGTATGAATACTGGCTGGTCGATGCGAGTAAATCAGCTTCTCAAATAGTGAACCAATTTAAACAGAAGATGCTGGGCATTAAGCCTTCAGAAATGATCTCCTATCTCGTTGAGTCTGCCAGCGAAATCAGCGATGCAGAATTTTCAGAAATGGAGAAAATGCTCGAAAAAGCGAAGCGAGAAAGAAACAAAACATGATCTTCCATTTAGTCATAAATAGCTTTTTTGTATTCGTACTTCTCGCTGCGGTGGTAGAGACAAGCCTTTTCGTTTTTAAAATTAAAAACGCTCGCACCCGTTATATTTGCCGTCTGCTCCCCATTTTAAAAATCCCCGTTGATCTATTTGTTTTTGGAGTTTTTGGGGAAAGCCTCTTCCTAAATTTAAATCCATTTAGTTGCGAAATTTATTTAAATAACTTCATCACAACACTCTTTAACATCCCCCCTGGCACCCCGATCCCTCAATATATTGCATCTAAATTGCAGCCCATTTATTTAAACCTCTTCGCAATCTCGGTGGTTGCTATCTCAACTCTTTTATTCTTTCATAAATGCGCCAGACTGATTGCATCACAAATCTATTTACGAAAAGTTCTATCGTTGTCGATTCCTTGCCAGCGATTGATTTCCGGCCAACGGATTCAAACCGAGTTACAACGGCTAAATGGGGTTGTTTTAACCTGCGATCAAGTGCAAATCCCTTTTGCTGCAGGCTGCCGCACAATTTTGTTGCCAACAGCCTTGATGAACAGTTTTTCACAGGATGAATTTGAAGCGGTGATCGCCCACGAATTAGAGCACTTGAGATGGAAAGATCCCATCCTTAGATTCATTAGCAGCATTATCTGTTCCATATTTTGGTGGATACCAACGGGATGGTGGAGCAAGAGATTAGAAGCAGACCAGGAACTGGCAAGCGATTTAGGCACCCCTAAATATGGGATTGACGCTTGCGCGTTAGGATCGGCCTTCCTCAAAGCCATTCATCAGGAGAGGGTCGCAACCTTGAAAAGCGCAGCGATTTGCCCCTTTGTTTCTCCTAAGAGCACTCATGTAAAACGGCTAGAAAATATGCTCAACTTAAACAAACCTTTAAAGGGACATAAGCTCATATCCGCCTTCGGGGCCGCTATCTGCTGTATGGCGGTTCTCTGTTTTTGGATGTGCTAATTTTATTTTAACTATAAATACTACAAACGTAGTTTCTGGAAAGGGAAAACCGTATGATCGATCGAAATATGTGCATATTAGGCCTTGGGTTTGTGGGAGTTACGCTTGCCACCGTGATGGCTGATGTGGGATTCCATGTTATTGGAATTGAAAAGCGAGATGAGGTCATCGAGTCACTTTCTTCAGGAAAGTCTTATTTCTTTGAGCCGGGATTATCAACACAATTGAAAAAACAGATTGAAAATGGCTCGTTACAGATATCTAAGCAAATTCCTCAAGATTGCAAAGCCACTGTTTACATCATTACTGTTGGCACACCGCTGAATGAGAAGAAAGAGATCAATCTAGAAAGCATTCAAAGTGTTTGCGACGAGATAGCGCTCCATCTAAAAGATGGGGATCTTGTCATTGTCCGCTCAACAGTAAAACTAGGTACGACTCGTTCCATTATCAACCCCATTCTCGAGAAAACAGGGAAACGATACGAGATCGCATTTTGCCCCGAAAGAACAGTAGAGGGGCAAGCTCTGGCAGAACTGAGATCTAATCCTCAAATCATCGGAGCCAATCAACTCTCTACAAGCATTAGGGCAAGCCAGATCTTCCAATGGATCACTCCAACAGTTTTGAGAGTAAGCGATTGGGAAACAGCAGAAATGATAAAACTGATCGATAATGCAAAACGGGATGTCCATTTCGCCTTCGCGAATGAAGTAGCGCGCATGTGTGACGTGGCGGGATTAAGCGCTGACGAAGTGCTTCATTTAGGCAGGTTTGGATATGTGCGCGGCGATATCCCAAATCCCGGCCCCGTCGGAGGGCCTTGCCTTTCAAAAGATTCTCATATTCTCGTACAAAGCATGGAAGAGTTGGGAATGACCCCAAAAATGACTGCTGCGGGACGTCAAGTCCATGAAGAGCAATCTAAGCAAGTTGCGACATTTTTGCATCAATTAACGAAGAAGAATTTCCCAGAAAAAATGATCATCTCATTGCTTGGCATCGCCTTTAAAGGAAAGCCTGTAACAGACGATATTCGAGGAACCACTGCGAAGCCAATATTTGACGCCCTGAAAGAAGAATTTCCTCATGCCGAATATTGGGGATACGATCCAGTCGTTCAGCCTGAAGCAATCAAAGCATTGGGTCTACAGCCAAAAACTGATCTCAAAACGGCCATCAAGGGAGCCCATCTGGTTCTCATTTTGAATAATCACCCTCAATTTTCGTCATTGCCCATTGAGGCTTTGGCCCTAGAAATGGCACGCCCAGCAATCATCTATGATTTTTGGAGCCAGAACCATTCTAAAAAACTAAATTTACCAGAAGGCGTTCAATACATTGCTCTGGGAAATCATAAATTTGCAAAGGAGAAACTATGAAAACAATTTTAGTTACAGGCGGAACAGGATTTATTGGAGCTGCGTGCACTCGTAGATTGGTAGCTTGTGGTTTTACAGTACGCGTCTTAGACGATGGATTTCGTTCCAATACGGAAAGTCTCAAAGATTTGAATGTAGAAATGATTCAAGGAGATATTAGAGACCCCCAAGTTGTCATGCAAGCAACCCAAGGGGTGGATACTGTGATCCATTTAGCAGCGATCAACGCCACAGAGTACTTTTATACCAAACCAGCTCTCGTCTTAGATGTAGGAATCAGAGGTATTTTAAATGTCATTGATGGATGCATCAAAAACAATGTAAAAAATCTCATGGTGGCATCGAGTTCTGAAGTCTATCAAACACCATCAAAGATCCCCGCTGATGAAACTGAAATGCTCAAAATTCCAGACGTGTTAAATCCCCGTTATTCTTATGGCGGCTCCAAAATTATGACCGAGTTACTCACGCTCAATTACGGACGCTCCCACTTTGAAAAAGCCATCGTGTTTAGACCTCATAATGTCTATGGCCTTTCGATGGGATGGGAACACGTCATCCCCCAATTTATTTTAAGGGCCCTGGATGGAATCAAACAGAATCCAACAGGCCCTATCCCATTTCCTATTCAAGGGGATGGGAAGCAGACACGAGCATTTATTCACATCGACGATATGGTTGACGGCATTTTGCTGCTATTAGAAAAAGGAGAGCATTTAAATGTATATCACGTTGGCAATCCTGAAGAAATCACCATTGGCGAGCTTGCAAAAAAAGTCGGCCATCATTTCGGAAGAGAACTGGCATTAGACGCAAACGCTATACCTAGGGGATGTCCGGAACGGCGATGCCCGAATATTGATAAGATGAAACAACTCGGATTTTCGCCTCGCATTTCACTTGACGCAGGTTTACCTGCTGTCATCGACTGGTATGCGAATGCAGAACGGAAAATCGTCACCATTCGAGGATGCTCTTTCTAACTTCTATCCAACAGTAAATTTGAGACTTGATGGATTCGAACCATCGACCCTCTCATTAAAAGTGAGATGCTCTACCACTGAGCTAAAGTCTCGAAATTGACCCCAAGGGGATTCGAACCCCTGTTCGCAGAATGAAAATCTGATGTCCTAGACCGGGCTAGACGATGGGGCCTTAAAGTCCAAAAATCGACTTCAAAAACGGTATCGATTCTACCGTATCGCATTCCTTTTCTGCAAGTTCAAACTGTCATTATTTCTTTTTCTTTCTCCGCGCAGGCGGTATCGGCGTCTTTGCAGAAGCGGTCGGTAAAGTCTTGGATTGCCTTTTCAAGCTTCTTCATCATGTCTTCTGGGAGGATGCCATCAGCCTTTTGCTTCCGTACGAGGTCATTGAACTTGCGTCGGATTTCGCGGAGAGAGATTTTGGTTTTTTCACCGAGTTCTTTGCACTGCTTGGCAATTTGCTTGCGGATTGTTTCATCCATGGGAGGAATGTTGAGACGGACGACTTTGCCATCAACCATGGGATGGATGCCGAGATTGGCTGCTTCGATGCCTTTGGCGATGGCGTGGACTGTGCTCGGATCGAATGGGGTGACCAGGATTTGGCGCGGTTCAGGCACGGTGATATTTGCGACGCCTTTTAGGGGGGTTGGACTACCGTAGATTTCAACCATGACGCGATCGAGCATAGAGGAACTAGCCCGCCCAGAACGGAGCGCTTTTAGTTCTGCTTTCAGGTGATCGATCGAGGCCTGCATGGCCGCTTTGACTTGGTTTTCTACTGAGCTCATTTACGCCTCCATGACTAGGGTTCCTGCGGATTGGTTGCAAACTGCTTTTTTCAAGGAATGGTCCTCAAAAATATTGAAAACTCGAATCGGAATTCGGTTTTCACGACAAAGAGCTATGGCTGCCGCGTCCATGACTTGAAGTTTGTTTGTCAACACATCCGAATAGGTAATTTGATCGAACTTTACAGCATTCGGGTATTTTAGAGGATCTTTATCGTAAATGCCATCGACTTTGGTCGCCTTCATCAAGATTTCGGCCTGGATTTCAAATGCCCGGAGCGCGGCCGCTGTATCAGTTGTAAAATAGGGATTCCCGGTGCCGCCGACAAAAATCAAGACGAGACCCTGATCGAGGTATTTGAGAGCATTTTTCCAATTGTAGCTCTCGGCCATGACGTCGCAGGCAATGGCACTCATGATTCGGCTCTCGCATGAGATGTTTTCAAAGGCTTGCTGCAACGAAATCCCATTGATGATGGTGGCTAACATGCCAATATGATCTGCTGGGGTTCGCTCCATTCCTTGATGAGTGCCTTTAATGCCGCGGAAAATATTTCCGCCGCCAATGACGATGCCGACTTGAACGCCAAGCTGAGTAAGTTCTTTGACAGAAGTGGCGATTTTATGAGAAGCGTCGGGGTCGACTCCAAATTTTTCGGAGCCCATGAGAGCTTCCCCCGACAACTTCAATAGGATACGTTTATATCCTGGCTTCATACTAGGATTGGCCAACTTTCCAGCGCCAGAAACAGTGGATGGAAAGAGGTTTGCCAACCTTTTTACCGCATGCTTCCAAAAATTGTTGGACTGTAAGGGTATTGTCTTTTACGTATTTTTGGTTGATCAAACAAACTTGATCCTCAAACGCCTTGATTTTTCCGGCAACGATCTTATCAACGATGTTCGTCGGTTTGCCTTGAACTTGCGAACGGGCGATTTCTTCTTCCCGCGCCTTCACTTGCGCTGGAATTTCTTCCGGTTTCAAGTAGTCTGGACTTTCTGCAGCGGCATGCATTGCGATTTCTTTTGCAACGCTATCTTGATCAGCGGCACCTTGCACTTCTACTACGACAACCAATTTTCCGCCCATGTGGGAATAAATACCATAGGAGCTATTTGGATGCTTATGGATAAGTTCCAATCTTCGAAGTTGGATATTTTCACCCAACGCCTGGATCACGAGGTTTCGATATTGATCGATTGTGATCGATTTGTCTTTGTAATAAGGCTGATTTAAGAAATCGGTCAAAGAAGCCGGTTTTGTCTCGAGCGCTTGTTTGACAACATCGTGCAAGAAGTGCTTGAAACGGTCATTTTGCGCAACGAAGTCGGTTTCCGCATTGGCTTCAGCAATGACGAGAATGTTCTTATCTTCGCCAGTGAGGATCAATCCTTCTTTAGCTTCTCGCCCTTCTTTCTTCACGCCAGCTGCCATGCCCGCCTTGCGAAGCACGTCAATGGCTTTTTCCATGTCGCCTTCTGCGAGAACCAGAGCCTCTTTGCACTTACCCATAGCGACGCCTGTTCGCTCGCGAAGGGTTTTAATCATGTCCGCTGTAATGTCTTTCATCTACCCTTCCGATTCTTCTTCAGTTTCCAAAGCTTCTTCTTTGTCGCCTTTGGCAAGCGAAACATTCATGTCATTTTTCTTGTCGATGATGGCTTGCATGAGTGTAGACAAGATGATCTTGATGCTCTTCAGAGCGTCATCATTGCACGCGATGACATAGTCGATTGGGTCTGGATCGCAATTGGTATCGACAAGGGCCATAATGGGGATGCCCAATTTATTGGCTTCAGCGACTGCAATGTGTTCACGGCTTGGGTCGACGACGATGAGCAAACCGGGGGGTTTGCGCATAGAGCGGATACCAGACAAGTTGCGGTTCAGTTTCACTTGCTCTTTTGTGAGAAGAGAAATCTCTTTCTTTGTCAGACCTTCCCCGCCAGATGCGATTCTCTTTTCGATTCTTTCTAGCGTTTTCACTGAATTGCGGATCGTGGAAAGATTGGTCAACGCGCCTCCGAGCCAACGCTCGCATACGTAGAATTCGCCAGCTTCTTCGGCGCATTCCTGCACAACGGTCTTCGCTTGTTTCTTTGTTCCTACAAAAAGGATCGATTTCCGTTTTGCCACAATATCGCGCACCACTTGTACTGCGGAGCGAATCTGCTGTAAGGTCTTTGCGAGATCGATGATATAAATGCCATTTCTCTCCTCAAAGATAAATCGTTTCATCTTCGGGTTCCAGCGACGAGTCTGGTGTCCGAAATGGGCCCCCGATTCGATGAGTTCTTTGATTGTTACTTTTGCTTCTTGTTGTGTAGTAGCCAAATTGAGCCTCTGGTAAAAATTTTCTAGCGCCTGGACAGAATCGAACTGACACTCGTAGCTTGGAAGGCTACTGTTCTACCATTGAACTACAGGCGCACACAAAACAAATAACAGTTTTACTCTATCTTTCCATTTTTCTTCAATATAAAATGATTGTTTGAGGGGTTCCTATGCGAGCTACAGGCATCACAGAAAAAACGAAGTGGGTTTTAAAGATCGTTTTAGCTGCTTTTTTGATCATTGGAATCAGGGTCTGGCACCTGGAAGTGGTCCAACGCGAAGAGAAAAAGAAAGAGGCGCAGCAGCCAAAAAGGCGGACAATCGTCCAAAAAGCGGACCGCGGCACCATTTCCGATCGATTCGGTATCCCATTGGCCGTCAATAAGATATGTTATAATGCAACCATCTATTACAACCAAATCGCTCAAATTCCGCAAATAGGTTGGAACGGAAAGGTCCGATGTTATCCAAGACGAGAATATATCTGTAACCTCTCCGAGGAGCTCGGCGCCTTGCTCGATCTCGATCCCATTCGGATCGAAGATTTAATCCATTCAAAAGCCTCTCTTTTTCCCCACGTCCCTTTCATTATTAAGTCTGGTTTAAGCGAGGAGGAACATTATCGGCTGGCTCTTTTAGAAAAAGATTGGCTTGGAATCCATGCGGAAATCGGCTCTGAGCGGTTTTACCCAAGAGGCAAAACAGGCGGGGAAGTCATCGGATCGATGGGCTCTATTTCTTCTAAACAATACTTGTCGATTGCCAATGAAATTGCCGAATTGGAGAACCAGGCTAATGAAGGTTTTGAGGAAAGTGCGCGTCTTTTCGAATTAAAAGAAAAAGCCTACACAATCCAAGATTTAGTCGGGAAAACGGGGGTGGAGGGAAAATTCGAACAACAGCTTAGAGGGTTTTATGGTAAAACAATCTTTGAGGTAGATCCGAAAGGAAAATGCCTGAACGAACAGATCGGCGGTCGAAAATCCATTCCAGGTCAAGAGATCTCGCTGACTATATCTATTGAATTGCAGGAACTAGCCGAAGCGCTGCTTGCCGAAAATGAAGCCCTCCGTGAGGGACGGAGCATCGGCTTCGATTCGGAAGCAAAAGAGCGAAAAATATTGAAACAGCCCTGGATTAAGGGCGGCAGCATTGTTGCGATGGATCCCAATACGGGCGAAATTCTAGCTATGGCGAGCACTCCGAGATTCGATCCAAATGATTTCATCCCTTCATCGAATGCTAAAATTCAAGCTCAGAAAACACGAAATGTACACCGGTGGTTGGAAAATGAACGACTCATTGCTGCGATCTGGGATGGCAAAACAGATATGATCCGAGAACGTTACACTTCTAAAAAAGGGTTTCATAACGAAGTGAGGCCGCTCACCTGGGAACGATTTCTAGAATATATCCTCGCTCAAAACAGTCCTCTAAAAGCATTTTTGACCCAGTGTGATGTGAAGACAGCTGTCCAAATCCAGGAAGATTTCGAAACGCTGCTTTATTATTGCAATTTTCGAGATGGATCCCTCTTATTCGAACGATTGAAAGAGAAACCTATTTTAGATTCCGATGCAGCTGCTGCTTTGAAGAGGTTAGAGCCTATCTTTAGTCCCCTTTCATCTAATGGCGATAAGCTTCTTCTGGTTGATTTGTGTCGCTTGGTTGTTTATGCCCCCGCTTTTACAGATGAATCTCTCAAAGCCATGGGTTCCATGAAACTGGAACAATACCGCGCTTTAAATCAGTCCGTTTGCAAAGAGGAAGAGAAGCTCAAAGAAGCCGCTCAAAAAAAATTCCGGAATACTGTTTTTAAAGCATGGCGAGAGGAGAACCAGAAGACATATCTTGCCAAAGTCAGAGCCGAAGAAAAAAGCAAACACCTTGCGCCGCGACCCTACATCGAAACTCTCGATAAAAAAGAGAGAGAGCTTTTCCAAGTGCACTGGAACGAAAGCCGACTCGATGTCCTATCGTTCGCTTTCCCTTCGGTATGTAAAGCAGCTTTACATACCTTTCGATCCTTCGCGGAGTTGGAGCGACCTCTTTTTGGAAATTATAGAATCCAAAAAGGAGAACAAATCGAAAAACACTTGGCAGCATCGTTCTATCCAAAAGGGGGGTTTGGCCATAGCAATTCCTATGCATTTCAGGGATTGATTCCACAAGGATCTATTTTTAAATTAGTCACAGCGTATGCAACTCTTTCTCAAACAGGAGGCGAGAATCCTCTTTTGATCATCGATGAATTGAGGCGAGATCCCAAAGCGCCGCCTGCTCGCTCTCAAATTGTCGCAACTTCTTTGAGCGGCCTCCCCTATGCACGCATTTACAAAGGGGGCCGATTGCCACGGAGCCACCATCCTCAAATTGGCAAAATCGATATCATCGGTGCGATCGAACAATCGAGCAATCCCTATTTCTCTCTACTTGCCGGCGATATCTTGCGCGATCCAGAAGATCTCAATGAAGCTGCGCGTCTTTTTGGATTTGGCACCAAAACAGGCATCGATTTGGTTGGCGAAGCAAATGGGAAATTACCCGATGATTTGGCCTACGATCGCACAGGACTTTATTCGACAGCGATCGGCCAACATAAGCTACTAGTCACGCCACTGCAAACAGCCGTGATGCTTTCTACCATCGCTAATGGAGGCAAAGTATTAAAACCACTGATTGCAAAAGAAACTACGGGGTCTCTTCCCAACTGTCAACCGCTCTCTAGTTTGACGCAAACAGCAGAGGATGAATTCCGTTATTTAGGACTCTCTTTTCCTCTATTTACTGCAGCCATTCCTCGTACAGAATCTGATGGATCGGAAAGTCAAGTAAAAGAAGTAGTCCACTCCTTCGCTATGCCAAAATCTATTCGAGGAACCATTTTGGAAGGGATGGATCGAGTCCTCTGGACGAATAAAGGGACTGCACGTCCAAATATTATTCGCGGCCTTCAAGGAAAGCCAGAATTGATGAATGCATTTCTCGCTTTACGCCACCAAATGGTGGGCAAAACAGGGACAGCGGAGATCCTTTTCAATCCCAATATCAATCCATCCAGCCCTCCCTACATGTATAAACACATCTGGTTTACCGCAATTTCCTTTGAAGGCGATCCACACAAATGGGAAGACCCTGAACTAGTCGTTGTCGTTTGTTTGCGTTATGGAGATGGGGGAAAAGAAGCAGCTCCGCTCGCAGCTCAGATCATTCAGAAATGGCGCGAACTGAAAAATTTACACTAATGTAGAAGCCGCTTTCAAGGTATTTCGTTTAAGAATGAAGGAGAAATATTGATCCACTTTCCCGGCCATCAAATACGAAAGAATAATCTTGGCTGGTTTTTCAGGAAACTCCTGTTTTTCTACTTCATTGAACACTGTTTCCTGCTGTCGCATGGTTTCAGCAAACGGCGTAGCATAATGTTTTTCCATGAAAATGTCATACATTCTACGCGCAATGGAAGCAGAAGTGGGCCGTTGTTCGCGATCCAACCGGAAACAATCTTTCATCTCTTTAGAATAAGAACAGTCGGGAATCTGAATGTTTCGGAGAAGATCAATATCGCTTTTCTCAATATCGTAAGGAGGCTCCACTGTTTCCAAAACATAGAGAGTGACTGCAAAGGACCATAGATCTCCGGAATAATGCGCCAAAGGATGACCCATCAGATTTTCTGGAGGTGCGTAGTGAGGACTGCCGCAACTTTTATAAAGGTCCGCTTCACTTGCACCGTCCAAGTGAATCGCCAACCCAAAGTCAGTCAACCTTGCCTCGCAAGACCCATCACTTCTCGCTGCAATCAGAATATTATCGGGTTTCAGATCACGCAACACCACCCCACGATCATGGCATTCTGACAAAGTCTGCGCAATTCGCAATCCAATCCAATCTTTGGCCCATGACTTCAATTCATTGCGATTGAGCACATCTATAAGATCTCCACGATTAAATAGCTTCATAACCATGTATCCTCCACAGAAAAGATAACTGCAAATACCGGAAACTCCTTGTAATTGAGTGATGATTCTTTTTTCGTTTTGAAACATCTCAATTCCCTCGCCTTCTTTACCCCGTAAAGCGATGAAGACAGTATGTGAGACTTGACAGACACAAAAAAAGATATCCTTCATTGTTCCTGATGCAGGAAATTTAGGGTCGGTTTCATGGTTCAATACCTTGAATCTCCCAAGTGTTGATCTAGTCAAAGGACGCGATAATGCCGCCTTGATTTTAAGATGGTCGGGTTCAAAAACCCCGAGATTTTGAGTTTTTAGAAGTATCATAGGACGAAGAGTTTACACTAGAGAGGAAAAATATTCAATGGTGGCAGCAAGACCTTCTTTGAGGGCGACTTTGGGTTCCCAACTAAGGAATTGCTTAGCCTTGGAGATGTCAGGCCGCCGCTGACGCGGATCGTCTGAAGGAAGCGGCACGAAGATGATGGGTGACTTGGAGTTGGTTTGGCGGATCACTTCTTTGGCCAAGTCGAGGACGAGAAATTCGGTCGGATTGCCAATGTTGATGGGACCCGTGATCTCAGAATTCATCAGACGGAAGATCACTTCGATGAGATCGTCAACATAGCAAAAAGAACGGGTTTGAGTTCCTTTTCCATAGATCGTAAGTGGTTGATTGTTAAGGGCTTGCATAATAAAATTAGAAACCACGCGCCCATCTTTGGGATGCATGCGGGGACCGTAAGTATTGAAAATACGACCGACGCGAATGGGGACCTGATGAACCCGATGGTAATCGAAAAAGAGCGTTTCAGCGCAGCGCTTCCCCTCATCGTAGCAAGAGCGGATGCCGATCGGATTCACATTGCCCCAATATCCTTCTTGTTGGGGATGCACATGGGGATCGCCATAGACTTCACTCGTTGAAGCTTGGAAAATTTTGCATTTGAGTCGCTTGGCAAGCCCCAAAAGGTTCATCGCGCCTAGCACACTGGTCTTGAGGGTCTGGATTGGATCAGATTGATAATGGATCGGTGAAGCAGGGCAAGCTAAATTGTAAATCTCATCTACTTCTACATGGAGCGGAAAGCAAATGTCATGCCGCAAAAATTCAAAGTTTGGATTTGGAATCAGATGCTGGATATTGTCTTTGGAACCCGTATAGAGATTGTCCACACAAAGGACAAAATGTCCTTCCTGCAAAAGTCGTTCACATAAATGGGAACCTAAAAAACCGGCTCCTCCCGCAACTAAGATCCTCTTCATGCACCAATCAGAGTTATACGATCATTTCCTTCATGGTATGCCCAATCCATGAGCGGTGTCAACTGCTCTCTTGTTTCTTGGGAAATTGTGGCGATCGCTTTCTCGCAATAGTCTAAAAATGCCAGAGTCTCAGCAGCATCGAGAGGGGCTCTTTGCCAGAGTAAAATATGATCACATGGTTCTTGAAGTAACTCCTTAAATCGCGGCATCTGGAGAAGTTCCATTGCATAGGGTGTAGTTCCTCCAGAATGAATCACATCAATGTAAAGCAGCTTTACATTGTCATCTTTCAACCACTGAAGCAATCCTGGCGCATCGCTTTTTTGGCTAAAATCACAGCGAATCAAAAGCGTTTTGCGCCCCATTTTTTTTAAGTATTCTGCAAAAGCATAAGAATAATCGGGACCCTGACCGCCTAGAAGTCCAATGATTTTGGTGCGACCTAGGAAAAGAGCCAGCCTGCGAAAGGTTTCGAGATCAGATTGTATGGCACCGCTGTAGGGATAGCGCATAGCCACGAGCGAGGAGGCGGAAAGCGGAAATCCATTAAGTAAACAGGAAAAGAGGCCTGAACAAAAAACGGCCAGCGCTCCGCAAAATCCTCCGAGAAATGTCAGAGCCAAGAGGTACGGTTTTTTTGCTTGAATCGGCAAGATCGCAGGGTCGAGGGGCTTTGATTCGACATGATGAAGGTGGTGGCCTATTGTTTTGGATTCAACCAATTCGGTCATCACGGTCATGATTTTTTTTCCGAGATCTGTTTTTAAATCCAACCAATGCTCTAATTTCCACCGCTCGGGAAGATCGGCAGCCAAAAGGCGCAATTCCTCCATCTTTTTTTGCAGGAGCTTTTTTTCATCGAAAAGAGCTTGCTTGCGCTCAGTTTCCGCTGCTTGGATTTGTCCTTGCAACACGGCAAGTTCTCGATTGATGCAACGATGGATTGTCCCTTGCAATGCACTCATTTTATCGCGAATCGCTTCAATATTTAATTCTTCAATAACTCCCAAATGCTCTATGTGTTCAAGGAGCAGTTTTTTCTGCAGCGCAATCTCTTCGCTTCTTCGCTCTAATTCAAGTACAGTATAATATTTTTTGTCCTCGAGTTGCATCTTTGATGCTTTTTCAATCAACCGTTGGCTTGCTGCATCTTTTAGATGAGTCGCAAAAGATCCCAGATCGCAATCTTCCTTCCGAAGTTCCTTTTTCAATGTTTGCAGCATCCTTTTCATAGCCTTGGACTGATCCATTCTGCAGACGTACTCAGAATAAAGCTTGCGCGAGGACTCGAGATCAGATTCCTCTAGCGGAAGCTCCAAAATATCCAACGACGCCAATTCACCAAAATGCCTCGGCAATAATCCTTTTTGCCGTTCAAGATCTTGGCATCTGGCCAATGCAGCCGGGTCCACTTCATCTCGTTCTAGCTCGAGATCGATTGCCAAAGTTCTTGCGCGCATTTGTTGATACGGCTCTAAATAATTGCGAATTTCATCTTCCAGATTGATGCATCCATTGTCTTTGACAAGCGTTTTCAAGTAGTCCGAATGCTCATCAAACACAACTTCCATTTTTTTTAAGAGCTCTTCCTGTTTTTGCTCCAAATATGCGATCTGCGCGGCCGCCGTCTGATCGTGATCCCGTTTTAAATATCGCCTGTATTCTTCCATGAGGTTATTCAAAATAGATGTCCCCAAGTATCTATTTTCAGAACGAAATTTCAGGTCATAAATAGTCTTGTTTAGTTTTTGGCTTAAAATCTTGAGATTTTTCCGAAATTTTTTGGCCGTCTTGATCCAAGGGGAAAAAGTGAGGGGATAGGGTTTGCGCAATTGTATCCTCGAGGGAGACTTGGAACACACAAAGAAAGCAGCTCCACATTGAATCGGTTCACCTATTTTTCCTTCCGCAATTTTGGTAGATCCTTCCAAAACTTCAAAACGCTCAGAATCGAGAAATTGGAGTCCATATCGGATAGCGTGATCCCCATCATAACAAACATTTTCAAAAACGAACCAATCCTGTTCAGAAGGCAGCTGATCGAACTCCGAGAGCATTTGATCGGAGAGATTGCGAAATAGATTTGTTTTCGAAACACCTGCTTGTAATCCGTATTTTTCAATGATCGGCTTGATCACTTGGTTGGACTTCATCAAAGCAATCGCCTGTGGCTGCTGCGTTGCTCGAAGTCCATTGAGAAAAAAATCCTTCATTGCGCCTTCAGCGCCGTTTTGTTCAACTCCTTCTTTGAAAGTTGCTTCGATTTCATAAACAGGAGCGCGAAAGGCGATCAGAACAAAGGCAATCGCACTGCCTAACAGTGCTGCCTTGACCATTTTTGGCGATTGTTTGCGAATCAAACGACGGAGATCGCTCAACGTAAATACTTCGTTCAAGGTGCAAAAATTCCCCAAGCGCCGCATCCTTTGCCTGCACTTTCTACGCCGCCGATGCTAGGAATGAGCTGCGAAATAAATCGGTTCCATTCCGTGATCGGCTTCGCCGCGACATAGACGATATCGCCGGGCATCAATAAAAGGCTGTCATTTGGCAAATGGATCACATGTTCCCAAGCTAAGGTGTAGATTTTAGGATTGCAAATATTGCCGCGGATCACCTGAATGTAGGATTTATCGCCCGTATATGGGATTCCTCCCGCTTGAGCTAAGGCATGCCGCAAAGACATAGATCCATACGGCAAGTTGATGATCCGTTCGCAACCGACTTCTCCCATCACCATCAAGCTGGCAGCAGACGGTTCCGCAATATAAATCTTGTCGCCGCCTCGCATCACAATGTTTTGACTCATGTCGCCCTCTTTCAAGAGCTTGATCATATCGACGGGGAGCAATTTTCCATTGCGTGCGACATAACTTTTAAAAAGATTGGCTTCCGGCGGCACCTTTGCCTTTGAGAGCACATCATACAAGCGAATCTTACCATCGACCGGCACACTCGGGATAGAAACCAGACCTGCCAATTCCACTTTGCGAACAATCCGATCCTTGTAGGCGATAAACACTTCCGTATCACGGATTTCAGCAATGTAAAGCTGCTTTACATTCTCTTGCGCCTCTTCCAAAGTCAATCCACACACATCGACAGGAGGGAGATCGGGCAACTTGATTTTCCCATCTGCGACTCGAAATCCAATCGTTTGTCCAATGGACTGAATGGCAGCGGCGATATCCGTTCGTTTGGGATGGTAAATCGCGATCTGCAGCACATCATCATCGCAAATCGTATCTTTGTAATCTTCGAGTAGCTCGCAGCCTAATTCTTCAGGACAAATTCCTTCAAGTTCCAAAATGGAGAATTTCCCTTCGCGGATTTTGTACGAATCCATGACGAATTCATCTGCGCCGAAAAGGTCCTTGCCCATGTAGGGCCCTCCGCTACAGGAAACCAGGAAAAGAAGAGAAAGCTTATGAAAAAATGTCACGCAACCCTTACAATGAGTCGCAATGTATAGCACAAAACGGATTTTGCTCACAGGAGCTGCAGGATTTATTGGATTCCATTTGGCCAAAAGGCTCGTGAACCGCGGCGATTTTGTCATTGGTTTGGACAATTTTAACTCCTATTATGATCCCGCGCTGAAGCGTGCACGTGAAAAAATGCTAGACATCGAGGTTGTCCACGGCGATATTTGCAATACCGCTTTGCTTAAGGAACTCATTGTCAAACACCAAATCGCACATGTCGTCCATCTCGCCGCCCAAGCTGGCGTGCGCAATCCCAACGTTCAAGAATATGTTGCCTCCAATCTACAAGGCTTTGTCTCTGTTCTCGAAGCCTGTCGTTCAGGCATACCATTGATCTTCGCTTCCTCTTCCTCAGTTTATGGACTCAACAAAAAGATCCCCTTTAGCGTCGATGACAAAACCGATCAACCGACAAACTTCTATGGCGCGACCAAAAAATCCAACGAACTCATGGCCCATTCCTATCACCACCTCTACGGCATCCCTGTGACTGCGCTTCGCTATTTCACTGTTTATGGACCCTGGGGCCGTCCAGACATGGCCATCTATCGCTTTGCAAAACTCATCTCCGAAGGAAAACCCATTCCCGTGTTCAATCGCGGTAAAATGCGCCGAGACTTTACATATATTGACGATATCGTGGATGGGACTGTGGCCGCCATTGATTTAGGTGCGGAATACGGGATTTTTAACTTAGGGAACCACCGGCCTGTGGATCTTTTGTATCTGATTGAGCTTTTGGAAAAGGCACTCGGAAAAAAGGCCATTAAAGAACTACTGCCTATGCAGCCGGGAGAAGTATTGGAAACGTATGCGGACATTGAAAAAAGCACAAAGGTTCTTGGCTTTAAACCTAAGATAAACATTGAGGACGGTATAGTTCGATTTGTGGAGTGGTTTAAAGGAAGTGAGCAAATGCTTTTGGCAAATAGTCGATGAGGTCTCCGGCTGTATAACCGTAAGAAGTCTTTTCCGCCGCTGCTGCTTCGCCAGAAAGCCCATGAAGAGTTGTGCCTAAAATAGCTGCATCTAAAGGCGATTTGCCTTGCGCAATCAGTGCGGCCAAGATCCCCGTTAATACATCGCCCGATCCGGCAGTAGCCATTCCTGGATCGCCCTGCGTAATCACAATCGGCAGCTCACTTGGCGACAAAATAAAAGTCGGCGCCCCCTTCAACACAACAATGCAACCTTTTTCCTTGGCAAACGCAGCGCATTGATCCAAATTATCCGTGCCCAACAACTGAATCATTTCCCCGCGATGCGGTGTCAAAATACAATTCTTTGGCCACGCTTTTATACTTTTCAGAAAAAATAACGCATCGGCATCCAGCACACACGGTTGCGCAATCTCTCCTAAAGAAATTTCCAGCCACCGTTTTACCTGATCCGACCTTCCCAATCCCGGTCCAATAAACACTGCCTGCGCTTTCTTCAATGCTTCATCCCAAATCTTCGGTTCCCAAATCTGGCAAATCAACTCATCATCGACCGTGCCCACATCTTCCAGGCTAAAGATCTTCACGATTCCCGCCCCAGCATGCAAAGCAGCGCGACCCGTTAATTTCACGGCACCTTTCAGTGCACTCGATCCGCCAAATCCAACAACAAATCCTCTTTGGTATTTATGACGCGTCCTTACAATGGGAGGTAACTTCAATTCTTCTAATTTCGGCATTAAATACTTGGCCTTAGCCTCCACTTCCGGCAATCCAATATCTTCGATGTACAACTTCCCGACAGAGTTCCAGGCATTGCCTTGAAAAAGTTCTGCTTTTGGCAACCCAAGTGTCACAGTTACACTGGCCGCAATCACAGTCTCACTCCCCAGACCTGATGGCAAATCAATGGCCACTATGGGCTTTCCCGACCCGTTCGCTTTTTCTATCGCCTCTTTCAAAATGCCGGTCACTTTGCCCTTAAACCCCGTCCCTAACATCCCATCCACAATCAGGTCATCTTGGG
>Ga0207118_1015_pt1 | contig 49261 bp, 45 predicted proteins | sample Alteio_BWMinHeat_42_FD_153507 | JGI IMG/M metagenome (GOLD analysis project Ga0207118, IMG submission 153507) | Enriched cells from forest soil in Barre Woods Harvard Forest LTER site, Petersham, Massachusetts, United States -... | ecosystem: Environmental > Terrestrial > Soil > Temperate forest >...
GCCGAAACCCAAATTGCCGAAGCCGGTTCCGCCCCCGACTCCATTGATGGCCCCGATGTTCGTGGGAACAGCGTCGCCGCAAGAGGTAAAGGCTGCGGAGTTGATCCAGCCATCATTAAAGTTCCCGGTCGCAGGATTGATGCTCAACCCATTCGCCACACGCTGGGTTGTGCTGCCCGTAGTCAGGATTTGCGAACCGGAGAATCCCGGGCAGAGTTGAGCCTTGCCGATGTTTCCGGCCTGTGGCTTAAGTCCAAAGATTCCACCGTCTCCACTGTCCACGATGTCGATCGGTTGGCCATTCTGGATCGTAACGACGCCCGACCAGGACCAATCGTCGATTACTTTGCCCATGACGCCGCTCATGCGGGGCGCAGGCAGATTCCAAACGTAGTTCAGAATCAGCCGCTGTGGCCGCACGAAGTATTCGGGCGCATAGTCTTGGATCACGTAGGGGTAGGTGTTGCTGCCCGCGGGTACCTGCTCAAAGCCGCGGCTCCAGCTATACGCTGCTTGTAGCTGCATCCCGTGCGAGAACTGCTTGCGCAGCGTCGCCTGCAGGCTGTTGAATTTGTAATTGCTTATTGTCTCGAGCTGAGTGGCGTTGGAAAGTATGCCCAAGGCCGGTACGCGGAGAAACGTGTTTGCGTTGCTGTTGACGGTAACCCCGTTGATTGCGCAACTGACGCAGGGAGCGCCCGTCCCCACCAGTTGCGCGGCGTTGTAGGGGATTTGGATCGGTGATCCGTCGGCGGTGTTGTTTTGGACCGCGCCCGGACTCGCTTGATGGATGCCATGCGAGCCGACGTAGCCCACTTCCAGCACCCAACTGGGCAGAAATTCATACTGGACGTTCATGTTCCATTCGTAGGTCAGCGGAATGGTGAGATCCTGGTAGGAAGTTGCGTTGGTGTTGGAACCTTTGCCGGCGCATTTGACTACGGTGGCGCAATTCCCCGGGATGATCCAGCGAGGCACGAACCCGAAGTAGCCTGGCCCGGCGGAAACCACTCCCCCGGGAATAGCCCACGGATTTTGCAGAGTCGCGGCGGCCGACCCGTTTGCGGGCGGTCCAAAGAGTGGATTAGTGCGGCCAAAGTTGCCGGTATATTGGCCGGAGATCAGATCATAGAAATACCCAGCGCCGCCACGCAGCACCAGCTTGTTGCTGGAGGTTGGCTGCCAGGCGAACCCGATCCGGGGCGCAAAATCGTCCATAGGAGCGGATTTTCGCGTGTAATAGGGAGTACTGTTCTGGAAAACTCCCGACGGAATCAAAGCAGTGTAGTTGCTGGGTACTACGTACCCGACCAAGCTCTTCCCCAGGCATCCCGACGGTGCGGCGCCAGCCACGCAAGTGGTGGTGGCCGTAGTCTGTTGCACTCCCGCCGCGGTGAGAAGAACCGGCGGCGCCGAGTTGCTGGCCAGAGCTTGCCAGAAGGTGGAGTAGTTTCCATTGTTCTCAGTCGGCCACTGATCGAATTCCCATCGCAGTCCCAGGTTCAGCGTGAACCGTGAGTTCACCTTGATATCATCCTGGACGAAGGCGCTGGGCAAAAGGACGCGAGGATTCACCTGAGCCGTGGAGTTCGCAGTCGTGGTGCCTCCCGTCCCGGTTATGTTGCTCGCCGCGCTGCCATTGCATCCGCCGGTATTCGCGGGATCTTGGCCAGGGGCAGATGTGCCTCCTACGGCTCCTGGTGCAGTAGAGATGCATCCCGCCCGTCCGATCAGGAAGTCTGAGAATGTTGGGAACGCAGGCTGTCCCACCGATCCGGTTCCCGAGAAGGAAGCGCCCTGCACGCGCTCCACGTCGAAGCCTACGCGAAACGTGTGTTTGCCGTGGCTGATGGAAATCTGGTCACCGACGATAAATTGGTTGAAATTGGCATGGGAACCGAAGAAGGGGTGCACGCCGAAGTCCATGAAGCTGCCCCCAGGTCCGATGTTCATGTAGGACATATTGTCGACCGCCGCCCCAGGAGTGAACGGGGAGACGAAGTCCTGGATGCCCAATTGCGAGTTATGGAATAACACCGCCTCGCTATTCACCGTCACGTTGCGCTGATAGCCGACGTGAAATTCGTTCACGGAACTATTGGAGACGATCGTGGTCAGCTTCGCCACCACGTCCTGATTCGACTTTTGAGTCGAAACCGTGTTGCCCGGCACGGCATTGCCCGGCTCCAGCGCATTCACCGCCGGGAAGTTGGCATTGATGGGATCGGCTTCATAGACGTAGCGGCCCGAAAACGTGTTCTTGCTGTTGATCACGTAATCGACGTTGCCGATGCCCTGGTGGTCTTTGAAGGAGGCGGGATTCTGGAAACGGTGGCTGCAGGACGCAGTGGGTGAGGGGCAGTTGGAAAAATCGCCCGAACCCGGAACGAAATAGTTGCCGTTGGGCAGCTTGAGTTGAAGAATACTGATGGCGATGGGATTGATATTGTACAGGCCCATAGCATTGCAACCAACTCCGCAGGTTGCGGGGTTCTGAATCAAGGCAGCGCCGTTCTGTGGTGCGCTCGGACTCATGTTCGTCGCCAAGGCTTTCACAAAAGCTTGTCCAGCCGCGTCGCACGCGCCGATGGCCGTAAAGCCCGCAGGCCCGCATGTCCCGCGATTGCCCGTAGGAATCGGAGATAGCGTAGTCACAGATTGGCTATAGCTGGCATAACCATTAGTCTGATCGCTCTCCTGGTAATTCACGAAGAAGAAGAGCTTGTCCTTCTTCACCGGCCCGCCCACAGAGCCGCCATAGACATTCGAGTTCAAAACCGCTTTGGGCTGGCCCTCGCCTGCCAGGAACCAGTCGTTGGCATTCAAGGCCGTGTTGCGGAAAAACTCAAACGCAGATCCGTGGAAGCTGTTGGTGCCCGACTTCGTGAGGACGTTCACGTTCGCGCCCGGATTGCGGCCGTAACCGGCATCGTAGCTCGAGGTTTGGATCTTGAATTCCGAGATCGCGTCGGGATTGGGCATGGCAAACGTCCCCGGCAGCGTTCCTTCTGTGACGCCGCCCAGCGCCGTCCAGTTATTTACGACTACCCCATCCATCAGGTAGGTGTTCTGGCCCGTGGACCCTCCATTGACGGCCATATTCGTTGCGCCTTTGCCAATCGTGGTCGCGTTGCTGACGTTGGCGGCCACGCCGGTAGACATGGCCAAAAGGTTTGTATAGTTCCGCGTGTTCAGCGGAAGTTCCGTCACGGTTCGCGCATCGGCCACTGTACCCAGCGCGGAACTGGTGGTCTGAATGGCCACTACCTCGCCTTCGACCGTCACCGTTTGAGTTTGCGCGCCCACTTCCAGGTTGCGGTCGAAAACCTCTGTCTCGGTCACGTTGATGGTCGCGGATGGGATTTCCACCGGCTTGAACCCGGCAGCCTCGATCCTCACCCTGTAATTTCCTGGCTGCAGCAAATCAAATTTGTAACCGCCGTCGGCGCCCGTCGTGGTCGTTCGCGCCGCGCCAGTATCTAGACTCGTAAGCGTCACCGTGCCATTTGGCACTACCGCGCCAGACGGGTCTTTGATCGTGCCCGTCAGAGCTCCTGTGCCAGCCGTCTGGGCGCTCAGCAACTGAACGCTAAACAGAACTACCAGCAAAAGCAGGACACTGTTTTTGAACCTCATGGCTCACCCCTTTTCTACGAGATCTGCAAGGAGATTGCGATTGTCTAAAGCGCTTCCCCGGCCCGAATGCCGCCCTAGTTATAGTAGGAAGCCTGCTTTGTCAAGCTAAATTGGGTTCTCCGAACTTGAGCCTGCCGCCGGGGCGAGAAATTGCGCGACAGCTCTTGTCTCCAGTAGCGATGCGCGGGTGTTTGTGGGGTCAAGCCGACCGAGCCATATCGGTCGGCTCTAAATGTGGCGGAGGAGGAGGGATTGGAGCCTCCATTTACGACGGTGGTCGACCGCAGGCGACGATTGGTAACCTCCCGTGTTTTCAATGATCCTTGAATGCGAGCCCATTCAAATCACCGATAAAAATGCAGCGAAAGGCTCTAATGGCCGTTCAAATGGTCTTGCTACTATCCAGTGCTACTAGTTTCTGGGCCGATCTTGCTACTTCCTTGCAGGCACAATCTGGACGCGAACACCATCCGGCCCTATCACAAAAACTGATGTTCCATTCTTCTCCGCTTTCATACCCGGCACAACGCGCTTGATGGTTGCAAGAGCTGCTTCCGTGGAAAAGTCTTCGACTGCAATCCCGAAGTGGTCAATCGGCTTAATTGGGCCGCTTTCACTATGCACGCTGATGGAATTGCCCGCCGACCCGAGTCGAAGGCTCAATTGCGTTGGATTGGGAGAGGTCGTCGTTACACCGAACAGCTTCTCGTAAAACTGCTGAGTTGCTTTCAGATCGGTGACCGTAATCTGAACGTGGTCGATGACAGTTGGACGGAATGCACCCACTGGACGTTCTTGCGCCAGTGCAGGCGAAGCCGCAACTACTAATAATCCTTGGACCAATTGTCGCCGCGTCAGTCTGCCCCGCTCAAATTGCCTCACTAACGTGTCGATTGTGTGCTCCATTGCGCCTCCTTGTTTGCGTTCCCGTGCGGCGGATTCTACACCAAGGATGCAGGCCGTCCCCAGAAACCCAGATTTGCGAGAAGGTGCTAACGAATGTCAGGAAAGGTGGCGGGGACGAAACGCTCGTTTTTGAGAGGCAGTAGCGTTAGCGGTTTCCGAGAATCCCGTTTCCTCACAAAAATGACTCTTCGGTGATTCTCACTCAGGTTGCTGGTTCTTGATCAGCTTATCCAGGCGCTTGGCAAAGTGCAGACACAATCCGCCTCCAGAGAAGAATCCGAGAGCGAATAGCCCGATCACTGGCCCAAGAGTTTTTCGGCTCCGATTCCACCTGGATGTTGAAACATGCTGACGACGAGAGGGCCGAGAGCAACCCCAAAACAATGCACAGGACCCCAGCAATTGTGAATACGACTTTTCCGATCACGAAAGTCCCCCCGAAGTGCGGGGTGTATCGAGTCAGTTTTCGATAAGCGCGTTTATCAGGGGTTCAATTGAAGCCGCCGAGCCGAACGTTACTTGTTCGTTGTGACTGGATTCTTACCGGACGGAATTGACTTGGTTGAATTGCCGTCAGACGGAATCGATCCGCCGCTAAGTACGTCCATGCCGCCTTTGAGTGACGGAGCCGGATCGGCCGTCGCCGCTTGGAATGCTTGGTCGTTCGTAATACCAGTCCTCCTCGCGTACGCGAGGGCATCTCGCACGACCTGCACTGCTTTCTCTTGTTCGTTTGTCATGTAAAGTCCTCGCTGTTGCGGTCGATTACAAACGGGTTCAAGTTAGCACGGCCGAAGGCGGTGAAGACGAGGATTTGGCAACCACGTTGTTCGGTTGGATATTTGTAAACAAGCGCCGGAACCTGGCGGCCCCGGCGCGGGCCCGAGAGATTCTTCGGTTGGAAAATGTGGATGGAATCTGGGGAGATCGGGTCTAAGGTCTAGGTATGGCGGAGGAGGAGGGATTCGAACCCCCGGGACCCTTGCGGGCCCAACGGTTTTCAAGACCGCCCGTTTCGACCGCTCACGCACTCCTCCGTTTCTAATTCTATCAGGATGCGTGACTTAGCTTCGCGTTTAGTGACAGTTTGGCCTGCCTTGCTGCGCTTTAGTGCACACTGTCACCAACATTGTCACTACGACTTTCGAGCTTCGCGACCGCCGCGCGTTTGGAATCGAGATTTGTGTGCGTGTAGTGCATGGTTACGGTGACCGTCGAATGCCCAAGCAATTGCTGGACGGTCACTATATCCGCCCCCGACTCAAAAGATGGGAAGCAAGTGTGTGGCGCCGTCTAAAGCTGGAATCCTTAGGGTGCCGTCCTGACGCTGGGCACGACTAAGAAGCGAACAGGCTGTGAACTGGAATAGCGCAAAGGTCTACTGGTCTCTCTGCGGTAGCCTAGCCTTCCGTTTCGGTGAGCATGCCGACCGTGGGGATCAACTCAATGCCAGCAGCGGACTTCGAGACGAAGCCATGAGCCCAGGGGCGCAGTACGTTTATGAGAGCAGGCGCTTCATGGATCGTGAGGAAGATAATTTTCGTATCGGGGGAGAGGCGTCGGATTTCCAAGGCAGACTGTGTACCACTCAGAACCGGCATATTGATGTCGAGGAGAACGATGTCAGGCTTGAGTTCGAGGACTTGGTCGATGGCTTCCTGACCGTCCTTCGCCTCACCGCAGACCTGAAAGCCATGCCAATCCAAAAGCGAGCGGATCGTGATCCGTGCCGCCTGATGATCGTCAACAATAAGGATTCTTGCTGGCATCGGCTCCGACCAGTCTTCCGTTACAGAAACGGGGGACCGCTCTCATTCTCGGAGCAGACCCTCGTCTGTACAATACAGGAAATACCGGAATCGCTGTACGGACGAAACCTGTATGGATCGAACTAAAATCGCTTGTCCGCTCGCTCCGGTGATGTCGCTCAAGCACTTGGTGAATCGAGGAAATAAAGAATCAGCGGCATCGAGGTACCGGAAACTTCTTGTGGTGTGTGCTATTGCTCTAGCCGCAACTGCGGCGAGAACTAATTGGCCGCACGCGTTTGTTCTCGTGCCTCTTTCCAGCGGGTCTAAGCTGCCGAAAGCGGATGTGTCTTCGTTTACCTCCCTACTTAGCTTGGCTCTGACAGGAAGTGACCGGATATAGGCGATCAGAAATACGCGTTTCAACTGTGAACTTGACGCTGACTAGCTCGCGGGCTTTGGTGACGAGATCGGATGCGTCCTGCCGCTTCGAGATAATTGCGGCTACCCCTGCAGCCACAGCGTCTTTTTCCAGAGCGCCGCTGGAATGTGCCGTGAACAAAATAAGCGGAACGTGGGACATTATCTGCCTCAGCGCCTTGGCGGCCCGAATGCCATTCATCGCGGGCATCGAGAAGGCCAGCACAATCACGTCGGGCTGCGTTTGCTTTGCCTCTTCGATCGCCTGCGCGCCATCCCCGGCTTCTCCACAAACGGAAAATCCATCGAGCGTGAATAGACTGCAGATGGCCGACCTCACTAGTGGATTGTCAGCTGCGATAAGGACGCGCTTCAGCATTGGATTTATGATGGCTGATCTTGGGCAGGAGGTGATCGGCACGCGACGGGACTGGCCTGGAAGGTCTTGGAAGGACGGGCTGGTCTTCATAAATGGACCCCAAAGATAGATCAACACCAGCGTGCTGTCTGTGCAATACGGGAGATACCGCAAAACCATGAGGCCGAATACACTACAATACTGAGGACGCTAGTTAGTACCGTTTCGATACCGTTCCACGAAACTCCTTCACCAAACATGGCTCGCTTCGAAGATACTGCTGCTGTCGTCGTCCAAGGTTACGAAAGCCTCTTGTTGATAGCAGGCGACCACGAAGTTGTTCGACGAGGACTCCGTGCGTTGCTTCAGTCTACTCCCGATCTCTTTGTGGACAAGATTCTCCAGCAAAGCATCGAGCACCTCCTGCTCCCGCTGACTCAATTCACTCGCGGTTCCCATTCTGGGCCGCGGGCCACGAGTGCTCTCTTACTTCACCTGGTACAAAAGGCCAGTCAGGTCAATTCTGTTTCCCTGCGATACACGTACCGGTGTCCTCTTGCTGTTATTTACCCTATAGTAAATGGGCTGATCTACTGCCCCGCGATGCATGGATTCACCGCCTTTCTTGGACGGCCCGAAATGAGGTAGCTTGCGGCCGTAGCGCGGATGGCGGCCGCCTTGCGGGGCCATCCCCGGGATACATCCTGCCCACCTTGCAAAGCCGAGGCAGCCACGACGACTCTAATTGAGAGGTACGGAATTCCCCAATTAAGAGTTCGTTTGCACGGAAGGGGCGCCTTTATACGGAGACAGCGAAGAATTCATTTCCCGAACAGCCCTGGGCGACCAAGTCCGAACGTAGCAACCTGAAAGCGATAAAGGAAGATGAAGCAGGATACCGGACGAATGGAAAAGCGCTTTCCCGTGGCCGTTCCCCTGTCGATCAGAAGTTTCGATCGAGTGTGGCTCGCGGAAACAACGATTACGGAGAATGTAAGCCTTTTCGGTGCAAGGATCCTCGTGGGCAATCGGTGGGAAGCGGGCGAGCGAGTAGTCGTCGAATCACCTGAAGGTGCAGATCGGTGTCCGGCACGGGTCGTATATTGCCAAGCCTTAAAGAATGGGCAAACGGCGATCGGGGTGAACCTGATAAGAGCACGGCCGAATTGGATGAGCCCGGATAGCAGATAGCAGGTGATCACACAAGTGGCTGCTGCGCCCTAGGCCGAAACAAAATTTAGGTTTAGCCCCGCCTTCGGCATGCACAAAAGTGGTAAACGATTTGTGCAGTCGGCGATATCAGCATTCTTCCTGTGCCCTGTCGCGCAGATAAGTCCACTGTTTTCTAGCAATAAGGCATCAATCGGTTGCAGATAAAGTGGCCCGCAAATTGCTAACTCCCGTCTGGCCGACCCCGCCGGAACACCAAACAAACTACGGCACTGGAGCTTACGTACGGAAAAAGATCTAAATGTACTCTGCTTCGAACACCACGCTCGAATGAGACCCTCTGAGGTGCTGCTTCAGATCGGAGGTAAGTCTCAGCGGTTGTCTGGCTATGTTTGTGAGGAACCGAACTGCTCCGTCCGCTATAGCAGTTCGCACGGGTACTGGGTCACCTCCCCGGATGGAAGGGAGCTGGAGGGCGAAGTTGTCCCCGCGGTAAGTTGTCCGAAAGATGGTGCGCTTATGTATCTTGCCGAGGTGCGCCCGGAGCAAAGGAGCTATCGCCTTTGGAGGTGTGCCGCCTGCGGCACAAGCCTGACTAATGAGGAGCTTTCGCGCGCCTCGAACGCGTGATAGCTTTCCTTCTGTCGCTTGGCTCCCAATTTGTATGGGCCACAACGCGTCTATTGCCCTGCCGGCTTCGTGATTGATCCTCGCGAAAAAGAATTGCCTTTCACGCAACCTGTGATGGATTCGGATTCTATGAATAGCGGTGATCAATCCAAGTTAGCTGATTTGGCTCATATAGATGAGATTCACATATTGGATGAAGTACATGAGCATCCCGCTTTCCTGGGTTGCACACGCCTGATCACGGCTATCATTTCGGAAATCGAAGAGCACTTTGACAGAAAGGCATCTGCACCAAAGCCCTCTGCAGTATCGCGGTAAACCTCGTCATTCGACACGACGATGACCGCAGTGCATGACAATAGCTCTTTAATCCTGCGGGTGGCATTGAGCCCGTCTATGCCGGGCAGATGAACGTCCATCAGGATGACATCGGGCTTGAGTTGTTCTGCCAACAGGATCCCCGCTTCGCCATCTGCCGCTTCGCCTTCCAGGATGAGGTCGTTCTCTTGAGCTAAGATCCGGCGAAGGAATTTACGATACTCGGCACTATCATCCACGATGAGGACTCTCATGGGCTCATCTCACCTGGGGGTGGATCCCCTGGCAGAGCCTGAACCGAAATGACGGGTATTCAATCGGGAGAGTCATGGCAAACGAGGTCGGTGAATCTCCGATAGGAGGAAACGCAGGGCACTTAGTCATCAATTAACGTCCGAAAATTTGACCTTCTTCATCGCTCGCGAAACCAGCGCGAGTTGCCGCCGGCCAGGACCCTTAGTCGGTTTGGACGCAATAACAATCCGGTGAAGGCACGCTTCGACGGTGAGGTGAATTGCCTATTTCGAAGAGGCAATGCAGCAGTCACCCTCGGGCGTCCTGGCGGAATTCAGGTGATCTTGAACCCCATTTTCAGGTGTTTACCGGATATGAAGATCACCTTGGTGCTTTCACACTCAGGTGAATTATGTAGCACACGACAGGATTCCCCTGAACTCATTAGGCAACAGGAGGGGCTATGGCCAAGGAAATGGCAGGTATGGAACGAAGTACAACCTGGCAGGAGACGTTAGTTCACGATGCTTCTCTTGAGGGGACTGCTGTCTTGCTGCGCGAGCTTGTGGCTCACTTGCGCCAGAACCGGACTCAGCTTCGAGAAGAATGGGCCAAGCGTATCACCGAAGCAAAGTTGCTGACTGCAATGAGCAAGGAAGAAATCTTCGCCGAAGCAACAGCGGTTTATGACCAGTATGTGGAGGCCCTGCAGACCGGCACGTTCGAAGCCTTGCAGGCTTACGCGCGAAGCTTGTCGGAACGAATCATTCCACGCGGCGTTGAGACGCACGAAGTTGTTGGAATCGTGTTGCTGTTGCGCGACGTGCTTGCACGATCTCTTTTCGCGAAATATCAGGCCGACTTCACGAAACTCGACCGCATTCTAGATGCCTATGAACCTGCGGCTAACCGGATCGCGAACACTGTGGCGGTCGGATTCGTCCAAGAGCGTGAACGCGTCATCCGTCAGCAGCAAGAAGCGATCCGTGAACTCTCGACGCCGGTCTTGCAGGTCCGCGAACGCCTGCTCATTCTTCCAATAATCGGTGTAATCGATCCGCAGCGAGCCCGCCAGCTCACCGAGCAATTGTTGAGAGGGATCAGAACGAATCGCGCAAAAGTCGTTGTCATAGACATCACCGGTGTGGCCGCCATGGACGCCACGGTCGCCAATCACCTCGTGCAGACGGTGGAGGCTTCGCGGCTTTTGGGAGCCACTGTGATCGTTACGGGCCTTTCGCCGGAGATTGCGCAAACCCTCGTAACCATAGGAGTCGATCTGGGCAAGATGAATACAGTGGGTGATCTGCAAGGCGGTATCGAGCAAGCTGAGCGTTTGCTTGGTTATAAGGTGGTGCCCGCCGGCGCGGCAAGCTGACACGACGGACTGGCCACGTTAGGAAAATCGTCGGATGGAAGTTCCGGTCCTCAAACAAGGGCAATTTCTGATCGCCACGGTCCAAGCGGCGCTCACGGACGAGGACCTAGTTCATCTTCGACGGGCCATGGTCGAGCGGGTCGTCAGATCGCGTTCACTGGGGGTGATCATCGATGTCACGGCAATGGACATCATGGACTCCTTTGCCTCTCGCACCCTTCGTGAAATCGCTCAGATGATCCGCTTGCGCGGAGCCGAAACGATCATCGTCGGGATTCAACCGGATGTCGCCTTCGCCATGGTCCAACTGGGAATAACCCTGGAGGGAGTCGTCACTGCGCTGGACCTGGAAGAAGGGCTGGACTACTTGAAGAATAAGTTTGACAGCAGCGCCTAGCTTGGCCAAACGTGAACCACACAATCCGTATACCCATCCATACGGACAAAGATATTGTGTCCGCCCGCCAAAAGGGACGAACTCTAGCCCTTTCGTTAGGTTTTTCCGAAATCGATTCGACTCTAGTTGCGACTGCCATTTCTGAACTTGCCCGCAACATTGTGACTTATGCCAAGAAAGGGGAAATTCGAATTCAGGCGAACGGAAATTCCAGGGGCCCCTGCATCGAAGTGATTGCCAGGGATAGAGGAGCGGGGATTTCCAACATCAAACTTGCGCTCCAAGATGGTTTCTCCACCTCTGGAAGTCTGGGCTTGGGTTTGCCAGGAGTCAAACGCCTGGTCGACGAATTCGAGATCGTTTCAAACCTTGGAAAGGGAACGGTCGTAAAGTTCAAAAAATGGAAGACGTAAAGAGTTCTCCTCTTGAATGCGGTGTTGCCGGCAAAGCGTTCCCCGGATTTTCTGAATCCGGTGACCGGCATGTCGTTCAGCGAGCGCGAGAAGGCGTTCTGGTCGCTGTAGTCGATGGATTGGGGCACGGCAGAGAAGCCGCGGCGGCAGCGTTGGAGGCTTGCGCAATCCTGGAGTCAAATGCCGGAGAACACGTCATTTCATTGATCAAGCGATGTCATGTGGGACTCAAGGAAACGCGTGGGGTGGTGGCGAGCCTTGCTTGGTTCAATTTTCGAGACGCGTTGATGACTTGGATTGGGGTGGGGAACATCCAGGGAATGCTGCTGCGAAACGACGCCATGATGAAAGGCGGGGACGAATCGCTTCTGCTTCGTCCCGGCGTTGTGGGCAATCACTTGCCACCCCTGCAAGCGGCCGTGTTGCCTGTTTTCGCCGGCGACTCTCTGATTTTTGCGACCGACGGCGTGCAACCTGATTTCGACCGTTTGGAAATAAGGAATCAGCCGCCTCGGAGTGCGGCCCAAAACTTACTCGCTCATTATGCCAAAGGGAACGACGACGCCTTGGTACTGATTGCACGTTATGCCGGAACGAGCATATGACTCTGCGACCCGATTCGATGCAGGCTTTTAAGGCGGATCTCAAACCAAGGTACGAGAGCGTCCTTCGCGGCTTCCTGAAAAGCCGCGCTGAAAAAGATCTCGTGAAGGCATACGAGTTTGGCCGGCAAGCCTTCACGCGAGACATCGGAATCCTCGAAATAGTCTCGCTTCATCATGGCGCTCTAGCTGGAGCGTCAGCTCTAAACGGCCACCGGGATGAAGCCGAACGGGTTGCCAAACTGAGTGGCCAATTCCTGACGGAGGTTTTTTCCGCATATGAATTGGGCCGCCGTTCCTACCGGGACACAGTCTCGAGCCTGCACCATTTGAATGAATTATTGGAACAAGAAGTAAAACGAATCGCCCATAACGTACATGATGAAGCTGGACAGCTGCTTGTGGCCGCACATCTGGCCCTCGCGGATGTGTCACTTGGGGCCACGGCGGAGATGAGAGGGCGCTTACAGCGTGTGGCGCACCTCCTCGACCAGGCAGAGAGACATCTTCGGCAGTTCTCGCATGAGCTTCGCCCCACTGTGCTGGACGATTTGGGTTTGGTCCCCGCTATACGATTCCTGGCAGGCGGAATTTCGAAACGGACGGCTCTTCGCATTCGAGTCCGATCTTCATTGAACTCTCGCTTACCGGCCGCGATCGAAATCGGATTGTATCGGGCGGTCCAAGAGGCTCTGACCAATGTGACAAAGCATTCGCGAGCGCGAAACGTCGTGATCGAGCTAAGGAGAAAACTCGGAAGAGTTCTGTGCACGGTGGAGGATGACGGTGTGGGATTTACTCCCGAGGCCACGCTATCCAGAAATGGAAAAAAGGGGTTGGGCCTGATCGGAATTCAGGAGCGTCTGAATGTCCTCAAGGGAACTTTCCACGTTCAGTCGGAATCAGGTCGTGGCACGAAATTATCTATTACGGTTCCTCTAGGAGGTTAATATGCCAACTCGCGTGATATTGGCCGATGATCATGTGTTGGTTCGTCAAGCGTTAAAAACTCTTCTCGAACGTGAAGGGATTCAAGTAGCGGGAGAGGCTACGGATGGACAAGAAGCCATCACCCTGGCGTCAAAGCACATGCCCGATGTCGCCATTGTTGATATTGGTATGCCCATTCTGAATGGACTCGATGCCGCACGCGGGATTCGCAAGGCGTTTCCCAAGACCAAAGTAATCCTGTTGACCCGGCATGACGAAGATCAATATGTCGCTGAAGCACTCCGCTCCGGGGTGAAAGGGTATGTGCTGAAACATCAAGTCGCGAATGACTTGGTTCACGCGATTCACCAAGTTTGCCGGGGAGGGGTCTATCTAAGTCCCAGCATTTCCCGCGCTGTTGCAGACGCATATTTGTCGAAAGCCGAGGCGGCCCCTGACCACTTATCGAACCGTGAGCGTCAAGTGATACAACTCATCGTGGAGGGAAAATCCACGCGTGAAATTGCCATGATACTCGGAATCTCTGCAAAGACGGCCGAATCTCACCGAGCGCGGCTTATGCACAAACTCGACATCCACGAAACCGCCAGTCTGGTTCGCTACGCGATTCGCCGCGGATTCGTCGAGGCGTGACCGGAGTAACCTAAGCGGGCATCGGCACTGGCCTGTGCCGGAGCCACCGCGAACCTGAAGTCTAAAAATGAGAGGGTTCTTAGCCAGAAGGGCCGAATCGGCGAAATGCCAGCGCTGGCTCCTCTCCCACCAAAGTAATAACCGCATGTACCTGCCCCGGTAAGTCATCGTGTATCTGGGACTTTATGGATGCCGATCTCGGACATCCGAAAAGTTGGGATATTCCTTTACACCGTTTTCATGGATTTACTGCAATACCCTTTCCTATGTTCATCGGATTGTGACAGGGCGATCTGCTTTTCTAATGTTACGTCTTCGATAAAGAAATGAGGTGAAGCTGCAAATCAGTAAAAGGCCACGCCAGAAGCGAAAGTGACTCAGCCCAACTCGCCAACCCGCAAGAGCGCAATAGCGCGAGGTAAAGGACGAAACATGACTTTTCAGCTGTCGCTCGCATGCAGGCGGAGGCTCATGTCTATCGCAGCAGCCGCTCTGACACTTTTCACCGCCCGCGTCCACGGCCAACAAAGAAATTCGCCTCCCGCCAGCGAAGCCAACCTGGCCCGGGCGAGCAACACAATTTCAACTGCAAGCACTGCTACCGATCGCGCGAAAACTGACTCGGCATACATTATTGGACCCGGCGACCTCCTTGCGATCAACGTATGGAACGAACCGGAAGTCACCGGGAAAGTTCCCGTCCGCATGGACGGCAAGATTAGCGTGCCTCTGGTCGGCGAGATTCAGGCCAGCGGGCTTACGCCCGATAGCTTGCAGGCGAGCATCTCGAAAAAGCTCAACGAATTCGTCAAACAGGCGGCGGTAACGGTTGTAGTCGAGGAGATGAATAGCCGGCAGTTCAATGTCTTAGGCGAGGTTCAGCGTCCTGGATCATTTCCCCTGATCCGGCCGACTCACGTGCTGGATGCCTTGGCTCAGGCGGGAGGATTTCGCGATTTCGCTAAGGTCAAGAAAATTTATGTGCTACGTCGGACTCCGGCCGGAGGAACTGTGAAGCTCCCATTCAACTACAGACGGGTAGCGCAAGGCGATGTTCAAGATGATCTCGAACTGCAGGCTGGAGACACGGTTATTGTGCCCTGAGAGCTCCTTGTGGAAGCGGCGCAGCAGACTGCCCCAAGCGCTCTACGCGCTCGTAATCCTGTCGATGTCTGGTACGCTTGCGGCCCAGACCCAGGAGCTGTTACTTCCTCAGGAATCACAAGATGAATCACGTTATGCCAACGAGCTGCCAACAGGCAGCGGGTTCGCCCTGGACCTGCAGAGCCAAATAACCCACGACAATAATGTTTTCAGCAATAATGCGAACCGACAAAGTGACTACGTGTTTCAAGAAGGCGCCGTCCTGAACGCCTGGAAGAAAAAACCACTCTGGAGCGTAGGATTAGAATTCCGGCCGACCGTTTTACTCCACCAGACAGCGACTGCCTTCAATGCGCTAGATCAAGGTCTCAGACTGGATGGCAGTTACCGCGTCCGGCCTCACCTGCAGCTTCGATGGAATGAATCGTTCCATTACACGAATGGGGTTTTGGAATCGGCTTCAAACGAGTATTTTTCTCTTCCGACTGGTCCGCCTCCGACCCTGAATTCCACGCTTGTGACACCGCTTATCCGAGAATTGGCCAATCAATCCGAGTTAGGCGTGGTTTATGACATCAGTCGCCGCAGCTCGTTCGAGCTGTCAGGCAGTTATGCATTCCTCGATTTCCTGGCTGCGCCGAAATCGAGTCCCGCCCTCTTCAACACCCAAAGTGGCACAGGCGGCTTCGAGTATCAATACCGCCTGACACGGCACTTCACTCTTGGTTTCCGATATTTATTCCAGAACTTCCATTATGACGTGGGTATTCGTGACGCCACCCATAACACGTTCCTTACGGCGTTGTGGCAGATGGGGCCACATGTAGTTGTGAGCCTCTTCGGGGGGCCATCGTTTTCAATAACACATGTACCTTTCATCGGCCCATCGGTGAATGGCCCTGCCCCGGCGAGCTTTTCGTCTGCGGCAGCGGCCCGAAGCTCGAGCCCGAGCGCCGGTGGCACTCTCACATTGCGGTCCGATCAGACCGTCTTGCGTTTGACTGCGCAGCGGTTAATCACCGACGGCGGAGGATTGCTGACTACGGTCGCTAGCACCTATGAGGGTGCAGAACTAAGACAGCGTGTTGCCTATAACTGGGATTTGGCGTTGATGGCCAGCAACGCGCGATCGGTTGCCCTCCAAGGATTGATCGGAAGAGGAGCAGTCGATACGCCGTCTGCAGAAATAGCTTTGGATCATTCTCTGCGCGAAAACCTGACCGTGCATTTTGAATACCACCTTTTTCGGCAACGCGTAAACCAATACGTGCCGTTTGCCGCAGTGGACGACGATCGATACTCCTTTGGCATTTTGTATCGAATCGGAAACCACAATTTCTAACCGCCGCTTTGCCTCGAAATGTCATTAGGGGAAACACCCTCATGTTTTTTGCCAGGTTTCCACCCGCTATATTTGGGAATTGTGCCGGATTTGCGAGGATTACACGCTGCGGTAGGTTGCCATCCGGACAAACTAAAGTTCTAGAGCAAGAGTCGTAGGCCAAACGGGTGGTGTTGGTCCAAAGCCCGTAGTCAACCGAGGAACGTGATGGCTGTTCGTAGAGAACTGAACGTCGAAGATTGGCTCGCGATCCTGCGCCGGAGATTCTGGTTCCTGCTGATTCCTGCGATTTTGTTTGCTGCAGTCGGCCTTCTGATTTCTCTTGTTCTGCCAAAACAGTACACCTCGCACACAAGGGTTTTGGTGCAAGCCCCGATCGTGCCGGATAGTTATGTCAAACCCGTGGTGAGCGATGATCTGAACCGGCGTCTTGCCAGCATGCAGGGAGAGATCCTCAGTCGTACGCGCCTGCAACAGCTCGTGGAGCAATTCGGCTTGTACAAGGATGTTAAGCGAGCCCCGATGGAGGCACTCGTCAATCGGTTGCAGAAATCAATAAAAGTAACCCCACTGAGCCCGACACCCGGGACACTGTCGCTGGCACTGCTAGGCTTTAATATCGACGTAACACTCGGACAGGCGAGCCTAGCGCAGCAGGTATGCTCCGAGGTCACGTCGTTGTTCATGAATCAGAACTTGCGCCTGCGCGAGGAGCAGGCGGAGGACACTACTCAATTCCTGGGCAAGCAACTCGAGGAGGCGAAGGCAAAGCTCGATGAACAGGACGCCAAGTTGGCGAAATTTCAGGGCCAATACCTGGGAGCGCAGCCCGAGGACGAGCAGACCAACCTCACGCTTCTGGGGGGGCTAACCTCCCAACTCGGGGCTGCTACTCAGGATCTTAACCAAGCGGAACAAAACAAGGCGTTTATCGAATCGATGCTCAGCCAGCAGTTGGCGGCTTGGAAATCATCCGCAGATGGCCGTAATCCCCAAACTTTGCAGCAGCAACTGAGTGAGCTGGAGAATCAGCTTCCGGCGCTGCAAGCCCGTTACACGGACAAGCATCCTGCTGTGTTGAAACTCAAAGAGGAAATTGCGGAGCTTCAAAAGAAAGTTCTGGATGCGCCCTCGCAGGATCGGGGCCAGTCGACCAGCGAAGAAGCCAATGGGCTGGCGGTCGAGCCGCTCCAAGTGCAGCAACTTCGCGCTCAGCTTCGCCAAGGCACCTTGACCATCAGCCAAAAGAAGAAGGAACAGGAGCAGCTTCAGCGCCAAATCACGGTCCTCCAGAGCCGAATCCAATTGAGCCCAGTGGTGCAACAGGAATTCAAGGCGCTGACCCGCGATTATCAGACTGCCCTTAACTTTTACAACGAGCTTCTCAAGAAGCGAGATGAAGCCCAAATGGCCACCGAGTTGGAACGCCGCCAGCAGGGAGAAAATTTTCGTGTGCTTGACCCGCCGAGCTTCCCTGAGAGCCCTTCCTTCCCTAGCCGGCGCCTTTTTACCCTCGGTGGTTTAATGGCGGGGCTTGGACTGGGAGCAGGCTTAGCACTCCTGGTTGAGTCACGCGATAAATCGCTTCGAAAACGTCAAGACGTTGAGGCTTACCTGGGCCTGCCCACTCTTGCCGTTATCCCGTCTATGGAATCGGTCAGGACGAGGGAAATCGTCGCCCACTTGCCCCCTCGCTCCGAACTCCGGGTGCTGGGCGCCCGCAAGACGCTTGTGAGGTAGTGTACATGTACCAGGAGTTCTTCGGGCTGCGAGAAGATCCATTTCGAGTGAATCCAGACCCTCGCTATTTGTTTCTGACACCGAGTACTCGGGAGGCGCTTGCTAGTCTAGCCTACGGAATCCGAAATCGGTTCGGCATCATTCTGATGACAGGTGAGGTGGGGACGGGCAAGACCACATTGCTCAACGCCTTGCTGGATGGCCTCCGCCAGGCCCGAGCAGTTACCGCCTTTATATTCAACACACGGCTCAGCGTCGATGGCTTGTTCGACTGTTTGATGACCGATTTCGGACTCCTCTGCGAATCGCAGACCAAGAGCCAGAAACTATCACGCTTGAACCACTGGCTTTTGGACCGTTTCCGCGCTGGACAGACGGCGGTGCTCATCCTGGACGAGGCGCAGAATCTTTCAGTCGAGATGCTGGAAGAAATCCGTCTGCTCACGAACCTGGAGACGTCCACGGAAAAATTGCTGCAGATTGTTCTGTCCGGCCAGCCGGAGCTCGAAAAGAAACTCAAACGTACAGAGCTGCGACAGCTTCGACAGCGAATCACGATACGCTGCCGGACGACCGCCCTTTCCGCCGAGGAAACGCAAGGCTATGTCGAGAAGCGCCTTTCCATTGCTGGTGCAGAGGGCCAGCCGATCTTCTCTCCCGAAGCCATTAAGAACGTATACGCCTACTCGCAAGGGATCCCTCGTGTGATCAACATCCTTTGTGAACACGCTCTCATCCACGCTTTTGCTGATCAGATGTGCCCCGTCTCGGCGGGCCACGTTGCACAAGTGGCAAAGGATTTTGAACTCGACAGTGCCCAATCGGACGTCTCGCGGAGCAGTTGGGAGCGCCAGAAGAAAGCTGGGGACTGGGGAACAAGCCCGGGAATGCTCGGTGATAGTGATTTGAGTTCCCCGCCCGCGCCCGTAGCAGCGCGCCGTGGAGAAAGCGAGCGATGAGCCGCATTCATGAAGCTTTGAAGCAAGCTGCGCACGGCCAGGAGCCTGCCCTATTCGCAGGGGAGTTGAAAGCAAACCGTTCTGTCATTGCGCAGGCCACACAAGGCAACGAAGTCGAACGGCTCAGCCTGAGCATGCCGACCAGGGAAAAAGGGAACAGTGGTGTCTCTGACTTCCACGGTCTCAACGAGTTGTGGCAGCGCTGCCGAAAGACCGGCTGGAAGTTCGATCCCACCTACAATGTAGTCTCCAACGGCAAACCTTTCGCACCCTGTGCCGAGCAGTTCGGCAAACTACGTGCGGGGCTGTACCAGCTTCGCGGGAATGAACCTCTCCACACCCTGGTTGTGACCAGTAGCTTACCTGCTGAGGGAAAAAGCTTTGTAGCCTTGAACCTCGCCCTGGCAATCATGCGCCAGAACAATCGATACGTGTTGCTAGTGGATGGAGATCTGCGCATGCCAAAGTTAGCCACGTGCCTGGGCGTTCCAGGGACACCGGGACTGACGGAGTTCCTCCGAGGGGCGGCAGATGAATCGTCAGTTATTCAAACGGATACAGAGGGTAGGCTGTTTTTCATCTCCGCTGGGAGCGCGGTTAGCAACCCGGCAGAGTTGTTGTCCAGTGAGCAGTTTGAATCTTTCCTGGGTCGAATGGTTACTCTTTTCGACTGGATCATCATTGATGCCCCGCCCGTGCTGCCCGTGTCCGACGCGAGCATATTGGCAAGCCGGTGTGATGGAGTCATCGTTGTGGTTCGTGCCGGATCGACGAGCTACGAAGCGGTTGGCACGGCTTTGCAAGAGCTTCAAGGGAAGAGAGTCCTAGGAGTTATTCTGAACCGCGCCGAGGAAGAGGCGGCCTACGGCGCTTATTCGTACTACGGTGGAAACGGGACGGACGAAAAATGATCGCTAGCCCGTCCGTTTTGTCTTCGAGAGGCACATCAAGCTGAGCCGCTTGGTAGCCTGCTCTGCGCCATAGGGTTTGAAATTTGGGACTCTCATGGCGGTAGCTTGCCCGTTCAGAAACGAGACTGGCAAATTCGTTGAATTCTTTTGAGAGCGGAAAATGAAATCAACTGCCGATAATTATTCGTGGTTCGCGCTCCAAACGCGGTGCCGGTATGAGCATTTTGTTGCGGCGATGCTGCGTGGTAAGGGCTACGAACTCTTCTTGCCTATTTACACGTCTCAGCGCCGCTGGTCGGATCGTATGATGAACCTCGAGCTCCCGTTATTCCCCGGCTACCTCTTTTGCCGGTTTAACCCACTGGACCGGTTTCCGATCGTTGTGACGCCGGGAGTCGTCCAGGTTGTCGGAATCGGCAAGAACCCGGTGCCGATTGCCGATGCGGAAATCGTTGCCCTGCAAACTGCTGTTCAATCCGGCCTGCCCAGAGAACCTTGGCCATTCCTGCAGATTGGGCAACGAGTGAGAGTCGAATGCGGGCCTCTTTGCGGCCTTGAGGGTATCTTGACAGGTTTCAAGGGGCATCGTCGTCTGGTGTTGTCTGTAACGCTTCTGCAGCGTTCGGTTGCGGTCCAGCTCGAGGAGTCCTGGGTACGGCCCATTCCCCAGAACCGGGTCTGCGAGGGTCCGCCGATCGCTCAACACCCTAATCATCCATAATCGGGAATAGCGAAGAAGCGCTTGCGACAGAACGTGGACAGCTCTGACTTAACGGAAGTCGTGGGTCATTACGGATCTCACTTGAGAGAAAAGCCTGTGAATGAAATGGCTGCTGCGTTTTCTTCTACTAACGCAACGGGCTTTCCTCGCGATTTTCTGTCTTCACTGCGATGCAGCCGGGATGCAGGCCCCCTGACGATCATTGCAGAGTTGGAAGGGGATGAGCGGTATGTCTCCGAAGCTTGGATGCGGTGCGTGACGTGTGCCGCCGAATATCGCATCGAGGAGGGGATCGCCCGCTTGCTGGATTGCAGATTAACTCCCGAGAGCGAGCACGAAATTGCTGTCCGCGACGCGAACGATGCACATACACAACCCGGCCCTTTTGTCGCACCCGCTTTCGGCTGGCGGTCGCAACTAAGCGATCTTCTCGAAATTCCGCCTCATCTGGACACCTTGGAGGCAGGTAATTGCAGGGTTCTGGAGTTGGGCTGTGGCGATGGTCGGTTCACGCTCCTGATGGCACAGGCGGGCGCTCGCGTCCTGGCGGTCGATTTTTCCATCAACGCCTTGCGTGTGCTGGCGTCAAGACTGCCGTCCGGCGTCGCACCAACGACATACCGGGTTGGCAAGCGGCGCCAAGTCGCGGACCTGAACGGCTGCGCGGCGCTGGTACACGCCGACGCCAGCCAATTGCATCTAGCTCCCCGCTACTTCGACCGGGCGCTCTCGACCACCCCTCTTGACTCGCGCGATGAACGGATGGCCATGTACCGGACCATCGCTGAGGCGTTGAAGGACGAAGGCCGGTTTGTATGCAGCGTGGAGCACGATGATTTGACTCGTCGGCTGTTGGGGTTGCCCGTCGCGCGACGCTATGACAACGGCATCTTTATCGAGCACTTCGATCCCGCAACCATGCGGCGCGAGGCAACGCCGTACTTCGCGAAACTCCGCACTCGTATTATTCGGCCTAGAATTCCGTTCCTCCACCGGGTGCCGTCCGGGTGGGCCTTGCCCCTGTCGCGCATGTTCGGCGCGCTGCCTATCCTCCGCGGCCTCGGCGAGATATTGTTGCTTCGCGCGGAACGACCCCTCCGGCGGCCCGTCGAAGGTGTCAGGCGTCGCGGCAACCCACTGGCTCAGCGCTTCTACCGTTGGTACATGCGAAAAATCGGCAAGGAACGTTTGAGGGAAGGCTACGAGCCGGTCTGAAAGTTAACGGAACGTCATCTCGGGCAAGGCGAGGAATCTCGCAGCGTTGGCAAGACTGGCAAAAAAGACGTTTCTCCTTCTGTGCACGTGGCGCCGAGCTAACAACATCAACATCGATCTCCGCTTAGAAAAGTTTAAACGACCGCCGGGTGAACGTTGGACGTAACCGAAACGCGGGAAATGACGAAGCTATGATGCGAATTCCCATTATCTTAAGAGCTGTAACCACAAGCTGGCTCGTAGTTTTTGCCAATGGCGCTGTTGGGTTCTTGTTGACTCCCTTTGTCCTACACCGTCTGGGCGACGAGGCGTTCGGCTTGTGGGTTCTGGTAGTCACTGTAGCCGGCTACTACGGGATATTCGATTTGGGTGTTGGTTCTGCTGTCCTGCGATACGTGTCTCACCGGCGGGCCTTAGGTGAAAAGGATGGCGTCAACGAGGTGGTTGCCACTGCCTTCTACTTCTATACCTGCGCGTGCCTGGTGGTTATTGCTTTGGCGTTTGTCGTCACTCCGTGGCTGCCGCGATTCTTTTCGATCCGACACGATCTCATTGACTCCTTTCGTTCCCTATTTCTGTTAGCAGGAGTGACCCAGGCCCTAATTTTCCCGCTTCTGGTTTTTCAAGCTTCGCTGCAAGGAGCAGCCCGATTTGACCAAGTCTATATGCTGCGCATCGCCGGTTTGGCATTGCGCGTTATAGCGGTTATCGCAGTCTTGAACGCGGGTGGCGGGTTGTATGGGGTGGGCGCGGCCGTCATTCTGCCAAACCTGTTGTTTTACGTCGCGCATGTTCCGCTGGCATTTCGAGCAAATCCGGGGATGAGTGTGCACCCCAAGTGGATGAGGAAAAGTGTCTTCCGCGACATGTTTCAGTATGGTTCAGCCAGCTTCGCCATTGGTATTGGGCAACAATTCAGAAGCAGTATATATCCTCTGATTATCGCTTGGTTTCTTACCCCTGTTGCAGTGACGCTTTTTTCTCTTCCGTCGAAGCTGTTGGCTGTTCCCATGGAGGGCATTGGCACAATGACAGAGATTGTAAATCCCCTCTCAAGCGAGCTGGCGGCTCACAATGACTTCGCGGCGTTACGCAAGTTGATACTGTTGAGTGTCCAGAGCGCGTTCTTGATTCTCGCCCCCCTAGCGGCTTTCCTGTTAGTTTTTGGCAAGGAACTGCTTTCGCTTTGGGCGGGGCCCCAATACGCCCTTGCTTATCCACTTCTGGTGCTCCTGACCCTCGGGCTAGGAACAGCTGCGACTCAGTGCTGCGTTCAATCCATGCTCTTCGGTATCGCGCGGCACACAGAACTGATTTGGTACCGGCTCGGGGAGGGAATGAGTATCGCGGTCATCGGGAGCATATTCTTACGAGTTTGGGGATTGCCGGGACTTGCGGTTGTAACCGCTGCGACCCTGCTCTTGAGCAGTCTCGTGCTGGTCCCACGTCATCTCTGTCGGATTCTGGATTTATCTTTGTGCGACTATCTTAATGAGGGATGCTTGAAACCATGCATGCCTGCACTCCCGTTTGCCGCCGCTCTCCTAGCAGCACGCTACTTCTTCGTCATAGACACATGGTTGGCTGTGGTCCTTGCGCTTTCAGCGGCGGGCTTGGCCTATCTCCTGGTGTTGTCACTAGTAATGTTCCGCAGTTCTCGCGCCAGTTGGCTCTCGCTGGGCGTGTTGGAAATCATTAGAGAGAGATTCTTGGAGTTCCTCAAACTCAGGCCTGGAGCAACGCTAGAAAAGGTCCCTGTCGAAGAAGTTTGAATAAGATTCTTGAGTAGCCAGATTACGACTCGAATTCCGAGCCTCCCACGATTTGATCGCAGAAGGCTGAAGCGCTGGAAGCTATGTGTGGAATAGCAGGCATTATCGGTGCTGAGCGCAGCTATGTGGCGGACGCCGCGGACCTCCACGCCATGTGCGAGACCATTACGCACCGCGGACCCGACGACGAAGGAATCTACGTCAACGGCCGCGTCGCTTTGGGCATGCGGCGCCTGAGCATCGTCGACCTCTGCACCGGACATCAACCGATCCACAACGAAGACAGCACCATCTGGGTGGTGTTTAATGGCGAAATCTACAATTTCCCTGAGCTGCGTCCGGAACTCGAACGTCAGGGGCACCGTTTCTACACGAAAACAGATACAGAAATCATCGTCCACCTGTATGAGGAGTTCGGAGCCGAGTGCGTGCGGAAGCTACGTGGAATGTTCGCATTCGCCCTCTGGGACGAACGGCGTCAACGCCTGCTGCTCGCGCGCGACCGCTTTGGAAAAAAGCCACTGCATTACGCGCTGCATGGTGGACGACTGCTCTTTGGCTCCGAGATTAAGGAGTTGTTAGCCGCCGAGCCCAAGCTCACCGGCCTTGACCCGCAGGGATTATTAAGTTCCTTCTACTTCGGTTATATTCCCGATCCCTTGACTGCGTTCGCGCAAATTCGGAAATTACCTCCTGGACACCTGCTCGAATTCACCTCCGGTCATATCCGACTCAGCAAATACTGGGATATGCCCGCCTACGGAGTCTACGAGCCCCAAAGCGAGGAGGAGTGCTTGGAAGAGTTGGAGCACCGGCTCGCCGAGGCTGTTCGGATTCGACTGATCAGTGATGTTCCGCTTGGGGCGTTGCTCAGCGGCGGGGTTGACTCCTCGACTGTCGTCGCCCTGATGGCTCGTACAAGCACGGGCCCGGTGAAAACGTTTTCGATCGGCTTTTCCAATCAGGACTTCAACGAAACGGACTATGCACGCATCGTCGCGCGACAATTCGGCACGGATCATCACGAGCTCGTCATCGACCCGAATATCGAAGAAACCGTGCAGATGCTGACACGTTCTCTCGAAGAACCGTTTAGCGACTCATCGATGGTCCCAACCTATCATGTGTGCCGTTTGGCTCGCCAACATGTCACTGTAGCCTTGGCTGGGGATGGCGGCGACGAGCTCTTTGCTGGCTACGACCGTTACGAGAAATATCTCCGGCGCCTAAGCTTTCCTTCGATCCCCGTCGGGCTGGGTCGATGGTACCGAGAACATCTCCATCCGTGGGTCCCCACCGGATTGCCGGGGCGCAGATCTTTGTACAATCTCTCGCTGCCGCCGCGGGAACGCTACCTGGATGAACTTTCGCTTTTGCCGGCAGGCAATCGAGATCGCTCCGTCTTCTCTAAAGAGTTCCTGGCTTGGGCAGACAAAGAGGCTTCACCCTACGACTCTTTCCGCGATTATCTGGAACACTCCCCGGCCTCGGATCCGCTCAGCGAGATTTTATATCTCGATTCGAAAACATATCTGCCGGGGGACATCTTGACCAAAGTAGATCGTATGAGCATGGCAACCTCCTTAGAGGTGCGGGCGCCGTTCCTCGATCATCCTTTCGCCGAATGGGCTGCTCGATTGTCTCCCAGGTGGAAAATGCGATTTGGGGAGTTCAAGTACATTCTGAAAAAACTCGCGGAGCGGCTGGGAGTTCCCCGGGAGGTAATCTATCGTCGAAAGCAAGGCTTCGCCATGCCGCTAGTCCATTGGTTTCGCCAGCAGCCATCGCCGGCACTACTAGACATCCTCCTCGAGCCAAAGACTCTTCAGCGCGGATACTTCAATGCGCAAGTGATGCGGCGAAGACTGCTGGACCACCGCCAAGGTCTGCGCGATCGCTCGTGGGAAATTTGGCATCTGCTTATTTTCGAGCTATGGCACCGCAATTTCCTGGAACCCGCGATTCAAATGCAGGCCGCTTCTGCGCGTTCTGCCACTCTGGCCGAACGTGAAACTGGTCAGGCCACGGTCTTTGTGCAGAGCTCCCAGACGGCGATGCAGGCGGCGAACTGATCTTTTTTAGCCTTCCGGCTGTCAAACGCCCGAATACAGGCCCGCAGGTTGTGGCTGTCAATCTCATGCAGAGTTTGAGATATCCCGAGTCCGACCCCCTGGCGCCCAACGAGCTTTGGGCAAGCGGCGCTGGTCCTGTGATGTATTTGGTAGAAACGCTAAACGTGGGTGGCACGGAAACGCAATTGGTGCAGGTGGCTCTTCGCCTGCACGCGATGTCTGTTCCCGTAACTGTGGCATGTCTATGTCCTGAGGGGCCATTGCTGGAGGTGTTGCAGAAGGCGGGGATTCCCGTAGTTGAGTTCCCTAAGGGAAAGACGCTGCTTTCCTTACATGGACTCTGTCAGGTGTTGCGTTTAACCCTTTTCCTCCGCCGCGGGGGGTTTCGGGTGCTTCATTCATACGATTTATTAGGCAACCTATTGGGAGTTCCGGCCGCCTGGTTGGCCCGTATGCCAGTGATCATTTCCAGTCGGCGTTATCTTGCCGATGTTCAATGGTACAGACCATGGAGAAACAAAGTCATTTGCCTCATATATCGCCTGTCAACTCACGTGCTGGTGAATGCGGCTGCGGTACGTGATTTGCTCGTGCAAAGGGACGGCGTGCCTGAAGAAAAGATCCGTATCTTGTACAACGGCGTGGACGTCGCGCGATTTGCCGGTGCTCGCCCAGACCGACAACTGTTGCTGCCAGCCGCGGGGAGCCGTTCCAAACTGATTGCGGTTGTGGCCAACATGTACGTCTTGAGAAAAGGACATACCTGCTTGATTGCAGCGGCGGCCAGAATTTGCCGCGAGGTACCTGACACTATCTTTGTTCTGATCGGAGATGGGCCGCAGCGGCCAACATTGGAACGGCAAGTAAGAGAAGCAGGTTTGGAGAGAAACTTCTTGTTCGTCGGAAGGCGCAAAGACGTTCCAGATCTCTTGGCTTGCTGCCATCTCTCGGTGCTGCCATCAGAGACCGAGGCATTGCCCAATTCCGTTCTGGAAGCAATGGCGGCTGGGCTTCCTGTCGTTGCGACCTCCGTTGGCGGAATCCCTGAAATCATCGAGGACGGCCTGACCGGTTTACTTGTTCCGCCAGGGAATCCCCAGGCTTTGGCTGAAGCTGTGATATGCCTTTTGCAAGATTCATGTCTGGCGACAAGGCTGGCAAATGCGGGACAAGAGCGGGTGCGCGCCCAGTTTGGCTTCGATCGGCTCCTTGGAGCACTCGGGCAGCTTTATAATGAACACCCCATGGCGCGTCGTCCGGCTGGGAAGGCCCATTTCCCAGGGGATTGGAGACTTCCGCGGTTTTTACGGCGTGTCTCGATATCCCGCGGAACTGAATAAAGCCTTCACACCATCATGAATCTAGAAAAAACATTCGCGACCAGTCAGATCCACGACGAATGGGTATCCGTCTACAGGTCCAACGCTCTCCAGGATAGATTCAATGCTCAGATCATGCACCGTGTATTTGGCTACCTCAATCCGCGGCCGGGCGCAGTCTTCCTCGACGCGGGTTGCGGTACAGGGGAGCATACGATCAGAATCGCGCAAAGGGGATACGATTGTGTTGGAATCGACATCTCGAAAAGGGTTCTGTGCAAGGCCCACAAGAAAGTCTCAGAATGCGAGCTGAGCTTCAGGGTCTCTTTTGTCCGTCAGCCCCTCGAGAGCTTGGCTTTTCCAGATAGCGATTTCGATGTTGTGCATTGTCGCGGCGTTTTGATGCACATCCCCGATTGGGAAATAGCGTTGGATAATCTGTGCAGGGTGTTAAAACCTGGCGGCCGAATAGTCATTATTGAAGCGAATCACACATCTTTTGAAACAGCCATAGTCCGGGTGGTTCGCAAGGTAAAAAGAGGAAGATCTAAAATCATTGAAACACCAGGTGGCCTGGAGCACTGGTCGGAGGAAAACGGAAACCTCTTTGTGGCTCGCACTGCAAACATAAAATACATGACGCAGATCATGAAGCGTCATGGGATCGGTACCGTCGAGAGGTTCTCGACAGAATTCTGGGATATCAACCGATTTCCTCCTGGAATAATCCGAAATCTAGTAATTCGATTTAATCAGCTGTGGTTCTTTCTGCGGCTGCCGGCTTCTCTCAGCGCTGGAAACGGAATCATAGGTGAAAAGAACTTGAGCTGACCCGCGCAACGCCTGGATCAGTTCCATTTCCGACCTCGGGCTTCCGCAGCATGAGTACGAGACCCCAATCCGCGATCTCTCGCTCCGAGTTGTGGGCTTCGACAGGTAGCCAAGTCCGCTGGCGCCGTCGTCACCTACCGCTCCTGATCTTAAGAACAATGCTTCAGCGAATTCCGTTCAAACCGCTGGATGTCAATGAACTCTATTTTATGGAGTACGCCGGTATTCCATCTGGGGATAAGAATTTGCAGCGCGGCCGTGTAAACGTAAGAAGAGCAAACCTAGGTGATCTAGAAGGACTCGTAGCCTGCCAAAACACACGAGATGCATTTCTGAAGCGATTCGAATCAAACGATTATTGCGTCGTTGCTGTTTTTGATGGCCGCATTGTCGGATACGAATGGTTCTGCGATAAGCCGTCGTATGTCGAGGAACGTTACGCGCTGGAGATTGCGGTACCCCCGGATGCCATTTATGCCTACGACGGATTCATTCTTCCAGAGCATCGGCTGGGAGGCGTATGGATGAAGTTTCAGTCCGTTTACTTGCGAGAATTGATGCAGAAACTACAGAGGCAAAGGGTTCTCACGACAATCGATTATGGTAATAGCCTCTCGATGAATACCCATCTGCGTTTTGGGTTCAAACTAGTTCGTAAGGTCTTCGCTATTAAGATATTCGGTAAATCGTTCTTCTTTAAGGCCACTCTCGCTAAGAACCATGCCGCTCTGCCTGATCCGGTTCGCTTTGCCCTGAGAAACCGGTAAGCGAGAGCCGTCGCTTTTCTCTAACTCAGAAAAATAGAGCCAGCAACTGGCCTCATATGACGAGCGCACAAAGCAACTTGGATCTTGTTGGGTCGACCAACTGGCCCACGTCTAGACTCGAAGCCGGAGAGACGAAGCTTACTTCCACGGCTGCGCCCTCACATAGGTTGGGGGGAGAAGGCAGGCAAATCCGAACGGCTGTCTACCACTCTTGGGAGCAACTTGAAAAGAAGGTTCCTGAGTGGGAAATCATCCTGAGAGAGAATTCCAAGCTTTCGATCTTTTCGACCCCGGAGTGGTTGGGTTCATGGTGGAAGGCGTTCGGCTCGGAGAAGCAGATGCTGGCGCTGGCCTTTTCAAATGAGGGCGGCGAGCTCCTGGGGTTGGCTCCGTTTTATGTGGACGCTGCTGGATCTCGATCCTTCGCAAGATGGAATCTCCTGCGGCTTGTCGGCGATGGGTCAGAAGATTCGGATAATCTCGAATTAGTCGTCAAGCCGGGCTACGAGAACGCCTGTGCCGAAGCGTTCCTCGATTGGCTGAGCAGCACACCAGACTGGCACCTCTGTGTGCTGAATACGTTGCCTTCCGATTCGACCGTTGCGAATGCACTGTTGCGAGCACTGAAGTCTCGTGGCTGGAAATTCACCGTCACGCCGCGACCTGGTTTGAGGTTGGATTTGCCAGATCAATGGGACGAATATCTGGCGCGCCTCTCGACCAATCAGCGTAGCAAGGTGCGCAATCTGCGTCGGCGACTGGAAAAGGCTTACGATTTCCGCATTTTCAAGTGCGCGAACTCCAAGGACCTGCCGGCGTGCCTTGAGGCCTTGTTTGAGCTTCATCAAAGGCGCTGGCAAATGCTGGAGGAACCGGGAACTTTTGCCTCCGCGGCGCGTCGAAGATTTTATTTCCAGATGGCTCGATCGTTTCTCGATCGGAAGTGGCTCGAGTTCTGGTTCCTTGAAGTGAATGGGAAGCCGGTGGCTGCACAGTTTGGATTTCGATACAGGGACACTGTCTACCATCTTCAAGAGGGTTTTGATCCGGATTTTGCGGTCCACCGAGCAGGTTTTGTGCTGCGGAGCTATGTTTTAGAGCGACTGATATCAGAAGGGGTTCGATGCTACGATTTCCTGGCAGGCCTCGGTAATGCCAAAGAGCACTGGGGGACCCGTCCCGGCAATTATTCTGACTTACATTTCGCCAAACCGTGGACCTGCGGGGCGGCATATCTGGCTCTTGTTGAGAAAGCTTCTCAAACGAAGACCTGGCTCCGTCGGCATTTTCCCGCATGGGCTTGGAATTCATTGCGCATCCTAAACCGTGCGGCGAAGAGTCTGACCCAGGCACTGCATCCAGATTCTGAAATCATATGCGGCATTCCGTATCGAGCACGCTGAAAAACGCTCAGACCATGCGAACCTGGGAACGAAACAGTAGTACCCACGATGAACCGGACGCTTCGAACCGGGACGCTGTACGTGGCGCTGCTCAAGACCAAGGTGCGAACTGGTCGTTCTTTTTCCTCTGCCTCTTCACGTTTGCCATTTATGCGCGACCCGAGGACATGTTTCCGTCTATCGGAAAGTTTCATTTGACCTTGTGTTTCGGCCTTTGCGCCGCTTTGACGTACGTTGGGGCGCTGCTATCGCGAAGTACTGATCTGCTCTGGTCGAGAGAACTTCGATTCACACTCTTTCTCACCGGCTGGTTTGTTGCGGGGCTTCCTTTTGCGTTTTGGCCTGGCGGAAGTTTTCGAGTCTTCTTGGACCCGTGGTTGAAGACGCTCATCATATTCTTCCTCCTGACGCAGACGCTGGTGACACTTGGACGAGTTCGTAAGCTGCTTTGGGCGATTATCCTCAGCGAACTGGTTGTGACTGGCTTTTCAATACTCATGTCGTCCAGCGTTAAGTGGGTGGGGGACCGGATCTATGGCGTGAGTCTTGGAATCCTGGGATGGAATTTCGTGGGCGTCGCGATAGCGATTACCCTTCCTTACATCGCCGCCATACTGGTTGTCGAGCGCTCCCTTATCAAAATCGCTCTATTGGTTGCCACGTCTTTCACGTTGATGTGGATGTTAGTGCTGACGGCCTCCCGGGGTGGCTTTCTGAACGTTGTGCTTTCCATGACGCTAACGTCGTTACTGGTTTTGCGCGGCAGTGTTCGTGGAAAGATCATCGGAGTTGGAATCATCTTGGCGCTGGTCATGGTCGTTGCGCTGGCACCGGGCGTTTTTTGGGAACGGCTGAACACACTATGGAATGGTTCCAATGCGCCTGTTAATTGGGTCGAATCCGCAGCGGAAGAGTCCAAACAGGAGCGCCTGGATCTGCTAAGCCGATCCATTCAATATACCCTCGAGCACCCGGTTTTTGGCTTGGGGCTGGGAAATTTCTCGAACGTTAGTGGGACCGAACTGAACCAACCCGACGCGTGGTTGGGTACGCATAACACGTTCACCGAAATCTCGTCGGAAGCCGGGGTGCCGGCACTACTGCTATTCGTTGGCGTGCTCGTTACCGCGGCGTGCAACCTGGCACGAACAGGCAGAGCCCGTTTCAAGAGCCCAGAGAACCTGGAATTGCCTCTGATGGCGCGTGCAGCTCTGGCTAGCTTGTTGTCTTTTGTATTCGCAGGGTTTTTTGTACACCTGGCTTACACGTATTACTTCTTCTACACGGTGGCTATTGCCGTTGGTATTCAGCAGATTGCCAAGACGATGTGGGCGACGTCGGCCACTCCGAATTTCGCCTCAACAATGCAGCTATCTTCCGCGCGATCCGGCTTATGAGGACGTCTTTCATAGAATTGCTGTTGTGGTTGTGTATCGGTTCGATAGCTTATAACTATCTCGGCTATCCGCTGATCCTGTTTGTCTTGTCGCAATTCTCACAGGCGAAAGCGGACTTTTTCTATCTGATAGGGCGTCGCAACCGCCGCTGTCTCTTTCCGGCCAATTACGTTCCCCGCGTGGCCCTTTTGACTTCGGTCTATAACGAAGAAGCTGTGATTCAAGCGAAAGTGAAGAACGCCCTCGAAATTGACTACCCGCTCGACCGACTGGAGTTCCTTTTGGGATTAGACGCCCCCACGGATTCGACGCCCGAGGTTTTGCGCCACATTACATCTGCCCTGCTTCGCGTCGTTCCGTTCCCAATCCGGCGGGGAAAACTGGCCGTTCTGTGCGACTTGGCACAACGCAACTCCGCCGAAATCCTTGTGTTTACAGACGCCAACACGATGCTGGAGCGCAACAGCATTCGCAATCTCATTCGCCACTTTGCTGATCCTAAGGTCGGTGCCGTTAGTGGCGAAGAGATCCGTTTGTCCGCCCGTGGGACTGAACCATCGGCAGAGCTTTTGTACTGGCGCTACGAATCAGCGTTAAAGGTTCTGGAGAGCCGATTGAATTGCTCGCTAGGGGCGAACGGCGCTCTATATGCTGTCCGTCGTGGCCTTTTTAATCCGACAAAGAATTCGTTCGTTGAAGACTTTCAGATTCCCCAGGAAATACGTGCGAATGGCTATCGTGTCATCTACGATCCGGAAGCTGCGGGTAGCGAGAACTTGCCTCCTACTCTGTCCGCCCAGTTTGAGCGAAGGGCGCGCATCGCCGCCGGCAGTTTCCAGACTCTGTTCGGCAATCCTCAATTCCTTAATCCATTGAATGGGCTGCCAACTTTTGCCTATCTCTCGCACAAAGTCCTTCGTTGGATCACGCCTGTACTGCTTTTGGTAGCGTTCTTGTGCAACGCCCTCGTGAGCTCGCGCCCCTTCTATGGGGGGCTCCTCTTAGCTCAATCGCTCTTTTACGTTGCGGCATTAGTGGGTTACTACCGCAAGAGATTTGCAGGGCGCGCTGGGTTCTGCTCTCTTCCATTCTATTTCTGCGCGATCAATCTTCCCCTGTTGGCCGGACTGCTGCGCTATCTGGGTGGCCGCCAAAATATGGCCTGGAAGGTAACCCCGCGTGCAACGTCAGCGAATATGATTGCCGCAAAAGATCACAGCTAACACCAATTTGTCTCCGAGTATCTGACCGCGTGGGTGTGCCAACCAAGGAGAGTTACTGATGAAAGATGCGAACGCTGCAATTGAGGTTGTGACCTTAACCCAGCCAGGCAGTGTGGATGTGACAAGGACCCCAAACCGTGTGAATGTGCCGACCACACCACCCACCATGATCGCGCCGGCACCGAGCGGTCCGATCATGGATTCTCATAGTTACTTTGAGAGCTCCTATCGCGTATTGGCGCGCCTCCCGCATGCGAACGTTGAGGCAGTCGCGGACAAACTGTTCCAAGCCTATGTGGAGGGGCGCAGAGTTTTTCTATTCGGAAATGGAGGGAGCGCCGCGCTGGCTTCGCATTTTGCTTGCGATCTCGGCAAGGGAACAATTGACGCTGACGATCATCATCCAAAACGCTACAAGGTGCTTGCGCTCACTGATAACACTGCCCTGATCACCGCCTGGGCAAATGATACCTGTTACGAGAAGGTATTTGCAGAACAACTTCGCAACTTCATTGAGCGGAACGACATTGCTTTTGCTATCAGTGGCAGCGGCCGTTCTCCGAACGTCCTGCAAGCCCTCCAAGTGGCACGTCAAGCGGGAGCATTCAACATAGGGCTCACGGGATTCCTCGGCGGGGAAATGAAGAGAATGTGCGATCTCTGCATCGTGATTCCCTCCGACAACATGCAAATTATCGAAGATCTGCATGTTTCGGTTACGCATGCGCTCTTTACCATCCTTCGAAACAGGATCGCGCTGGAAAGCCAGGTCATCGCATGAAAATTCTGATCACAGGCGGCGCCGGTTTCATCGGCTCCCATCTTGCGGACCGTTTTCTGGAAGAAGGCTGGTCTGTGCGGATCATGGATGCGCTGCAGCCGCGCGTTCACCCTCGCGGGGTTCCGTCCTACATCTCGAATCGGATGGAATTCGTTCGGGGCGACGTTACTAACCCCTCTGACTGGGAGACGGCGTTGGATGGGGTCGACGTCGTTTCTCACCACGCCGCTTACCAAGACTACGTTCCGGATTTCAGCGAATTCATTCGTGTCAATGTACTTGGCACAGCACTGCTCTTCGAGACGATTGCCGCCAAAAAACTGCCGGTCCGCAAAGTGATCGTTGCTTCATCGCAGGCTGTCTATGGTGAAGGCCAATACTCTTGCCCGGTTCATTCGCTGTTCTTGCCTCGACCGCGAAACCTTGAAGACATGCGCCGGGGAGTGTGGGAAGTTTCATGCCCACAATGCGGATCATCCGCAAAACCCGAACTATTGGTTGAAGATCATCCGATTCCGCTCAGCCCTTATGGCATTTCCAAATACGCACAAGAAACAACCGCGATGAGGCTCGCGGCCTATTTGCAAATTCCGTGTGTCGCTCTTCGCTATTCGATTACCCAGGGCCCCAGGCAATCGCTTTTCAATCAGTACTCAGGAATCGCCCGGATTTTCACTCTAAAACTTCTCCGAGGTGAATCTCCGATAGCTTTCGAGGATGGCCTTCTGCAACGTGACTACGTCCACGTACAAGACGTGGTGGATGCTAATTGGCTTGTGACCAATAGTGACCGAGCAAATGGCGAGGTATTTAACGTCGGCTCGGGCATTCCCACAACGGTTCTCAAATACGCAAGGCGCCTCTCCGAAAAGCTACACCTTGAAATTCAGCCCATCGTCCCCGGCATCTACCGGCGGGGCGATGCCCGTCATTCGGTTTCTTCCATTGAAAAACTTAAGGGGCTCGGATGGCGTTCACGGCGGAACCTTGATGACATCCTTGACGACTTCCTCGCATGGGTGAAGAGCCTCGAGAGTTTCGAGCCGTACTTCTCCGACGTGCATCAGCAACTTTTGAACATGAGCGTCCTCCAGAGGAGTTATGGTTACTAGACCCGTCCACATATCAAGGACCGCTAGCGCTCTATCTCACGACCAGAAGCTCGGTTTGAGCAGGCAGTCGAAGTGGAGCTATCGGCTCACGTTCAAGCGTTGGTTTGACATCTCCTTCAGTGTGCTCACCTTGCCGCTAGCCTTGCCCTTCGGGCTCTTGGTGGCTCTGTTGATCCGGGTGGATTCGCCGGGCCCCATCATCATCAAAGTAAAAAGGCTTGGCAAGGATGGGAGTACGTTCTTCAAATACAAGTTCAGAACTATGGTGCCCAATGCAGAGGAAATCCTGAGAAAGCTTCTGCAATCAAATCCGGAAATTCGGCGGGAGTACGAACAAACGTACAAAATCAAGCACGATCCTCGCATTACCCGGTTTGGAAAGTGGTTGCGCCTCACGAGTCTGGATGAGCTCCCGCAAATCATCAATGTGTTTCGGGGCGAGATGAGTTGGGTGGGACCAAGAGACATCTTGAATACCGAACTTGCCAAATACGGAGACTGTGCGGACAAATTTCTCACAGTTCAACCCGGCATTACAGGGCTATGGCAGGTGAGCGGGCGATCCAGGCTATCTTATGACCAACGAATTCAGCTCGACATGCGCTATATCGACCATCTTTCCTTCCTATTGGATCTGAAGATTATTTGTCGCACTTTTCCTGTCGTCCTTTTTGGAGAGGGAGCTGTCTAGTTCGCGCTGATGCCATCTCTGCGAGGCCAAGGAGCACAAAAATGAATGTACTTGTGACGGGGGGGGCGGGTTACATCGGAAGTGTTTGCGCGGAGAGGCTCCTCGCTACGAGAAACAAAGTCGTGGTTCTCGACAACCTGAGCACCGGGCACCTCGACGCCGTGTCTCCGGGAGCTCAGTTTGTGCACGGAGACTTTGCAGATCGCGCTCTTTGCGTCGAGCTCATCCGACGTTTCACGATCGAGACAGTCATGCATTTCGCAGCTGAAACGTTAGTCGAAAAATCGATGACGGATCCCCGTGCTTACTTTCAGAATAACGTGAAAAAGGGCATCGATTTCTTGGATGTTCTTGTGGACTCGGGGGTGAGGAACCTCGTTTTTTCCTCCACTGCTGCTGTTTATGGAGAACCGAAACAAGTACCGATCACCGAGGATCATCCCACAGGCCCGATCAACGCTTATGGAGACTCCAAGCTGATGTTCGAAAAAGTGCTGGGCTGGTATGGGCGTGCCTACGGACTTCGGTCCATTGTCTTGCGGTATTTCAATGCAGCCGGCGCAACGCAACTTCTCGGGGAGGACCATTGGCCGGAGAGTCATCTTATCCCTCGGCTACTGAATGCGGCCATCGATCCCAACTCAGAATTTGTACTCTACGGCGAGGACTACGCGACTCCAGATGGCACCTGCATTCGAGACTACGTCCATGTACGCGATGTTGCCGAGGCGCACGTGCTCGCGGCGGAAGCTTTGAGGAATGGCATGAGCGGAACTTTCAACATCGGATCGGGCAAAGGCTTCTCCGTCAAGGAAGTAATTTCCACCATGGAACAGGTCATAGGGCAGCCAATACGAGTCCGTGTTGGACCGCGGCGCGGAGGGGACCCCGCGATTCTGGTTGCTGGTAACGACAAACTCTCGAGAGAGTTAGGTTGGAGGCCATTGTCCTCCAGCCTGCAAGAGATTGTGAAGACCGCCTGGACGTGGAAACAAGCGCATTTGAATGGTTACGAGTCCCATGACAACGCCGAGACTCAAGGGGCCGCATCCCGCAGCCAAGGAGACGAAATTCGTCATGCAGCTGCAGCATCCCCCCGGGGTTAGCTATTGCTGAACGCTCGCAGTGCTGAGCGGTGAAAGCTTCGGTCCTCAGCAGTAAATCGAAGTTGGAGAACCAATGAAACCCATCCTGCGTTACTGGATTCTGCTTATAGACTTGCTGTGGGTCACTACGGCCTTCTTTCTTGCTCACTGGATTCGCTATGGATTCATTGGCCTGGGAGCAGAACCGTGGCAACTCTTGCTGCCCAATGTTCTAGCTGTTGGAGCCGCACTCTTGGTATGGACGCAGCTTTACTTCAGCAAGAACTTGGAGGGATTCTCCGGCGGCTGGAACCTGCCAAAGATTTTTTCTCAAGAGATCGTGGCTGTTCTGTACCTGATGGCTTCGTTGGTGTTTTTAGCGTTCCTTATGAAGTTTTATTTTCCGGGGCTTGTTCTGCTGTATTTCGGGCTTCTCTTACCCCTTGGCCCCATTTCCATACGCTGCGTTGCCCGATGGTTCGTCATATCGCGCTCTCGAATCTGGCCAAAGCGGCGGGTCGTAATTCTCGGAACTGGCCATATCGTCCGCGAGCTAGCGGTCAAGATCTCCAATCATCCAGAAATGTCAATGGATGTCATAGGCGTTCTCTTTCCATCTGATATCGAAACGCACAGCCGAATTTCGAATGTGCCCGCAGCCCCAACTCCGATACGCACGCTGAACATTCTGAGCCTCTTGCGAGAGAAAAGCGTGCAGGAACTCATCGTTGTAGAGCCACTGCGCCCAGGTCAGGAAGCCGAGAAGCTGATTTCTGCCTGTCGGAAAGCAGGAATGCGAGTCCACCTTGTGCCACAGCACTATGAGCTTTATCTCTCCAAGGTCAAACTCACTGAAATCGATGATGTCCCTCTACTCACGCTGGAAGGCCATAGTTTATCGAGAACGGGTTTGAAGCAGAAAAGGGCGATGGACCTTCTGTTCGGCTCAGTTTTGTTGATCCTCAGCTCCCCTGTATTGATGTCCTGCGCATTGGCGTTGTATCGGAAGAAAGGGGCGGCATTCCGAAGGGAGATCCGCTGCGGGAAGGATGGAATCCCGTTCTGGATGTGCCGTTTAAATATCGATCGTGACTCCGCCAACCTGGACAACTACGAGCGAGTTCTCTCACGGTTCAGTCTCACTGAGCTCCCCCAGCTGTGGAACGTATTGAAGGGTGAGATGAGCCTTGTTGGGCCTCGACCGGAACCTCCTGAGAGGGTGAAGCACTATTCGATGTGGCAAAGTCAGCGCTTAACTGTCACGCCAGGATTGACCGGACTTGCGCAGGTCAATGGTCTTCGCGAAGAGCATTCTTCCCAGGAAAAGGCTCATTTCGATCTGCAATACATCTCTCATTGTTCCGTATTCCTCGATCTTTCTCTTCTGCTCCAAACTGGATGGGCGCTCTTCGCCCGGATTGTCGACGCGGATAGGCTTACGGTGGCCCCGATTCTCAGTTCTCAATCTAGAAGGTCCTGAAATGCTAATCGTGCGAAGCCCAGTCCGGATTAGCTTTGGCGGCGGCGGAACCGACCTGCCCGCTTACTACGAACAATTCGGCGGAGCGGTTTTGAGTACTGCGATTAATAAGTACTTCTACACGATCCTCCGAAAGCGAACCGATGGAAAAATTCAGATCATTTCTTCAGACCTGCGGGTCATGGAGACCTGGCAGGACATCTCCAGGATGGACGTCAAACGCAGCGGGCTGGAGATCCCTCTCGCTGCCATCAAACACTGTGCTTGCAACCTCTCTGTAGACCTGTTCCTGGCTTCAGAGATCATTGCGGGAACCGGCCTAGGATCGTCAGCGAGCGTTTGCGTCGGCGTCCTGAAGACACTCGCAACTTATTTGGACCTTCCTTTTTCCCGATATGATTTGGCGGAGCGGTCATTCCACATCGCACATCATATTTTGGAAAAGCCCGTCGGCAAACAAGACGAGTACGCCGCGGCCTTTGGCGGATTGAACTTCATCACATTCAACCCGGACGGGAGTACCTGCGTTGAGCCCGTGAATCTTCGCAGCGACCATCTTCGCGAGCTGGAGAGTAGCCTCCTGCTCTTTTTTACCGGCGCAGCCCACAATTCGTGGAAGCTTCTTCAGGAACAAAAGGAATCGACCAAGAAGCAAGTCCATTCTACCGTCGACTCGCTCCATCAAATCCGTGAACTCGCCGGCCACATGCGTTCGGCGCTGCTGAAAGGTGACCTCCGCGCATTCGGTACATTGCTACACGAAGGCTGGGAGGCCAAGAAGAGAATCTCCTCCCTCATCTCCAATCCCCTGATCGATGAGGCGTATGCCTTGGCCCGCAGAAATGGGGCTCTTGGCGGCAAGATTGCCGGAAGGAATCTGGGGCTTCTCCACAAATCCGCGAACAATATGACTGCTATCAACCGTCACGATGCCACATCGGCTAGGGTTCATCGACGGCGATGAGAAATGCGGCGCCCGTTGGACGTTCATTCCTAGCTTTGCTTCGTGAGCGCGGCGATCTTTTCCGAAGACAGGTTCTCACAACCCAAGTCGAGTTAGCCACATGAAAGCGTTCTTACTTGCGGCAGGCAAGGGCGAGCGCCTGCGACCTTTAACCGAAACACTTCCTAAGTGTATGGTTCCCATTCAAGGCGTGCCGCTTTTAACCATTTGGCTCGAGTTGTGCCGCCGACACGAGATTTATGACGTTCTTGTAAACACGCACTCGCACACAGACCTTGTGAAGAGTTACCTCGGGAATCGCCAGACTGATCTCAGGGTCCAGATCACGGAGGAGAAGACCTTGCTCGGAAGTGCCGGAACCCTGCGCACAAATCGCGCGTGGGCTTGTTCCGAGCGTGAGTTCTGCGTGTTTTACGGTGACGTCCTGACCAATACGAACATAACGCGCATACTGGAATTCCACCGCAACCATAAGCAAGTCGCAACACTAGGGGTGTACGAAGTCGCTTACCCTAGCCGATGTGGCATCGTGACGGTTGATAGCAGTCATATTGTTCGCGGATTTGTGGAGAAGCCCCAGATTCCTTCCGGCAATCTGGCATTTTCCGGAATTTTGATCGCAACTCCCGCAATTTTTGACGTGATCCCGGATCAAGTCCCCGCCGATATTGGCTTTGACCTGTTACCCAAGCTAGTTGGATCAATGGCAGCCTTCCGGATTGCCGACTATCTGGTTGACATTGGAACGCCCGCCACCTACGAGCGCGCGCAATTAACTTGGCCTGGATTGGAAGTTGCAGCGTAGCAGGAGTGCAGCGTGCTTGGCGGCGTAATCTTCGATATGGATGGAGTGATCGTCGATAGCCACGGTATCCACATCAAGGCCTGGAGAGAATTTCTTCGTGCCAAGGGCTGCCTGGTAACCGATTCGGATCTTGACTTTGTCCGCGACGGTAGGAAAAAAGAGGATATCCTACGCCACTTTCTCGGAGACTTCTTTGGAGGCCTCTCTGCTGCTACCACTCCGCAGGCCGGCGGCAGTTTGTATCGATACCATTCCGGGTATCCGGCAATTATTGGACGAATTCAACCGCGCCGGCATTCCCATAGCAATCGGATCATCCGGCAGCGGCGGACGAGTGCAATACATTCTGGAGCTTCTGCAACTTGGAAAGTATTTTGCGACGGTCGTGAGCGGGGACGAAGTCGCGATGGGCAAGCCCGATCCTGCGATTTTCCGCAAAGCGGCCCGGGATCTGCAGATCCGACCGATGGACTCTCTTGTGGTCGAGGATTCTGTTTCAGGGGTGCTAGCGGCGAAAGCCGCGGGCATGAAATGTTTGGGCATTGCCAACGACCGGCACGCCGATGCACTCTTGCAGGCTGGCGCAAGCGAGGTACTTCCGAATTTCATGAACACTTCCCTTCGCAAGGTGCAGGCCCTCTTTCGCTGACGCTCACGAGCACGCTATGAACAAACTTCGTGTTGTGCTTTTGTCAGACTCGAGGCCGTTGCGAGTCTGGAAATTTGCCAATCGAATCACGCGGGAGTTGCCAGGCACCGAAATCTGCGGGATCGTGCAACGGCCCGTTCATCACCTCGCTGCTGCACAACAGTTGATCGCTGCCGGAAAGGCACGAGCGGGGGTGTCAGTCTCGATACGGTCGAAGGTAGACCTCTGGTTCCGTTCTGCAATAGAAAAGCTGCTCGATTGGGCACTCTGGTGGGTTCATGGTTGTCCGCCAAATCTGAAGGGCTCCAACGTGGTCACGGCGGAAAACGTGGCTGAAAAATGCATGCTGGCTGGATGGCGATTCCTGCTTGCGGCTGACCTCACCCATGAAAAGGTCCTGGACTTTGTCAGAGAAGAGCGTCCCAACCTTGCTATTTTGCTTGGAGACTTTCGGGGCAGCCCGGAACTGGCGGCAATTCCATCACATGGCTTGATTTGCGAGCATCAAAGATGCGCAAAAACGAATGCGAAGGAAGTCCCGGAGGCAACGCGGATCGAAATCAGACACTCCACCACAAATTCTGGTGCCCCGTTCACCATCGTTTCACTGGGCGTTCCCGCGCAGCCTTACGATGGCTGGCTGTCATTCACTTTGAAAGCTGATCTGATCGCAGATGATTTGTTGATACAAACTGCCGCCGGCCTGCGGAGTGGTAGCAGCAGAGAGGCCTCCAAAGAAGTTGCCGAGTGGATGGATAGGGTTCTCCAGCCGTATTTGACCCAATTCGAAGAGGCACCGTCCGCAACAGCCCACCCCGTGCGTTCCTGTCATCGTCACCGATCCAGATGGAAATTGTGCCTTGACACTTTGTTGTTGTGCTCTCCTTTATTTGTGGTTCGAAACTGGTATCGCCGATTCTCCGGCAAGTGCCCCGTGCTGATTCTGGGGCATCACCTCGTTTCGGATCGTGGCCACCCTATGAGCATCTCCACAGAGACTTTCTGGCGCCAAGTGCAGTTCCTCCAAAGACATTATCGTATTGTGAATCTATCAGAGGCCAGCGCATCCTTGCCCTCCGGCAGGATCACCGTACCTACGGCCGTGCTTACCTTTGATGATGGTTATGCGGATAATTTTGTGAACCTCCGAGCAGTGGCCGATGAGGCGAGCATCCCAGTCGCCTTGTTTATAACCACGCAGCCGGTGAGCAGTCACCGGGAATTCCAGCACGACTTGACGAACGGAAACAGCGGGTTCCTGCCCTTGACCTGGGAGCAAATCCGGTATTGGAGTCTCGGAGAAGTCGAGTTTGGAAGTCACACCCAGACGCACCTCGACTGCGGTTCCACCGACCGAGCGAAACTGGAACGGGAGATCATCGGGTCCAAGGAGAATTTGGAAAGTTGGCTCGGAAAACCCGTGCGCTTTTTCGCGTTCCCCTTCGGCCAGCATGAAAATTTATCTTCGGAAGCGATCGACATAGTGGCCTCCGCGTATTCAAATTTTCTTTCCTGTTTCGGTGGAGAGAATCTGCCCAATCGCCGCGTGAATCGGCGACACCTCCTCCGAAAGCAGCTTTATGCGGATAGGTGGGAGCTGGAGTTGGAACTGCAATCTGTTTTTGACCTGATAGACACGATAAAGAGGAAAACCTGCCTCCTGCAGGCAGAAGATCTCGATTTACTTCCCGAATTGCGGCCGCCCCCGATTCGCCGCGTTCAGCAGTAACGCCCCGTCCCGTAAGCGAGGGCTCGGAGACTCACTGAATCTTCCTCAGAGGCCGAAGGGCGGAACTGAAGCAACGGAGATCGCCTTCTCCGGTTCTGCTCAGCAGATGGCGGGATTCGTTCCTAGAAGGACTGTGCCTCGTTACTGACTAATCGTTCCTGACTAAAGGATAGCCTCATGTGTGGCATCGCAGGGATTCTTGATCTTAGCGACCGGCGTGTGGAGCCTTCTCTGCTGATCCGCATGATCGAGCGGATCAGGCATCGGGGCCCCGATGACTGGGGAATCTACACGGATAAACAGGTAGGGCTGGCGCATGCCCGACTTAGCATCATTGATTTGGCTTCCGGCCAGCAGCCAATGCACAATGAGGACAAGTCTCTATCCATCGTATTCAATGGAGAAATCTTTAATTACATCGAGTTGAGGCAGGATTTGCTCCGAAGAGGACACAAACTTCGTACTCAATCGGATACCGAAGTGATCCTGCACCTCTACGAAGAAGCTGGAGAGGAATGCGTTCGTCATCTTAACGGACAGTGGGCTTTTGCGATTTGGGACAGCAAGAATGAGACGCTCTTTCTCTCCCGTGACCGGCTCGGTGTCAGGCCGCTCTTTTACGCGATCGCCGATCAGGCGTTCTTTTTTGGCTCGGAGATTAAATCCATCTTTGCTCTCTCAAACGTTCCCAGAGAGATCGATTTGGTCGCCCTCGACCAGATCTTCACGTTTTGGGTCACGATCCCGCCGCGATCAATTTTCAAGGGCATCCTGGAACTTCCTCCCGGCCATTCCTTGACCGTCCGGCAGCGGAACACGACTGTCAAGCGCTATTGGGCGCTGGATTATGCAGCCCACAATGAAGACGTAACCGACGAACAAGAATATGCGCGGGAGTTGTTGGATCTTTTGGTCGATGCCACCCGCATTCGGCTGCGTTCGGACGTACCGGTGGGCGCATATCTCAGCGGCGGTCTAGACTCAACGGTCATTAGCGCTCTCATTAAGAAATTCACCGACACGCGCCTGAAGACGTTTTCTGTAACTTTTGACGATCCTCAATTTGACGAGAGCAGTTACCAGCAGGAGGTCGTTCGTTTTCTCGGAACTGATCATCAAGCGGTGCACTGCACATCCGAAGACGTCGCTCGGGTCTTCCCAGAGGTGATCTGGCACACGGAAAAACCTCTCCTCCGAACAGCTCCAGCGCCCCTCTTTATCCTGTCTTCGCTAGTTCGGCAGCAAGGCTACAAAGTGGTTCTGACTGGAGAAGGTTCGGATGAGATGTTGGGCGGATACGACATTTTCAAAGAAGCAAAGATCCGAAGGTTCTGGGCAGCGCATCCCGAATCCAAAATCAGGCCGCTGCTTTTAAAGAGGCTCTATCCGTATTTGCAGAATCTCCAAGTACAATCCGCGGACTACCTGAAAGCATTTTTTCACGTGCGGGCCGGTGAAACGCAAAGCGAGTTCTTTTCTCACCAGCCTCGATGGGCGCTAACCTCAAAGCTCAAGCTCTTTTTCTCCGATGCCGTAAAGTCAGAAATCCGGCTTCATGACAACTACTCGGAACTGCGAGAGCTGTTGCCACCCGGCTATTCCAGTTGGGATGGCTTCTGCCAAGCCCAGTATCTCGAGGCCTCGTATCTGCTTCCCGGCTACATTCTCTCTTCCCAGGGCGACCGTGTTGCCATGGCCCACTCGGTGGAAGGAAGGTTTCCCTTCTTGGATTACAGGGTAGTGGAGTTTGCCTCCAGGATTCCTCCACGTCTCAAGATGAAGGTACTGAATGAGAAGTATCTATTGAAGTGTTGCGCGCAAGGCTTGATACCCCGCGCCGTTCAAGCGAGATCCAAACAGCCATATCGGGCCCCGGAGGGAAAGAGTTTTTTCAACGGGGTTCGCCACGATTATGTGGACGAGCTGCTTAGTCCGGAGAGGATCGAGAGAGACGGCATCTTCTCTGCCAGCGCAGTTAGCGCTCTGACCGACAAATTCAAGACCGGTAACGCCATCGGGATCAAAGACAATATGGCCTTGGTAGGAATACTTTCAACTCAAATTTTAATCGATCAGTTTCGCCCCTGTTTCCATCCAGAGAATTCGACCAACCTGCCCGCAATCCAACGGCTCGGACAGGCAGTCCTATGCTCACCAAGTGCGCGAAGTAGCGCCCTGGAGCGAGCTGTGCGGCTGTAGAGGGAGCGTTGAGACATTCCTGAATACGGGGATCGAATTCCTAATCCTGGAGGACGTCTTAGGGGGCCGCCGATCCCTGCGACCCGCGCATCAATCCTCCGGCCCGGGAGATGTCGCGGTCGGTACCGATGATGCAGCTGGACGTGAGTGGAATCGCGAGTCCACGAGTTGGTGGCGAAAAAGTTGCCAAGATTCAGCAATACGGCACCAGCGACGGGCCCTGCATTAAGACTTCATCGTTGAGCAGGTTTTCGGAAATTTCGGGAGGTTATTGAATATGCCAGAGATTGAGCGCGAACTGCGTCAGTTTGTCACAGACAATTTCCTTTTCGGCCAGGCAGTTCCTTTATCTAACGATGATTCTTTTCTGGATCAGGGGATCATCGACTCCACCGGTGTGCTGGAACTTGTGGCTTTTCTGGAGCACAGGTACCAGATCAAGATACTAGACGAGGAACTCGCTCCTGCGAACCTCGACTCCATCAGTAGGCTGACGCGGTTTCTTCAGAGCAAGCTCCAACCTAACTCCTGAGAAAAGGACCTGCGCACATGCAGCTCGAAGAGTTTCTTGAACTAAGTGCCCGTCGATTTCCTGAAAAGGCTGCCTTGGTGTGCAAGGATCGACGATTTACCTACCGGGAGATAGAGGAACAGTCGAATCGCTTGGCTCACGCGCTCATTCAGGAAGGCGTCCAGCGAGGTGCCCGGGTGGCGATCTATTTGGAAAATTCCGCGGAGGCGGTGATATCGATTTTTGCCATCTTGAAGGCAGGCGCCGTGTTTCTAATGGTCAACCCCACCGCCAAGACGGACAAGCTCGCCTACATCCTGAACAACTGCCGGGCGGAAACTCTCATCAGTAGCGTCAAAAAAGCAAATCGCATCGAAGATTGTTGGGCAGAAACGCCACATCTCCAGAGCGTCTTTCTGAGTGGCTTGGAGGCGACTCACCGTATCCAGGGTGGCAAGCAATTCACTTCGCTCGAAAATACCTTGCTTCGAAGCGACCTACCTGACCAGCCGCCCCCCAAGAAGTGTATTGATATCGATTTGGCCGCTTTGATCTATACCTCCGGTTCGACCGGAAGGCCCAAGGGCGTGATGCTGACGCACTTGAATATGGTTTCAGCGGCCACCTCCATCACCACATATCTCGAAAATACTCCCGAAGACATCATCCTGTGCGTTCTTCCTCTCTCTTTCGATTACGGGCTCTATCAGGTGTTGATGGCCTTCAAAACCGGCGCCACCGTGGTTTTGGAACGCTCTTTCACTTATCCCTACTCCGTCGTCCAGAAATTGATTGAGGAAAAGGTGACCGGCTTCCCGATCGTGCCAACCATTTCGGCGGTTCTCTTGCAGTTGGATTTAAAGCGATACGACTTTTCCAGCTTGCGCTACATCACCAATACAGCGGCTGCTTTGCCGACACACCATATTCGGCAGCTGCGCAACCTCTTCCCGCACGCAAAACTCTACTCGATGTACGGCCTCACGGAGTGTAAGCGAGTTTCCTACCTTCCGCCGGACCAGATCGACATCCGCCCCGCTTCGGTCGGCAAGGGGATGCCAAACGAAGAAGTCTATATCGTGGATGAACAAGGACGCCGCGTCGGCCCAGGCGTGATCGGCGAGCTTGTGGTTCGCGGATCCAACGTCATGAAAGGGTATTGGGAACTTCCTGAGGAAACCGAGAAGGTCTTGAAGCCCGGACCACTTCCAGGGGAAAAGGTCCTCCATACAGGTGATTTCTTCCGGATGGATGAAGAGGGATACCTATATTTTGTCAGTCGGAAGGATGACGTCATCAAAAGCGGTGGAGAGAAGGTTAGCCCAAAAGAGATCGAGGACGTTCTTTATTCTCTCCCCGGTATCGTCGAGGCGGCGGTCGTCGGGGTCCCGGATGCAGCTCTCGGCCAAGCGATCAAGGCCATTGTTACGCTGCGCCCGGGGGTAGACCTTAGCGCGCAGGATGTATTAAGTCATTGCGCGCATCATTTGGAAGATTTCATGGTCCCGAAATTCGTCGAGTTTCGGGATACGCTTCCCAAGACTTCCACTGGGAAAATTAGTAAGAGGGAGCTGAGCGTTACGGCGGTGGACAAAAATGAAAACTTGTCTCACATGTTCGCCAAAAGTGTTGGAGATTGACGCCCCCAGAGTGGTCGGACGGATCGCAACGGAGATCCGGCAGATCGTACTCTGCCAACTGAAACGCAAAGGAGTTGTGCTCGGACTCTCTGGTGGCATCGACAGTAGCGTCGCTGCTGCGCTTTGCGTAGAGGCCCTTGGAAGCGAGCGAGTTCTAGGGTTGTTGATGCCGGAGGAAGACTCATCCCCGGATAGCGTCCGCCTGGGCCGTATGGTTGGCGACCGTCTTCGGATTAGGACGGTGCTCGAAGACATTAGCCCCATTCTGAGGGCTGCGCGATGTTACCAGCGCCGCGACGAAGCCATCAGGACCGTAGTCCCAGAATACGGTGAAGGATACAAGTGCAAGATCGTGCTGCCGAATCTGCTCGAAGGATCGGTCTACTCGCTTTATTCCGTCGTTGTGCAGTCGACGGCCGGCGTAGAGACCCGCGCGCGGCTAACGGCCGAGGCTTATCTGGGCATCGTTGGAGCGAGCAACTGGAAGCAGCGCACCCGAAAAATGATCGAGTATTATTACGCCGACCTGCTGAACTATGCCGTCGTTGGCACTCCCAACCGTCTGGAATACGATCAAGGCTTTTTTGTAAAGAATGGCGATGGGGCAGCTGATCTCAAGCCGCTCGCGCATCTTTACAAGACCCAGGTGTATCGATTAGCGGAATATCTGCAGATCCCTCAGGAGATTCAGGAACGTCAGCCAACAACAGACACCTATTCTTTGGAGCAATCTCAGGAAGAATTCTATTTCGCTCTCCCATACGACAAGATGGATCTCTGCTTGTACGGAAGAGATCACGATATTCAACCTACTGAGATAGCCGCGATCACAGGTCTGACCGGCGAGCAGGTAGAACGAGTGTATCGCTTGATTGACGCTAAGCGGAAGGCCACCCGTTATTTGCACACGCAACCGCTGCTCATCGGTGACAACGAAGAATTCTGACTGACTGCTCTAGTTGGATTTGTGCGGTAGCCTTCCCGCAATTTCCCGCAAGTCTCATAGGAGATGATCCGGCAGTATTCAGGATTTCCCAAACTTATGAACGAACCCAAAAAAAATATCAGGATCCTTGTTCTCGATAGTGGGGGCGGCTACGGCGGTCCCGGTGCATTTCTCTGTTACTTATTGAAATATCTCGACAGAACGAAGTTTCAGCCTTTCGCCGCCTTTTACTTCCATCACATGGCCCCGGAGACGGCCGCCCTGCAAAGGATCGGCATCCCCGTATTCTTCCTTAGCCAAAGACAGGAGCTTGCAAATTGGCTCCAGGTCAAATTTTTGCCAGGAAAGTCAAAATGGAGATGGTTGCACCTGAGTAAGGAGGCCCTGCGGTTTGTTTTGGGTCTCCTTCTGATCGAGATTCCACAGTTGAGCAGACTGCTAAGATTTCTCAGGCAAAAAAGAATTGACCTGATCCTACTCAATAATGACGTGCACTTCCATCCTGTTGGGGCACTTGCTGCAAGGATCACTGGCATTCCATGCATTTGTCGAAAGGCTGGTGGTATTGGCGAGGGGAAACGACTTAAGAAAATACTGACTGGCTGGATCGACCTCTTCATTGCCATTTCCGGAGCTACGGCCAAGGATCAGCTCGAAAGCAATTCCGCAACAAAGAAGTTGGTCAGCATCTATGAAGGAATTGACTTGGAAAAGTTTACCGTCTCTTCGTGTCACCCCGAGACGCGCAGCGCCTTAGGCATTCCTCTCGAGGCCAAGGTGGTCGGCTACATCTCTCGTCTGGTTGCGGGCAAAGGACACAAAGAGTTCATCGAGGCCGCTGCACGGATCAAGGAAAGATACCGGGACGTCGTTTTTCTGATCGTTGGGGAAGACAAGGCGGACAAGGAAAGCACGCTGATGACGGAGCTTCGAACCAAGGTGAGCAAGTTGGGCTTGGCCGACTCGGTTATCTTTACAGGTTGGCGGACCGATATCCCTGAGATGTTGTCGATACTGGATGTCTTCGTACATTGTCCCACCACATGGATTGAAGGACTGGGAATAGCCCATCTCGAAGCCATGGCCATGGGCAGACCTACCGTGGTTTCCGATAACGGGGGTTTACGCGAAGCTGCTGTTGATGGCGTAACGGGTTTCGTAGTTCCTCCAGGCGATATCGCAGAACTCTCCGCCGCCGTCCTGAAACTTCTCGTGAACGCGGAACTTGCTCTTCAGCTAGGTAACAATGCAAGGAAAAGAGCAGAGGAGATATTCAACGCGGCAGAGAATACGAGAAAATTGGAAGCGATCTTCGAAGAATATGCGTCGCGGCATCCCAAGTGCGAGGAGAATCAGGGTCGGCTCGAATCTGGAAACAAGCAGCGCGTTGTGCGCGATGACTTGACTTCCCGACGGAGGGCGTCGACTCTGAGAACCATTCTGTCGTTACCGTTCTCGCGCCTGTCCGAGAGGTTTGCGACGCCTCTTAGACGCATATGCCAGTATCGCACTACAGATGCGAACTTGGATTGCGTGCCCGCTCCCCGCGTTCGAACATCTAGCTGCCCATCAGGGCTTCCCGAGATCCACTAGAAGGCAACTATGAGCCTTACTCACTGTGCCCCTGCAATCGTATCGTGCCCGGACACAACTCTGACGGACGCCGCCGTCACTTCGCGCGCTCTGCGTCCACTTCCTGCACAGCGGTTTTATTACCCCGAATTGGACTCCATCCGCATCTTTCTCTTTCTGGCGGTCTGGAGTTACCACGTGCTTCCAAAGCAAGAGGCCCTCTATTCCGTACGGCATGTCCCACCGGTGCTCGCATCACTGGTCGTAAGCGCAATCAAAGCCACTATGTGCAGCCTCGACGTCTTCTTTATACTCAGCGCATTCTTGATCACAGAATTGCTGTTGCGTGAAAGAGAACTAAATGGCGCGCCTGACTTGAAGGCGTTCTACTTTCGCCGCCTTCTACGGATTTGGCCGCTGTATTTCTTCGTGCTCGCCCTCGCGGGCCTGCTCTCGCTGGTTGATAGGAGTCAAGTGGTAGGCAGGGCTTACGCACTCTCTTTCCTGCTGTTTGTCGGGAACTGGAT